>Ga0070693_100000516_pt1 | contig 17276 bp, 19 predicted proteins | sample KBSK1103metaG_FD_65472 | JGI IMG/M metagenome (GOLD analysis project Ga0070693, IMG submission 65472) | Corn, switchgrass and miscanthus rhizosphere microbial communities from Kellogg Biological Station, Michigan, USA - KBS K1-10-3 metaG | ecosystem: Host-associated > Plants > Roots >...
ATGAGATGTTGAAAGCATTGGCTGGTAAGTTGATGGTGATCATGCGTAAGTTGCGTAACAAAGCGCGTGAGAACTCTGAGACTATCTATCGGACTACTAATGACGATGTGCTAGTTGAAAATGTTCCTGAGAACTATCTTACTATTGAGAAGAACATCGGTTCGTATTACAACCACGAGTTGAAAGCCTTCTCTAGTGATTTGATTAACGATGTTAAGAAGATGGGTAGTTTCTTAGTGAATGGGTTTAAACCTTATTTACAAGATGAGATTGAAACTGCTTTATCGTTAATTGATATCTATCGTCCTTTGACTACTGCCTCTTTGGATTACGATAGAGACGCGATTGGTGATTACAACACACAGATCGATACTATCTACTCTGCACAAACGACTCGCATTAGTCATCTCTTTGGTCCATTCGAAGGCATGCTCTTAGGTGGTCTTACTATTAAGCGTAGTCAGAATTCATTCGGTATTGAATTGGCTAAGGGTCGTATTCGGGAATCCAAAGTACAGTTCTTAGCGTTATCCCCTGCTCGTTTGGATTTGCTCAATAATGCAGCTGGTGAGATATTGGATATTGCTAATACTCAATTGCACGCGTTATATGAGTCGTATGAGAAGGCCTCTCAAAAAGGCGTCGATACTATCACTACCATTGCTAAGGTGTATCAAAAAGATAAAGAGAAGAATTTCAATGGTGGTAAAGCAAAACGTTTAGACGGTTTGATTGCTAAGCACTTTGCTCATTTCCGTAACTCTTCTAGTACTGTTTCGAATACGATTAATGTGTTCTCTTATTTGTCGTATTCTATTGTCAATGACTTCGTTCCTAAGAACATTGCCATTCTTAACAATTTAAAATCTCTGTAGGATTTCAATCATGACTGTGGATACCCAGGTAGATCCCGTAGAACAATCTGTAAATGATGAATTAAATAAAGTGCGCGCTGAATGCAATATCATGGCGACTGAATCATTTACTGAAGAAGCAGCCGAAGGGGAAGTAGCATTGGATGATTATGCTACTTACTCCAAACTCAATGAGTTAGCCTCTAACAACGTGGATACCTTTACTGAGGTTTCTAATTTGTTAGCGGTCAGTGATGGATTGGAATCGCTTTACAAATCGTTATTGGGTAATGAATCTCTGTCTGATAGCGATAAAGCTTTATTGCATACTGCTAATCAAAACACTGCTCAAGCATTTGGGGTAGGTGTAGAAGGCATTGATTTAGGATTGGAGTTTGCCGGTCCTATCAGTCTGGGCGTTATTATCGTAGGACTGTGGAAAGCGATTAAGAAACTCATTAGTTTGATTTGGGATCATATCGAGGACTTGACTAAACTCTTGGATCGTACTATTCCAAATATGCGTAAAGGCTTTGAGGAGATTGTAGCACTCGTTCCTCGCATCAGTCATTTACCGAGCAATGGTAAGCCTATTGAGTTAGGTCCTGAAGGTCGTTATATTCGGGTAGGCGCTATTGGCTCAATTCCAGATGCCGATCTACTGAGCAAAGAGTATGAGACACTGGCTGACATCGGTAAGTTATTGTTGAAAGATCATGCTGCTCAGTTAGTAAATATAGGACTGGGTGTTTACAATGGCCTGACTTCATTCAATCTGAATGATCCTACTATTGGGTTAGCTGATTTGGATAAGTTGGTACAAGAGCGTAGCACTGATGTATTCCATGGGATTGATCTAGTACAACGTCCAGTCACTGTTAAACATCCATTAGCTGGTTTAGCAAACAGTTTAGGATTATCACAGTCTGACTCACCTCGTTTTAAAGGGGGCGTTAATAAAAGCGCTACTTTCTTAGGTAAGCAAAGTTTCTATCTGGTAGAGAAAGAACTCGAAAAGAAAGAGCGTGATATAGCCTCTGCTAACCTGGACAGTTTAGCATATCAGGGGTTATCGATTAACTTCTTACCGGATGAGATCTTTACCAATAAGATCCCTAACAGCTTTACGATTGAAGCACCTTTGAATTTAAACCATGTCGTGCAGATTTGTGATAACGGTTTGAAGTTGCTGGATTATATCGAAGATGTAAAAGGTCCTAAGTTATTGGGTCGGATCGACTATGCTCGTAAAGCAATTGAGAAGCGTACCTTGGAGATGAATGCACACGTCACTAAGATGGATGTGTTCTCACCAGATGCTATTGCTCACTATCGTACTGCATTGCTTTATAACGTAGCATATGCTCAATGGACTAACGATCCATTCTCTAACTTTATTTCACACTCTATCAATGTTTCTCGTGTCATGTTGAAAGTGTGTAGTAAAACGATTAACAGCTATTTAAAACCGTAGGACGTTTTAACATGAATATGACCGTAGGTAATAGCGAAGAGATGTGGGGACTAGAAGTCCTCCATCACGATCTGCATGAAATTAGTAAGGTAGCAGATAAGGATGCTAAACAAGCAGAATCTTTATCGATTGCGTTGGAAGGGTTATTGCAAACTTCGATAGCGTTGGAAGGAATACAAGAGCTTACATTGCAACAAGCAGGGTACACAATTGACATCTTGGACATAGGCCTGTCTAGAACGGGCTTAGGCGTAGAAGATATGTATCCGGCAGTAGTAGATGATATTGGCGGTAAACCCTCTCAGATCAACGCTGAGGGCCTCCTATCACGTTTCGTTAAGCATGTAATTGAAATACTGAAGCGGTTGTGGAATACTGTCTTGGAATTGTGGACTAAACTGTCTAGCTTTTCTATCTACAGTAAAGACATTGCTGCTAAACTGCGTGCCGAGTTACAAGCATTGAAAACCGGTAAAGCCACTACTGAAGTAAAGACGGTGGATATTGGTGAATCTGCTTTTGCACTGCGGGTTACGTTAGATAGTGGGAAGATTATTAGTGTCCAACGGCCTAAAGAAGTCATCGATGGATTAGCGACATTGGCTGTTGTGAATGAAGCGGTTGGTGATCGTTTTATTCCTAGCATTGCAAAAGCGCAGTTTGCTTTGAAAGAAACAATTGATAGTGCTAGCAAAACTCCGAAAGGAGAATTGATTAATGTGAGTGCTGGTTTAGATAAAGCGTTAAAAGAATTGGATTTAAAAGCCATCTCTGATTTAACGAATGCCCATGTACCACCTGAAGTCGCTAAACAATTGCACGGTGAAGATGGACTACAGACCTTCTTCAGTCCTATATTGCCTGGCGGTAAATTGATTGCTATCAATATCCCTGCTGGTAAGACCGATAACCCATTAATGAAATTATCGTTGTCAGTGTTACCGCTAGAGTCAGAAGACACTGGTAGTAGTGTAGCAACAATGGCATTAGCGGATATTGAGAAAGCGTTGGATGGTCTGTCTGATATTATCAGTTACAGTGCTAATGTTAAAGTAATAGCCTTTATTAAGAAAGCCGTTACTGAAACAATGGATATTGATAAACACTTTGCACATTTATTATCCGTACGCGATGATTTTTCTGTTACGGAAAATGTAACGAGTGTGCGTGCAATTATTAAATCGTTGCAACATGTTAGTCAGACTGGCTTTGCTTTATGTCTAGGTTTGAGTAAAACAAATGCTAATGCTATCAAGCATGGATTGAAGGTTACCAAGCTAATGTTAAAACAATATTCTCTTGCTGCCTAATTCTATGCCTTAGATGGAACGCGGTAGAAACTATGCTAAGGTGATACTTTGGCATTAAACGATTACCTTATTGGAGATTTTACAATGGCTACTGATTTATCTTTAACGAGTAGTGCGCAGGTACTGGCACTGATTAACACTGATAACGTGGCAACTGTCCCTGCTGGTGGTTTGATTCTGGGTACTCATGTTACCTTCGGCACTGCAGCAGTAAATGACAATCCTGGTGCTACTACCAATACCAAGCTGACTGTGACTTCTGCGGTTAACTCCGGTTACGTTGGTTCTGTTGAAGTGGAATACGACCGTTTGGATCTGGTAGGCTTTGAAGCTTATGGTCCAGCTGAAATTATTATTCCTGATACCCCGACACTGCAAGATGTGATCGATGCATTCAACGTGTTGTACGAAAGCAATCTGCAGTTGGAAGATATCGACGAAACTGTAACCTTGCCTGAGCCTGACTTCGATGGTGAGACTTACACTCTGACCGCCAAAGCTTCCTCTTACGCGTTTATTGGTACAATCGACGTGGTGCTGTCATTGGCCTCTACTCCTTTGTCTACCATCATCACCAACCCAGTACTCAACGGTCTGGAATTCCCAGCTCCTTAGTAATACGGGTTTTACAAGAGAGGACTTCGGTCCTCTTTTTATGCTGCAAATAGCATAAGTGGAATGCCGTTACTCCATTTTTATGTAGCCATTTCTATCATTGGAGTTTTACAATGCTCACTAATCTTTCCCAGACTTCTCAAGCCCAATTTCTAGCGATGGTAAATGCGCATAACACATTACCTGTTCCCATTGACACTACAAATGTTACCATAGGGAATCCTGTAGTAAGTACTGTGGGGGGAAACACTGATGTTACTCTTACCGCTAAAGCTAACGTTCCTTATGTTAATTCTAAGGTAGTTAATTACGACAGACTCCATCTTTCTAGTTTGATTAAAAGTGATGATATTCCTATTCCATATACTATTACTACTACAGTAACTGAAATCATAACTGCCTTTAACGCTAAACACGGTACTACCTTAGCACCTACCACGGATATTGATTTAACTGCTTCACTACCAGTGATTGTGAGGAAAGGTACTTATTATCGTTTAACGGCTGCGGCTAACTCTTTAGCGTATAGGGGAACTGTCGACATCCCCATAAAAGGGACTAGCCCGTTAGGAACCGCATTAATAGGTAATGTAGTGCAATCGATTACGATGTCTTCTATTGGTTGGAAATCTGTAGGTTTTGTCAGTGGTACGACAGCGTATGTCATTGGTGGATCTACTACCCTTACTGGAGTAGCTACTACCAGCGTGCGGCGACACAATATTTCTACCGCTTCACAGTTAGCCAATGGAACAGTAATGCCTGTAGCTAAAAAGAATGCAGCAGGGTGTTTTCATAATGGTTTATTCCACTGTGTGGGTGGTGGTACCGCTAACGATACAGAATCTAGTAATACACATCATGCTTACGATCCGGTAGCCAATACTTGGGCTACTAAAACCACTACACCATTAACTCGATTCAAAGGGGGTATGGTAGGAGTAGGGAATTATCTCTACCATTTTGGTGGTCTTGCTAATGGTGTTGCTAACCTTTCGATGTTTCGTTATGACATCACTGCCAACACGTGGGGTACGATGAGTAGCGCTACATATGCCAATCCTAACTTCTGTGCTTTACTTCATTACAACAACAAGATATACGCTGTAGGTGATGGTTACACAGCAGGTGTGCAGGTGTATGATATTACTACTGATACATGGTCGTTATTAACATTGACTAATATTCCTAATGTGGTTTGGAATAGCTCCTCAGTTGGGTGTAGTGTCAATAACTTCCTATACGTAATGTGTGGTAATAACCCTATTGCTATTGATGTGGTTGCAGGTACAATAGAATCGTTAATACAAGATTTGATCTGGCCTAATTCATCCTGTTTCCCTGGGGTTAATAGCGCTCAGTTTGTTAATGGTAGCAGTACTGCTAAGCTGATATAAACTATAGCCATAGGGATATCCCTATGGCTATATGCCGGATAGTGGGAAATTATTTATTTTCAGACATATATAATTTCAATGTATCAGGAGATTTATTAAACTCCTTTAACCTCATTCATTTAGGATATTAACTATGGACTTCTCATCTTTGATTTTGTTGTTTGCTGCATTACTGTGTGTTGCATTGAAAGATGCAGAAGCGTCTAAAATACGCATTGGTGTTACCGCAGTATCGTACTTTGCTTACGCTGTAGTACTTCCGTATTTTAACCCATCTGCTTTAATTGATTTAACGGGTGTAGCATTTATTGTTGGAGTAGGTATTAATAACACTAACTACTTTTACGAGCGCACTATACGTTCCACTGTAGGTAGGTTATGTTAGTACTTAGTATTCTCTTTGTCTTATTTAGTACGGCATTGTTGATTCTCATGCGCTGGTTAGGCGCTTCATGGAAACACATTGTTATTGTAGCGTTGATCTATGGCGGTTATGTTGCCTTGATCTTTGCATTATGTTACATCTAAAATTCAATCCATTTTAAGGAATTCATCATGATCATTTTAATCGTTGTATTTTTAATGCTTACTGTATTCACTTGTGTTTGTCTGAAAGTAGCAGAAGCTTCTAAAACCCGTATTGCTGCCACCGCTGTTATTCAAGTCGCTTATGCTGTATTGTTGTTTATCAATGCTCCAGCAGTAATTATTATTGCCGCTTATGCTGCTGTACTGGTAATGGTTTTTAGTAATCTTAAATTCTTCACGAGTATTCGTGTTAAACCAACAATCATTGTTAGAACTAACGAAGCAGGTGCTTTTTAATCCATCTGCTCATTTTACTACAACTCCCATTCTTTAAGGATTTTATCATGATCATTTCAATTGTTATCTCTTTGACTTTTACAGCTTTGGTTTGTAAATGTTTGAAAGACTTTGGTGCTTCTAAAACCCGTATTGGTGTTACTGCTGCTGTTTCAATTATTTATGCTGCTCTGCTCTTGCTCAATGCTCCAGCGATTGTACTCGTAGCTGCTTACGCTACTCTGTGTGTAGTTGCGTTTCGTAACTTCGAATACTTCATGAAAAGTGCTCCTACACGCACTCGTGCAAGTGAACCTACAGTAGAAACTGCTGTAGCTGCTTCTTAAGTATTCATCACAACCCATCTATTAAGGAACTTAACATCATGTTAGTATTCGATGCTATTTTAGCTATTTTGATTATCTATGCTTTTGTAACTGAGCAACTGCCTAAATTCCGTGCAGCTTTGGCTACCGGTGAAACCACTGCGGAGTTGGATAAGACTCTGGAACAATTCTCTTTGTCTGTAGTAGAAATTACCTTTGGTTTAGTTATCCTGATTATCCTTGGTCTGTTGTTTAACCTGATCTTGACTGCTGGTGCAATCGTAATAGGCTGCATCGCTAGTTATATCTGGACTATTAAGTATAACCGTAAATACCCAAAGGTTGAGACGGAGTCCAATGATTCCGATAACTCCTCTACTGAAGCTGCTGTTTAATTACTTTAGGAAAGGATTCCTAACTATCCCTTTTTTCTCTTACCCCTATTATGGAACTTTAATATCATGACTATTTTAATCGTAATTGCTGCAATCATTTTCACTATCGTAGCGTTGCTTATTGAACGCGCATTGTCTCCTACTCAGCGCTTTATGTTCATGGCGGCTATCTGCATTTTCAATGCTGCTGTACCTAACCCTATTACCACCACCTTCATTTGTACTTACATTGCTATTAATGTAATTTACGCTATCGGTGTAATCTTCTCTTGCTTTGTATTGAAGAGTATTCATCGGTACGTCAATCGCAATGAAGTAACTGCATAACCTGGAGTATTAAAAAATGAACACGCGTGTAGAGGTAGAAAACCCGCGTTTGTCAGAGACTGTGTTTAATCAGTATTTTAAGCAGCAGTCTTTTATTGCCACTGAGTTGGATCATTACGGATTGATCAATGAGGTTATTCCTCAGGGTGAATTCCGTTCGTACATCGATCCGTTTAATCGGCAGTATGTTTTACTCAGTACCTTACGTGGAAACGTATTGGTATCTCGTGTAAAAGATCGTCGTAATGAAGGTCAATGGTGTTTTAGAGTGTTATACTCGACTAACTCCATGGGCAGCTTTACGAAGGTAAAACAAAATAGTTCAGTCACAGGAAGTGAACTGGCTAAGATCTTAGGTTATCAATGCGATAACTTGCATCAACGGTTTGTAACGAAGGAAGCTTCGTCAGACAAACGCTTTCCCTGGTAATACCAAAACACTAATACTAAAAACACCTTATTATGGATTTTACATTATGAAAATTTGTCAATTAAGAAATAACACCGCCTTGATTCAGTTAGGTTCTTTACTCTCTATGCAGTATGTAGCAGAGATGGAATGCAGCGAGGACACTGCTGAAGATTTAGTTATGCTGGTCGATGATCTTAGCGATGAAGTAGTCAGCGCTGAGACTGTACGTAAGATCGTAGATCAGTTTGAATATGATCTTGCTGAAGCAGAAAACATTGTATCGGCTACACGCAGTATATCCCTGCGTATGCAGTACGAAACCTTGCATTCCTTTTCAGAGGTCATTACGACTTTGAAAAGCAAATTCCATCACCTCTTAATCGCATAGTCAGGAGTAACGATCATGAATGGTAATACAAAATTATTTGTAGGTATAATAGTTGGTGTTGTTTCAGTTTGGTCAGCCAAACGAACCGTTGGTCATTACAAACGCTTTAAAGAAGGCAGACCTAACTATTGGGAAAGAACCTTTGCAGAGGCGGAGTTTATTACTTACAAACCGCGCTGGGGCAGTGAACTCCAAGAATCAAAAGTGGATGCTTTTACGCGTATCCATTTGGAAAAGTCATTAGCACCTATGCGAGTGTATAAAACGTATACCCCAATGGGATTGCGTGCGTTACTGGTAGTAAGTAAATATGCAGATGTGGTTGCTGTCTATGAAACTGAGTTGAACTCTAAAGTGTACTCTGCAATGGGTCATCCTAGTTTCATGGAAAGAACGATAGAAGGTGTTGATGTATTTACGACTACCGTTCCGAAAAGTAATTTGATTGATGTGTGTGATCCTGCCAGTGCATTATACGAACGTGATGAGTTTAGTCCGTATTTCAACCTAGACCCTAACGAGTTATCCGCTGCACTTGAAATTGATAGATCAACGATTGAACTTATTGAGAATATCGCTGATGCGGTTGCGGATGAAAACTTCGCAGTACGTAAGTTCTTGGAAAATGATTTACCGAACTTGGTAGAATATAGTTTTAAACATTTGACGCTGAGAATAGATTTGACGGAAGATGATCCAGTGGATGTACGGGTAGGGGAACGGCAGGAAGCGCGTAGAGTAAATGAAATTATTCAACGCAATCTCGAAGCGCAAATCGATCAAGCTGAATTATCGGCGAGTAACGATTTGCCTGAAGTACCCGATGTAGATACGCAAGCATAACACTTTAGCCTACTATCCTTCACGGGGTAGTAGGCTAAATCCTTTTCTTTTTTTATTTTCTGCCGCGATCTTATGAACATTTAGTTATTTTAGGAGTCTTAGGCCATGCCAAGCTTTCCAGTCGTTATTGGCGATCTGCATACTGCAGTTACTCGTCCAGTAGCATTAAAAATTATAGAAGATTTGAAACGCTATACGACAATGGATCTCTCCACTGAAGTACAGTTTTTAGGCAGTGCTGCAAGACCCTTACAACCAGGCAGTGAAATCACTAACAGTGAAACTAACCGTTTGCAAACGCCTAACACTACCCCTAGTCGGAATCTTATTCGGATTGAGGTAAGTGAAGAAACCGTATTAAGTCAAATACTCGGTAGCGCCGTTATTCGCAATGATCAAAAGTTTATCTTCCATGATCCTGCGTTGGATATCGTTATCCGTCCTGCTTATGCGGAAACAGAAATGACGATTACGGTTACTGCTCGTTTTGAAAGTAAGATTGCGGCAGAGAAGTGGAAAGATAATATTCGTATTAGAGCAAGCATGGGGAGAGAAGCATTACCCCATGAGATCACTTATAACTATCCTATTCCTGGAGAGATCTCTTTCTTTCTCCATGGCTTGCACCATTATAGAGAGTTGAATGCAGGTTACGGGGAAGATTTGAGTGTATGGTTAATGCGTTACTTAAATGACCGTGCTACTACCTTAGTAAACCAAGCAGGACAAAACTCTACGTTGGTAGTAACTGAAACTCAATCGAATGTAGTCGGTTGGTTTGATTTTGAAGGGAAGCCTAATCCTGGAGAGAAGAATCAGCAGCATGGGACGTGGGAAATATCGTTTGATTATAAAGTAAGATATCAAAAGATTGAAGCGGTGTTAATGAGCTATCCACTCATGATTCACAATACCACTTTACCAGAACAGTTCCGTCCTAATGATGTTGACTACCAACTGCAACAAAATACAAACAGAGCGTCTATGACGCAATCTGCCTACCTTGCATTGGAAAAGAAACGCTTGCCTAATCCAGGCAGTGGGATAGCGGGGATTAGTATTCCGTTCTGGGATGAATGGTATCCTGAGGTTAAGTCTTTATCAACTAGTCCTTTAATTAGAGTCATGGTGCAATTAGACCCTAACGATGTACAGGATATTTTATCCTTAACTAACTTAGGGGAATATGTAATCGATAATGATATTGTCAACTACATGAAAGAAGCGCATAACTTGTTAGGGTTAACGCTTGGAGCTGGTTTACGAGTTACTTTATATCGTAAACGCGTTCCTATGGGAGATCAATTCCTTACAATAGACTCAGAACTCGCTGTAAGGGCTTCTGAGCCACTTTCACTGCGTGAGGCGTATCACTTAGTCATTTCGATTACAACCGATCTAATGGCCATTCCAGACGGTTCTAAGGGCATTCTGTGTAAACACGGTATGGCATGTCTAAAAATCATGAATGCTTTATGTCCTACACTACAGTCAGCGGGTATGATGCCTAAGCTACTGAGTAATGGAACCATTAGTCGTCAAGCGTATATTAAAGCGGCTAGCTACATTAACGAATGCTTTACTCGTGATTACCCAAACCGTAAAGGTGGATGGGTATTAGTATCTCAAATAGTTATTTCGACGGAAGGGTTTAACCATGCCAATAGCAGCAGCTGATACACCAGCCTATGTCACTAAACCGGTAGATCGAGTGGCTGAAACTCAACCGTTTGTAAAGCCACGCAATCAACGGACGAATATCATTGATACCCGCTGGCAACCACAACAGGACATCCTTACCCACATTGAAGGTAGTCCTTGGACTATTTACTACTTTAGTCAGGTAGTGGGTTTGGATGATGAGTTACAACCTCCGCAGTTGGATCAGAACGGCGTTAATCAACAATACATCCAGATTAAGAACCTGGAGATTAGAGTAGATACCGATCTATCACCTAGTCAGAATCCTGACAACAATGAAATGATAGTGATTGGTGGTGCGTACACCTTTCCTTTCTTTTATCCTAATGTCAACGATGTTTTCTTTGCTGACATTGGTAATGGTAAAGAAGGGTTGTTTCTCGTTACTGATGTAGAACGTAAAACTATCTTTAATGAAACAACGCACCATATCGAATATACGTTAATGAGCGATACGGATTACACCGCATTGCGTGCTAACCTTTTAAGCAAGGTAGTAAAGACGTATCATTTTGATAAGTACTTTTTACAACGCGGTAAGAACCCTTTATTGGTAGCGGAAGAATATGCTACTATTACTGACATGCAACGCTTACAAGGCGTATTGTTGACTCAGTACTTAGGGGAGTTCTATAAAGAGGATTATCGTTGTATTGCAATTCCAGTACAACAACAGTTGATTTACGATCCTTTGGTTATTCGTGCATTACAGAATCTAACTGAGATCAATCAACATCCTTTACTGCGTCGCATCATTACCATGAATATCGATGACGGTTATGCATTGCAATCTCCCTGTCTGTGGGATTTGATTTTGAATATGGATAAAGGGTTATTCTTTTCCATCTTTCAAAAGACGTGGGCAATTCCGTCTAAGATCTTTACGCGCTTCCCATTAATGCGTGGAGTATATCACAGTAAGTTTGATGCGGTGATCTATCCTCATGGACAAGTACCCTTTAATTCCAGTGGTACGAGTTTAGCGGGCACCAGTCCTTTCCCTATTGATGATCCATTGTTACAAGATGAGATTAATAATTTTGTTTTGAATGGTTTAGGGGAGGTAGAAGATCAACCGCCTGAAACTGCAGATGAGGAAGATGTTGCTATTATTCCTCCTAACATCCATCATGTTCGTAAAGACGATTACTACGTCTTTACTAAAGCGTTTTATGAAGAAAGCGCTTTAGGACAATCCCAGTTAGAGTTGTTAGTACACAGAGCGATAAATCATGAGGCCTTTAGTACAGAGACTCTAATTACGCTGTGTAATGATACTCGTCATTGGGAAGCGTTGGATCGTTTTTATTACACGCCTATCTTGATAGCATTGTTAAAGATCAGTCTACAACGCATCTAACTCTACAGGAGTAATTCCTTACAGGAGTATCCGTATGATGGGATACTCCTGTAAGGTTTTTAAACTATGAACAATTCCATTTATCGTAAGGATAGAGCCGCTGGCTTACCTAATCCTCCTGCCGCCTACTGTATTTTCTTTCACCCTTATCTCTGTACTGTACCTAAGATCCATTTAATGGCAGATATCCATTTTAGAGAGATTGGGGTAGGTTCTACTGGTAATAAAGCCACTGATAATGAAATGTTAGGGGAGATGATCACTACGTACATAACCATTGCTCGGATGGTAGAGTTACATCACGATGGTGTAAACATCACTATCGAATCTCCAGAGCAAGCGGTAGGAATCTATCGGGTATTGAAACAACACCTCACTGATTGGGATTTGGAATTAACCCATTCGATCAATCGTCGACAACCGCCGACTGAAGCATTGATTGCCATGGATAACTTTGCAGACTCCTTATGGAACGTAGCGAAGTTCTATGTTAAAGAAGAAATCCATTCTGTGTCTCTATTTAAAGCATTGAGTGATTTAGATCGTACTAACCGACTGGTGCGTAATAAACTCGAGATACTCATTCACAGTGGTGTAGATCACACTGATACGAAACACAATCCTTTCAAAGCGTCATTAGCGAAACATGATGCTAACATGAGGAAGCAATACGATGGCAATTGAAGCTACATTAATTCAAAGTGAAATTGATCGCATCATCAATGAGAAAGCTAAACCCATTAGTTTCTTTTGGAGTGCGGTCGTCCACGCCAATGGAAATGACTATCCTTTATTTGCCATTGAATCGATTGACTTCATTAGAGATTATAATGAAGAGATCACTGACTCCATTGATGTTACGGGGATGATATCCCCTGGTACATTACAGGTAGATATTAGTCCGTTCAGTAGTAATCTGGAAATTACCTTAACCAAGGTGACTACTAATGAATCTGGGGAAGAAGAGGTTATTGGCGAAACCATTCAAAAGGAACGTTATCTAGCAAAGTTAAAAGACGGTCCTAGTCAAGCTATGTCGGGTACTGTTAATGGAAACATTTCCAAAGACAATGCTAACATGGGTGGAATGGTTAAAGTCTCGTTTCAATTACTGAATGAAACGCTAGAACAACTGCGTATGGTAATTGTGGGAGGCATTTACAAGAACTGCACTACCGGCAATGTGTTAAGAGCGTTGGTAGGCGGTGAGAGTAAGCGTGTTAAGTCCACGATGGGTACCGCAGTTAAAGGCGTGGATATGGTTAAACCCAATAACGAAACAGTAAGAGACCATGTGATCATTCCGCATGGTGTTAAGTTATTAGGATTACCTGCTTACTTACAAGAGAAGTGTGGGGGTGTGTATAGTGCGGGGATGGGGTTCTATTTACAAAATGGTTTATGGTACATTTATCCTAAACTGGATGTCAATCGTTTTAACACCAGCGCTAAGACCTTAACCATTATTGTCGTACCGGAAAATAAATACCCTGGCATTAGTCGTACCTATCGGGAAACGGCTAACCAAGTGATATTCCTTTCTACGAGAGGGATTAGTCATTGGGATGATTCTGAAGATCAGCAATTGAACTTTGGGAATGGGGTACGCTTTACTGATGCTAATAACATCATGGAAGGGTTTGGTGAAACAGAAGGCAATAAGTTTACAGTCACTCGTAAAAACAATGCGAATGAAGTAATCTTAGGGGAAAGAGAGAACGGCGTTAACCGTGCTATGATGTCCTCTACGCCTATTACTGCTAACCCCTTTGTAGAGTACTCTAAGATGGCGCGCGCTAACTGTGAGCACTTACAGGTAACGTGGGAGAGTGCTAATGAGAACTTACTCTATCCAGGCATGCCATGTCGGGTAGTATATGCTAATCATGAAGAGATTACCGAAAGTTACGGTTGTGTATTAGCAGCGCAGTATTACATCCAACGTGCTGGTGAAACATTAACGAGTAAACGACACATGATCTCTGGTACTGTTACTGTCGTCTTAGGTAAAAAATAATTTAGCACAATTATTGTACGACATTTGGTCTTTTCAATAACAGAAACATAGGAACTCTATAATGAAAGAATTAATCCGTGGTTTGTTTATTTCGATTGAAGGTGCAGACTGCACTGGTAAGTCTACTATCTCCAGTCAACTGATTGAACGTTTGACTAATAAAGGTTATGAGGTAGTTAACGTAGCTGACCTTTATACTACTGAATTGGGTGAGGCAGTTCACAAGTTGTTTTTGTCTCACAACTCTACGTTAGAGCCAATGACTGAAGCGCTGTTAATCTTTGCTGCGCGTGTAGAGTTGATTCAGAAGCATATCGTTCCTGCAGTGCGTGCTGGTAAGATTGTTATCGCTGATCGTTTTACTGATTCTACCTACGTTTATCAAGGTATGGTAAAACAAGTCGGTGAGAACACTGTGGCGTTGCTCGAAACCCTGTGTCAATCTTCACTGCGTCCTGATCACACCATCCTCGCTGTTTGTGATGTGGATAAGATCATGGATCGTTTGGCTATTAAGAAGAACAAAGACAAGCATGAACTGTTGCCTAAAGAGTTTCATGAAGGTATTGTGAATGGCTTTGCTAAACGTTTGATGGATAACCGTGCGCGTTATACTCCTATCTCTACTAATGTGAGTGTAGCTGATACCTGTGCGCATTTGGAACAATTCATTGAGTACGTTGATCAATCTCTGGCTCCGTATGTAAAGTCTGTCCCTACTGCCGCTAAAACCTTTGCAGCAGATCCAGCATAAAAGTAAAACATAGAGGGGAGGGAAACCTCCTTTTTATGCCGCTATTAATTTAGCTATGTAAAAAATTACTTATCTTATGTCCGACATTGGCGGACAGTAGTCTCACGTTGTTGTTTTCTCTCGACATTAGGGGGACTTTAACGAGTCCCCCCGTTTTAGACTACGGACGTTGTTGTTTCCTTATGTTTCGATAGGCCAAATGTTTAGGGGGACTTCGGTCCCCCATTTTTATGCCGTTTTTATTTTGGGGCATATTGACAGCACCGCAACCATAGGCTACAGTGCTGTCATTTTACTGTGCGTTAGTTTACACAGTATGCCATTCTTTACCACCACCATCTGCCATTGCTTGACCACCTATGAACTTACGACTCAAGTCACGTCCATGAAGATCATCTAAGATACCTCCTACGGATTCGAACTTAAGGATAGTTCCTAAGTGTGCTGCTGAGGTTACTTCTACCCCTCTATGTTTACCACGATGAATATCGAGATAAGAATCGAGGCCTACCTTTTCAATGTTAACCACGAGTTCCAAATCGACTTCTTGGTCAATCCGTTTACAACCGTCGTAATAGCCTTTGTTAGCCACTGCTTCAGTAAGACGCTCTGTACCACCCCGTACCAATATTTTTGCATCAGTGGACATCTGGTGAGGAGTAATAAAGAGAATACCTCGCTTACTGGTAAAGTTTCTTACTCGTCTAAAGATATCACGAATTTCTTCACCATGTGGACCGGTGTTACAACCCTTCTTTGATTGCATATTAAGATAGTCGATCATCAATGCATGAATCTCATATCCCATGGATTCATATTTCATTACCAGGTCAAACAAATCTCGATAGGTAAAGTCACTGGGGTCAATACGTAACATCTCTACGTTATACCCATTGACGCCTAACTTCTCTACGCAATACAATGCAGCGGATTCAGGATCAATACTCGCAATGTCACAATACTCACCCGTTTCATTTTCACGGATGTTTTTATACAACCACATTACGTTGTCTTTCAGTTCATTTTCATAACTGATAAAGAGCAGTAAAGGTTTCTTACTAGGATCGCGCATGTAGGGTGTGTTGAATAAAGCAAAGTGCTTTAACAACGACATCATAAAGCCAGATTTGAAGTTATGTTGCAAGGCTTGGATAACGACTGATTCACCGCGTCTAAATCCACCCGCCTTACCTAACATTCTATTTAATGCTTGCCAACCAGATTTCAATACGCCGTCTAATGACAGTTCTTGTTTACCGGCAATCATGACTTTAGTCAGTGCTTCTTTATTAGAGAAAGAAACGCCGGCTACAATAGAAGGATGATCATCGTCTTCTGATTTGTTGGTAAAGGGTTCCAGCTTATCGGCAATCTCTAATGCAAAGCTAGTCCAATCAGAAATGCCTTCTGAATCAAAGTTAGCTTTACCATACGCTTCTTTCAATACTACTTTTATTTGGATATGGTCTAGATGTTCTTTCAACATCTTACGGTAGCTTAATACTCTTTTTAAGTTATCCGCTTGATCCACTTCCCGTAGACTAACGACATCTTTCATTGCATCGAATAGACTTTGATCGTCGCCTACGTTTACGCGTATTCTTTGTAACAGTTCTTCGCTATCGTATTGATAGTCGAGAGAATTATCTGCCATCCATAAAACGGTAGAACGTAAAGCCAGAATGACTTCTCTATTGGTATCCCTATCAATAGTCACTACTTCGGGTAGCTTAATTGTATTGATAAGCTGCTTTGCTAATTCGGATGAGTTACCTGCACTTTTGTTAAGTAATAAACTCTCTTTATAGAGTAAGGTAATCGTCATCACAAGCAGTAATTTTGGGTCCATTGGTACATCCTTAACAAAATCGTTTTAATTACTTTAATCGTTAGAGGCCACTATGAAAATTATTCTCGTTCCCCAATGGATCGATCCATTATTGAAACAAGGTCATCTTCAATATCGTGATTTGAGCAATATCGAGAAGTTGCTCACTATACTATCACCCCAGGATGTAGGAATTTATTCCTTACTCCAACGACGCCTTTTTGATTATCTGCCTTATGGCTTTAAAGATGTAGAGGTTGCTTTCTGGCCATATCAGTATGAACTTAAAGACGGAATGTCAGTAGGGGAATATACTGAGTTAAATGTCGAGCCTTTATATAAGGTAGCAAATGCTGCAGATCTTTTGAATCTAACGCTGGGGAATGCCCAGTATCAGATTACAGATGTTCCTAACGGAATTGATGTAGAGATTTTATCCAGTGAAGAAGATTCTTTCTTTGTACGTTTGAA
>Ga0070693_100000519_pt1 | contig 17268 bp, 14 predicted proteins | sample KBSK1103metaG_FD_65472 | JGI IMG/M metagenome (GOLD analysis project Ga0070693, IMG submission 65472) | Corn, switchgrass and miscanthus rhizosphere microbial communities from Kellogg Biological Station, Michigan, USA - KBS K1-10-3 metaG | ecosystem: Host-associated > Plants > Roots >...
GCGTGGCCAGCGTGCTGCCGTCGGCGAGTGCGAACGGGATGGCGTCGCGCGCCTGCGCATCGCCGCCGAACACCGCCTGCACGAACGGCGCGTAGTCGTCGATGTCCGGCGTCAGCACCGCGATGTCGCGCGGTTGCAGCGCCGGATCGGCCTCGAGCAGCGCGCGCAGTTGCTCGTGCAGCACCTGCACCTCGCGCAGGCGCGTGTGGCAGCTGTGCACCTGCAGGCTGGCATCGGCCACACCGGATGGCACGAACGCCGGCCGCGTGTCGACGCTGCCGGGTGCCGGCGCGTGCGGCGGCACTGCGCGGTGCAACAAGTCGCGCTGCAGGCGGTGCAGCAGGCCGGTGCGCTTGGCCGGGTCGGGGCCTTCGTACACCGGCTGCTCGTAGTCGGGATGCACGACGTCGTAGGAGAACAGCGTGCGCAGGAAGTCGCGCCCAGCCGCGCCATTGGCGCGCAGCAGGGGATTTTCGCGATCGGCGGCGAAGGCGGCGTCGGCGTCGTCGGCTTCGCGCAGGCGCTCGCGCGCGGTCCGCAGGTCGCCCCACCAGCCCTGCACGGGCGACAGGAAATAGAAGTGCAGCGGTCCGGCGCGCGCGGCGCTGGCGATCACGCGTAGCACGTCGGGCGAAACGTTCTGCGTGGCGAAGGCGAACAGCCGCGGCGGCAGGCCGACGGGCACCGCGCTTGCCGGGGCATCGTCACCGCCCTCGCCGTAGCGCGCGAGATAGGCGTCGAGGCGGCGCGCGCGGTGCGCCAGGCCCTTGGTCGCGAGCCGCCAAAGTTCGGCCTGCCAGTCCTTGCGTCCCTCGCCGCGATCCCAGGCGCGCAGCCAGTCGCGCCGCCAGGCCTGGTACTTCTCGAAACTGTCGGCCAGTTCGCCAGCCAACTGCCAGGCGGCCAGCGCGCGTTCGGCTGGCGACGCCGACTCGCCGCCCAGCACCGGCTGCAGCGGCGCGAAGATGGGCGCGCGCATCCGGACCGGATCGGCGAGCAGCCGCCACAGCCGCCAGCGCATGCGCGCCGCGTCGCCGACCGCCGCGGCATCCTCGGCGGGCAGGTTGGCGTCGAGTACGTCGCGCACGAACTCGCCCGGCGCGAGGAACCGCAGGTTGGCGGCGATGCCGTGCACCTGCGCCAGGTGCTTCTGCAGCCAGCGCCGCATCGCCGGCTGCGGGATCAGGATCGTGTCCGGCGCGAGCACCGCGGCGCCGGGCGCCGGACGCGCGAGTTCAGCGGCCAGCAGGCCCGCGAGCAGCTCGAGGTCGTTGCCGTGGTAGAGCCTGAAATCGGTGCGCGCGGGCGTGGTCGAGCGGGGCATGCGCGCATGATGACCGATGCCGCGTCGCGCCGGTTGCGACTAACGGAATCGGCGCTACAGCCGGAACAGCGGCGAGGCCACGTCCTCGAAGCGGATGCGGTGGCTGAGCCCCGGCGCCAGCGACTCCACCCAATAGCTGCCCTGCTGCGCGAGCACCCGGTCGGTGATCGCCGCCAGCGCCAGCGGCTCGATCGGGAACTCGAGGTAGGGCGAGGCCTCGATGTCCAGGCGCATCTGCACCTCGATGCGCTCGATCGCAGCCGGCAGCACATCGATGCGCACCACAACCTTGCGCGTGGACGGGCTGCGGCTGGCCTCGCGTACCGCCGCCTGGCAGATCCGGTACACGGTGGTCTGCGCGTCGTCGTTTAGCGCTTCGATCCGGCCGTAGAAGGCGGTCTCGTACTCGATGCCGGCATCCTCGAGGGTGTCGCGCAGCGGCCCGAAGTCGAGTGCCTCGCGCAGGCCGTGGGTGTCGAGCGCCTGCGGGCGCAACTGGCGCAGCACGCGGCGCAGCGAGTCCTGCATCTCGCGCACCTGTTCGCGGATCGACTCCAGCAGGCGCAGCACCTGGTCGTCGCGCACGTCGCGGAAGGCCAGCGAGATGCGCGTGGACAGCGCGTGGATCGAACGCCCGAGTTCGTAGTCGAGCTCCACCGCCAGCTCGCGCTGGCCCTGTTCCTCCAGCCGCACGAGGCGCTGGCTGACCGCGCGCAGCTCCATCGCGGAGTCGGTCAGCGACTGGTTCATCAGCGCGAGGTCGCGGTGGCGTTGCGCGAGCCGCTCGTGGCTGCGGCGCAACTCGCTCGCGGCCGCGCCAAGCACCAGCCCGCCGCCGCCCATCACCGCCAGCGACAACTGCAACACGCGGACGTCGAGCGGCAGCAGCGCGAATTCCACCAGGCCCTGCACCAGCAGGCCTGCCACCGCCACCGACACCGCCGCGCCTTCCCAGCCGTGCCTGAAGGCGACGAAGAAGATCGGCGCGAACGCGAGCAGCAGGATGTAGGGCTCGAGGTCGCGGCGCTGGTGGATCAGCCAGAACACCAGCAGCGAGAACAGCAGCTGCGCCAGCACGTCGCGGGCCAGCGCCAGGTCCAGGCGCGCGCGCAAATCGGGCCGCACCAGCAGCACCAGCAGGGGAGCGAGCACGAGCTGGCCGAGGAAATCGCCGTAGAGGAAGGCGAAGGCCCCGATCATGCCGGCGCCGCGATCGACCGGGGCAATCAGGAACCACTGCAGCAGGGGCGACACCGTCGCAGCGGCGAGCACGCCGGCGCTCAGCAGCAGGAGCATGCGGCGCGGGTCGTCGATGCGTGATTGCGGTTCGGGACCGCGCACCAGGCGCACCAGGCCGGCGTACACCAGCCAGGGCGCGAGCGCGGTACCAAGAAACACGTCATCGAACGGCCAGTCGTTCGCCACGCCGATGGCCACCTGGGCAGTCCACTCGCCGGCGATCAGCCAGCCCCATTGCCGCGAGGGCAGCACCCAGAGCGCGCCCAGGCGCAGCCCGGCCGGCAGGAACCAGAAGCGGTGGGAGATGGTGACCAGGACCACCCAGGCCACGGCATAGCAGACAGCGAGCCCAGCCATCCGCCAGTTCGAGCCTTGCAGCCGGCCGAGGACGGGGGCTTCACGGGTTGCCCGGGCGCTTGCGGACTCGGCGGAAGGCGCAGCCATGCCCGATTAGCAACCAACCGGGGGGGCAGGGTCAAGGCCGGATGACGGCAGGACGGGTGCTTTTCCTTCCGCCGGGACGCCACGCGCCGATATAATGGCCGCCGACGCCCCGCAACCGGATCCACCGTGCGCAACCACGATGCCGTTTTCCTCAAGCACTTCTCCCAGGTCATCGCGATCCTGGTCGGCATCACCATCTCGCTGATCCTGTTGGGCATGTACATCAACAGCCTCAAGCCGGCCGAGGTCAACCCGGTCGCCGAGGCTGCCCTGCTGGCACGCATCCAGCCAGTCGGGGCGGTCTACGCCGGCGCCACCGGCGCCGCCGCGCAGGCGGCCGCCGCTTCGGCCGCGGCCGAGGCCGCCAAGGGCCAGGTCGCCTATGGCGGCACGCTCGACGGCGGCACGATCTACGGCAACCTGTGCACTGGCTGCCATACCGCCGGCGTCAACAAGGCGCCGCAACTGGTCAAGGCGGCGTGGGCCGCGCGCATCGCCCAGGGCGTGGACACGCTGCACTCGCACGCGATCAACGGCTACAACGGCCCGGACGGCGGCGTGATGCCGGCCAAGGGCGGCAACCCGGCGCTCAGCGACGAGCAGGTCAAGGCCACCGTCGACTGGATGCTGACGCAGCTGAAGTAGGCGCCCCACCCATCCACGCGACCACGCCGCCCCCGGGCGGCGTCGTCGTCTCTGGCCCGCGTGCCGGGCCGAGCGCCCGGGCCTGGCGGCCGATGGCGTCACTACAACGAGGTTCCACCATGCGCAGCGTCGCCCGCCCCTCCACGCTCCGCCTCGCGACCGCCGTTGCGCTCGCCCTCGTGCTCGCCGGCTGCCAGGCGACCTCGTCCAGCATCCCGCCCGGCGGCGAGCCGCTCGGCGCCGCTGGCGCCGACGTGCCGGTGCCAGCGCAGGTGGCGATCGGGGCAGTGCAGGGCAGCGGCCTGCGCAGCCCGATGGTCGGCCGGCAGGTGACGGTCGAGGGCGTCGTCACCGGAAACTTCGCCGCGGGGCTCGGCGGCGTGTTCGTGCAGTCGTTGCAGGGCGACGGTGACCCGGCCACGGCCGAAGGCCTGTTCGTGCTGCGCGATCCGGCCAACGACGCCGCGCAGGGCGGCACCGAGCCGGTCCTGAAAGCCGGCGACCGCGTGCGCGTGTCGGGCACGGTCGTCGAACTTGGCGACGATGAGCTGGCGACCCTGACCAGCCTGCGCGATTCGACCGTTGTGGTGCTCGGCAGCGCCGCGCCGGTGGCGCCGGTGGTGGTCGAGCACGCACCCGCCCACGCCGCGGGCTGGGAATCGCTCGAGGGCATGCGCGTGCGCATCGCCGCGCCGCTGACGGTCGACGACAACGACGGCCTGGCCCGCTACGGCGAACTTGTCGCCAGCTTCGACGGCCGCGTGTACCAGCCCACCGAGCTGGCAGCCCCCGGGCCGGAAGCCGCGCGCATCGCCGCTGACAACGCCCGGCGCACGCTGGTGCTCGACGACAACAGCAGCGCGCGCGATCCGAAAGCGCTGTGGTTCCTGCCGCAGCCGGTCTCCGACGCGGCGCCCCTGCGCGACGGCAGCCGCCTGCTCGGCGTCGAAGGCATCGTCGACGAGCGCAAGGGCGACCGCCGCCTCCAGCTCGTCGCGCCGCTCCAGGTCGAGCAGGCGCCGCGCCCGCCGGCGCCGGACGTGCGCGGCGACCTGCGCGTGGCCAGCCTCAACCTGCTCAACCTGTTCAATGGCGACGGCCACGGCGGCGGGTTCCCGACCGAGCGCGGCGCGCGCACGCCAGTGCAGTACCAGTTGCAGCAGGCCAAGCTGGTGATGGTCGTGCAGTCGCTGCGGCCCGACATCGCGGCGCTGATGGAAGTGGAGAACGACGGCAGCGGGCCGGATTCGACGCTGGCGCAGTTCGTCGCCGCGCTCAATGCGCGCGGCCCGGCGCGCGACTACGCGCTGGTGGACACGGGCGACAAGCTCGGCGGCGATGCGATCCACGTCGCCATGATTTATCGCCGCGGGCGCGTCAGCACGGTCGGCAAGCCGGCGGTGCTCACTGGCGGCCCGTTCGAGCGCCGCTCGCGCGTGCCGATGGCGCAGGCCTTCCGGGTCGGCCGCGGGCGGCCGCTCGTGGTCATGGCCAACCACTTCAAGTCCAAGGGCTGTGGCCGCGACGCCGATGCGGCGAGCGGCCTGGATGCCGACCAGCACGACGGGCAGGGTTGCTGGAACCCGGTGCGCGTCGACTCGGCGCGCCGGGTGAACGCCTGGCTGGCCGGCGACCCGACCGGCACGCGGCCGGCGCACGTGCTGGTGCTGGGCGATTTCAACGCCCACGCCATGGAGGACCCGATGCGCACGCTGCGCGATGCGGGCTGGCAGGACGCGTTCGCGCTCGTGGGCGCCCGCACGCCGGGCACGCCGACGCCCTACAGCTTCGTGTTCGACGGGCTGGCCGGCCGCCTCGACCACGCGCTGCTCGACGCCGCGCTCGCGCCACGCCTGCGCGGCGCCGTCGAGTGGCACAACAACGCCGACGAGCCGGAATCGCTCGACTACCACGGCGACCCGAGCGTGGACCCCTACCGCGCGTCCGACCACGACCCGATCCTGCTCGGCCTCGACCTCAGGTAGGGAGGCTTGCAGGGCGTCGTCCGATGGTCCGGATGCGCCGACAGGCCGCGCAAATTCGGGCATCCTGCGGGTGACGGGCGCAGGCCCTGCCGACCGACGCCTTCCCGAGCCGACGCCTTGAGCCCGATCGCCCCGCCGCCGCCCGCGTTCCCCGACAGCAACGACACCATCCTGGTGCCGGGGCCGGCCGGGCTGCTCGAGGCGGCCGTGGACCTGCCGCCACCGGGCGAGGCGCGTCGCGGCGTGGCGGTGATCGCGCACCCGCATCCGCCGGACGGCGGCACGATGCACAACAAGGTCGTGACGATGGCCGCGCGCGCCCTGGCCGAATCCGGCGTGTCGGCGGTGCGCTTCAATTTCCGCGGCGTCGGCCAGTCCGGCGGTACCTTCGACGATGGCCGCGGCGAAGTGCTCGACCTGCTCGCCGTCGCGCGCTGGGTGCAGGCAGCACGCCCGGACGATGCGCTGTGGCTGTGCGGGTTTTCGTTCGGCGCCTGGGTGTCGCTGCAGGCCGCGCGGCAATTGCCGGTGCAGCAGATGATCAGCATCGCGCCGCCGGTGGGCTTTCGCGATTTCACCGGCGTGCTCGCGCCGCCCTGTCCGTGGCTGGTGATCCAGGGCGAGCAGGACGAGATCGTGGACGCAAACGCGGTCATCGCGTGGGCCGAAAAGAAGGTGCCCGCGCCGACGATCGTGCGCATGCCCGAGACCGGGCATTTCTTCCACCGCCGCCTGCTCGACCTGCGCGGGGCGATCAAGAACGGCGTGCGCAGGAACCTGCCGCCGCTGCGCGCATGACCGTGGGAGCGGCCGCCACACGCTCCTGCTCGGGCGGCACTCGGGCATCCGTGCCCTCGGCTTCAGCCGCGACCCGTCGGCGCGAGTGTCCGGTCGCGGCTGAAGCCGCTCCTACCGCATGACGCCGTCCGCCGCCTACGCGGCCGGCGTGGCCGCCGGCGAGTGGCAGGCGGACGCGGCGCAACAGGCGCTGCTGCCCGAACTCGACCGCATTCACGCCGCACTGCAGGCGGCGCAGCCCGCCGGCGGCATGTTCGGACGACTGGCCGCGCGGCTGCGCGAGCCCGAGGCAGTGCCGGGCCTGTACCTGTGGGGCGGGGTGGGGCGCGGCAAGACCTTCCTGGTCGACCTGCTGTACGACGGGCTAGGCGCGGTGCCGCGCGCGCGCTGGCACTTCCACCGGTTCATGGGCGAAGTGCACCAGCGGATTCGAGCCTTGCCCGACACCGCCGACACGCTCAAGACGGTCGCGCGCGACCTGTCGGCGGACATGCGCCTGTTGCTGCTCGACGAATTCTTCGTGGGCGACATCGGCGACGCGATGATCCTCGCGCGCCTGCTCGACCAGCTGGTCGCCAATGGCGTCACGCTGGTGACGACGTCAAACATCCCGCCGAAGGAGCTGTACCGCGACGGCCTGCAGCGCGCCAGCTTCCTGCCCGCGATTGCGCTGATCGAAACGCACTGCCGCGTGGTTGCGCTCGACAGCGACCACGACTGGCGGCTGCGCGCGCTCACCCGCGCGGCGACCTACCTGGTGCCGGCGGACGCGGCCAACGAGGCCGTGCTCGCGACGCAGTTCGAGCGGCTCGCGCACCAGCCGCCCGGGGCATCGGCAGCGCCGCTGCATGTCAACGACCGCGAGATCCCGGTGCGCGCCTGCGCCGGCGGCATCGCCTGGTTCGATTTCGCGGCGCTGTGCGAGGGCCCGCGCTCGGCCGCGGACTACATCGAGCTCGCGCGCCGCTTCCACACCGTGCTGCTGTCGGGCGTGCCGCGCATCGACCGCGACAACGAGGAGGCGGGCCGCCGCTTCGTCTACCTGGTGGACGAGTTCTACGACCGCCACGTCAACCTGGTGCTCACCGCGGCGGCGGACGCGCTGTCGCTGTATTCGGGCGACCGGCTTGCACGTGAATTCGAGCGCACCAGTTCGCGGCTGGTCGAGATGCAGACGACCGAGTACCTGGCGCGCGAGCACCGGCCTTGATCCAGGGCTTGTCGGCGGGCCGCGCTGCCGGTTCACGCCGCCGCCTGTGCGCTGGCGCGCAAAGCGGGGCCAGCCGCATTGCCCGGGTGTGGCACGCCGGCCAGAATGCCGCCATGACCAGCCCCGACCTGTCCGCGTCCCCCCTCGGCAAGGACCAGCCGACGCCCACCGCCTATTCGCCCGGCCTGCTGTTTTCCATCCCGCGCGCCGCCGCGCGCGCCGAGCTCGGCTTCGGCGACAGCCTGCCCTTCATCGGCGTGGACATCTGGAATGCCTACGAGATGGGCTGGCTGGACCAGCGCGGCAAGCCCCGCGTGGGACTGGTCGAGTTCCGCGTGCCGGCGACCTCGCCGAACTTGATCGAGTCCAAGAGCTTCAAGCTCTACCTCAACTCGTACATGCAGCACCGCGTGCACGACACCGAGGCGCTGCGGCGCATGCTCGCCGACGACCTCACTGCCGCCGCGGGCGCGCCGGTGACGGTGGTGCTGGGCACGGCGACCTCGAAGCAGAGCGCGCTGATCGAGACGCTGGAGGGCGAGCTGATCGACGACCTTCCGATCGAGATCCACAACTACGGCCCGCCCGACGCATCGCTGCTGTACGGCAATCCCGACGCCGTGGTCGAGGAATCGCTGGTCTCGCACCTGCTCAAGTCGAATTGCCCGGTGACCGGGCAGCCGGACTGGGCTTCGCTGCAATTGCACTACGTCGGGCCGCGCATCGGCCGCGACGGCCTGCTGCGCTACCTGGTGTCGTTCCGCGAGCATCGCGAGTTCCACGAGGCCTGCGTCGAGCGCATCTTCCGCGACATCCTGGCTGCCTGCGCGCCGACGCGGCTGTCGGTGTACGCGCGCTACACGCGCCGCGGCGGCCTGGACATCAATCCCTTCCGCGCGACGCCGGGCTGGCTGATGCCCGGCAACACGCGCACCGCGCGCCAGTAACGCGCGCCACCGCCGCCGCCGCACCCGACGCCCGAGGCCACGCCATGCGACCGACCCACCTGCTGTCGTGCTGCCTCGGCCTTGGCCTGTGCCTGGCGGTCGTCGTCCTGCCCGCCTGCTCCCGCGACCCCGCCGCGCCCGGCAAGGCCGGTGCCGCCGCCGCGGCCAGCCCGGCGGGCGCCGCCACCGTGGACGGCGACAGCGTCGCGGCCATGGCCGACGCGCCCCCGCCGGACCTGGGCGACTTCCGCGTGGTGTCGGTGCTGCTCGGCGACGCCCTGGACGCCGAGCACGTGGTGCGCGCGGCGGGCAGCGACTTCGGCGCGAACGCCACGCTGCACGCCTCGGTGCTGAGCACCGGCGCACATCCCGGGCTGACGTTGACCGCGCGCTGGCACGCGCCTGGCGGCGCGACCATCCTCGAGACGGCGCAGGCCATCGCGCCCACGCAGCCGACCGCGACCACCTTCACCCTGCAGGGCAAGGCGCCCTGGCCCGCCGGCGACTACGTGTTCGAGCTGCTGGCCGACGGCCACCGCCTGCAGGCCGTGCCCTTCTCCGTCCACTGAGGACCAGCGGGCAGGGGCCGGCCGGGGGCTTGCGCTTACAATACGCAGCTCACCGCGGAGGATTCCCATGACTGCCACGCCCAACCCGCCGCCCGGCGGCGCGCCCATCACCATCGCCGCCGGCAAGTTGTCGGTGCCGAACAACCCGATCATCCCCTTCATCGAAGGCGACGGCACCGGCCCGGACATCTGGCGCGCGAGCGTGCGCGTGCTCGACGCCGCGGTGCAGAAGGCCTACGGCGGCGCGCGCCGCATCCACTGGATGGAAGTGCTGGCCGGCGAGAAGAGCTTTACCCAGCTCAACACCTGGCTGCCGGACGAAACCGTGCAGGCCTGCCGCGATTACCTGGTCTCGATCAAGGGCCCGCTGACCACGCCGGTCGGCGGCGGCATCCGCTCGCTCAACGTCGCGCTGCGGCAGATGCTCGATCTGTACGTGTGCCTGCGCCCGGTGCGCTGGTTCAAGGGCGTGCCGTCGCCGGTCAAGCGCCCGGACCAGGTCAACATGACCATCTTCCGCGAGAACACCGAGGACATCTACGCCGGCATCGAGTGGGCCGGCGGCAGCGCCGACGCGCAGAAGGTGCTCGACTTCGTGCAGAAGGAATTCCCGGCGATGTTCGGCAAGATCCGCTTCGGCACGGCGGAGAAGAACGCGCAGTGGAACGACGCGCTGGTCGGCGTCGGCCAGCCCTCGCGCGAGCTGCCCGTGCAGGTCGGCATCGGCCTGAAGCCGGTGAGCTACCTGGGCACCGAGCGCCTGGTGCGCAGCGCCATCGACTACGCGATCGCGCACAAGTCCAAGTCGGTGACCCTGGTGCACAAGGGCAACATCATGAAGTTCAGCGAGGGTGGCTTCCGTGACTGGGGCTACCAGGTCGCCGCCGAGCAGTACGGCGCGGTCGAGCTGGATGGCGGCCCGTGGCACGTGATCCCCGAGGGCAAGCCGGGCGCCGGTTTGATCATCAAGGATGCGATCGCCGACGCCTTCCTGCAGCAGATCCTGCTGCGTCCGGCCGAATACGACGTGGTCGCCACGCTCAACCTCAATGGCGATTATTTGTCGGATGCGCTGGCCGCGCAGGTCGGCGGCATCGGCATCGCGCCGGGCGCCAACATCAACTACGTCACCGGGCACGCCGTGTTCGAGGCCACGCACGGCACCGCGCCGAAGTACGCCGGCCTGGACAAGGTGAACCCGGGTTCGGTGATCCTGTCGGGCGAGATGATGCTGCGCTACATGGGCTGGCACGAGGCTGCCGACGCGATCATCGCGGCGATGGACGCCGCGATCGCCGGCAAGCGCGTCACCTACGATTTCGCCCGCCTGATGGAGGGTGCGACCGAGGTGAAGTGCAGCGAGTTTGCCGACGAGCTGATTGCGAAGATGTAGTTCCTGAAACCGGCCGGGCCTGTTTTTCGCAATCGCGAAAACAGGCCCGGCCTTTTTTTGTCGCAAGTTTCGCGCTCTAACGCGATCCGGATTGCACGTGCATCTTCGTGTCGGCGGGATCCGGATCGTTGATCGGCTCGCCCTTGTGTTCGCCAGGCGGCACCGGCGCATCGCTGCCGGGCATCGCCGGCTCTTCCGGCTCGCCGGGCTGCGCCGGCGCGCGCGGGTTGGCGGCGCTGGCCGGACCTCGAGAATTGGCGGCGTTGGCCGCGACCTGCGCGCGCTCGTTGCCGGCGGCGTCGGGATTGGGCTGCGACGGATGCGTGGTCTCGCGCGGCGTCGTCTCCGCGTAGCCGCCGTGGTCGGGGGTGCCGGGCGTTGGAACGGTCTTTGCGTCACCCGCGTTGCCGTTGCGGCGCGCGTCCTGCTTGGCGCTGTCCATGTCGCCCTCCTGCCTGGTATTCGTTCGCCAGCATCGCGCCGCGCGCGGCAATGCAGGCTTAACCGGCTCCGCGCCTGCGCGCCACGGGCCGATGCCATAATCGGGCGGACGCTTCCCGACGAGGTTCCACCCATGCACGTTCCGCGCCTCCGCCTGCTCTCTGCCGCCCTCCTGCTCGCACTTCCGGGTATCGCCCTGGCGCAATCGACGACGCAGCCCGCGGCGCCGAACTTCCCGACGCTGCCGCCACCTGACCTGGTGCTCGACGGCAAGGCGGCGCCAGCCGCGCAGGCCGCGGACGCGCCGGCGCAGTCCGCGCCGACGCTGACCAACCTGGCGCGCGCGCTGGCCGGCGACTGGCGCAGCGAGGCCAACCGCGCCCGGGATTCCTACCGCCATCCCGCGCAGACGCTGGATTTCTTCGGCGTGCGCGACGACCAGACCGTGCTCGAGATCTGGCCCGGCGGCGGCTGGTACGCCGAGGTGCTGGCGCCGATGCTGCGCGAGCGCGGGCATTACGTCGGCATCCTGCCCAAGGCCGAACCGACCGCCGAGGGCGGCGTGTCCGGCACGCAGCGCAACAACGACAAGCTGCGCGCGAAGTTCGCCGCGCGCGCGGACCTGTTCGACAAGGCCGAGCTGCGCGAAGTGGTCGCCGCTTCGCCGGTGCTCGGCCCGAACGGCAGCGCCGACGTGGTCCTCACCTTCCGCAACGCGCACAACTGGGTGATGGACGGCAATGAGCAGGCGATGTTCAGGGCCTTCTACGCGGTACTCAAGCCCGGTGGCACGCTGGGCGTGGTCGACCACCGCGCCGCGCCGGACCAGCCGCCGGCGGAGATGAAGACCAGCGGCTACCTGCCCGAGGCCTTCGTGATCGCGCTGGCCGAGGCGGCCGGCTTCAAGCTCGTGGGCAAGAGCGAGGTCAACGCCAACCCGCGCGACACCAAGGACTACCCGAAGGGCGTGTGGACGCTGCCGCCGTCCTACACGCTCGGCGACGTCGACCGTGCGAAGTACGCGGCGATCGGCGAGAGCGATCGCATGACGCTGAAGTTCACCAAGCCAGAGTAACGGGCCCGCACTTCCCGCGCGCTGCGCGCCGTGCGGCGCGCGCGCTGTCCGTTTCGACTCGACGCGGCGCGCCCCACGCGCTCCGCGCTCCGCGCTCCGCGACTCAGCGGTTGATGATCACCGGGTTGTTGACCGAATCGTCGCCGATCGGCGCTTCCGCGCGCCCGCCCGGTGCCTGCTGCTGTTGCTGCAGGGTGAAGTCGGTGGTCTCGGTCGTGTCGGTTTCGCTGCTGTCGGTGCTGCTGGTGTCAGTCGGAGGCTGGTGGTTCTTGCCCATGTCGTACTCCTCGGTGTCCCCGACGCCGGTGGCGTCAGCGGTTGATGATGATCGGATTGTTGACGCCGGCCCGGGGATCCAGGCTCGTCGTCGTCGTGTAGATGCCCTTGCTGCCCATGTCCACCCGAAGCACGTAGACCCACTCTCCGTTCGACTGCGCGGAGTTGTGGTAATCGGTGATCTTCAATCCATTCCCGTTGTCGATGACCGTTGCCGGCCCGAACGGGCCGCCCTTGTCGCGTTCCGGCGGCGGCTCCTTCGTGGACCAGCTGAAGCCCGGCTCGGCGCAGTCCATCGCGACGAATTTTCCCTGTGCCGCCTCGCCGGTGAGGCGCCAGCTGATGGTCGACGGATCGGCGTGCTTGTCGATGTGCGTGCCGCCGTGGTCCTGGACGTCGAGGTGCTTCAGTCCATCCTTGGCGAGCAATACGTTGATGATGTTGGCGGGCATCGTGGGCGTCCTTAGCGGTTGATGATGATGGGGTTGTTCACCATGAAGATCGAGACCAGGTCGTCCGTGGCGTCCTGGTCGCCGCAGTCGTCGGGTGGGATATCCACGGGCGAGTTGTCGAACGTGGTCTGGTACAGCGTACTGCCGCGTCGCACGCTCAGCTGGTATCGCCAGGCGCCGGCGCTGGCGGGGCCGGCATTGACGTCCAGCAGTTTCAGCATCCGCTTGGTCTGCATCTTCAGCATCGGAAAGACGAGATCGGGCGGTGTGTCGACCCAAGAGAAGGCAGGCGGGTCCTGGCTCGACGAGCAGAACTCGGCGCCGCTTGTTCGCGGCCCGCTCAAGACGATGTGGATGTCGTAGGGCTCGTCCGATCGGCAGAATACATTCGCGCGACCGTGCTCTTCTACGCTGAGTTCGTTTTGGTCGTTGATGCCGACTGCGAGGATGCGGACTGCCATGGTCGTGTCTCCTTGTTGAATTTCTTGCGCGCCTACGGCGCGTCCGCGGCAAGCCGCGTGCGCGCAAACACGGGTGCGAGCGCCGCATCCCGATAGCCGGACTGCCACATCGCCCGGGCCAGGCGCTCGGCCGCGATGTCGTCGCCGCGCAACAGCAGCAGCTGCACGCGGAGCGCGCGCATGCGCGGGTCCGGGTTGTCGGCGTCAACGTCGAGCTGCGCGCCGACGCGGCCGAGCAATGCCTCGCGATCGGCGGCGTCGGCGTCGCGGGCCGCACCGAGCCTGGCCGCCAGCGTCGCCAGCAGCGTGGCGCGCTCGTCAGGATGCTGCGCGAGCGCGGGTTCGAGGATGGCCAGGGCCGCGGTCCACCGTGCGCGCGCTTCGTCGGTCTGGCCGGCGGCAGACAACTGCTCGGCATGTTCTGAGATCGCCTCGGCGAGTTCGCGCTGCCAGCCGAGGTTGCTCGCATCGCTGGTCGCGAGCGGTTCCAGCGCGGCGAGCCCGTCGGCGATCGCCGTCGCCGCGCCGGGCGCATCGCCCTTGAGCCGCAGCACGCGCGCCAGTTGCGACGAGTACAGGCCCAGGTCCTCGCGGAAGAACTTGCTGTCGGGCGCGAGCGACTGCAGCCGGCGCGCCTCCGAAACCGCCGCGACCAGCGCGGTCGCGCCGCCCGCCAGGTCGCCGGCCAGGGCGAGCGTGCGGCCGAGCGTCGCATTGGCGATCAGCAGCTTCTCGGCCTGTGTGTTGTCGCGCGGCGCGGCTTGCGCGAGCTCGGATTCGATCGCGACGTCGGCGCGGTAGCCGGCGACCGCCCCGGCCATGTCGCCGCGCAGCAACGCCATCTTCGCCAGGTTGTTGTGGGCCAGGCCGAGCTGGGTCTTCCACTCCGGCTTGGCCGGCGTGCGCTGCGCCAGGCGCGTGGCCATTTCGCGCATGCGCTGGTACTGCGCTGTTGCCTCGGCGATCCGGCCGCGGCTCTCGAGCACGTGGCCGCTGTTGTTGACCAGCGTGCTGAACTGGAACAGCAACTCGGTGTTGTCCGGCGCGAGCGCGCGCGCCGCCGCCAGCACGCGTTGTGCGTTGGCGAAACTGGCCTGCGCCTTGTCCAGGTCGCCCTGGTACCAGTTGACCATGCCGATGTAGGCGAGCACGTCGGCATGCGCGAGCTGGCGCGCCAGGTCGCGCGGCGCCTTGGCCGCGAGCGGTCCGCTGAGGTCCGCCGCCGCGCGGTAGGAGGCCAGCGCTTTCGGCAACAGGCCCTGGTCCAGGCGCACGTTGCCGATCCGCACGAAGGCGATGCTGCGTTGCGCCAGCGCCTCGTCGGTGACATCGCTGGCGGGCAGCGACTGGAAGTAGGCCATCGCGCGATCGTTGACGCCAGCCATGATGTCGAGCCGCGAGACTTCGGTGAGCTTGTCGCTCAGGTCGCCGAGCATGAAATCCACCAGCGCCTCGGCCTGCTTCTGCCGTCGTTCGGCAGCCTGGCGTGCGATCATCGCCTGCACGCCGAGGAAGCTGGTCACCAGCATCACCGCCACTGCCAGCGCGGTGATCGCCAGCATGCGCTGGTGCCGTCGCTGCGCCTCGCGCTGGCGCAGCGCGTCCAGGCCGATACCGAGCAGGCCGGACACGAGCTTGGACAGGGCCAGCGCCTTGCCGTCCTTGCCCGGACGCACGTCGGCGGCAAGCGGTTCGGCGGCCTGCGAGGTCAATACCCCGTCGGCGCCGAGCTCGAAGCGCAGGGCGTCGGGGAAGCACTCGCGCGCGTCGCCCGCATGCGGCTCGCCGTCGACGATCAGGGCAAGCACGCGCGCGCCGGGGCGGCTGCGCTTGAAGGCGAGGATTTCCTGGCCGACCCAGCGCGACTGCGCGGCGGCCGGCGAGCAGATCACGATCAGTGCCTCGGAGTCGGCGAGGGCCTGTTCGATCTGCGGGCCGAGGGCATTCGCGCTGGCCAGTTCCTCGCGGTCGCGGAACACGGGCGAGAGGTTGGCCGGCAAGGGCGCGTGCGTGGCATCGCCGTCGCGCAGGCGCCGCGGCACCTTGTAGGTTTCCAGCGCACGGTGCAGCCACGCGGCCCAACGCGCGTCGCCGTGGCTGTAACTGATGAATGCGCGATACCGCACGTCCACCTCCCCGTCCTGGGATTCCCGGCGCCGACGCTCCCCGCGACAGGCCGGTCACGCAGCTTACGCCCATTGCGGACGCGTCTTACATCCTCCGGATGGCGCGCGCCGGCGGCCCTAGCCCGACAGGGATGAAGGCTGGAGTGGGCGCTCGCGATGCAGCAGGATCCACTCGGCGTGTTCCTCCAGGCAGGCCGAGCCGAGCGCCCGCAGCAGCTGGCGCGTCTCGGCATCGCTGCGCGCCTGGTCCAGGCGCAGGCGGCAGCTCTCGAACAGCCGGGTCATGAAGCGGTACTGCTTGATCAGCTCCTTGTCGGCCTTCTTGTAGGAATAGGCCTCCCGGATGCCGGCCAGCAGGGGCAGCAGGCCCATCGCCACCAGCAGCTGCTGCTGCGCGTTGGCACCCATCGCCTTGCCGCCGATCAGCAGCGCGACCGCGCCGAGCAGGCCGCCGGCGAGCGCGAGGTCGCCGAGCAGGGTGGTGAACCGGTAGGCCCGTTCGCGGTGTCGGCTGCAGTCCTGGTAATAGCCCAGCTGCCCGCTGCCGTCGCCGCGGCCCACCCAGCGAGACACCACCCAAGCCAGGGCCTTGGCATCGCCCGCGCGGGTGGCCCCGCGGAACTGGCCGGTGGCGCGCATCGCGTGCCGGATCCAGCTCAGGTCGGCGTCCTGCTTCTGAAGGAAACTGTCGTAGCCCAGGCTGCTGTTGGCCGGCGTCTCCACGCCGCCGACGCGCCAGTACAACTGCACGCGCATGCCTTCGGCCAGGCCGCGGTAGTCCAGGTACTTGCGCTGCCATTCGCGTCGCGTGCCCACCTGCTTCACCACCAGGCCGGCGAGGAACATCAGCAGGAAGACCGCGATCCACAGGCGCCCGGCATGTTCGTCGGAGAACAGGATGAAGCACAGGCCCATTCCCGCGGCCAGCAGGTGCGTGCACAGCAGGCTGGTGCGCACGCGCCGGCGGAAGTGCACCGCCAGCCAGTCGGCGGCGCGGAACAGCGCGTCGATCTCGAGCACCGCCGGCGGCGGTTCGGGGCTGCCGGGACCGAGCAGGCTGACGCCGCTTGCGTCAATGCCGCGGACGTAGCGTGCGGCATCGGTATTGAAGGCCTGCATCTGCCCGAACACGTGCTGGTAATGCGCCGGCATCGGTCCGGCACCGTCGTGCTCGCCCTCGAGCGTGAGCCAGCGCGGGTGGAAACCACCCGCATCGCCCGCTTCCGGTGCGTCGGGCGACAGAGTGGCTGGCGCACCGGCGAGCCGGCGGCTGCACGGCAGGTGGAACACCAGGTCGCTTTCGTCGTCGGCGAGCAGGTTGGGTGCGATCTGCGCCACGCTCAAGCCGGTCATCGCGCTGCGCAGGTGGAACTCGACGACCTGCGCGGTGCCGCCGGTCGCTTCGCTGGGCCGGCCATCCCACAGCGCCAGCAACACCTGGCAATGCGAGGACAGGAACATGCCGAGCTGCGCGTACTGCAGGTTGCGCGCCTCGCCGCGCTGCGCGATCGACTCGGCGTCGTTGCCCGGCGCGATCGGCAGGACGCGCACGCGTCCTTTCATGAGGAGGTCGCGGTAGCGCGCGAGGCCCGCGGGCGTCTCGAAGTCCCGCTCGTACTCCGCCGCCGGCATCGGCAGCACGACCATCAACTCGATGCCGAGCGCGAGTGCTTCCTCGGCCACGAGCTGGTCGCCGCCTTCGGCCAGCGCGGACATCAGGCGCAGGGGCAGGGCAGGGAAATCGGACTGCAGGCGACGGAAGAAGGCGCGCGCCTGGGCGCGCAGGAACGGTTCCTCCTCGTGCACCAGGTCGCGGTGCGCGGTCAGGCCGACGCTCAGGTGCAGTGCGGCGGCGGGCGAGGGCCCGGCCCCGGTGATGCCTT
>Ga0070693_100000524_pt1 | contig 17228 bp, 17 predicted proteins | sample KBSK1103metaG_FD_65472 | JGI IMG/M metagenome (GOLD analysis project Ga0070693, IMG submission 65472) | Corn, switchgrass and miscanthus rhizosphere microbial communities from Kellogg Biological Station, Michigan, USA - KBS K1-10-3 metaG | ecosystem: Host-associated > Plants > Roots >...
CTCCTGGCGACGTGGGTGGTCCACGATCTGGGCCACATCGCTCAGATCGTCCGAGTAATGTCGAAGCAATATGGCGACGCGGTCGGCCCATGGCGCGCCTATCTCTCGATTCTGAGTCGGTAGAATAGTCTGGTAGAATCTTCTCGAAATGAAAAAATTTGGCTTCGGTGTATGCGTGGCAGTTCTAACCTTCGCGATTGGTGTCGGTGTGGCTGCGCTTTGGCGTCCCAAGCACGAGCAAACACCCGGACTGATATTGACGCAAGTGTTAAGTGTCCGAAAAGCGGAAGTCGCGAGAGTAGTAGTTCCGCAAATCCCCGCGGACTGGGAAAAGATTACGGCCGATGGGCTGTTCTCCTTTTATGTTCCGAAGAGCATGAACGTGAGCGGTAACGAAGTGAGCATAGAAGCATCATGGGGCAGATCTTTTTCCAACAACGGAATGCGGCTTTACGCAGAGTATTCATCGTGGGAGGAGCGATACGCTGCGTCATACCTGGCAAAGCAGTTCGAGTATGAGAAGGAAAGAATGGAACTTAACGGCAGGAAGGCTGTCGTGCAGAGTTGGCGCTGGGCGGAGCCGGCAAGTGTTTACAAATACGAGGCAGAATTTCGCATCTATGACGCGCAGGGCGAGATGCTTGTGCGGATGTCAGCGCATTGTAAAGAGCGTGCTGACGTAGCACTGGCGAAGCAAATATTCATGACTGTCGAGTTCCCATGAGAGTCCGAGCCGGTCGGTGCTCAACTTGCCTCCGCGATGTCCGGGCACCTATAATTCCAGTCCGCTGCGGCGCATTGGTGTAGTCGGTTAACACGCTGCCCTCTCAAGGCAGAGATCACGGGTTCGAGTCCCGTATGCGCTGCCACGATATTGACGAAGGTCGCTTGGAATTAACTCCGGCGGCCTTTTCTTTTGCCAAGGCCGTGTTCGTAATTGCAAGTACATCCAGCGATTGGCGGAAGGCGGCGGTGAAGTTCGGATGCGGCTTGAGTCCTTTTGCAAGGCCGATTTTTTCCGGAACCCATCCCTTACTGTAGCGACGTTGTGTGATGAGGTGCTATTGACAGTGCTGGTGGACCGGTGCTAGCAATTGCGTATCGTTCACGAAATGTTCCTCAGGCGCTGATGAATCTCATACTCAATAACGGAATTGCAAGACACAAGCAGGTTGAAACGACGATGATTTACAGGCGCGTCTTGAACCGAACAAAAAGATTGGCGGAATGGAGTGGCTCTTTACACGTAAGAGAAACGAAGGGCTAACATCGCTTCCCGATTTTATCTCGACCAGGATACACATAGTTAGGCCTCACGATATTAGCGAAGGAGTTCTCGATGCACGCCCTCCTGCAATTGCTCTCCGAATATCAACTGGAAGTTGAAACGCGCGCCTTCGCTCATTATTCGTCCTCGAAATATCATCGACGCCAAGGCGTGCTCTGGGGGATCGCCGCGTCGGGTTTTACGGCGTTTGCGAGTTTGGCGGCGCTGGCGGGTGGCGCCTCGAAGTTAGGCGCATTTACCATGTTTGGAACACTATCGGGGTCCTCAGGGCTCTTCGTAATAGTTTTCTCGGCTATCATCCTATTTGCATTAGCAACCGCATCCGCTCTCTCGGCTTTCCTTGCACACCCGAAACAGGCCGCCTCGCACATGGCCTCTTACGCCGGGTACTCCCATGCAATGCGACGCCTTGAGACGCTTCGGCTTCGATGCGCCAACTCGAGCAACGTGGAAAGCGAACTAGGGCCTTTACTCAACTTACTTGATGAGATTTCGCAAGAGATTAAAGAGGTAGCGGCCGCGAGTATTTACCCTCTTCCCGAGGCGTATAGCGATGGCAAGAGCATCAAGCAATCCAATTCGAAATTCAAAAAAGAATGGGAGGAAACCTTTGATCCGACATCGTCCTCTACCAAACTCCACATTCAGAAAGGTGAGGCCTAACCCTTCGCTGAACGCATCAAGAACGGCGCGGCTGAGCGCGCGCGTTCAGGGCGAAGATTATTTATAGAGCTGCAAGACTCTAGGCTAACGTCACCCTAAAGCACTTCTCGCAACCGTTGTAAGAAGTTTAGCATTTCTGCTGGCGGCGTTAAGAACAAGTTGCGAAGATTGTCCACTGTGGGCTACCACGATATTTACGAGGGCGGATAGAACTTGTCGCCCCTTTTGTCTTTTGCGAGATAATCTTCGCCGACTTTCACTCCGATTCATCTAGCACTAGCGACAGCCATTCTCCGAATGTCGCATCCTTTTTTCCAAAAGCACGTCCATATGCTATAAACACGTTGTTCTCGCATCCTCATACCGGAGGCTCACCCATGGCTATCGCTTCCCACAAATCTGCCATGACTATCCGTAGCTTTTTGTTGTTACTTCTTCTCTTGTGCCCCACTGGTGTATTTCCGTGTTTGGGTAATGACGGCCAAGCGCAGAAAAGCTCCGTGACGGAGGTCCAATCGCCCACACTTGCGGCTGTCGAATCTGACCCAAAATCGTGGAAAGAGTTTTTTACTGAATCCGGTCGGTTTCGGATAATGTTTCCGGGTGATCCCGTTGAAGCCGACAATTCTTCTGGAGGACTTTCTGGCCGCAAGTTTACGCTGACCACAACCGCTTCTTATTCTATTGGTTATTTCGATCTTCCAACGAGTGAATTTGACAAGAATATCGAACTACGAAAGCTGTTGTTCGACAAAGGACGAAACGGACTACGCGACGGAATCCAGCGAACGACCAAGATAACTTTGCTTGAAGAAGCTGACACCTCGATAAATGGTTATCCAGGCCGTAAAACAAAAATCGCAATGGAAAATGGTGGAGTTGTGCGTCAACATGTGTATTTGGTAGGGCAGCGCCTGTATACAATAACGGCAATTACTCCCAAAGAATTGCTGGCGACAGATGCCGGTAAGTCTGATGACATGAGGGCCACAAAGTTTCTAGACTCCTTTAGGCCCGCTGTTCCTGACTCATTCAAGCCCGCTGTCGAAGAAAAGCTGGATGCTTGGAGAGTTTATTCCTCGACACAAGGCGGGTTTGCGATAACGTTTCCAGGAACTCCCTCGGATGAGGATAACTCGTATGATACTCCCTTGGGCCGATGCGATTCCCGCGATTATGTACTAGTCGCCACAGCCGAATACCGAGTTAGCTATACAGATTTTGTTGTGGACTTGGAGAAAGACTCAACCGAACGCAACAATGTTCTCGACTCGATACGCGATCGCATAATAGAAAATTTCAAGGCTAAGGTATCAAATCAGAATGCTATTTCCCTCGATGGACATCCAGGACGGATGATGACGCTCACCGCTGCTGATGGGAGCATCACTAGAGCGAGATCTTATACGGTTGGAAAGCGTCTTTACCAAATAATGGTTACCACATCGAGACCGTTTCAGCCTCCGGATCGAGGTCGGTTTGAGGAGTCATGGGCGACAAAATTCTTCGATTCATTTAAGCTCGCTAAGCCTGAATAGTAACGAGGTGATCAGCGGGCTTGTAATGCTACATGTCGAACAATAATTAACTCCAGCGGTCTTTCTCTGTGGTCGCGTTAGTCGTCATCAGGTAGTCGTCTTAGACTGAGCACAAGACCCAATACTCCTAACGCTAAGCCAATGCCCTTTATAACCGCCACCCAGGTAGATGAAATTGGCGCCGGATCAGGAACACCCATTTTCAGGTTATGTAATTGACCGAAAAAGCTGTAGTAAGCCATGCCACACATGAACGCAAAACCAGCCGCCAAAAAGCGCTGACCGGTGCGGGCATCCTGACCAACTCGCCAGGCTCCATAAAGAAGAAGGCCACCTAAAATATAATCGTCGAAAAGGGCAGGTGGATCCGCGCGCCAGGTGCTCCAGCGTCGAATAGTTTCAGCGACAGGCGTTATAACACCGAGCACAAACGCAAGATTGCGGCTCAACAAAATCGTCATGATTTTTCACGCACCAGTTAAAGTGTAAACCAGGGAGCAATTCTGGCGGCCTCTCTTTTTTGCCTGCAACCAAAAAATCAATTCGACGCTGTACGAATATCAATGTCATCACGTAGGATCAAGTGTCCCACAGGACAACGTCCTTAACGACAGCGGTCCTCTACGCGGGTTGACTTTGGTCCAGGTGCGGCGTATATAAGGGCCATGTCAACCGCGCCCGCGCCCTCGGTACCGCGGCCTCGTCTCTTACCCCGTTAAGGAGTCCTCTCATGATTAGTCGATTTGTTGTCCTCTTAACAATTGCACTAACTGTAATCGGTCTTTTCGCTTATACGCTCCGGTCTAGTCCTGGTGCTTCGGCGTCGCCTCAAGAACTTACTGTGATAAGTCGAACCAGAGGAGGTGAAGTACTGACGGCCGACTTCCTGGATAATCAAATAAGGGTCCATCTAAAGAATAACCACAAGGACACTATAACTGCCTTTGCAATCAATTTTGGCAACACGGTGGTTAAGGAGGATTTCGCTTATTCAGAGATCCATTTCGGTATTGAACCCGGTGAGACTTTTGAGGAGAGTTATCCCTTTTCTCGGTCGTCTCCTGGTGCTGAACTCCCAACCGTAAATCTGCTTACCGTTTTGCTAAAGGGTAGTACGAACGATGGAGACCCCAAAGTAGCACAGCAAATAAAGGATGAAAGATTGGGCGAGAAAATTCAGATTCACCGAATGCTTAAGGTCCTGGAGAAAGAAGGATTTTCTCGAAAGGATATAAAAGCTCTTAAAGGTGATATCACTGCTGCTTTGGATGCTGGTGAAGATGAAGCACGCATCATCAGAAAGGAATTGGTTCCAGCCTCAGCAATGGACGACAACCTTTCCGAAAATTTGAAGAAAGGTCTTCATTGGGGACGAGAAAAGATGTTGCGAAGATTTCAAACCCTCGAACAGCTGCCAACTGATCGCCAGGACGAGGGATTGATAGAACTACAGGACCGAGCTCGTAAGTTGTTCTCAAAACTCTAATCCCACAGATTAAAGATTTTCCTCAAAGGATGTCCCATGAAATATCCTCTGCTTCTCACTCGCGCTTTATTTATCGCTACAACCATTTTCTTAACAGTGACAGTCACAAACGGTACCGATTGCACACCGTCTGGCACGCACTTAAGTGACACTACTACTGGGGCATGTGGTTTTGACAACTCCAGTACGCTCAGTAAAAACGGTCTTTGGTATATTAACTGGCCTGACGGAGCTTATGACGAGTTGACAGCTAAAGGTGCGGGCAGGTGCAGTTGGCAATCGCGGTGTGAGACCCTTCCAATTTTAGATAGCATCTATTGTTGGCCTGATTTCTATCCTCCTATAGCAAGCTCAACCGGTGGATTTAGTATCCTTCTATAGCAAGCTCAACCGGTGGATTTAGTATCCTTGTCGTAAACAAGGAAATTGAAGAAGTGACAAGACGCTGTGGAGTTTCTGTTTTTGTGGAAGTAAGAAAGAGCTGTGTTGATACTGGACAAAAAACCTGGGAGACGAATCATTCTTGCACGGGCGCTGTCGATGAAGGCTGCGGCTTTATGTTGGTGGAGAATCCAAACCCATGTGAATGTGATCCTGACTCAGTAGCGTGCCTCTCGCCAATATTGATTGACGTGGCGGGTAACGGATTCCAACTCTCCAGTGCCGCTGCCGGTGTTGATTTTGATATTAGAGCCGTAGGTACAGCACAGCGAATTTCCTGGACAGCGCCATCTTCCGATGACGCTTGGTTGGTCTTGGATAGAAACGGAAACGGCGTTATTGACGATGGGTCTGAATTGTTTGGCAATTTCACATTTCAACCCGGTCCTCCTGTTGGTCAACAAAGAAATGGATTTGTAGCCTTGGCTGAGTACGATAAGCCAATCAACGGAGGCAACGGGGACGGACTAATCACACCGCGCGATGCCATTTTCTCATCGTTGCTTTTGTGGCGGGACCGCAATCACAACGGAATCTCGGAAGCAGCAGAGTTATCTAGCTTGCAGAGCGTTGGCCTCAAGACGATTGAACTTGATTATAAGGAAGCCAAGAAGCAGGATGAGTACGGAAACTACTTCCGTTATAGAGCCAAGGTGAAGGACGACCAGGGCGCACAAGTAAGTCGATGGGCGTGGGATGTATTTTTACTTACGCGCTGAATACGGTAAAGTCTAACGAAAAGGTTGTCGATTGTGCGACCAATCCCTCTAACAGCTTGCACATTTCCCTTCCATGTCGCTGAGTAGGTGTGGAGTTCAGCGATCTTGAGGCCTTGCTCGTGTGGTAGATTACTTCCGAGGCAGCATAACGCATGAACGTAGCTATTGAATTGCCAAAGGAGATTGCGAACAGCCTGGGGCCTGATGAAGACCTTTCGCGCATCGCTCTAGAAGCGGTGGCTGCACAAGGTTATCGCAATCGCAAGTTGAGCCACGCCGAGGTTCAGCGCTTACTTGGCTTCAATTCGCATTGGGAGACCGATGCGTTTTTGAAGCAAGCTGGCGCCCACCGCGACTATACCGAAGCAGATCTTGAACGCGATATCGAGATCTCACAGCAGATTAAATGATCGATGATTGTTGCCGATACCTCACGGCAATTATCTGGTTCTCATCCATCAAATCAATCTTCTTCCGGACTTGTACGGCAAGGTTCTGTCACGATATGACGAAGGTCGCTGGATCAACTCCAGCGACCTTCTTCTTTCGCCAAGCGATAGTAACTACAGTGACACCAAATGATTTGGCGAAATGTCAAAGTGTGAGTTGCACTACGACCGGCAGAGATACACCCGGCTATAGTAATTGGAACGACCGCTTGAGTCTTTGAATTTGTCGAAGGTCTCCACTATCAAGGTGCCATTGTCGAGGTGTCCCGTCACGATGGTTTCTTTAAAGCTGAAATCATAACGGGCCGTAAACGCGATCGCTTCTGTCGCGGTGACGCTCTCACCGTAAGCGGTGCCCTCAACGACACCCCAGTCGCACGGCGTAGGCGTGCACGCGCCGAATCCCTGAACAGTCAACGAACTTCCCTTAGTGCCGAGCACGAGACGCACTAGTCCGCGGGTGTTCTTGTCGCAGTTGTTCCACTTGCCTGTTAGATTTTTCAGTGAGAGCGTCCCTTTGGCGTCTCCGAGTGCTCTGGCCGTTACCTTTTCGTGAGCGGTGTTTTGTTGAATTGTTGCCATCTTTATCCTCCAAGGACGTAAGTAGTATGACTCCAAGGCGTGAAGATCCAGGCCTTGTCGCGCGGTCTTGCTTGTTACCTATGCGAAAAGGCGAAAGAAACGTTTCGAGCTAGACGACTCTTTTTTCGGATCTCCGCTCGGTCCGGGATTCAAGCTCGGTGGCTCGCTGGACCAAAGCAACTGCTCGCCGAATTCCCGCAGGACACAAAACACTAGTTTCAATCCATATATGGGTAGGAACCTTGATTGGATGTGATTTACATGTATGTTCTGGTGGACCAAAAGTGGACCGCGTCGGTTGCCGGATGGGAGCAGACTGAAGTCATCTATCGTTATCCTTCCCGACTACTCATCAGCACTCAACACTCGCTAGATCTCCCAGCGAACGATTACGAAGTACTCGACGACCCATATGTCTCAATCCACGGCGTCTCCCTAAAAATTCCTGAGGGGCAATTTGTTCTGGGCGATGCCCCGCATACCGTCGTGCGTTTTGCCGGACCAGTCCCCGCAGAGTGGCGCACAACGCTCGAGAGAGTTGGAGTAAGAGTACTCTTCTGGTGTCCGCGTTTTGGAGCATGCATTCGCCTGCCGAAAGGTATGAAGGCTGAAGCGGTAAAGACCGCGTTCCCGTTTATAGTCGGCGCGCAGCCGTATCTTGAAGAGCAGTGCAGCCGCGACCTGCCGGCACAGAAATCATCCGATCGACAACGCGCCGGGATTGCGGAAAACCTTTTGGATATTGTGTGTTTTACGCGGGAAGATCGGGCCAGCGTAGAGACGGAGCTACGTGAGCGCGACATCCCGATCCTCGCCAGTTCTTCATCGAAGATTCGGGTTAGTTACAGCGGGGATCCCGCTGTACTGCGCAACATTGTCGGCGTGAAAGTTGTGGATACTGCCCGAGGCGTTGTGACGTTGGGTGAGACGATGCAGTCCGTGCTGGGGCTCGGGAATGGAGATGGCCAGTGGCAGTCAACTTACAGCGGGAAGGGACAAATTGTCGCTGTTGCCGACACAGGCCTCGACCGCGGAGCGAACAACGAAAGCTTGCACTCAGACTTTCGCGGTCGCGTGCGCGATATTTCAAGTTGGCCCATCAATTCTTCGTGGACGCCATTTCTCAAGAGTACGGCTGGAAACGATAATGCGGCCGACCTCAATACAGGCCACGGCACACACGTAGCAGGGCTCGCAGTCGGCACTGGGGCTCTCAGCGGTGGACTACACCGAGGGGTTGCGCCTGAAGCCGAACTGGTCTTTCAAGCCATTGAGCAATACACGGAAATCAAGCGTGAATACTCGTCGCAGATGCCTTCGGGCTACTATCTGAGCGGGCGTCCCCTCGATCTGCGGCAACTCTTTCAGGCAGCGCGCGACCTGGGCGCACGCATTCACATTAACGCCTGGGGCGATCCCGCTCAGGGACACTACACCAACGATAGTTACGAAACAGACCTCTTCCTGCACGAACACCAGGACGCCGTTATTCTCTTTGCTGCGGGCAACGACGGCACGGACCGAGACGGCGACCACGTTCTCGAGCAGCGCAGCGTCTATGCGCCTGCTTCAGCTAAGAACGCTATCGCGGTGGGAGCAACCTCTGGTTGCCTCAGCGGTGTTGGGTTGCGTGGCACCTGGGGGGATCTCGACCCGAAGCAGCAACTCTATCGTGGCCCAGCTCGTCGCGTTCCCATCTCGGGTGAACCGGATCGGATCGCTTTGTGCAGCTCAACCGGTCCTACCAGCGATGGCCGCATCAAGCCTGACGTGTGTGCGCCTGGAACAAACATTCCCGGGCCCCGGTCATCAGTAAGCCGTCTGCAAGGGTGGGGGTCGGCGAGTCCCATGCCTTACTACATGTATGACGGCGGAACCTCGATGGCGACGGGAGTCGCCGGCGGATTCGCCGCCGTTCTCAGGCAGGCATGGCAAACGCACCGGAGCGGTGTGGCGCCTTCAGGAGCAGCCCTCAAAGCGTTAATGATTCTTGGCGCGAACCCAGTGTTGAGCCGGCGTGATGGTAAGCCGGAACCACGCACCGTCAGCGGCTTCGGGAGACTGAGTTTCGCGAGATCCTCACCCGATCAGGCTGACGCGGCCCTCACTCTGTTTGACGAAATAGAAACGGGAGTGATGACTGGTGAGACGCGCAGCTATCCAATTCATATTCAACAGCGAGGCTCCTTCCGCGCCGTCCTGACATGGTATGACGCTCCGGGCGAAACGCTCGTCAACGATCTCAACCTTTGCCTGGTGGATTCGCAGGACCAAAAAATCTGGGGTAATCATCCGCCGGGCGAGGTTGGTACTCCCGATCACGTTAACAACGTCGAGTTAATCGAACTCCCCGAAATGATGCCCGGAGATTATGAACTGCGTGTCATCGCCTCAAATATTCCCGAATCGCCGCAGAGTTATGCTCTCGCGATTTCAGCGCCGACTTCGCAGGGACCGGCGCCAACTTCAACGTCTCTTGATCTTGCAGCCAACTATCTCCGTGGTGTCGGCAGCGAACGATTGGCGACGCTCGAGCCCCTGCGCGTCAATACGCTCGTTCGCATGAGTGAACAACAACTCGGCGAAACTCTCGGCATTAAGGGGGTGTGCCTCGCACGCTTGCGCGCGCGACTAATCCTGCTTGAACGAGCAATCACGCAGCCTCGCCCAGCCTCCCTATCGCCTCAGACCACACTCGCGGACCTGGAACAGGCCCTGCCGCCTGCTGCCACGTCCGTCGAACAGTGGAACCGTGCAAGGCAGGCATTACTTCCGCTCACGCTTGTCTTCAAACATCAATTCCTCGCACAAATCACCCTAAACAGTCTGTTTGGTTGATGGCGAGCTAACGTAAGCGACGCCTCACCGGCGTCTGAAAGGAACACCAATGGATACACCAGAAACTTCAGACAAGACCGACTCCAAACCGGAGCAAACCAAAGAGATTGATTCGGGAAGCTCCGCTCCCTCAGGAAATGGTGGGGGTGGATTGACAAAATCGGCGAGGCCAGCCGGTGGCGCCATTGCCGGCTTTTCAGGCGGTGGAGCTCCATCGGGCCTCTTTACAATGGGACTCGGACTGGGTGCCGACGTTTCCCAGGAACTATTGGATCTGTCACCCACGTTCGGCGATGTGCTTCTCTCCATCGGCACCGGCGTAGCGGATTCGCAGGCACAGCTCGACCAGGGTCTGGTTGACACTGCGACACAACTGAGCAACACGAAGATCGACGTCATCACCGACGTCATTCAAAAGCTCGACGATGACGGTTTGCCAAATGTGGAGAACACGACGCTCATAAAGAACAACGTTTCGCTCATCAACTTCGTTAACCCAACGGTGCATGAATGGAAGAGCGTCTCTATCTCGATGGACATGACGGTCGGCGCCATGGACAACGAGTCCGGCATGTCTTTTAGTGCAAAGCAGTGGAAGAACAACGTTCACGCCGTTGGCCTCTTCTGGGGTTTTATCGGCTGGTTTGATACAGACTCGCAGGACCAGACACAAGACAAAACCAGGCATTCGCGCCAGGAGGCCGATTGGGCCACAGGACAGGTTCGACTGGATGCGATGCTCGGACCTCGCCGTACAACCAAGTTCCCGATACCTGCGCAAGTCACCATCGGTCCCACGATTAACTTCTCGCAGGGATCAGTCCAGGACACACTCACCGGCGGCGTAGTCACCGCTCGTTCCATCGATATTCTTATCAGCGTTCGCAAAGCTGATGGTTCGGTCAATCCCAACGTTGCGCTGGAGGCCGACACGGACCGCTTCGCCTTTAGTTGGATCGATACGGCTCCATTTACCGGCAGCACCACTAATCCGCAAGGGCAGGCCAAGCTGCGAATCACGCGCGATATTCCGAACCCGGCTTTCGCGCGTCCCAGTAGGGTCAAACTCACCATGCGCCTTGGGGCCGTGGCGAACGATCTGGAAGTCATCCTCTAGACAGATTGAGAAAGGATCAAAATCATGCCTGAAGAATTAATTCCTGTTGGCTCCTTCACCTCGACACTCGCAGTCAGGGACGCCAACGTAACAGACGAAATCAGCCGCGCCGGCGCGTCGTTTGGCAACCTGGTGCTCACTACTGGAAGAGCCGTGGCCGAAACGCAAAGACGTCTGAACGAAACGGGTGCGGCGACGGCGACGGCACTCGCCAACACATTGGTGGACGTAATTGCACTCCAGGAAAAGGTGTTCGACGATCAGGGTAACGTCTCGCAGGTGGTCAGCCACGTTGAGCACCTACCGCTCGTTAACTTCATCGACCCGGTCTTCTACGAGTGGTCGCAGGTGCGACTGCAGGGCGTTTTCACTGCGCGCGAGTTTGCCTCGGCGACCAGCAGCAGTAGCTTTGACCATCAGGATGACAGCAGATCCGGGCAGGGCGGCCTGCTTATCATCTTTGGTGGAGGACGGACCACCTTCGACGCGCAGGGCAGTACCGAGGACACCAACACAGACAGCGACAGCGATATCTCCTTCGGCACTGTCCGCATGAACGCATTACTACAGCCGCGCCGTGACGTTACCGTGCCGCCACCGACACAAGTCATCCAGGGACCACGCCTGGCCCTCATTCACGGCAGCGTGGCTGATGTCCTCAGTGGGGCAGTACTCACGGCCCGGACCATGGACGTACTTATCCAGTACCACCGCCGTGACGGCACTCCTATCGCGGGCAAATCGATCTCGGTTGAGACTCCCGGCGTATCCTGGTCCTTCACCGGTGCTCAGACCACGGATGCGTCAGGCAATCTACAGATTCAACTGCGGCGCGAGTTTCTCGACGAAGATGCCGATACAACGCAGAAGGATTTTGTCGTAACTGCGCGCATCGGTATTGTGCAGAACAGTACGACTGTGACGTTCTGACCTGGCCATTAATCTGACGCCCCGAGCTTCTAACGAGCGAAGTTCGGGGCGCCAGAAGCCACAACATTCGAGGAGTAGATAAATGCCGCGCAAGCCTTCACTTGATCAGCCAGTTCAGGGTGTGGAGTTAGGGAGTTTGCTCGCTTCGTCGATCGGAGCCGTCGTGGAAGCGCAGGAGCGGATGGACGATTACACGCTGCGGCGTAAACAGGAATTCGAACAGACACCAGAGGGCAAATTGGCGTTACCGCCGCTCTGGTACGTTTTCGACAAGGTCAGCGTCGAGATGGAGCTTTCAACCAACATTCGTTCCAGCGAATCTCAATTGGAGGCTTCGTCCGATGAACGTGTTCGACCACTGTTGTTTTGTCAAACGCTGAATCCGACTACGGTGGGTCTTTACGGTTACCAGGCAGCGGCGGGACTCAAGATTCGCTTGCAGCTTGGACCACGCGGCAACCTGCCGCTCAAAAATTCGCAGGACATTAGTAGAGGCAAGCCGTGAGTTTACTCGATTCTTTAAAGTGCTTTTTCGGTTTGGCGCAGCAACCCGTTAGTCAGCAACCAGTTAGTCAGCGGGCTGATAACCGGCAAGTCAAAGACCAACCGGGCGTGTTGAACGGTGGGAAACTGAGGCCAGTCACGGAGGATTCTGCGCCCACCACTCATGAGGACTTTGCCGGCGCGCTCAGTCTGGCCGTCGATAGCTTGCAATCCCAGTTATCACAGATGTCAAACCAGGTGAGTGATTTTGGTCTTCGAGAGATTTCGGTCCAGGCCAAGGTTATGCTCGAGGTAACACCTTTGGGTGTGCTTACGTATAAGTTTATCAAGCCAGGCGATCAGATTGATGCTCAAGCCATCAGCACCCTATCGTTAACAGTTGTCCCGGTTCCGAAGGGGGACCTGGTTGGCACACTAAGCCCCGGGAAATTTAACGGACATGCCGGGGTGGAAGAAATTCCCGGAATTACTAAAGACAACAGCGCGCGTCTTCGGGAACTGGGTATCTTTACAGCGAGCGATTTTTTCAAAGTCGGGACGCGAGTACGTAGTGCCGTTAGGTTAGCTGCCCTGCTTGACGTTGAACGGCAGCAACTGAATGAGTGGCTGGCCCATGCACAACTTCTGATGCTGGAAGGTATCAATGGCAAAACTGCGACCATTCTCATCGACGCCGGTATCAGTAACATAAATGACCTGGCGTCTCTCACACCTGAGCAGGTAATGACTCGTTACAAGCAGCAGGCTGACACACAGGGCTCATCCGCACCCCGCCTGGCACTCACGCAGGTAGAACAGTGGATCAAAACCGCCCGCTCCTATACCGGCACGCCGGATACAACCGTGCAAAAAGGCGACCTGCCGAGAACCGAACACTCTCTTGCGGCAGAGTAGCAAGCACTTGCAAATGTTTTGGAGGTTGACCCGCCTTCCACACACGTTGAAACGTTTTGCTCGGATTTCACATCTTCGTAAAAGGAGAGAGTCCGACATGAAGAACCGAATGGTGTGCTCAGTCCTGGTGGTTGCGTTGCTCTGGTCTTTTACTGTAACGGCGTACGGCCAATGCAACGTCATCCAGCAGGGCACGTTTGCGCCGCAGCAGAAAGTCAAACTCGTTTCGCGACCCGGCGCGCCCGCTCACAAAGTCATCTTCTTCCGCACCTCACTGCGCGTGAATACCGACGGCGCGCCAAACTCTTACCACCCGGACGATCTAACCGGTTCCGTTAAGGCAATCAACAACATCTGTAACGCAATAACAGTCAAACGCAACGGGCAGAAGCTAAGTTGTGCGAACGCCAGGCCGGTATTCGCGGAGTTCGTCGCAAACAACTTCCGTGAACCAGCAGGCACAAAGATTACATGGCACAACGTGATTGCGGCCACGAAGGATGCAAACGGTCGCAAGATCCCCTGTGTGTTTAAGTCCGGAGAGTTCACCGGCTACTTCGGTTCGCTCACGAGTCTCAAGAATGGACTTACAGGCACGGCAGCCGGAGAATGTGAACACCTTAATCAACTGGACCAGCGCATCATCCCGGCATTCGTTTTGCCCGGCGGAGACAACATCGTCACGTCGCTCGGAGCCGGCATCGGCGATCTGGTGGTTGCGTTCAACCCGGCGAACGACGTTGTGAGTGTCGCCGTTGTCGGCGATCTTGGACCAGAGGAGACACTCGGCGAAGGTTCAGTTGGTCTGAACATGATCCTGCTCGGTAAAACCGAACAGCCCACAACCTACGACAAAGCAAAGAGACTCGACACCGGCAATCAAGCGATGCTGATCGGCATTATCCCAAAATCCAGAACATTCAACCCGCAGAGGCCGTTCACGAAACAAAATCTGGTCGACCGCGTGAATCAGTGGCTGACGCAAGCCGGCTTCAGCAACCAACAAAAATTTGTAGACTTCCTAAAAAGTTGTAGCAACTAAGAATTGCTATTCACTATTCCCGCACACAGGCGTACCATTAGCCCATGCGCATAGTGCTTGGCGTCGTTGCGATCGGGTTGTTGTTAGTCGAGTCAGGTGGCGTGGCCAAACCTGCTCGCATGCCTGACGTCATCCCAGCAGCAATCGCCTCGACCTCACCAGTCGAGAAAGCGCGAGTAGATTTCGATACTCAACTCAAACCAATCTTCAAATCGAAGTGCATGCCGTGCCACTTTAGTGGTGGACAGATGTACGACCGCTTGCCATTCGATCGACCTGAAACGATCAGAAAACTCGGCACGAAACTGTTCACGAGGATCAAAGAAGAAGACAATCGCCGGCTGATCGAAGACTTTCTCGCGCAGTCACCATAGGGCCACGAAAAAACTGCACACCTAAATGACTATAAAAACAGATCGCAGCACGGTGTTGCAGATCCTGGCAGCGTTCGTGATCGTGGTCTTGATGGGCGTGTTGCTGCGAGCGCAAGGGCGGTTGTTCATCTGTGCCTGTGGGTACGTTCAGATATGGACCAGCGACACGTGTAGCGCGAATAATTCGCAACACCTGTTCGATCCGTACAGCTTCACGCACGTGCTGCACGGTGCGATGTTTTTCTGGTTGACTACGCTCGTGTTCAGGCGGATGGCGCCGGTCCGTCAGCTTTTGCTGGTGCTCTCGTTGGAGGCGGCGTGGGAAGTTTTTGAGAACAGCAGGTTCGTTATCGAAAGGTATCGCACGGCCACGGCCGCGCTTGGATATCAGGGCGACACGATCGTGAACTCAGTCGGCGATCTACTTTGCGCGCTGCTGGGTTATTTAATCGCGCGGCAACTGGGCCTGCGCCGATCGTTGATCCTGTTTGCGGCTGTGGAAGTGGTTTTGATGTTTTGGATACACGACAGTCTGCTGTTGCAGATTCTCATGCTGCTGCGACCAGTCGAAGCCATCAAGTTGTGGCAGGCGTGCGGCGGTATGGTTTTACCTTGAAACGGAATTGTTCTCCGCTCCGATCACGCGACTGTTCAGATCCTTCAACGCCAACATATTCTTTTCGCGCAAGTCAACGGAACTCTGTCCCACCTGAATCGCAGCCGTCCGCGACAACGCGATCTTCTTGAACGTGTGGTAGGGAATTTGCGCCTCGAGCGTTTCGACTTTCGTATCCCACGATCCGGTTTTCGCGGCGACAGGAGTCATCGTGCCGAGCCGCAGCGTTTCAGTGTCGATTACAACCGACAAGTCTCGCTGATCGGGCGGATGCAAGTGGACCCAATCCTTGTTTTCAAACACGACTTGCAACGTCACGTGCCGAACGTAGTTGAGCTGCGTTCCAGGACAATGCAACGCCACCTCGATACTCACACACGCGTCCTTGAACTTGTCTTTAAACCCATCACAGCTCACCTTCATTCTTCGCAGCCGCATGACGGTTTCGTAAGTAAACCCGTCGTATTTCGTTTCGATCTTGCCACCGTGGTCGACGGGCTTTTGTTCCTGCGGCAGTGCTCCTGCCGGCCGGAAAAGAAGGACAGCGCTACAGCTCAAAATCAGCACGAGTTTCTTCATAAGACGCTCCTGGCTCCAGGGATCCACTGCGATTGATGTGAGAATCGGGGTCAAGACCCGCGAGGAGGGCTCAGAAGAAATCTAGCGAACCGAACATTGCCATGTCAATGAATTTATGTGCCTGGTGGCTTTGCACAAAAATCGAGTTGGGATGGAGTCTTTTCTCTGTGGCCCTCTGCGTATCTCTGTGTTCTCTGCGTTAATGGGCCTTTTCAACGCAGAGGGCCGCAGAGATACGCAAAGGCCGCAGAGAAACAAATCAGATTTGCCACTTTTGTGAAAAGCCGTGCCTGGTACTTTGTACTTTGTGCTTGGCGTCTTTTACTATCCACTACTAACAAAGTACAAAGCACGAAGCTTGTGAGGATACACCCATGGAATGGCCCCTTTCAGACGAGTCTCTGACTGACCTTGCAGACCGCTTGCGGCAGGCAAATGAAGAATTCACTCGCCATTACAAGGGCGAAACCGGCCGTCGCCAACCCGTACACACGGTTTACGGCGGCGCGCACCTCTTCAAGTCCGATTCCGCAAAGCGTCTCGGATCGCTGGCCCGACGCTCGTTGGATCAGTTCGCTCCTGACTTTCTGACTTTCGCGAGAGCCATCGACTTGCCCGGCTCTGATGAACTGCCGGATTCGTTTGACGAAGCTACCGAAATTGTCTCACTGCTAAAAAACGAACCCGAAACGGCGCGCAAAGAGAAGAAGGGCGCGTGGCTGGCTTACACGATCTATCGCCGCGTAGCGGAGAAACTGGTGCGCGAGCCGGTCGAAGACTTCCGCATAGATTTTGAAGACGGTTACGGCAACCGGCCTGACGACGAGGAAGACGGCCATGCGGTTTCGGCGGCGACTGAAGTCGCTGAAGGAAGTAAGAACGGTACGCTTCCGCCGTTCATCGGCATTCGCATCAAGCCGTTCAACGAAGAGCTACGCGCGCGCAGCTTCCGCACGCTCGATATCTTTGTCACCACTGTTGCGCGACTCCTCAACGGACGTCTGCCCGACAACTTCGTCGTCACGCTTCCAAAGATCACGATCCCGGAACAAGTGTCAACGCTTGCATCACTGCTCGCGCAGCTCGAGAAACAAACCGGACTGGCCGCGGGAAGTTTGAAGTTCGAGATGATGATCGAAACTACTGCATCGATCATCAATCATCACGG
>Ga0070693_100000528_pt1 | contig 17170 bp, 10 predicted proteins | sample KBSK1103metaG_FD_65472 | JGI IMG/M metagenome (GOLD analysis project Ga0070693, IMG submission 65472) | Corn, switchgrass and miscanthus rhizosphere microbial communities from Kellogg Biological Station, Michigan, USA - KBS K1-10-3 metaG | ecosystem: Host-associated > Plants > Roots >...
GGCCAGCCCCATCATCGCGCGCGCGGCCATGCGCTCGAGATTGCGCGCGTCGACCGGAGCATCGGTGGCGATAACGATGATGATCGAGCCGTCGGCGTCTGTCTGGTTGCGGTCGCGTTTGCGCGCGGCTTGGTTGAGTTCCTCGCGGAGGTAGTAACGGTCCAACTCCTGGCCGACCGGTGCGCCATTGATTGTCAGCACCCCGCCGAAGTTCGTCTGCACGAGCACGCCGACGGTATAACCGCCGAGTCTGGCCGGCAGTTTTCTCGAGGCGGTGCCGATGCCGCCTTTGAAACCGAAAGCGACTGTGCCGGTGCCCGCTCCGACGGAGCCTTCCGCGACAGCGCCGGTTTTTGCGCCTTTGATCGCCGCGAGAACGTCATCGCGCGTGATGTGACGGCCGCGAATGTCATTTAAATAGCCGTCGTTGGTTTCGCCGACGAGTGGATTGATCGACTGCACGTCTTCGTTGCCGGGTAACGACAGCATGTAATCGAGCAGGTAGTCAGCAACGCGGGGCACGCTCAGAGTCGAAGTCAACAAAATGGGCGTTTCGATCTCGCCGAGCTCGTTGACTTGTGTCGAGCCGGCGAGTTTGCCGAAGCCGTTGCCGACGAACACCGCGCCCGGAACCTTTTCGCGAAAGAGATTGCCGCCGTGCGGCAGGATCGCCGTGACGCCAGTGCGCACGTTGTCGCCGCGAATCAAGGTCGTGTGGCCCACCAGCACGCCGTTTACGTCGGTGATCGCGTTGAGTGGGCCAGGCGGAAGGATGCCGACCTTGATACCGAGGTCGCGAGCGCGTGGTCTGGTCTGGGTTTGAGCGGAAAATCCAGCAAGCATGATCAGCAGGATGGCTAGCAGTTGTTTCATCTGGCAGAGACGGCGGATCTGCGCAGTGGTTCGACCGGCAGGCCGGCGTCGAGCCACGCGTTCCAGCCGCCGATGAGCGCGCGTGCTTTGGTCCAACCTGCTTGTCGAAGTTCCTGCGCCACCCGGGCGCTGGTCGCTTCGTTTGGTCAAGCACAGTAGGCGATCAGCCACGCCTCCTTTGGCAGCCGGAGTTCGCGTGCCTGTTCGACGACGTGATCAGGCGGCATACGAAGTGCGCCCTGGGCCATCGACTCGCTTGTTTCGATACTGCGTTCGGTGCGTACGTCGAGCAGGATCAGCGGTTCGTTCAGTCGGCGCAGACGTTCGAGTTCTTCGAGCGTGATCGTTTGCGCGCCGGGTTCAGAAGCAGTTTCGCTGACTGGCGGAACCGCAGCGCTGGTTTGGGCGATAGTTGGTTGCACGCGTTGCAGTTCGGTCAGAGACACCGCGGCTGCGGTTTCAAGCTCTGGCGGTGGCGTTTGCTTTGACTTGTCTTCCTTGCAGAAGCGCGCGAGCAGCATCGGCGATCCGCCGTGGATCACCACCGACAACAGCACGATCAGCGAGCAGACCGCAAACAGTCTTTCGCTTCCCGGCAAACCGGCGAACACTGCGATCAGCACCAGCAGCAGGGAACTGAGTCCACTTGGTCCGAACCAGGCAATCAGCAAACGCCCGCGGCGATCGACGTGGGAACCGATCAAAGAGAGCAGATAAACCGGAATGCGGATCAGCATTGCCACGACCGCGAAGATTACGGTCGACCAGTTGAGACCGGAGAAGCCCGTCCAGATCAACGAGCTGCCGAAGATCACGAACGTAAACAGCAACAGCATCTCGGCCGTCACGCCGCCGTACTCGATGAAGCAGTCGCAGAGTTCGACGTCGAGCGCAGCAATCGTCATTCCCGCTGCGAAAGCCGCGAGAAAGCCACTGCCGTGAACTGCTTCGGCGGCCGCGTAAGCCGTGAAGGCGACGCCGAGGGAATAGAGCGATTCATAGTCGCGGCGCACACCGGTGCGTTTGCGAACCAGATCGAGGGCCGCAACTGCGACGAGTCCGACTGCGATGCCCGCGCCCGGGCCGAGTATGAAGAGGTCCAGGCCGAGCTTTGCGAGAGTGCCGGCGTTGACGTCGAAGTGGCCGGTCAGCGCAAGCGCGATGACGACGATCGGTAACAGCACGACGTCGTTAAGGCCGCTTTCGAGTTGCAGCGCCTGGCGCGCTTCAATCGGAATATCTCGCCGTCGTAGCAGTCCGCGCAGCAGCACGGGATCTGTGGAAGCGAGAGCGGCGCCGAGAATCGCGGCGTACGCGGGCGGCACTTTCAGCAACCACCACGCGGCAAGCGCGGTGATCGCGGCGCACAGCACGGTGCCGGGGCCTAGCATACGAAAAGCGAGACCGCTGCGACGGCGGACCTCGCTGATGTTGAGCGCCACTGCGTCGGTGAACAGGACCAGCGTCAGGCTCAACGTGGCAACGACGCGCAGAATCGGCGAGTCGAGCGTCATGTTGAAGACGTTCAGACCGGCCGGCCCCAGCGCCGCGCCGATCGCGATAAACACCGCGACCTGCGGCAAACCGCTGCGATCGATGACGCCGGACAGCAACGCCGATACGACGATGACAATGCCGATCAGCGCCAGACCTGCAACTATGAATTCGCCTGACATGTTTGTAGTCTGGGGCAAATGGTAATCGTTGAGCCACGCTTTCCGCCAGCGCGACGGCAATCGCCGCGGAATTCGTTGACAAACTCGCGGGGCTGAATATAGTCATTGCCCGATTCCCATGGCTGCTCCTCAACCAACACCACCAACTCCTGACCAAAGCGCGCGCCGGTCTCCGTCAGGCGCGGATCTCGTGCTGCTGTTGTTGCTCATTCTCGTCGGGTTCGGCATCTGGGCCGTGGTGGAACGCGGGCTCACGGAAGCGTTGCGCAATCAGGAACCGAACGAGCAAAAGATCATGGCGGCCCACGGTGTCACGAAGGAAAAAGCCGAACTAACGGACGTGCAAAACGAGACGGCGGAAGTGCAGAAGTACCTCAACGCTGCGCGGCTCGAGCAGATGAAACAGAACGCCGCGGTGGCGTCGTTCTCCAGCATTTATCCCGAACTCGCCAACGTGCCGATCAATGTTTCGTCCGAAACCACTCGCGCGTACATCGAAGCGAGACGGCAGTCGCAAGCGGCGACCAACCTCGTCTCCTCTCTCGAAGAGCGCCTTGATACATTGAAGACACAGGCGAACGCGATCAGCTCGCAATTAGAGATTCACCAGGAAGAAGCGCAGTCGCAGTTTCGTTGGGCCAACGGCCGCTACGTCGTGCTCAAACGAGTGGGAACGTTCGTTGCGACTCTGGTCATCGTCATCGCGCTGATGGCGCTGGTGCGTTGGGTGCTTTGGCTGCTGGCGAAGAACAGAAGAATGTCGACGGCGGAAGGTTTCCGGCCGTTCGTGTTTGCGTTGGCCGCGCTCGTGGTGCTGTTCGCTTACGATCAATTCAGTTACGCCGGCGCGGCGTTCGTAGGCATTCTGATCCTTTTGCTCTGGCTGCGACGGATCAACTGGCCGAACAAGTCGGGCGTGTTAGCGAAATGAACGCGAACTATAAAACCTCCGCGCGCGCCATTGACGAACCGTTGACGGATCCCGAAGGCGATCTGCTCGAGATGGACCAGCACGCGAAAGCGTTGGCCAATTACATCAAGCAGGATCGGAAGCTTCCTTTCACGGTCGGCATCTTCGGCGAGTGGGGTGAAGGGAAGACGACGATGGTCAACTTTCTCAAGCGCCATCTCACGCCGCCAGTCACACAGGATGGCCCACCGAATCCGTTCAACTTCGTTTCCTTTTCGGCGTGGCCTTACACGACCTCAGAGAAACTCTGGCGCGCGTTGATTCTGGAGATCGCCAAAGTGCTCTATCACGTCGACGCGCAAACACCCGAAACGGTAACGAAGCCCGCCGCAGCGGAACTGAGCAACGGACGCCTCGACCTCGTCGGCAGGTTCACCGACTTTCTTCACGGCGATCTTTTTCGCAAGCAGCAACCGCCGCCGCAACTCAGCCAGTTTGAGAAGCTCGTCAAGGAGCTCGACCGCACCGACTACGGCAAGATCAGCAAGCGAACGCCGAGCACGACGGCGAACCAGGAGGCGATGATGTCTGCTGTTGTGAGCGGCGCGCTGTCGGTGTTGGGAACGGTCTCGCCACTCGCGGCCGGGATTCGCAGTTTCATCGGTTGGGAGCCGAAGCTCAATTCGTCGCCTGCAGGTGAATCAGCGGACGAGGACGCACCGAGCGAGGACGTCGAAGCGTTGCCGCGTTTTCAAAAACTCTTTCGCGAGATACTCGACGCGAAAGCCGGCAAGGATCCCGTGTACGTCTTCATCGACGATCTCGATCGCGCGCAGCCGGACGTTGCGCTCGACATCATGGAGTCGATTCGCATCGCTTTGTCGGAAGGCGATTGCGTTTACATCCTCGCCGTCGACGAACGTTTGATCGCGCAAGGCTTGCGTTTGCGCTATCGCGAGTTGTTTGAGAAAGAGGAAGACCTGGTGATTGCGGCAAAGGGTCAGGAGTATCTCGAAAAGATCATTCAGTTTCGCACGCGCGTGCCGCCGCGCACGCCGGAACAGACGCAGCGCTTGATCGCGGCGGAGTTTCCTCACTGGACGGCTGCGGGAGACATTATTCAGGGCATCGTGGGAAACAATCCGCGGCGTGTGAAGCAGTATTGCCAGCGTCTCAGTTTTCAAAACATGATCGGCTCGACACCGTTTACGCTCGGCTCCGCGCCGGACGTTGAAACGCCGCAACCGGCAGCAGCAGAACCGTCAGCTCAACCCGCTGCTAATGCCATCAACGAGCCTAACGCTCCCAATGAACCAGCAAAGCCCGACTGATCCGCAGCTCACGATCGAGTGGCTGAACAGGCTCGTCATGATGGCGCAGTGGCCTGGCAAGCTGCCGTTTTGTCTGGTCAGGCTTTACGGCGCGCCGGAGCAATATCAGAAGTTTCTCGTGCAAGTCAGAACCGGGGCCACGGATGACACGGATGACACGGACCAGATCATTAAGACTGCGCGTGAGAAGTTGCTGGAAGCAGTCGCGAAGTGGCCGTCATTGAAAGAACTGTTTGCCGCAGATGAGGATCCGTTCGCCGGCGCGGCAGTGGACCATCTTCAGTTGTTGGCTGACGTGTCAGACATTACTACGGATCCGCAGCGGATGGTCTGGTCGCGAAACGGAACGTTCGTCGCCGTCGTCGAAGCGTTGCGCAAGTCGCAGGACTTCGAGCCTGAGGCGCTCATCGTTGATTGGCTGAACAACTTTTTCGAGCTGCTCGAGAGAGACGCACGACTTGCGGAGATCGTCTACAACCTCGCCGAGGAGTCTTACTGGTTAGTGGTGATGGCGTCGCTTCGGGATGGGCGCGATTACACGCACGATGAGGAGCCGATTGTTGGGCAAAGGGTGAGCCACTGGCCGGCAAGTACGAAGGAGTTGAGCACGCTGTTATTCAAGCATCTCTCACGTGCGCCCGCGAAGCTGATTCGCATGGCCTGGAACAACCAGCAGATCTTTACCGACGCGCGTAACTCGATACCGGCGGACAAACGCGCTCAGGATCCGATCGAGGAACGCAAGCAAGTCGTGAATGAGTCGTTGAAGTTGTTCAAGGACAAAGCGACCGTTGATTACCTGGATATCGAAAGTGACTTGATCGTGCTCGCCACTGTGGCGCGGCACTACATCAACGTGCGGAAGTTTGCGAAGCTCGACGGCTTTGTTTACACGTGGCCCGAGATCGCGCGGCTCGCGATGTCGAACTATACGGCGCTCGAGTATGTCGAAGATCTGTTGGTTAATAGAAAGCCACGGCCGGCGGATGCGGAGCTCGATACGCGCGAGGCGCGCGATCTGTATGAGCTGTGCTCGAAGAACGATCGGTTGATACGCTTTCTGCGTCTGCGGCCGCGTTTTGCAGAGATTGATGAGGATGAGTTGCGGCGCTATCGTCCGCTTGCGCCGGTGACGATTAGTGAAGCGTCAGTCCAAGAGGCGAGTCGAGGTACATCCGGCGCTGTTGCCCCTCCTCCTTCACCACCAGACACAGCTCCACCGCCGGCGCAGGCGAAACCACTTGAGAACTCTTTCATTGAGATCGTACTTGAATATGAAGCTACGCCGCCTGCGAGTGCTGACGAACACTTCTACGCGGTCTCTTTTTCTGGTTCTGGGTATAACTACGCCGGTTATAAGTTTGGCCTGACGGCAAAACAGCTCGAACAGGTGCGCAGCGCGATCGGCGTCAGCTCAGACAACGAACTGCAAAGCGTCCTGCGGGATCTCTTCACCACGTCGGCGACTCAAGCGGAGGCGCGCCTTACGCGAGCTGGACTCGTGCTATTGAACCACGTTTTGTCTGAGGACATGCGTAACCAGTATATAAAACTGCTCGGGGACAATCGCCCACCTCGCCTGATCGTTAAGTCCAGTGAAAGAGAGCCGCACTATCTGCCTTGGGAGTGGTTGCCAGGCTTTTCTCCTTCACAACTTTTCCTCAGCACACCGGAACATTCGGTGGTCCGTAACTTCGCGCCGCCGACTGAAACGACAACGCAGGGAATACCGAGTCCGCTCACGACACCGCTGCGGTTAATGAGCATCATCCCACCCGCGCCAGTGGGCCAGCGCTTTACTTCAGACATCACTGTTAGAGCGTTGCAAGGCGTCGTTTCGGGTGAACCAGTCGAAAACCGGCCGCTGATCAGATCAGAAGCAACCGTCGATAATGTCGTGAAGGAACTTCGGGCGTTCCAGCCGAACGTCGTCCATTTTGAGGGATCCATGGCTACCTCGGCTACGGACCCGGGTGATGCAGATGTAATGTTCTATTTCGCAGGAGCTTTCCCCTTAGTTTCGCTAAATGCGTTTGCTCAGGACCTCAAAGACAACGGCGTTCAGCTTCTCGTGATCGGCAGAAACGCGATGGCCCAAATCTACGAAAACCTCGGCGCACGAGCCGCTTTCCAGCTAAGCAAACAAGGCGTGCCTGCGGTCATCGCGCCCATGCGCGCGATCGACGACGCCTCGGCCACCACTTTCACCACCGAGTTTTACCGCGCCTTCCTTCAGGGCAACACGCTCGAATCTGCCCTCCACATCGCTCGCCGCAAACTCGCTTCGAAAGGCGGCGACTGGTCCGTGTTCGCGCTTTTCGCCAACCCCGCACTCCTCGATCACTTCCAACTCCTGCGCGAAACCCTGGCCTAAAAGTCCTGCGCTAAAGACCTATCAGCCCAAACACACAAGTCCATTAATCTTTTTTGCTTGACAGAACGGGCCGCATAACGTGAGATCAGGCCCAAGCAACGCCTTTTAACCCTACAATGCGAAGCCGGGGCCGAAACTATGAAACTTTCAATATTGGACTGGTCTGTTATAGCCGCCTATTTCCTCTTCAATCTCGGCATCGGTCTCTACTACGCGCGCAAAGCCACCGGCAGCACCAGCGAATTCTTTCTCTCCGGGCGCAACGTGCCGTGGTGGCTCGCCGGCACTTCAATGGTCGCTACGACCTTCGCCGCCGACACGCCACTCGTCGTCACTGGCCTCGTCGCCAGTAACGGCATCGCCGGTAACTGGCTCTGGTGGAATCTAGTCATGAGCGGCATGCTCACCGTATTTCTTTATGCCCGGCTGTGGCGGCGCGCCGGCGTCATGACCGACATCGAGTTTGCGGAATTGCGCTACTCCGGCAAACCCGCCGCGTTCCTCCGTGGGTTTCGCGCTCTTTATTTAGGCCTGCCCATCAACTGCATCATCCTGGGTTGGGTGAACCTCGCGATGGTGAAGATTCTCGAGATCACTTTCGGTCTCGACAAGACGGCCGCTCTCAAGATTGTGATCGGCATGCTGGTCTTCACTGCGTTCTATACGACGATCTCCGGCTTGTGGGGCGTGCTCGTCACCGACATGTTTCAGTTTGCACTCAAGATGGGCATGGTGATCCTGCTCGCGATTTTCGCCGTCAACGCGGTCGGCGGTATCGATCAGTTGAAAAGCAAGATGGGCGCGATGGATGCAGCAACCGGTTCGGGATCGCGTCTCGCTTTCTTTCCCGACTTGAACTCAGCGTGGATGCCCGCGATCACGTTCTTCGTTTATCTCGGCGTTGTCTGGTGGTCCACCTGGTATCCCGGCGCTGAGCCCGGCGGCGGCGGTTATGTGGCGCAACGAATCTTCTCCGCCAAGAACGAACGCGAAGGATTACTGGCAACACTCTGGTTCAACGTCGCTCACTATGCGCTGCGGCCGTGGCCATGGATCCTGACGGCGCTCGCTTCACTGATTCTCTATCCGACGCTCGCCGATAAGGAATCCGGTTACATCAAGACGCTACTCGATCCGGCTGTCTTTCCTACTTACTTGCGTGGCTTCATGCTGGCTGCTTTTGCCGCGGCATACATGTCGACCATCGGCACACAGCTAAACTGGGGCGCGTCGTACGTCATCAACGACTTCTATCGACGTTTCGTGAAGCGTGACGGGCGAGAGAGACACTACGTGATCGCCTCGCAAATCGTTACTGTGTTGCTGATGATCGCATCGGTGATCGTGACCTTTTACATGACGTCGATTCAGGACGCGTGGAAGGTGCTGCTTGTTACCGGCGCAGGCACCGGTACCGTGTTGTTGCTGCGTTGGTTCTGGTGGCGCATCAACGCGTGGTCCGAAGTATCGGCGATGATCGCCGCAGCAGTGGTTTCGATCTTCCTGCAAGTTGTCTTGAAATGGGATAGCGGTAGTCCGAGACAGTTTGCCTATTTGATGCTGGTGACGGTCGGCGTCACGACGGTAGTTTGGCTCGTGACTACTTACCTGACCGCACCCGAGCCGAAGACGAAACTGATCGCGTTTTACGAGCGCGTTAGACCGGAAGGGCCAGGCTGGACCAACATCGCAGCAGAGGCCGGACACGCTGCTTCGCACGCCGAAGGCCGGCTCTCGCTTCAGTTTGCCAACTGGATTCTCGGCGTCGCGCTGATTTACGGAACGCTTTTTGGAATCGGAAAACTGATCTTTAAAGAGTGGCTGGCGGGCGCGCTGTTTTTGCTAATTGCGATCGTTGCCGGAACACTGATCACACGGAACTTGTCGCGCGGTGAAATGGCAGCCGAGTCTCCGCGTCTGGAGCCTGTTGAAGAGACCGTTTGAAACGGTTGATGGTTGGAATGCCTGAATCAGTCAGTCAGGGGTTGGTCTTTGCAGTCGACTTGGGGGGAACGTATCTGCGCAGCGCGCTGATCGACGGTTCGGGAAACATCCACCAGCAGTCAAAACAGCAAACGCCGAAAGGCGATACTCCCGATTGCGTCGTCAATGCTTTGGTCGCTGCGGCTGGCAGTTCGAGTCGCAATGGTGGGCCATCGATCGTCGCGGCGTCGATCATGGTGCCGGGCACGGTCGATAACAAGAACGCCACGGTGGTCCAGGCGCCCAATCTTCCTTCACTCACCAACTACTCATTAAAGACAGTGCTCGAGGATCGACTCGGCTGGCCCGTGTTGCTGGAGAACGATGCCAACGCGGCCGCCGTCGGCGAGATGTGGCTGGGCGCCGCGCGCGGTTGCCGCGATGTGGTTAGTGTCACGTTGGGAACGGGTGTTGGTGGCGGCGTGATACTCGATGGTGAGTTGTGGCGTGGCGCGCACGGTTCGGCTGGTGAGATCGGGCACACGACGGTCGATCCGTTTTCCGGGTTGAAATGTAAGTGCGGGAATACCGGTTGTCTCGAGTTGTTTGCGTCGGCAACCGCGATCGTGCGGATGACGCGTGAGCAGTTGTCGCAGTTTCCTTCGTCGGTGTTGAATCGCGAGGAGTTGACGGCGGAACGTGTTTACGATGCGGGCAGAGACGGCGACGAGCTCGCGTTGAGTATTTTCAAAAAGTTTGGCACTTACCTCGGCATCGGTCTCGCAAATCTCATCAACATCATTGACCCCGAGATCATCGTCATCGCGGGCGGCGTAGTGAACGGCTGGTCGCTGTTTGCCTCGCACATGCAGCATGAAGTGAACGAGCGCGCGGTGCGCGCGACGGCGCAGGAAGTGAAGATCGCGGCTGCGCAGTGTGGCGACAATGCCGGGCTGCTTGGAGCAGCGTGCCTTGCGTTTGCTAGACTAGCCGGCGAATGACTGCTCTAATTATTCACGGCCACTTTTACCAACCACCACGCGAGAATCCCTGGACCGGCGAAGTCGAAGCAGAACCGAGCGCCGCGCCGTACCACGACTGGAACGAGCGTATTCACGACGAGTGCTACGCGCCGAACGCCACGGCAAACAATTACGCGCGCATCAGTTTCAACTTTGGTCCAACGTTGCTCTCCTGGCTCGAACTTCATCACCGTGACACTTATGAACACATCCTCGCTGCGGATCGCGAGAGCGTTTCGCAGCGGGGCGGTCATGGTAATGCGATTGCACAAGCTTACGGTCATGCGATCCTGCCGCTCTGCAACGAACGCGATCGTTTGACGCAAGTTATCTGGGGCTTGGCGGATTTTCGTTTCCGTTTCGCCCGCGAGCCTGAAGCGCTGTGGCTGCCTGAAACGGCGGCTAATGATGCGACACTCGCGTTATTGATCGAGCAAGGTTTGCGTTATGTGATCCTCGCTCCCGAACAGGCGAAGCGTGTTCGCGTTGTCGCTAGGCCGGCTGCTGGCGAGACCGAACCGTCGCACTGGACTGACGTCAGCGGCGGAAAGATCGACACGACTCGGCCGTATCGCTTCGAGCACCCAACAGATCCCGGTCGTTCAATCACGGTTTTTTTCTACGATGGTCCGCTAGCGCGAGCAATCGCTTTTGAGAAAGCACTCACATCAAGTCGTGGTCTGGTCGAACGATTCGTTCAAGCCGCACAACGCGGTGATCTCGTGAACGTCGCAACCGATGGAGAGACTTACGGGCATCATTTCAAGTTTGGCGATCTCGCCCTGGCGTATGCGCTCGGTGTCGAAGCGAAGCAAGCAGGGTTTTGGGTCACAAACTACGGCGAGTATCTCGATCAGCATCCGCCGGAGTTTGTGGTCGAGATCGATAACGGTCTCGCAGGTGAAGGTAGTTCGTGGAGCTGCGCGCACGGCGTCGATCGTTGGACGCGCGATTGCGGTTGTCACACCGGCGGTGAAGCCGGCTGGAACCAGGCGTGGCGCGATCCTCTGCGTGTCGCATTGAACTTCCTGCGTGACGATACGGCGGTGAAGTTTGAGAGCAGCGCCAGCGAGTTGTTACTCGATCCGTGGGCCGCACGAAACGATTACGTTTCGGTGTTGTTAGACGAGAGTGCGCGCGAGGAATTTCTCGCGCGTCACGCGCGGCGTTCGTTGAGCGAAGCAGAACGCGTGCGCGTGTTTCAGTTACTCGAGATGCAGCGCAGCGCGTTGTTGATGTTTACGAGTTGCGGCTGGTTCTTTTCTGACCTCGCGGGCCTCGAGACGATTCAGGTGTTGCGCTACGCGGCGCGCGTGATCGATCTGCAAACTCAGCTAGGCTTCGCAGCGCCGCGCAAACAGTTTCTCGAGTTGCTGGCCGAGGCAAAAAGCAATCGACCCGACAAAGGCAACGGCGCAGACATCTTTTCGCGCATTGCCGAGCCCGTTGTCGCTCTCTGATGAGCAATAAGATCAACAAGCCAGTTGCTCCGACGCTCGGCGAGATCGATCTCCATCTTTTCGGCGAAGGCAAGCACGAGGAGATCTACCAAAAGCTCGGCGCGCACGTCGCGAAGCAGGGACGCACCCGCGGTGTCGCATTTGCAGTGTGGGCGCCGCAAGCAGCGAGCGTGAGCGTTGCCGGCGACTTCAACGGCTGGGACGGCCGCGAACATCAGCTGCGCCGCGTTGCGAATTCCGGCGTGTGGGAGTTGTTCGTTCCGAAACTCACGCCGGGCATGCTCTACAAGTTTGAGATTCGCACACCGACCGGACAGAAGATTCTCAAAGCCGATCCTTACGCGCAGCACGCTGAAACTCCGCCCAACACTTCATCAATCGTTTACGAATCGAAGTACAAGTTTCGCGATGCGAAGTGGCTAAACGCGCGTGCCACGCGCGAGCACTGGCGGCAGCCGCTCTCGATCTACGAAGTGCACTTCGGATCGTGGCGGCGCAAGATCGAGGAGGGGAACCGGCCGTTCACTTATCGCGAGATGGCCGAGCCGCTGGCTGATTACGTGAAGGAGATGGGCTTCACGCACGTCGAGTTTTTGCCGCTCAAGGAACATCCGTATGGACCATCATGGGGTTATCAGGTCAGTTATTACTACGCACCTTCCGCGCGCTACGGCGAGCCTGACGACTTGCGTTATTTGATTGACTACCTGCATCGCAACGGGATCGGCGTGATTATGGATTGGGTGCCGGCGCACTTTCCGAAAGACGCCTGGGCGCTCGGCCGCTTTGATGGCTCCGCGTTGTACGAGCATCTCGATCCGCGCAAGGGCGAGCATCCCGATTGGGGCACTTACATTTTCAACTACGGCCGTAATGAGGTGCGTAATTTTCTACTCGCGAATGCTTTGTACTGGTTCAGGGAATTTCACATCGACGGGCTGCGTGTTGATGCGGTGGCGTCGATGCTTTATCTCGACTACAGCCGCAAGGAAGGCGAGTGGGTGCCGAACCAGTTTGGCGGGCGAGAAAACCTGGAAGCGATCTCGTTTTTGAAAGAGTTGAATGAAGTGACGCATCGTGCGTGTCCGGGCATCATGATGATCGCGGAAGAATCGACGGCGTGGCCTTCGGTGAGTCGTCCGGTGTATAGCGGGGGCCTCGGGTTTGATTTCAAGTGGAACATGGGCTGGATGCACGACACGTTGAAATACTTCCAGACCGATCCGCTGTTTCGCGCCGGCAATCACAATGCGCTGACGTTTGGTTTGCTCTACGCGTGGAGCGAGAATTTCATTCTGCCGTTTTCACATGATGAAGTGGTCCACATGAAGGGATCGCTCCTGAACAAGATGCCGGGCACGACGGAACAGAAGTTCGCGACGCTGCGGGCGTTGTATGGATATATGTGGGCGCATCCGGGGAAGAAGTTGTTGTTTATGGGTGGTGAGTTTGGGCAGTGGCGCGAGTGGACCGAGACGGAGAGTTTAGACTGGCACTTGCTCGAGGATCCTTTGCATCGCGGTGTGCAAAGCCTGATTCGCGATCTGAACGCGTTCTACGACTCCGACAACGCGCTTTGGGAAGTCGACAGCGATCCCGCGGGTTTCGAATGGCTCGACGTCGACAACGCCTCCGAGAACATCGTCGCCTTCCTGCGCCGCTCGCCATCAACGGGCCGCGAACTGATCTGCGTCTGCAACTTCTCGGCCGTCCCGCGTCCATCGTACCGTCTCGCCTTGTTGTCTGAAGGCGAGTATGAAGTCGTCATCAACAGCGACTCCAGACATTACGGCGGCAGCGAAAGCTTTGCCTTTAAAGACAACGTCCTCGACTTACCAGCGTTGAGCACGTTGTGGCTCTCACGAAAACGCAACGTAGAGAAACAAAAGTCTTCGCAGCGCCGGCGCAAATAATTTCTCCGTTTTCCGCCTCTTTGTGGCAAACTCTCCCCAGTTGCCATTCTCATACCCGCACGCTATGTATGAGAAGTTCAAGGAAGTAGACGGTACGCATCCCTGGCGGAATGTGAGCCCGGATGGTTATGTCGATTACCGGGCGCGCTATCGGCCGCAGGGCCGTGTCATCTATTTCAACTTTCCCCTCGCGAAAGAGATGGGCCTCATCACCATGGATCACCCGCACAGCATCAACAAGGAACTCGAACAAGCTATCCTCGACACGTTCTCGCTTCAGATCATCAACGAATATGATCTCGAGCAGGGCAAGAAGTATCCGCCGGGGACAATCAAGCCGAACCCGTTCATGGCGACGCGTTACTTGCAAACGCAGCATCGCAACAAACAGGGCAAGACATCCGGTGATGGTCGCAGCATCTGGAACGGTTACATCAAAAGCGCGAATCTCATGTTCGACATCTCGAGCCGCGGCACTGGCGCAACGATCCTCAGTCCCGGCGCGCAGGAAGCAAAGACCGCCCTTCCCACCGGCGATTTCACCCGCGGTTATTCATCAGGCCTCGCCGAACTCGACGAGATGCTCGGCAGCGCAGTGATGTCGGAGATCTTTTACCGGCAAGGGATTCCGACCGAACGTTGTCTCGCCGTGATTGCGTATCCGGACGGAACTGCGATCGGCGTGCGCACCGCGCCCAATCTCGTGCGGCCGGCGCACATCTTTCGTTACCTCAAGCAAGGACGACATGAGGAGCTGAAAGCATCCGTCGATTACTTCATCGATCGCGAAGTCGAAAACGGCACCTGGCAAATGCCTGACGATCCAAAGCTCCGCTACGCCACCGCGCTCGACTACTTCGCGCGTTCGTACGCGAAGTTTGCGGCACTGCTCGAAGAGGAATACATCTTCAACTGGCTTTCGTGGGACGGCGACAACATGCTCGCGAGCGGCGCCGTACTCGACTACGGATCGATTCGCCAATTTGCCGCGAAGCACGACAAGTATCGCTTCAAGGACGTCGATCGTTATTCAGCGTCACTTGCCGAGCAACGTCGCTGGGCCAGAACGCTGGTCCAGGTCTTCGCACAAGCGATGGATTTCATCGAAACGGGAAAGAAGAAACGGCTGGAGCATTTGAAGGAAGCGAAGTGTCTGAGCGTCTTTGACAAAGCGTTCGCGTGTGAACGTGATCGGCGGATGTTGTGGCGCATCGGTTTCACGCCCGAGCAGATCTGTTATCTGCTGAAGAATGCAGGGCAGCAGATCCGCGACTTCGATCGCAGCCTGAGTTATTTCGAGGACCGCAAGGTCTCCAAAGGGATCGAAAAACTGCCGGACGGCTTCACACACAATCCGGTGTTTCTGATTCGCAATCTGCTGCGCCACTTGCCGTCGTATTATGTGGCGCAATCGATCACGCGCGCCGACGATGAAAGCGCGTACATGCCTGACGAGATCTTCCTGCGCACGATGGCCGCTTCGTACGTCGGCCGCAAGGATCTGAAACTCACGCCCGCCAGCTCGGCGCACGTGAAAAACTTTCAGGCATGTTATTTAAGACTGGTCGCTGCGCTCGGCGGACCAATCGAGATGGTGTTGAAGACTTTGCAGGAGCGTTCGGCAGTGATTAATCATCGCCACCGGATTACCGGCGACGCCGTGACGTGGATCGTCGAAGAAGTGATCGCAATGAAAGGCAAGATCAGGATCGACGGCCTACAGGAAGCGATCGAAGCCTTCATCGACTCGCAGGTTTTGATTCCCGGCAAGTGGCAACCCCTCCCGCCGGAAAAACTGCAATCCAACACTCTCAAGTCGCGCCTCTTGCAAAAGATCCACGAAAACCTCGAAGCTTATAAAGAGTCGATCTAAGCCACGGATAAACACGGATCTGTTCATGATTAATTGGCCACACGTTCGTAGTCAGTTTCCGGTTACGGAAAACTCGGTCTATCTCAACACCGCCGCCGCTGGGCCGTTGGCGCGCGCGACGGCGCAGGCGGGGGCGCTGTATTACGAGCAGATGATGAATGACGGCGACGTGCACTGGGATGAGTGGCTCGTGCGGCGCGAGGAGGTGCGCGCGCAGGTGGCGCGTTTCATCAACGCTGAGCCTGACGAGATTGGTTTCACGACCAACACGTCCAGCGGAATAAATGTGATCGTCGATGCGTTGGAGAAACACGGTGAGGTCATCTCGTGCGATCTGGAGTTTCCGGTGACGACGATCCCGTGGATGCATCGGCGCATTCCGGTCCACCTCGTGAAGTCGTCGGATGGTGTCGTGCAGCCAGACGATTTGCGCGCGGCGATGAACACGCGTACCGGCATCATCTCGCTGAGTTACGTGCAATATTCGAACGGCTTTCGTTCCGATCTCGAAGAGCTCGGAAGTATCAAGGGAAGTCACGCGCTGGTCGTGAACGCCAGCCAGGCTGCGGGCGTGTTCCAGATCGACGTGAAGCGAATGAAGATCGATGCGCTGTGTGCGACCGGACACAAGTGGATGCTGTCGGGTTACGGGTCCGGGTTTGTTTATCTAAGTCGCGAACTGCAAGACGCTGCTCAACCGCGCGAGATTGGTTGGCTCAGTGTGAAAGAACCTTACGATCTGCGCAACAACGAAGTGCATCTGCGCCAGACTGTTTCGGCGAGAAGCGAGCTGGGCTGTCCGCCTTTTGCGGGCATCTTCGCGTTGGGCGCGTCGATCGAGATGATGCAAGTCCTTGGACCAGCAAACATCGAAGCGCGTGCGCTCGAGCTCAATCGGCAACTAACAACGCGTTTAGGTGAGGCTGGGTGGAAGGTGTTGTCGCCTCTCGGTGACGAACGATACCGCTCCGCGGAGACGCTCGTTGCTGATGACAACCCGGCGGAAGTTGTCAGTAAACTCGCGTCGGAAAACATCTTCGTGACCGAGAAGCCGGAAGGCTTCAGAGTTGCTACTCACTTCTTCAACAACGACGCCGACATCGAAAACCTGGTTGACGTCCTGCTTAACTAACAGTTCAGCCACAGACTTCACAGACAACACGGACAAGGAAGTAAAGAGAAAGAACTCTAACTGACTTTTCTGGTCCGTGTTCGTCTGTGTGCACCTGTGGCTAGTTCCTGACTACGCCTTCTTCGCTTTCACTTTGTTCTTCGCCTTCTTCGAAGAATCCGCGTTAATCCCCGCCCCAAAATTCTTGCGCGCGAGCGACACGAACTTCTGCATGATCGGTGAATCGTAACCATTACTCAGTTGCGCAATGCCGAGTTCCCAATTGATCTCCGCGCCTTCGATCCACCACCGCACCAGCCGCCCCTTATCAACATCTTCTTTAACAGACTGAAGCGGCACAATCCCGACGCCCATGTCTTCTTCAACCATGCGCCGGATCGCCTGCTGCCGGCTCAACTCCATCGCGACGCGGATCGTCACCCCTGCTTGCGCAAAAAACTGATCGATCAAGCGTCGCGTATTTCCACCACGCTCTCCAAGAATCAGTCTTTCACCCGCCAGCGTGTAAGCACTCACTGTCTTCTGTTTCGCAAATCGATGACGCGGCGACGCGATCGCGACCAGTTGATCTTCACTCAACCGTTCAGTCTTGATGCCACGCACATCAACCGGCAACGAAACAAACGCGATATCGACCTCACCCGCGAGTATCTGATCGACCAGCACCTCGCTCGTTCCCGAAA
>Ga0070693_100000532_pt1 | contig 17096 bp, 14 predicted proteins | sample KBSK1103metaG_FD_65472 | JGI IMG/M metagenome (GOLD analysis project Ga0070693, IMG submission 65472) | Corn, switchgrass and miscanthus rhizosphere microbial communities from Kellogg Biological Station, Michigan, USA - KBS K1-10-3 metaG | ecosystem: Host-associated > Plants > Roots >...
CGAGACGCTCGTGAGCTGGGAGATGCGGCCGACGCTCGTCGCGAGCGCGCGCGATGCGATCGCCGCGATGGAGAGCGCGGACAAGGCCGGCAAGCCATTCGGGCTGCTACTCGTCGACGGCTACATGCCGGAGATGGACGGCTTCAGTCTCGTCGAGAAGCTGCGCGAGAATCCGCGCTTCGCGAGCGCGACGGTGTTGATGCTCACCTCGGCCGATGGAGACGGCGGCGCGGAGCGGTGTCGCGCGCTCGGCGTCGCCGCGCAGCTGCTCAAGCCGATCAAGTCGCGCGATCTGCGCGCCGCGATCGTGCGTGCGCTCGGCCGCGCCACGCCGGAACACGGACCGGCACCGGTGACGGACGTCTTGGACGCGCGCAGCGCGCATCCGTCGCGCATCCTGCTCGCCGAGGACAATCAAGTGAATCAGATGCTCGCGGTCGCGGTGTTGGAGCGCTGGGGCCACACAGTAGAGGTAGCGGACAATGGGCGCGCCGCACTCACGGCGGTCGCACGTGAGCGCTTCGCCGTGGTGCTGATGGACGTCCAGATGCCGACGATGGACGGCCTCCAGGCGACGATGGAGATCCGCGCCGGAGAAGCGCACACGGGCGAGCACGTCCCGATTATCGCGATGACGGCGCGCACGATGTCGGGAGACCGGGAGAAGTGCCTCGAGGCGGGGATGGACGCGTACGTGAGCAAGCCGTTCGAGCTCGAGGAGCTCTTCGGCGTGCTCGAGCCAATCCTCGCCCGGCGCGCGGCCGAGCCGACGTCGTTAGGCGAGGCGCGCCGTCGCGGACGGAAGCGGCGGCATTCGGCGCCTGTCCCGGGTGTAGCGCCATTCCCGCGCGAGGTCGTCGACGCGACCGCTCTCAACGGTGCTGTTGGCGGCGACCGCAAGCTGCTCGGCGAGCTGGTCGCGCTCTTCCGCACCGAGGGTCCGCGCCGATTGGAGGAGCTCCGGCGCGCGCTTGCGGCCAACGACGCGGCGGGAGTCGCGGCTGCCGCGCATGCGCTCAGGGGAAGCGTCGGCAGCCTTCACGCCAAGCGGAGCTTCGAAGCCGCGCTGGCGGTAGAGCAGCTCGCACGATCGGATGCATTACAAAACGCTCACGCTGCCTGTGCCACGCTCGAGGAAGAGATCGCCCGCCTCGAGCGCGCTCTCGCCTCTTTCGCCGGAGCTGCCTGATGAAGAAACCAAGGAGAGTTCTCATCGCCGACGACGACCGCATTCTCACGCACCTGCTCTCGTCGCGCTTACAGGCGAAGGGCTGGGCGGTGGACGTCGCGCTCGACGCCATGCAGGCCGTGATGTTCGCGCGGCAGAAGGGCCCCGACATCATCGTTCTCGACATCGCCATGCCAGGCGGTACGGGGCGTCAGGCGCTGCACAGCCTCAAGGCGTCGTCGAAGCTGCGGGCGATTCCGGTGGTGGCGCTCAGCGGGAGTGTCGAGCCGGAGGACGAGGCGAAGATCGTCGCGCTCGGTGCCGTGGAGTTCCTGCGCAAGCCGATCGACCCGGATGTTCTCGACGCCCGGCTCCGCGCCGTGCTGGGCGACGACGCCGCTGCCTGACAGCGAGCGTTCGCTCAGCGGTAGCCGATGTCGTCGCTGAGCGCCACGGTGCTGGGCATGAACGCCCCGCTGCCGCGCGCGATCTCACGGCCGCGTGCGTCCTCGAGCGTGCCGTCGGCGAGATAGAGGCGCTTCGAGCGAGACACGACCCGGCCGCGCGCGATCATCTCACCGTCGGAGATGGGCCGGGTGAGATAGAGATTGAACGAGATGGTGAGGACGAAGACGTCCTCCACGATCGAGTTCGCAGCAAAGAAGGTTGCGTCGTCGAGAGCCTTGAAGTACACCGCCCCATGCGCCGCATGCGCGGCGTGGTGAAAATCGGGCCGGATCGTCATCCGCAGCTCCGCAACCCCCGCCTCAGGGATATGCAGTCGCGGCGCGAAGAACTCGTTGATCGGCGCCGAGGCGTACATGCGCTCGAGACGGCGGAAGTGCTCTGACATGGCGGAGAAGCTAATTCCCCTGGGCGGCTGGGTGCTACCGCGCGCCGGCATCCCTGCTGGGATATTCTTGGGACACCGATGACACCGATTACCCAGATTTCACCGAAGTAATCGTGATGACACGCTGGATTAGTGGTCACTAAACATTCAGCGCTCCTTTATCGGTGCAATCCGGGAAATCGGTGTCATCGGTGATCATCAGGCTCTCCCGAGCCCTGGCGATGGCGAGGCATCGGGAAGCTCGTCACACGTTTGACCCTTACACTAGGTGTACGCCGCGCCGATGATCTCGCCAGTGAGATCATCGTAGGGATAGTCGAGCGTTAGAGCGCTGTGATAGGGACGTGAAGCACGGGACATCGGCTATCGATACGTCACTCTACGAAACGACCCTCATCTCGCGGTTGCATGCCCAAGCAAAACTCGCGATGCCCTCGTTGCATCGAGGGGATTCAGATGCCAAGTTCTTCGCCCGATGCTCCTCCCCCTCCTCGCATTCCTCCAGACCCTCACGGGCGAGCCGGTGCCCGCCGCCGCCGCGACGTATAGCGGGCGCGCGAACGCTGTGCACGCGCGTCCCCTGCGCGCCGAGGCGGAGGTGCGGATCGACGGTGTGCTCGACGAGCCTGTATGGGCGCGGGCCGTTCGTCTCACGGGTTTCTCCGAGTTCTCTCCGAAGGATGGCCTTCCCGCGGAGGATTCCACCGAGGTGCTGATCTGGTACTCCGCGACCGCCATCCACTTCGGCGTCCGCGCGTACGAGACGCATGGCGGACCAGCGGCCGTGCGTGCGCGGCTCGCCGACCGCGACAAGATCAGCAGCGATGACCAGATCCAGATTCTCCTCGGCACCTTCGGTGACGGACGCCAAGCGCTCGTCTTCGGGGTCAACCCGTTAGGCGTGCAGATGGACGGCACCATCGTCGAGCAGGGAGTCAGCCGCTCGCAGGGTTTCGTCGTGTCGTCCGCCGGCCGCGAAGCGCCCGACCTCAGCCCCGACTACGTCTACCAATCCAAGGGCCACCTCACCGACTTCGGTTACGAGGTGGAGATCCGCATCCCCTTCAAGTCGCTCCGCTATCAGGCGGCCGACGTGCAGAGCTGGCGCATGCAGGTCGTGCGCGAGGTCCAGCACTCCCAGCACGAGCAAACCTGGACTCCCGCGAATCGCTCCGGCGCCTCCTTCCTTGCGCAGTCTGGCACGATCGACGGGCTCACGGACCTCCATCGCGGGCTCGTCCTCGACGTCAATCCCGAGGTCACTCAGCACACGTTAGGCGCACGCGATGCCGAGGATCGATGGGCCTACGCGACGCAGCGGCCCATCGTCGGCGGCAACGTGCGGTGGGGCGTCGCCGAGAACCTCACGCTCAACGGAACGCTCCATCCGGACTTCTCACAGATCGAGGCCGACGCGGGTCAGTTCGTCTTCGACCCGCGATCCTCGCTCTTCTTCGCCGAGAAACGCCCCTTCTTCCTCGACGGCATCGAGCAGTTCAATACGCCAAGCCAGTTGATCTACACGCGGCGCATCGTGCAGCCCGTCGCGGCAGCGAAGCTCACGGGAAAAGTCGGCGGCACCGAGATGGCATTTCTCTCGGCGGTCGACGACAACCTCGCGTCCGTGAGCCGTACCGATCATCCAGTGTTCAACATCCTGCGCGTGCAGCGCGGACTCGGCCCGGCGTCGCGCATCGGCTTCACCTACACCGACAAGATCGACGGCGCGAACTCCAACCGCGTCGTCGATGTGGATTCGCGGCTCGTCTTCGCGAGGCTCTGGAGCCTGCAGTCGCAGGTTGCGGGGAGCCGTACGCACGTTGCGGCAACCGACGTCACCTCCGACGCGCCGCTCTGGAATGCCACGCTCCGTCGCACCGGACGCTCGTACAGCTCTCGTTATGCAGTGACGGGTATCAACCAGCGTTTCGTTGCCGGCAGTGGCTTCATCAGCCGGCCCGGCGTCGCGCACGTGTCGCAGGAGCAGCAGTTCACCTGGTACGGCCGGCCGGGCGCCCTCGTCGAGAGCTTCACCTTCGACCAGACCGACGACTTCACCTGGCAGTATCGCAAGCTCTTCAACCACGGCGACGCCATCGAGAAGAAGTATCATTTCTCCACCGGCGCCGCGCTCCGAGGCGGTTGGCAGGTCGGCGCGTCCGTGTATTGGGAGAGCTTCGGCTTCGACTCCTCACTCTTCGCGAAGTACTACTACGCGCAACCGGTCAACGGCGGCATTGACACCGTGAAGTTCACCGGCGTGCCGCGCATCCCGAATCGCGACTACGTCATCAACCTCAGCACGCCGACCTGGAACACCTTCTCGGCGAGCGTGCTCACGATCTTCGGCCAGGACGAGAATTTCTTCGAGTGGGCGCAGGCCGACATCTGGTACCAGAGCTGGACGCTCGCCTGGCGGCCGACCCAGAAGCTCCGCGTCGACGGCACGTATCAGGTGCAGGGCTACGTCAGACGGAGCGATCATTCGACGGTGCAGATCGGGCGTATTCCGCGGATCAAGACCGAATATCAGCTCTCCCGCGCGGTGTTCGTGCGCATCGTCGGCGAGTACGACTCGTCGAAGCAGGCCGCGCTCCGCGACGAGACGCGCACCTTCGCGCCGATCCTCTTCCGCCAGCCCGACGGCACCTTCAAGCTCGCGGACGCTACGAGCAGCAACAGCTTCCGCGCCGATTGGCTATTCTCCTATCAGCCCAATCCCGGGACCGTCCTCTTCGCCGGTTACGGCAGCACCCTCATCGAACCGGACGCGCTGCGGTTCAGGTCCCTCGATCGGACGAACGACAGCTTCTTCGTGAAGCTCACGTACCTGTTCCGGCTGTAAGTCGCGATTATCGTTTCCTCAACACCCCGCAGCACCGATGCATTCGTCTCGCCTTGCCTGCTTCGCCGCCGCCACGGTTGCGGCGCTCGGTTGTGCCACCACCGGCAGCACAGCGGCCGGCCCGTATGAGCAATCACACGTGATCGTGGACGCACCGGGCGGCCGATACGATCTCCTCCTCACGCGCGAGCAGTATCTCTCCTCCGACACGTTGACGGTCTCGCCCAAGGACGCCTGGCCCGCGCTCGTGCAGACGTACGCTGCCTTCGGCGTGCCGCTCCAGGGCGCCGACAAATCGCGGTACATGATCGCGACGAATTACTTCCATGCGCACACCAGCTTCGCGGGAGAGCGTTTGTCGCGCTGGCTCGAGTGTGGCTCGACGCTGACGGGCGACATCGCCACGACCTACGAGATCACACTCCGCTTTGGCTCGTTGCTCGATACGTCGGTGGTAGGGCGGACGATAGTCCGGACCGCCGTCGTCGCGACGGCCATCGCTACCGGCACCGGTACCACGCCGGTGCAGTGCAGCTCGCGAGGATCGCTCGAGAAGCGGATCGCCACCCTCGTCGCCTCGAAGAGCATCTAGCAAACTGTTGGATTGGAACGAATCTGGCGACGACCGCGCCCAGCCGTCAGCCATTCATGTCGCTGCGTCGACGGCCGTCGCGAGGATGCGAGGATCGCCGTCTTGGCCGAGCAATTCAATTCTACTGAGCAGTCGGTTGCGCCCCTGTCGAACGTCCCGGGCTTCTCGGGTGAGGCCTGCACGCTCCTCGGCGCGACGGTGCGGAGCTACCTCGAGACCGGCGGCGCTCCCGACGAGCTGGCAACGGTGACGGCCAGACTGTGCCGAGAGGCGCATGCGCGCGGACTCACCGCCGACGAGACCCTCGCCGAGATCCGCACGACCCTCGGGGGCATCCTCGCTGCCTGTCCGCTCACGTCTACGGACCGCGCCGCGCTCGTCGCACTTGCCATCGACGAGTGCGTCCACGCGTTCTACCACAAGCATCGTTGAACAAACGCTGACTTTGCGTCGGCGGATCACCCGCGCCCGTCACGACGGGCACGCTCGTTAGGCGGGTGCGGCAGGATTTCCGGTGGCGCGGCACGGCTCAGGAGCGCGGCGAGCCCGTCGTCCGGAAGCTCGGCCCAGTCGCGCGGCCAATCGTCCAGATCGATGACGCGCGCTCCACCGGAAAACCGGAGCACGCGGGCGCCCGGCGTTGTCGGATGCGGCGTGAGCGCGGCCGTCCACGCGCCGCCGCCCGGATATCGAAAGCTCCGCACCGGCGCCATGTCCGCGATCGGTCCCCGCCCGACGGCCGTCCGGGCCGGCAGGACTTCGGCGGTCGGGATGAGTCCAGCCAGCGTTTCGTCAGCCAGGTGCAGCCAATCCCGCGGAATCGGACACAGCCGCACGCGGCGGTCGCCGCTCTTCGTCTCCATGACGACCCACCCCAGCTGATAGCACTCCGCGAGATAATCCTCGCCGCGCGTTGGCGGGTACAGCGCGTCGGGCGTCACCTCCCATGCGCGCCATTCGACTCCCATGTCATCGATGAATTCACGAACCGGCATCGGCTACACCTGATTTCAGCGTTTTCGATTAAGGGCTCTCATGTGCAGGATGTACGCCTCCGGACTCAGTCCGATACTTGCACAGGGTTTCCCCGCCCTGCTCTTGCGCAAATCACAAACCTGGTGACAATGGGCGAGGAGAGGAACGCGTCAGCGCGCACCTTTCGCTCGCCAGCCGTTCTTCCGGACAATCCCGTATACTCTGCGACATCGCGCCGCCAAAGCGCGATCCCGACTTTCCCTCCGAGCCCTCGATCAACGACTGGGGACATCGCGTCAGCGATGCCCGCGCTCGCATAACGAGTGAGATGCGCGACGTCGCCGACGCGTCACCGCTGCGTCGCGAGGGAAGGCTGTTGCTCGACGAGCTGACGCTCGCATTCGAGGAGCTCCAGGTCGCGGAAGAGGAGCTGCACGTCGTTGTCTTCGTGCCTCCCGGTCGGCGACGGGTGTTCCTTCAGCAGCTGGCGGCGCTGGCGAAATCGACAGACTGCCAGCGACGATTGATTCACCTATCCGGTGATTGGCGCGCGGATCATATTTGCGGCAGCGACAGTTTCGCCCCGAGCCCCGTCCGGATGCCTTCGCGCGCCCCCAACGGCCTTGCCGCCCTCATCGACCACCTGAAGCGCAGCCGCGGCTTCGACTTCACCGGCTACAAGCCGGCGAGCCTCGAGCGCCGTATCCGCAAGCGCATGCAGGGGCTGAACGTTCAGGAGTATGCGGATTACATAGACTACCTCGAGGTACACCCCGAGGAGTTCGAGATCCTCTTCAACACCATCCTCATCAATGTCACGGCGTTCTTCCGCGATCCGGCCGCGTGGGATTTCGTCGCTCAGCAGGTCCTCCCGGACCTGCTGAGCCGGAGGCCGGAGCCCGCGAGCATTCGCGTCTGGAGCGCCGGCTGTGCGAGCGGCGAAGAGGCTTACACGCTCGCGATGATCCTCGCCGAGGCGTTAGGCGTCCCCGACTACAAGAAGCGCGTCAAGATCTACGCGACGGATGTCGACGAGGAAGCGCTGAACCGTGCACGAGCCGCTACCTATGACGCCCGCGAAGTCGAGGGCGTTCCTCCGAAATTGCTCGAGACGTATTTCGAGAAGTCTGACGCCCGCTACGCCTTTCGAAAGGACCTCAGGCGCAATGTCATCTTCGGGCGGCACGATCTGATTCAGGACGCGCCGATCTCGCGCGTGGACCTGCTCGTCTGCCGCAACACGCTGATGTACTTCAATGCGGAGACGCAGTCGCACATCCTCACCCGGTTCAATTTCGCCCTCAACGACAACGGGATCCTCTTCCTCGGCCGTGCCGAGACGCTGTTGACGCACGCGAACACCTTCACGCCGATCGATCTCCGGCGACGCATCTCCGCCAAGGTCCCCCGCGCCAGCCTCGGCTTCCGCGACCGCCTGCTTCTCATCGCACAGAACGGTGCGCCCGACGATTCCGGCAATGGTATCGAGCTGCAGATGCGGCTGCGCGAGGCCGCGCTCGAGAGTGCGCCGACGGCGCAAATCGTCGTGGACGCGAGCGGTGCGCTGATTCTGGCGAACGACCGCGCGCGCTTCTTGTTCGCGCTCTCGCCCGCGGAGATCGGCCATCCGATCCAGGACCTCAAGATCTCCTATCGACCCGTCGAGATTCGCTCCAGCATCGATCAAGCGTACGCGGAGCGGCAGGCGATCACCATTCGCGAAGTGGAGTGGCACTCCTCAGGCGGCGAGACGCGGTGGCTCGATGTCCTCGTCGTACCGCTGATGGATCCGGGTGCCGGGGTCATCGGCGCGAGCATCACCTTCACGGACGTCAGCGCCTCGAAGCGGTTGCAACGGGAGCTCGAGCATGCGACTCAGGAGCTCGAGACGACGAACGAGGAGCTCCAGTCCACGAACGAAGAGCTGGAGACGACGAACGAGGAGCTCCAGTCGACGGTCGAAGAGCTCGAGACGACGAACGAGGAGCTCCAGTCCACGAACGAAGAGCTGGAGACGACGAACGAGGAGCTCCAGTCGACGGTCGAAGAGCTCGAGACGACGAACGAGGAGCTGCAATCGACGAACGAGGAGCTCGAGACCATGAACGAGGAGCTCCAGTCGACGAACGAGGAGCTCCAGACCATCAACGAGGAGCTTCGTCAGCGCAGCGAGGAGCTCAACAACGTCAACGCGTTTCTCGAGAGCGTCCTCACCTCGCTGCGCGGCGGTGTCGCCGTCGTCGATAACGACCTCAAGGTGCTCGTTTGGAACGAGAGGGCGAATGACCTCTGGGGGATGCGGTCCGACGAGGTCATCGGACGCAACATTCTCGGCATCGACATCGGTCTACCGATCGAGCAACTTCGGCAGCCGCTTCGCGAGTGCCTGTCGGGTGCGCGTGGGTACATCGAAATGCAGATCGCAGCGACCAATCGGCGCGGCCGTAGCATCCAGTGCCGGGTGACGTGCTCGCCCCTCCTCGGCTTTCAGGACGTCGTGCGCGGCGTGATCGTCGTCATGGAGGATCTCGAGGTCGAGTCGCGCCATCCGCGCCGCGACGGGCGGCCGAAGCGGTCAGCCGAGCGACAGGTCAACAGTTGATGTCGACGACCAGCGGACTCGATGAGAGCGATGATGTCAACTTCGAGAGAATCTCGGAGGTGCGCAGGATTGCATTGAGGCAGGGGAAGCGGATCGACACACACCGACCCGAGCACCGGCTGTCGTCCGCCTCCGCCAGGGCGCGCGGACGGAACAGCATGTTCGCGATGTTGGAGCGCCAGGCCGAGGCCGCGGCGCACATCGACCTCGTTACGCGGCCGCGATGGAAGGGCTGAGCAGGCGGATTTGCGATGTCGCGCGCCAGGTTGTGGCTGCGCGACATCGCGTGCGTGAGAAAACCGCCTAGCGACGCGCCAACCGCACCGTGCCCACTTTCTTGTTGCCGCGGGACGGACGGATCACGATCTCGATGTCACGACCGAGGCGCAGCAGGATGCGAACGAGACGATCGGTGGAGAAACCGCGTAGCTTGCCATTGAGCAAGAGCGAAACCTGGGACCGCGCCTCGCCTGTCTGATCGGCGACCTGTACCTGCGACATGTCGTTCTTGTCGACGATGCTCTGAATCTCGGAGAGTAGCTCCTCCTTCTTGATGAACGGATTGCGAACCCCCGGCTGCGAGCCGCGCCGTCTGCGCTTAGCTGTGCCCACCCTGACCCCGTTGTCTGATGGTTACATGAGTGTCTTCGGAACCGCGCGGAACATTAATGAATTCTCACGATTCGGGAAGACCTAATTCCGCCCGGGCCGCGAGAAATGTTGATTTGCATACAGTCGCGTCCGACCGCGCCGCCTCGTCAGCGGCGAAAATTGCTCGCGGCGAAGTGACGCAGATCTCTTGACGTAAGCACATGGAGTGCCCAAGCTCCTCCCCGGACTCACCGCGAGACAGATGGAGATCGAACGACAGACGAATGGCGCGGCGGTGCCGCCGCGCCCGAGCGATGCCGCATACGCCGACGTTCGTCACCCCGGTTCATGGTCAGGCTCGGAGCTTCTTGCCAGGATTCTCGACGGCGTTGCCGACGGCATAGCCGCTCATGACGCCTCGGGGCAACTGATCTTCATCAATGACGCCGGCGCGCGCATGTGCGGCTACGACAGCGCTTCGGCCGCACTCGGCGTTCCCTCTGGCGATTTCGCCGAGCGAGTCCAGGTCTTCGACGTGGATGGGCGAGCGCTCTGCGAAGCCGATCTCCCCGGTCCCCTCGCGGCGCGTGGCCACGTGGTCACCGAACGAATTCTTCGCATCCAGCTCCGCCTCGGCGGCGGTGAGCGATGGGTTTCGGTCAAGGCGACGCCGATCCTCGACCGCCGCGGCGCGGTCCGGATGTCGATCAGCATCTTTCGCGACGTCACCCGGGAGCGGCGCGCCGAAACGGAGCGCGACCGCGTCGTGCGCGAGCTCGAGTCCGAGCGGAAGCGGCTCGCCGCGCTCGTCGAGCAGCTCAGCGCGTCTACCGAGCGGCGGCCGCGGGTGGATCGTTAGGCGACCCGAGCCCGCGTAAGGCCCGTCAGCGACCGGCTTTCGTGGTGATGATCACGACGCCGCTCGAGCCGGCATCGCCATAGGCGCGGCGCGCGGTCGCGCCCTTGAGCACCTCGATGCGCTCGATCGTCGCCGGGTCCAGATCGCGCACCGCGCTCGGCACGCTCGTGCTGTCACCACGCGGCAGCACGTGCCCGTCGAGCACATAGAGCACATCGCGCGGGAACCCGAGGGCGACCCGTTCGGTCGACGTCGGGACGACGGCTGGATGTGCGAATCGCTGGGCACTGCACGCTGCGAGGGCGAGCGCCGCGAGGGCGGCCGGAAGACGGGGCATGAACGGGGCGATGCTGACGGACGAAGGGTCGGGCCTCTACATTATGCCTCCATGACCGCGAAGCGCAATCTGGAATCGATCGCCGCCGCCGGCGCCACCGCCCCGCCCGCTCGCGATGCCCGCCCGGCTGAGGCGCGACCCACGCTCGTAGCGGCCACGGCCGGGCGCGTTGCCCCGGTTCATCAAGGTGAGCGTAACCCGGGTGTGCAGCTGGACCTCGATGCGGTGCGGTCGATCCACGTCAACCGCAGCGCTGTGGAACGGCGCGCGGCCACCATCCCCACCCGGCGCACGGTCAAGAAGGAGTGGCAGGCGGCGTGGCTGTTGCGGGCGATCACACTCATCGACCTAACGACGCTCGCCGGCGACGACACGCCCGGGAACGTACGCCGGCTCTGCGCCAAGGCGCGCCGACCGTTGCGCGACGACCTCGAGAGGGCGCTCGGTATCGTCGACCTCCAGATCCAGGTCGGTGCGGTCTGCGTGTATCACGCCCTCGTCCCGACTGCCGTCGAAGCACTGCGTGGAACGAGCATCCCCGTCGCCGCGGTATCGGCGGGCTTTCCCGCGGGACTCAGCCCGCTCGAGCAGCGCATCGCCGAGATCCGTGCGAGCGTCGCCGCGGGCGCGCGCGAGATCGACATCGTCGTCACGCGCGCCCACGTGCTCACCGGCAACTGGCATGCGCTCTACGACGAGGTGAAGGCGTTCCGCGAGGCATGCGGCGACGCGCACATGAAAGCGATTCTCGCCACGGGCGAGCTGGCGACGCTGAATAACGTCGCGCGCGCGAGCGTCGTCGCGATGCAGGCCGGCGCGGACTTCATCAAGACGTCGACAGGCAAGGAAAACGTCAACGCGACGCTCGCCTTCGCGCTGGTGATGGCGCGGATGATCCGCGAATACCAGGAGCAGACGGGCTACGCGGTCGGCTTCAAGCCGGCAGGCGGAATTCGCAGCGCCAAGAACGTCCTCGAGTACATGTATCTGATGAAGGACGAGCTCGGTGACCGCTGGCTGCGCCCGGATCTGTTCCGTATCGGCGCGAGTGCGCTTCTCACCGACATCGAGCGTCAGCTCGAGCATTTCGTGACCGGCCGATACGCGGCCGGCCACCGCATGCCAATGCCCTAACGATATGTCATCAGTCGCGGAGATCTTCGAGTCGCTGGAGTACGGCCCCGCTCCGGAGAGCGACAAGGAGGCATTGTCGTGGTTGGCGAAGCACGAGCGTGTCTTCGGCCAATTCATCGGCGGACGGTGGACGGAGCCCGGTGAGACCTTCGACGTCATCAACCCCGCAACACGCGCGACGCTCGCGCGCGTCTCGCAGGGCACCGCGCACGACGTGAATGCGGCCGTCGCCGCCGCGCGCACTGCGCTGCCCGCCTGGCAAGCGCTATCGCCGCACGCGCGCGCGCGCTGGCTGTACGCGCTCGCCCGAGGCGTCCAGAAGCACTCGCGTCTCTTCGCCGTGCTCGAGAGCATGGACAACGGCAAGTCGATCCGCGAGACGCGCGACATCGACATTCCACTCGTCGCGCGGCACTTCTACCATCACGCGGGTTGGGCGCAGCTTCTCGATTCCGAGTTCCCGGGCTACCAAGGCGTCGGCGTCGTCGGCCAGATCATTCCGTGGAACTTCCCGCTCCTCATGCTCGCGTGGAAGGTTGCGCCCGCCCTTGCCGCCGGTTGTACGATCGTCATCAAGCCGGCGGAGTTCACCCCGCTCACGGCGCTCCTCTTCGCCGAGCTCGCCGCCGACGTCGGCCTGCCGCCCGGAGTTTTGAATGTTCTTACCGGCGATGGCGACACCGGAAAGCTGATCGTCGATCACTCCGATGTCGACAAGATCGCCTTCACCGGCTCGACCGAGGTTGGACGCGCCATCAGGCGCGCGACCGCGGGTTCGGGCAAGAAGCTGAGCCTCGAGCTGGGCGGCAAGAGCCCGTTCATCGTCTACGACGACGCCGATCTCGACAGCGTCGTCGAGGGTGTCGTCGACGCCATCTGGTTCAATCAGGGCCAGGTCTGCTGCGCCGGCTCGCGTCTCCTCGCGCAGGAAGGCATCGCCGCGAAGCTCGAGGGAAAGCTGCGGACGCGCATGGAACGGCTACGCGTCGGCTCGTCGCTCGACAAAGCCGTCGACATGGGCGCGATCGTCGCGCCGGTGCAGCTCGAGCGAATCCGCGATCTCGTCAAGCAGGGCGTCGACGAAGGCGCGCGCATGTGGCAGCCGACGTGGGCGTGTCCCACGGAGGGCTACTTCTATCCGCCGACGCTGTTCACCGAGGTCTCGCCCTCGTCGACGATTGCGCAGGTCGAGATCTTCGGGCCCGTTCTCGTCTCGATGACTTTCCGAACGCCGGAGGAGTCGGTCGCGCTGGCGAACAACACGCCCTATGGCCTGGCCGCCAGCCTGTGGACTGAGAACATCAACCTCGCGCTCGACATCGCGCCGAAGCTGAAATCGGGCGTGGTGTGGGTGAACTCGACCAATCTCTTCGACGCTGCCGCCGGCTTCGGCGGCTATCGCGAGAGCGGCTTCGGTCGCGAGGGCGGTCGGGAAGGGATGTATGAGTACCTTACGCGGGACTCGGGCGGGACGCGGGGTGAGGGAAGCGCGGCCGGAAACGCGCAAGACGAATTTGCGATGCAGAAGGAGGTGAAGCGGGAAGCGGAGTTGCTCGTCCCGCGGCCCGCGTCCCCCGTCCCCCGTTCCGCGTCCCTCGTCCCGCAAATTGATCGCACCCCGAAGCTGTTCATTGGCGGCAAACAGGCACGGCCCGATTCCGGATACAGCCGCCACGTCCAGGCGCATAACGGCACCATCGTCGGCGAGGTCGGCGAGGGGAATCGCAAGGACATCCGCAATGCCGTCGAGGCCGCGCACGCGGCGTATCGCGGCTGGAGCAAGTCCACGGGCCACAACCGCGGTCAGATCCTCTATTACATCGCTGAGAATCTCTCTGCCCGCGCTGCCGAATTCGCCGAGCGGATCGCGCGAATGACGGAACGTCCGGCGGACGACGCGGCGCGCGAGGTGGATGCCGCGATCTCGCGCCTCTTCACCTATGGCGCGTGGGCGGACAAGTACGACGGCGCGGTGCACTCCGTACCCATTCGGGGCGTGGCCATCGCCATGAACGAGCCGATCGGTGTCCTCGGAGTCGTCTGCCCTAACGAGCTTCCGCTTCTGGGCTTCGTGTCCCTCGTCGCGCCGGCGATCGCGACCGGCAACACAGTGATCGCGATCCCGTCCGAGCCTCACCCACTGTCGGCGACTGACCTGTACAGCGTCTTCGAGACGTCGGACGTGCCTGGCGGCGTCATCAACATCGTCACCGGTGCGAAGGACGCTCTCGCGAAGGTTCTCGCCGAACACGACGACGTGGAGGGCATCTGGTATTTCGGCTCACGCGATGGGGTGAAGGCAGTCGAGTACGCTTCGGCGGCGAACATGAAACGCACCTGGGCATCCTGGAAGCGCCACGATTGGCTCGACCCGCGCCACGGAGAGGGCCGCGAGTTCCTCCGCGAGGCAACGCAGGTCAAGAATGTCTGGGTCCCGTACGGCGAATAGTTGTCATCCCGAGAAAAGCGAGGGATCTGCTTTTCCTAGCCGGAATTGCGCGCGGGCTCATCCGCGTCATTCGGCGCATTCGATGACGCCGGCATGACGCATGATACTCATTCTTGGCGCAGCTTCGATTCGTCGCGAGGGAGGGGTCGAAGCAGAGCGAAGCGAAACTGTGAGGAACGAAAAGGGGCGGCCAACGGCCGCCCCTTCCTTATTCGCACATGGGATGGACTGATAGGGCTCAGCTAACCGGCGCAGTGAGGTATTTCGTAAGCCAGGCTTGTACCTCGTTCCACCAGAGTCTCTGGTTCTGCGGCTTGAGCACCCAATGTCCCTCGTCCGGGAAGATCACCAGACGGCTGGGCACGTTCTGTCGCTGTAGCGCTGTGAACATCGACAGATCTTCCGTGTACGGCACGCGGAAATCGAGCTCGCCGCCCGTCACGAGCATCGGCGTCTTGAAGTTCTTCACGTAAAGATGCGGCGAGTACACGCGATACTGCTCGCTCATCGCCTTCGGGTTCCAGTAATCGCCGCCGTACTCCCATTCCGGGAACCAGAGCTCCTCGGTGGCGGTGTTCATGTTCTCGAGATTGAACGGCCCCGCATGGGAAACGAGCGCCTTGAACCGCGTCGAGTGGCCCTCGATCCAGTCCACCATGTAGCCGCCGAACGATCCGCCGGCCGCGCCCAACCTCGACCGATCCATCCACGCGTTGCGGGCCAGCGCCGCGTCGAGACCGTTCATCAGGTCGGTGTAGACTTTGCCGCCCCAGCCCTTCGACACGTCGTCGACGAATCGCTGCCCGTAGCCGGTGGATCCGCGGGGATTCACAATTACCAAACCAAACCCGGGCGCGGCGAACATCTGGTAGTTCCACCTGGAATGCCACTGGTCCAGCCAGGCGCCCTGTGGTCCACCGTGAATCAGCAGCACCGTGGGGTACTTCTTTCCCGCCTGCCATTGCGGTGGCCTCACGATGAACCCCTGGACGCTGTCGCCGCCTGCACCCTTGAACCAGAAGTCCTCGGCCGGGTTCACCGCCAATCGGGAGACGAGCGCATCGTTCTCGTGCGTCACCTGACGCGCGGTGGCGCCGCTGGCCTCGACCGTTGCTGTGTAGACCTCCGCCGGGCGATCCGTTGCGTCGCGCACCCATGCCAGCGTTCGGCCGTCGCTCGACAGTGTGAATCCGGCGTTGTTGTGCTCGCCCACGAGCACCGCCGGTCCCCGCGGTTTCACGAGGCTGGCTCCCGCCGTGCCCTGCTCGAGGACAAAGCGATACAGCTTCTCCCGGCCCGCGTCCGTGGTATTCACGTACAACGCGCTCATGTCCGGCGCGAAGAAGTACGCGTCGGCGTTGCGATCCCAGCTCGGTAGCAGCTCGCGTGATGTCTTCGACGCGCGCTCGTACAGCATGAGCCGCCACCGGTCCGACTCGAACCCGGCGCGGCGCTGCGAGGCGTACGCGATGAATCGACCGTTAGGCGTGTAGACCGGGTTCTGATCGGCGCCCGTGTTCGCCGCCGTGATCACGCGCGACGCGCCGCCGGTGGCCGGCACGACGTACAGATTGACGTCGGTCGACCACGCCTCGGCGCGTCCGGCATCCTTCGCTGTGTACGTCAGCTCGGATCCGTCCGGCGAGAACGCATAGCCCTCGCTGCCGCCGAAGGGGCCAGGCGGCACATCGTAACGCGCGCCGGGCGTGAGGTCCCGGAGACCGCTGCCATCCGGCGCGACGACGAACAGGTGCGAGCGCGTCCCATTGTTCCACGCATTCCAGTGGCGGTACATGAGCTGGTCGGCGATGTGCGCCTTCACTGGATTCGCCGCCGCCGCACTGTCGCGCGCCGCGTTGCACGCGTCGGTCGTGCAATCCGGAAAGACCGAGGACGTGAACGCGATCAGCGAGCCGGTCTGTGCCCACACTGGCCCGGTCGCGCCGCCGGTGAGCTGCGTGATCTGTACGCGATTGGTACCGTCTGCGCTCGCTACCCAGAGTTGACCGCCCGAGACGTACGCGATACGACGCCCATCCGGCGACCATCGCGCCTCACTGGCGCTCACGTCGTCGCCGGGAAACACGCGCGCGCTGCCGCCGGCCACCGGCGCGAGGAACGTCCGTCCCGACCGCCGATTCGCCGCTACGTCTGTCGTCCGTAGCGAGTACAGTACGGAGCGGCCGTCCGGCGAGATCTGCGGATCCGACACGGCCCGCACGGCAGCGAAATCCTCGAAGGTGATCGGCCGTTTCTCCTGAGCGCCTAACGACGAGGCGAGTGCTATGAGCAGGGCAACGGATAGCTTCATTGAAGTTGCGGGTGACTTGTGGTAGTTGGACAGGGATGCGGGGCGGGGGACGAGGGCCGCGGGTGAGAAGAGCGCGCCCCGCGACCCGCGCCCCACGGCCCGCGCGCTAGCGCGCGCCGCCCCACGCATTCAACAGATCCTCGGCGATGCGGCCTTCGGTTGCCTCGAGATCGAAGAAATCGCCGCGGTTCATGTTCGTGAATACTGCCGCGACGATCGGCCCGCTCGGCGCATAGATGATCCCGACGTCGTTGCCGAGCAGCGGAGGCCAGTCGCCGGTCTTGTGGGCGATCGCGGCGCGGGAGCGGATCCGCTGCGGCAGACGCGAGGCGTAGAACTGCTGGCGCAGAATGCGGAGCATCTGCTGCGTCGAGCGCTGA
>Ga0070693_100000542_pt1 | contig 16805 bp, 8 predicted proteins | sample KBSK1103metaG_FD_65472 | JGI IMG/M metagenome (GOLD analysis project Ga0070693, IMG submission 65472) | Corn, switchgrass and miscanthus rhizosphere microbial communities from Kellogg Biological Station, Michigan, USA - KBS K1-10-3 metaG | ecosystem: Host-associated > Plants > Roots >...
GTGCTTGATGTGCCGGCCTTGGCGGGCGTTGTGCTGGTGTCCGGTCCTTAGATCAAAACCGGGGTCAGAGTGGAGTTTCCTTGGGTGGGAGCGGGCCTTGGCCGGTGGCCGTGGCAGGGAAACTCCACTCCGACCCCTTAGACCTGGCCGCGCCAGCCGGGATCGCAGGCGGCGAAGCGCGCTTGCCAGGTGGCGACGAGGTCGGCCGGCAGCGGGCCGCGCGCGGCCCAGGCCACGTTCTCGCGCAAGTGGGCGAGGCGCCCGGTGCCGACGATCGCGCTGGCCACGCCGGGGATCGACAGGGTGAAGCGCAGCGCAAACTCGCCCCAGCTGATGCCTGGCGGCGGCGCGAGGCCCATCGCCTGCATGCGCAGCCAGTAGGGATGGCTGTAATCGTCCACCGGTTCGGCGGCGAAGCGCCAGGGATGGTTGGCGACCGGCCGCTTGGCGATGAAGCCGATGCCGTCGAGCCGCTCCAGAACGCGTGGTACCAGGCCCTGTTCGAAAGGATTGAGCGAGGCCATCAGCCCGTCGAAGCGCCCGCCGGCGAGCGCGGCATCCAGGTCCTCGTTCTCGCCCGAGTAGGCGATGGCGAGCACCTTGCCCTCGGTGCGCGCGCGCACCAGCGCATCCACCACCTCGCCGCGCTCGAGTACCTCGCGCGGGCAGCTGTGCAGGTGCGCGATGTCGATGCGGTCGGTGCGCAGGATGCGCAAGGCCTGCTCGACGCCGCCCGTGATGCAGGGCCCGGTCCAGTCGGGCACGCCGGCCACGCCGTAGCCCAGCTTGGTGGAGATCACCGCCTGCGCGCGGCGCGCGCCGAGAAACCGACCGATGCGTTCCTCCGAGTGGCCGTACGAGGGCGCGGTGTCGAGCAGCGTGATGCCGGCGTCGAGCGCGCCGAGCAACAGGGCCTCGGCATCGGCATCGGCGAGCTCGCCGTGGCCGAGCTGGCCCGCGCCCAGGCCGAGCGCGGAAACGGCGATGCCGGTGTGTCCGTACGGGCGTGTGTCGATCATCGCGAAACGATAGCAGAGCGGCGCCCGCGCAAGCGTGCTTTGCTAGACTGCAAGCGATGGTTCGTGCGCATCCGGGGCGATGCCTGCGACGAGGAATTTGACGGGGCCGCTGCCCCTCCGGACGGACAAGAGACGATGGCCGACGCGCCGCTGAAGAAAGTGATGGTCGTGGGCGGCGGCACCGCCGGGTGGATGTGTGCGAGCTTCCTCGCGCAGTCGGTCGGCAGCGCCGTGCAGATCGAGCTCGTCGAGTCCGACGACATCGGCATCGTCGGCGTCGGCGAGGCGACGATCCCGCCGATCAACAACTTCAACCGCGCGCTGGGCATCGACGAGGACGACTTCGTCCGGGCGACCCAGGCCACGTTCAAGCTCGGCATCGAGTTCCGCAACTGGGGCGCGCTGGGCGACCGCTACGTGCACGGCTTTGGCACGATGGGGCACCAGACCGGCGTGGTGGATTTCCACCACTTCTGGATGAAGATGTTCCTCGCCGGCAAGGTGGGCAGGCTGGACGAGTACTCGATCAACCTGCTCGCCTGCGAGAAGAACAAGTTCATGCGGGCGACGGACAAGTACCCGAACTCGCCGCTCAAGGACATTGGCCACGCCTTCCACTTCGACGCCGGCCTGTATGCGCGCTTCCTGCGCGCCTACGCCGAGAACCTGGGCGTGCGCCGCGTCGAAGGCAAGATCACCAGCGTGCAGCAGCACCCGGAGACCGGGTTCGTCACCTCGGTGACGCTCGAAAGCGGCGCGGTGCACGAGGCCGAATTGTTCATCGATTGCTCCGGCTTCCGCGGCCTGCTGATCGAGCAGACGCTGGAGACGGGCTTCGAGGACTGGAGCCATTGGCTGCCCTGCGATCGCGCCATGGCGGTGCCCTGCGAGTCGGTGTCGCCGCTGACGCCCTACACGCGCTCCACCGCGCACCGCGCCGGCTGGCAGTGGCGCATCCCGCTGCAGCACCGCATCGGCAACGGCCACGTGTACTGCAGCGAGTACATCAGCGACGACGAGGCGGCGGCCACGCTGCTCTCCAACCTGGACGGGCGCAAGCTCGCCGACCCGCGCCCGCTGCGCTTCAAGGCCGGGCGCCGCAAGCAGACCTGGAACAAGAACGTGGTGGCCCTCGGGCTCGCCGGCGGCTTCATGGAGCCGCTGGAATCCACGTCCATCCACCTGATCCAGAAGGGCATCTCGCGCCTGGTCTCGTTCTTCCCCAACTCCGGCTTCGCGCAGGCGGACATCGACGAGTTCAATCGCCAGTGCGCACTGGAGTACGAGCAGATCCGCGACTTCATCGTGCTGCACTACAAGGCGACCACGCGCGACGACTCGCCGTTCTGGGACTACTGCCGGAACATGCCGATCCCTGAGACGCTGCAGCGCAAGATCGACGTGTTCCGCGCCAACGGCCGGATCTACCGCGACGGCAACGAGCTGTTCGCGGAAGTCAGCTGGTTCCAGGTGATGTTCGGCCAGGGCATCGTGCCGGGCGGCTACCACGGGCTGGTCGACACCAAGCCGGAAGAGCTGGTGGTGCGCATGCTCGAGGACGTGCGCCGGGTGATGGCGGGCGTGGTCGACCAGATGCCGACCCACGAGGCCTTCATCGCCCGCACCTGCAAGGCCCCCGACATCGCGATGTAGCCGACGCTTCCGGTTACGGAGTGCGGTGGAAAGCGGGCGCGTTTTTCACGCGATGACGCGCTATAAAAACGCGCCCGCTTCCCACCGCCCCGACACCGCGCGCGACCATCTCCGCCGCCGCAACACCGCTTCGCCCCCGCGCACCAGCGCGGCCCGATCAAGACCATCGAAGGTGCGTCGATTCCGACGATTGCCGGGACGGGGCGCGACGGTCGTCGCCTTTCGGAGCGGCCTGGCGTCAATCCGTCTTGCCGCGCGGAGCGGTGCATGGGCAGCGGGGAGCGCCTGCGTTTTTGTAGCGAATAAACGCGTGAAAAACGCAGGCGCTCCCCGCTGCACTTGCGACGAACAAACGCGAGGCAATAAAAAACCCCTGCCGACCCGGGGGATCGGCAGGGGCTCAAACGCGGACCGGCAGCGCCGGCCGCGGGATCAGAACTTGTAGCTGAAGCCGAGCAGCGTCGTCTTGCCGTACTCGAAGTACTGGATCGGACGGTTGTCCGAGTCCGTGCCGTCGGCCGTGCGGAACGGCTGGTCGCCCAGGTTGCTCATCTGCAGGTACAGCGACAGGCCCTTGAACATGCCGTCGTTGAAGTTGTAGTTGATCTGCGCGTCCTTCACGACCTCGCCCTGGATGTCGATGAACTGCAGGTCGGCGCCCGGCACGCTGCCGCCGCGGGTCTCGGCCCGGAAGGCGGAACGGCTGCGGCGGCTGTAGCGGATCGAGAAGCCGTTGTGCTCGTAGTACGCGGTCGCGTTGGACACGTACTTCGACAGGCCCGGCACCGGCTGCGACGAACCCGGGCCGTTCGGCTCGATGTTGCTCGTCGTATCGGAGTAGCTCGCCTGCAGGCCGAAGCCGTTGAGGCCGTGCCAGATGACGTCGAGCGGCAGGGAAAGCGACAGCTCGAGGCCCTTCATCAGGCCGCCCTGGCCGTTGAACGGCTGGTTGATCACGCCCTCGGTGGTGGCCGGGTAGGCCTGGCCGGGTTCCGGCGGCGGAAGCGGGAAGCCGGCATAGTCGAAGCCGACGTCGTCCTTGTAGATGTAGGTCGACAGGTCCTTGAAGAAGTAGGCCGCCGCCGCGTAGCCCTTGTTGCCGGCCTCGGTGGTGAAGTACTTCTCGAGGCTCAGGTCATAGGCGTTGGCCAGCCAGGGCTTGAGCGTCGGGTTGCCGCCGCTGCCGCACCAGCGCACGCCGCTCAGGCCACCGCAGCCGTTCGGGCCGCTGATGCTGACCGCGTAGTTCGCGCGCAGGTCGTCCAGGCGCGGACGCGCCATCTGCTTGGCCGCGGCGAAGCGCACGTACATGTCCCACGGAATCCCGAGGCTCAGGTTCAAGCTGGGCAGGAACTCGGAGTAGCTCGCGCCGTCCTCGCGCAGCTCGCCGCCGGGCGTGCCGGCGAAGGTGCTGTAGCCGGTCGAGCTCTGGTCGGTGTCCACGTACTGGAAGCCGACGTTGCCCTTCAGCGGCATGTCGCCGATGTCGGCGTCGATGTTGAGCTGCGCGTAGAAGGTGAGCAGCGTTTCGTCGATCGACCAGTTCTTGTTGGAGATGTCCGGGTGGATGTTCGGGAACGAGTTGTAGAAGCCCGACTGGTACAGCGAGTTGGCATCGAACTGCGCCAGCCCGCTCAGGCCGCCGAAGCTGAAGTCGGTCGGCGAGCCCGGGAACGGGGCGCTGTCGCCCACGCCCGCGCAGCTGACGATGCACAGCTTGACCTCGTCGGCGGTCTTGAACTTGTGCCGGTCGGCGTAGTTCACGCCGAACTCGAGGCTGCTGAAGGTGTCGCCGGAGAAGTGGCGCGTGGCGTCGGCGCGGAAGCTGTGCAGCTTGTCGACGAAGCGGAAGTCCTTGAGGTAACCGTCCTGGCCCCAGCCGCCCGCGTCGATCAGGACGAGCGCGCTCGGATCGTTGAGGTCGGCACCGAAACCGAGGTTGAGGAATTCGCCACTCGGGTCGAGATCATAGGACAGCGTGGTCGTGCCGCCGCGGTTCGGGAAGCCCGGGGCCCGGTTGGCCGCGAGGCCGGCGTAGGTCTCGAGGAAACGCATGTTGCGGTTCGCGAACGAGTAGCTGTAGTCGAAGCTCGCGTCCCACTCGTCGTTGAAGTGGAACTGGTTGTTGAAGCCGAACGAACCCAGCTCGTCGCTGATCGGGTTGCTGTCCATGCGCAGCACCGGACGCACGTTGGTCCAGTCGCTGCTGGTGATCGTGCCGCTGCCGTTGACCGTGTAGCCGGGCTGCAGCGTCGGCGTCGGGTCGCCGCCCCACTGGGTGCCGAACTCCATGCCGGTCTTGACCTCGGCCTTCTTGTAGGTCGAGTAGAACAGGTCGACCGTGCCCTCGTAGAAATCGTTGGGCTTGAACTGGATCGTGCCCATCCAGCCGTCGCGCTCGTTGTCGCCGGAGAACGAGTAGAGCTTGCCGCCGCCGCTCACCTTGGTGCCGTTCGGCCCGTCGGCGTAGCCCCAGGACTCGTTCTGGAAGCCCGGGTTCGGGCTGTCGAGGTGCGAGTAGCCGATCGAGATGCCGAAGCGGCGGTCGGTGAACTGGTCGATGTAGGTGAAGCTGTAGCGGTTGCCGTACACGTCCTGGTCGTTGGTCGTGTTGCGGTCGCCGCGGAAGTTCACCGACATCACGCGGTCCTCGAAATCGAGGGGACGCACGGTCTTGAGGTCCACGGTGCCCGACAGGCCCTGGCCGACCAGCGAGGCGTCCGGGGTCTTGTAGACCACCACGCCGCTCAGCAGTTCGGACGGGTACTGGTCGAACTCGACGCCGCGGTTCTCGCCGGTGCTGACCTGCTCGCGGCCGTTGAGCGTGGTGCCGGCGAAGTCGCCGGCGAAACCGCGGATGTTGATCTGGGTGGCGCGGCCGCGCTCGCGCTGGGCGGTCAGGCCGGGCAGGCGCGCGATCGACTCGGCGATGGACGAGTCCGGCAGCTTGCCGATGTCCTCGGCCGAGACCGACTCGACGATGGAGGTGTTGTCCTGCTTGGTCTCGATCGCGTTCTCGATGCCGACGCGGATGCCAACGACCTTGACACTCTCGAGCTTCTTGACCTTGCCCTCGTCCTTCTTGGCGCCCGCGGCCTTCTCGGCGGCGGCGTCCTCAGCGGCCGTGGTGGTCGGCACCGGGGCCTGGTCGGCGGTCTGGTTCGTCGACTGCGCGTAAGCGGCATTGCCGGCGAACAGGAAGGCGGCGGCGCAAGCCAGCGCCAGGGGATTCTTTCGCAACGCCAGTCCAGTGGACGGCGCGCGGGTGTTGCTGGTCTTGCCCAAGGTGATCTCCCCTTTAAATAAGATAATTAGCGACGGCGGGGCGCATTGTACGTCGATTCCGGCCGTTTTAGAGCGAACGCTCGGCCGGATGCTGTACTAAAACTAGATATGTTGTCAAATCGTTTTTTAACGGGTTTGCCGGCCGTGGCGAGCACGGATTGACCACTGGCGACGCGGCCATGCGGCCGCCCGGCGGACTGTGCCGGGGGCCTGCTCTGTAGTTAAACTACGGGCGGTCGGCACCGGCCCGGGAGACGCGCCAGATGGCCCGAAAGCAGGGTGGAAAGCGGCAGCCGGATGGCGCGGAAGCGGTGCGCGCAAGGGTCCGCGCGCTCGCGCTGGTCCTCGCCGGCGCGCTCTGCCCCCAACTCCAGGCCGCCGCCCTGGCGCCGGCCGCAGCCACCCCGACCCGGCCGGACCGGGGCGCGCTGGGCGAAGCCGTGCTGCACGTCCCCTCGCCGGACTGGCGCGACCAGGTGCTGTATTTCGTGATGACCGACCGGTTCGACGACGGGGACACTGCCAACGACGACCAGCACGCCGGCGAGTTCGACCCGGCCGATCCGGCGAAATACAACGGCGGCGACTTCGCCGGCATCGCGCGCCGCCTCGATTACATCCGCGGCCTGGGCGCGACCGGCGTGTGGGTCACCCCGCCGGTGCTCAACCGCTGGTGGGATCCGGTGGCGCACCACGGCGGTTACCACGGCTACTGGGCCAAGGATTTCTCGCGGGTAGACCCGCACCTGGGCACGCTCGCGGACTACCAGGCGCTGTCGCGCCGGTTGCACGGCGCGGGCCTGGTGCTGGTGCAGGACATCGTGCTCAACCACACCGCCGACTACTTCGATTACGACGCGGGCTGGGACGCGAAGGACCCTGCGGCGCACCTTGCGTTCTCGCCAGACAGCGTCGGCGACAGCGCGCCGACGCAGGCGCCGTTCGACCGCAACGATCCGCGCAAGCCGGGCGATCGCGCCGCCGGCATCTATCACTGGACGCCCAAGGTGCGCGACTACCAGGACGCCGCGCAGACGCTGGACTGGCAGATGGCCGGCCTGGACGACCTGGCCAGCGAAAGCCCGGCGGTGCGCAGAGCACTGCGCCGCAGCTATGGCGACTGGATCGTCCGCGCGGGCGTGGACGGGTTCCGCATCGACACCGCGCTGTACGTGCCGAACGATGCGCTCGACGACTTCCTGTATTCGCGCGACCGCGACGCACCGGGCGTGCTGGCAGTCGCGGCCGGCACCGGGCGCGACGCGTTCCACGTGTTCGGCGAGGGCTTCGCCATCGACAAGCCCTACGAGGACGTGCAGGCGCGCCGCATCGACGCACTGATGCGCCGCGCCGACGGCTCGACGCTGTTGCCGGGGATGCTCAATTTCCCGCTGTACGGCGACATCGGCGCGGTGTTCGCGCGCGGCGCGCCGCCGGCGCAGCTGGCATGGCGCATCGAGGACATGTTGCGCGTGCACGCGCATCCCGAACTGATGCCCAGCTTCGTGGACAACCACGACGTCGACCGCTTCCTCGCCGGCGGCGACGAGGCCGGGCTCGCGCAGGCGCTGCTGCTGCTGTTCACGCTGCCCGGCATCCCGACCATCTACTACGGCACCGAGCAGGGGCTGCGCGGTCAGCGTGCGGCGATGTTCGCGGCTGGCAGCGGCTCGGGCGGCCGCGACCATTTTGATGTCGCCGCCCCGATGTACCGGACGATTGCGCGGCTGGCCGTGCTGCGCCGCGACCATCGCCTGTTCTCGCGCGGCCGGCCCACGGTGCTGCAGGGCAGTGCCGCCGGCGCCGGCGTCCTCGCCTACCGGATGACCGAAGGCGCCGATTCGGCGCTCGTGGCCTTCAACACCGCCGACGCACCGATGCTGGCCGACAACCTGGACACCGGCGTGCCCGGCGCCCGGCTCGAGCCGGTGCTTGCGCTGGCCGGCGAGGCGCCGCCCCTGCACGCCGATGCCGCGGGTCGCGTCTCCGTGCAACTGCCCGCGCGCGGCGGCATGGCCTGGCGCGTCGTCGCGGACGCCGCGCCACGTCGCAGCGAGACGATGGTGTCGGCGGGCGCGTCCGAGGCGCCTGCATTCGACGCAACCGCAGGCGCGCGCGCGGATGGCAGCCTTGACGTGCGCGGCGATTTCGACGTCAGCGGCACGGCACCGGGCGAAGCGCAGGTCATGCTGGTCGTCGATGGCGACCTGGCGCATGCGCGCACCGTGCCGGTCCGCCGCGGCCGATGGCGCGCGCGCGTCGACACGTCGGCCATGGTCGATCCGGCGGTGACGCATCGGCTCGTGGCCTGGACCGGCGCGTCGGCGCGCGCATCCGCGCCGCGCCTGTTCCGCGTCGAGCGGCCATGGCAAGTGCTCGCGGAAGCCGACGATCCCGTCGGCGACGATACCGGCCCCGCCGGCCGCTACCGCTATCCCACCGACTGGGCCGCGCGCACGCTGGACCTGCGCCACCTGCGCGTCGAAGGCGCGGGTGGCGCGTTGCGCATCACGCTGACGATGGCGGCCACCAGCATGCTGTGGAATCCGCCCAACGGCTTCGACCACCTGGCGGTGAACGTGTACATCGCGCTGCCCGGCCAGGCGGCCGAGGCCGTCGCGGTGGCGGCGATGCCGGCGCAGAACGACGTGCTGCCGGGCGGCCTGCGCTGGAACCGGCGCCTGCGTGTGCACGGCTGGTCGAACGCGCTGTTCTCCTCGGCCGGTGCCGGGCCGGCGGCGGACGGCACCCCGACGGTGCCGGCGGCGGCAATCGCCGTCGACCGCGCCAGCAACACCCTCCAGTTCACGCTCGCGCCCGGAGCGCTGGGCGGCGCCTCGCTGTCCGGTGCGCAAGTGTTCGTCACCACCTGGGATTACGACGGCGGCTACCGGCCGTTGCGCGCCGAGGCAGCCGGTGCGCTCTTCGGTGGCGGTGACGGCGCGCGCGATCCCCTGTGGATGGACGCCAGCCCGGTGCTGCGCCTGCCATGAGCGTGCCCACGCCAGCGCGTCCAGGACCGGGTGCGCATTCAACTGCTCGCCGGGGAAGGCGCGCGCGGCCAACCCGCGGTCGTCAGCGCCCGGCCTTCACGTAGACTGCGGACAGAGGATGCGCATGCCAGACAATTTCGCCCAGCCCCGCCTGATCGCCGACGTCGGTGGCACCTTCGCCCGCTTCGCGCTCGAAGTGCTGCCCGGCCAGTTCGAGCAGAAGATCTCGATGCGGTGCGCGGAGTACCCGGACTTCCACGCCGCGGTCACCGCCTACATCGCGCGGCTGCCAGCCCCGCGCCGCATCCGCGACGCCGCGGTCGCGATCGCCAACCCGGTGGCGGGCGACCGCGTGCAGATGACCAACTACCACTGGCATTTCTCCATCGAGGAGATGCGCCAGCGGCTGCGCCTGGACAACCTGGTGGTGGTCAACGACTTCACCGCGCTGGCGATGGCGCTGCCCGGCCTGCTGCCGCACCAGCGCCGCCAGGTCGGCGGCGGCACGCCGGCGGCGCGCAGCGTGCTCGGCGTGCTCGGCGCCGGCTCGGGCCTGGGCGTGTCGGGATTGATCCCCTCGGGCAACAACGGCTGGATCGCGCTCGGCACCGAAGGCGGCCACGCGAGCTTCTCGCCGCGCAGCGCGCGCGAGGTCACCATCCTCGAATACGCCTGGAAGCACCTGCCGCACGTCAGCTTCGAGCGGCTGCTGTCCGGGCCGGGCATCGAGCTGATCTACCGCGCGCTGGCGGAGGAGGCGGGCGTGCCGGACGCCGGGCTCGACGCGCCGGACATCACGCACCGCGCGCTGGTCGGGCACGACCCGCTGTGCCTGGACGTGATCGAGACCTTCTGCCAGATCCTCGGCACCGCGGCCGCCAACCTGGCGGTGACGCAAGGCGCACTGGGCGGCATCTACATCGGCGGCGGCATCGTGCCGCGGCTGGGCGCGCACTTCGACCGCAGCGGCTTCCGCGCGCGCTTCGAGGACAAGGGCCGCTTCAGCGAGTACCTGCAGGCGATCCCGACCTACGTGATCACCGCCGAGGACGTCACCTTCATGGGCGTCTCGGAAATCCTGCGCGCGCAGCTGGGCGGGCTCGAGGCAGCGGAAGGGGCGGCGATCCTGCACCAGATCCAGCGCGCGCGGCCCTCGCTGTCGCCCGCAGAACAGCGCGTCGCCGACCTGGTGCTGAAGCAGCCGCGTTCGGCGCTCAACGACCCGATCGCGCAACTGGCCAAGGCCGCTGAAGTGAGCCAGCCGACGGTGATCCGCTTCTGCCGCTCGCTCGGCTGCAAGGGCCTGTCCGACTTCAAGCTGCGGCTGGCCTCGGGCCTGTCCGGCACGATGCCGGTGACGCACGCGCAGGTCACCGGCGCCGATTCCTCGCTCGAGGTTGGCGACAAGGTGCTCGGCAATACCGCCTCCGCGATCCTGCAGGTGCGCGACCACCTCAACCGCGACGCCATCGACAAGGCCGTGCGCGTGCTCAGCGATGCGCACCGGGTCGAGTTCTACGCGGTCGGGCATTTCGGCAGCGTGGCCGACGATGCGCAGTTCAAGCTGCTGCGCATGGGCGTGTCGGCGAGCGCCTATACCGTGCCCCGCCTGCAGGTGCTGGCCGCGGACCTGTTGCAGTCTGGCGTGGTGGCGGTCGTGATCAGCGGCAGCGGCCGCATCGACGAGCTGATCGAGGTGGTGGACCGCGCCCACGCGCGCGGCGCGGTGGTGATCGCGATCACCGCCAGCCAGTCGCCGCTGGCGCGCAAGGCCGACGTGGCGCTGATCGTGGACCATATCGAGGACACCGCCAACCAGGTTCCGATGATCTCGCGCATCCTGCACCTGCTGATGATCGATATTCTGGTAGTCGGTGTGTCGGTGCGGCGCGGCGTGACCGCGCTGCCGCAGCTTGGCAACGCCGCCTCCATCGCGCTCGACGAGGCACGGCCCGAGCACCGGCCGCCGGCGGCCAAGGCGACCGGTCCCGGCGTCAGCTCGGCCGGCGCGCTGGCGCACATGACCTCGCACTCGCGGGAACGCTGAGCCGCGGGGCATTCCTGCCAAAAGCCGCGCCAAAAGCCGCGCCAAAAGCCGCCGCCAAAACCCTGCCGCCGGACCATGCCGCCGGCGGCCCCCCGCCAGCGCCGTGCGGTGGCAAAATGGGGCTCGCCCCCTGGAGTAATGCATGTCGCAGCGACAGTTCCCCGAAGGCTTCCTGTGGGGCGCGGCCACCGCCGCGCACCAGATCGAAGGCTCGCCCCTCGCCGACGGCGCGGGCCCCAGCATCTGGACGCGCTTCGCGCATACGCCCGGCATGATGCTCAACGGCGACACCGGCGACGTCGCCTGCGACCACTACAACCGCTGGAAGTCCGACGTGGCGCTGATGAAGTCGCTCGGCCTGAAGGCCTACCGCTTCAGCACCTCGTGGTCGCGCATCCTGCCCGAGGGCAAGGGGCGGGTGAACCAGGCCGGCGTGGATTTCTATTCGCGACTCGTCGATGAGTTGCTGGCGAATGACATCGAGCCGCTGCTGACGCTCTTCCATTGGGACCTGCCGGCGGCGCTGGATGATCGCGGCGGCTGGCTCAACCCCGACATCGCCGAGTGGTTCGCCGACTACGGCCGCGTGCTGTACCGCGCGCTCGACGGCCGGGTGAAGAAGTGGGTCACGCTCAACGAGCCCTGGGTGGTCACCGACGGCGGCTACCTGCACGGCGCGCTCGCGCCCGGCCACCGCAGCCGCTTCGAGGCGCCGATCGCCTCGCACAACCTGATGCGCGCGCATGGCGCGGCGGTGAAGGCCTATCGCGAGATTGGCAAGCACGAGATCGGCCTGGTGGTGAACATCGAGCCGAAGTACCCGTCGACGGATTCCGCGGCTGATGCCGAGGCGGTGCGCCGCGCGCATGGCTACATGAACGAGCAGTACCTCGATCCGGCGCTGCTCGGCGTGTATCCGCCGGTGCTCAAGGAAATCTTCGGCGAGGCCTGGCCCGAGTGGCCGGCCGAGGACATGGCGCTGATCAAGCAGCCGCTCGATTTCATCGGCATCAACTACTACACGCGCAGCGTCACCGAGGCGACCGACAGCTATCCGCTGAAGGCCGGCGCGGTGAAGCAGCCGCTCGGCACCTACACCGAGACCGGCTGGGAAGTGTTCCCGCAAGGGCTCACCGACTTGCTGGTGTGGGCCAAGGACCGCTACGGCAACGTGCCGACCTACATCACCGAGAACGGCGCGGCCTTCTTCGATCCGCCGGTGGCGGAGGGCGGGCGCATCAAGGACCCGCTGCGTTTCGGCTACCTGCAGAAGCACCTGCGCGCGATCCGTGACGCCATCGACGCCGGCTGCGACATCCGCGGCTACATGGTGTGGTCGTTCATGGACAACCTGGAGTGGTCGCTGGGCTATTCCAAACGCTTCGGCATCGTGCACGTGAACTACGGCACGCTGGAGCGCACGCCCAAGGACAGCGCGAAGTGGTACTCCGGCGTGGTCGCCTCGCACGGCGGCACCCTCGACGATCCGCTGCCCTACTGAAACCGGGGTCAGAGTCGACTTTCCGCCTGGAAACTCGACTCTGACCCGGCTTTATTCGGCGGAAAGTCGACTCTGACCCCGGTTTATCTGGCCAGGGTCAGTTCGACGCGCGCGGGTGCTCGCGTGATGCGGACTTCGAGGTCTTTCCAGGTCGCCGGCTTGCCGTCGATGCGGACGGCGCGGATGTCCGCGCGCGGAAGGCGAAGCGCCAAGCCGCCGCGCGGCAGCTTCACGTCCGCCGGCACGTCGAGCGTGATCATTCCTGGCGAAGGCGAGCGCAGCCGATAGGACAGCGGGCCGTCGGCCGTGCGCAAGTTGCTGATCGACACGCCGTCGCCTGGCAGCCAGTCGAGCGGGATGCCGGCGCCGATCACCTGCGCGCCGTCGCGCTCGCGCGCATAGGCGAACATGTCCAGCACCGAGCGCACGTAGTCCGACGCCACCCAGGCATGCGGCAGATCGCCGAGGAAGAAAGGCTTGCGCGGCGTCGAGGACACGACTTCCGCCCACTGGTTCCAGCCCGCCGGCTGCTGGTCCTTGAAGAAGAAGTCGAGCATCGCCTGCGCGCGCTCCGGCTGGTCGAGCCGCACGAAGGCGCCGACGCTGCGCAACTCGTAGGGCGTGTAGTCCTTCCACTGGCGCGTGCCGTTGGCGCGCGCCTGCGACTCGCGCCAGTAACGCTCGAAGGTGTTGTGCAACAGGTCCGCCGGCAGCAGGTCGCCGGCGTCGGCGGGCGAGAGCGCGATGGTCGTCGAGGTCGCGTCGAAGTCGCCGAGTTCGGCGGCGCCGGGGATGAAGTCGATGCCCTTGCCCTTCGCCGCCGCGACGATCGAATCGTGCAGGTCGCCGGCGAACTGGTCGCGCGACACGGCGAAGGCCTTGGCCTCCGCGTCGTGTCCGAGCCACTGCGCGATCGCCACCGCGTCCTTGTAGCCGCGCAGCGCCCAGAAATTGTCCCAGTACGAGTGCATCGGCTTGGCCGAATAGCCCTCGTGGCTGATCGACACCGGCATCATTCCGTAGAAGGCGGGATTCTTCGCACGGTTGGCCTCGGTGCGCTCGCTCTGGCGCAGCGTGTCCATGTAGGCGACGGCCTTTTGCACGTTCGGCCAGGTCTGCTCGAGCAGCGCTCGGTCGCCCGTGTAGCGGTAGGCCTCGGCGATCGCGTAGATAAGCTCGCCGTGGCTGTCGTTCTCCGGCACCGGGTCGCTGCCGCGGTCGTCCACGCAGCAGGGCACCTTGCCGTCGTCGAACTGGAAGGGCGCGTACCAGCGTACGAATTCGCGCGCGACGTCGTCGCGGCCGAGTCGCAGCAGGGCTTCGTTGATCATCGCGCCGTCGCGGATCCAGGCGCGCGCGTACGAGCGCGTGCCCGGCTGCAGGCGCGGGCCCTGCCGGCTGATCAGCATGTTGGCGAGCGCGGTTTTGAGTGTGTTGACGAGGCGCTGGCCCTGCGGCGGCACGGTGATCTGCACGGCGTCGAGCTTGCGGTGCCAGTCGGCGGCGATTGCGGCGCGCTTGGTGGCCAAGTTTGTCTGGATGGCTGGTTGTCCGTCGGGAGAATGCAAGGCGGATCGCCACGCGACCTGCCTGGATTCTCCCGGCGCAAGCCGGATGTCGAACGTCCAAAGGAGCCCGGCGAGACACTCGGGGTCGTGCAGCGATGCTTCGTCGCCGGAGTTCGCCCCGCGCGAAGCGATCGCAGCCGGGAGATCTCCCCGGGAAAGCGAGAACGCATCGACTCTCGAAGCCGGCTCGTCGAAAGACAAGCGCCACTTGTAGACCTCTCGCTCGGGGGGCACTTGGCTCGCAGCGCCCTCGTCGCGCGAACCGGCAACGAAACAGAGTGGCGAATGTCCTCCGGTCGTGTTCAGGAACTGGCTTGGCGGATTGACTTGAAGGGGCCGCAAGGCCAAGGCGAGCCGGAAATCCCGCGCCGCAGCACTCTTGTTCGTCAGGTCATAGACAACGAACATGCGGGCTCCAGCGGTGTCTCCGCTTGCCGCGGCCGAGACCTCCAGAACGAAGCCCGGGTGGGTCCAACGTACGCTGGGCATCGGTAGATACCCGTCGACGAGACCCTGCGTCGCCGTTACGTCTGCCCACGAAACACGCGTGCCGTCGACGAAAACGAACGGCTCGACGCTCGGCCCGCCCTTGCCCAACTCGACGGCACCGTCCTCGCCAATCAAACCCTGGTTCTTGCCACCGTCCACTCCGACGATCGTCCAGTACGGCTGTTCCCCGCTGAAGCCGCGCGGCCAGTCGCCGCGCGGCGACGCGGCGGCGACCGACTTGATGAAGTCGTTCGGCGTCGCGGCAAAGGCGAGCGGCTCGACGCGGGCGTCGATCAGCCCGAAGGATGCGAGCGGCCCACGCAGCGGCGTCAAGCGCAGGTAGCGCGCATCCGACTCGGGCAAGGCCAGCCAGTCGCGTCCTCCATTGCCGCCGCGCAACTCGCGCACCGTGCGCCAGGCCTTTCCGTCGTCCGACAGCGCGAGGTCGTAGTCGCTGGCGTGCTGGGCGCTCCAGGCCAGCGTCAAGCCGCCGAACTCGCGCGCGCGACCCAGGTCCATCACCAGCGCCGGATGGTTGCCGAAGTTCCCGTGCCAGATCGTGTCGTCGCGACCGTCGAGCGCAGCCGCCGACGTCGGCGCGCTGCCCGGCGCGGCGGTCGCGCGCAGCGGCGAGCCGTCATCCGGCTGCAGCGGCGTGAAGCGCAGGTTGTCGAAGCACACCGTGCCTTTGCCGCCGGCGCCGCTGGCCAGGGTGAACTCGAGCTTCGCGCTCTGCGTCAGTTCGGTCTGCGGCGATGGGCCCCAGGCTTTCGACACGTGGCGCTTCTTGTAACGCACGTGCGTCCAATCTGAAGGCACCGCCTGCTTCTGCCGCGCAACCCACCAGACATTGTCGCCGCTGGCGTCCACCAGCTTGAACTGCAGGTCGTTGGCCGGTGCTTCGCCGCGCCAGTCGAAGTCGAAGGCGTAGTCGGCCGGGTAGTCCATCGGCAGCGCGCGGGTGATGCCGACGTAGCCGGAGACGCCGTGGAAGTCGAAGTCCATGCACAGGGACTGGCCGCCGCCGTTGCCGGGTGCGAGGTGGAGTTTGGCGGTGACCTGGTTGGACGAGACGGCGGTCCAAGGGGCGGGGGATTCGAAGTCCTCGAGGGTGCGGGTTACACCGACGGAAGCCGCGGCTGACGATGCGGGATCCGCAGCGAGAAGCGTGCGCGTCGGGAGCGTGCATCCAACGAGGCACGCCATTGCGAGCATCGCGTCGCGTGCCGTTTTCATTCCGAATTCCCTCGAACATTCAAATGCACGCGCTTAGCCCTTCACCGATCCCATCAGCAAGCCGCGCATGTAGTGCCGCTGCAGCGCCAGGAACAGCAGCAGCACCGGCAGCACGGTCACCACGGCGCCGGCCATCATCAGCTCGTTGTCCTGCACGTGTTCGCGCGACAGCGAGGCCAGCGCGACCGGCAGCGTGTGCAGGTGCGAGTCGCTGAGCACGATCAGCGGCCACATGAAGTCGTTCCAGGCGCCGAGGAAACTGAAGATTGCCAGCGTCACCAGGATCGGCTTCAGCGCCGGCAACACGATCGAGAAGAAGATGCGCCACTCGCCGGCGCCGTCCATGCGCGCGGCCTCCAGCAGTTCGTCGGGCAGCGAGCGCGCGTACTGGCGCACCAGGAAGATGCCGAAGATGCCGGCCATGCCCGGCACCACCGCGCCCATGTAGGTGTTGACCAGGTGCAGCGGCTTCATCATCAGGAACAGCGGCATCATCGCCACCTGGCCGGGGATGACGAGCGCGGCGAGCAGCGCGCGGAACGCAGCCTCTCGCCCCCGGAACTGCAGCTTGGCGAAGGCGTAGCCGGCCAGCGTGTTGAGGAACACCGCGATGATCGTGGTCAGCGTCGCCACCAGCAGGCTGTTGGCGAAGTAGCGGCCCATGCCGGCGCGCGAGAACAGCTCGATGTAGTTGTGCCAGGTCGCTGCCGCGGGCAGCAGCGGCGGCGGGAAGTGGCTGGCTTCGCCGGCCTGCATGAAGGACACCGACAGCATCCACAGCAAGGGCGCCAGCGAGAGCAGGGCGACCAGCACCAGCGCGGCGTTGACCAGCACGCGTGCCAGCCGCGGATCCATCGCGCGCGAACGGTAGACGCGGGCCGTGCTCATTCGACGCCCCGGTTGCGCGCGAAGCGCAGCATCACTGTGGTGACCACGGTCATCAGCACGAACAGCAGGAAGGCCACGGCGGACGCGTTGCCGAGGTTCCACCACTTGAAGCCTTCCTCGTACATG
>Ga0070693_100000543_pt1 | contig 16796 bp, 9 predicted proteins | sample KBSK1103metaG_FD_65472 | JGI IMG/M metagenome (GOLD analysis project Ga0070693, IMG submission 65472) | Corn, switchgrass and miscanthus rhizosphere microbial communities from Kellogg Biological Station, Michigan, USA - KBS K1-10-3 metaG | ecosystem: Host-associated > Plants > Roots >...
CAACGGTCCGGGAGCTCAGGGCATCTACCTGGACTCCCAAGCCAGCAACGCCTGCGTCAACAACAACACCTTTACCTTCGGCACCGGCCTGGGCTCGGCCATCAGCGCCAACGGCTCCAACGACCTCGGCCTCGGCAACCTCCTTAATCTCCTCGGCAGCAATCTTTCAGCCGGTAGCTGCTCCGCGCCCCTGCCCTGACCAGCCACTTCGCCCGTCGGCGCAGCACTCTCCCTGCGCATGATCGGCCAAGTGGTTCAGGCGGCCGTGACCGGAACGTCCGGCACGGCCGCCAAGCTTTTTGTGCTCAATATTTCGTTGAACTCCTCGATCATTCGCTGTGGCTTTAGAGACTAACCGAATGCGATGAGAGTTGTGGCCAGAATTTGGTTGACCGCCCCGGTAAGCAGTCTGGACATTACGTAGTAGCGCCGCCCGTTCGAAACTTCGTTGCTCTCGAAGCTGAATTCCGCGGACATGAGCGCTTCGAGAGCTTTGCGGTACAAGCGAGCGTCGCACCGAAACAACATATTTTTTAGCGCTTGCACGCTGCGCCACCCTCTCGAAGGAACGAACTCCCGCAACACAATGCGGTCTCCCGTATCTATCCCAGGATCGATAAAGAAAACCGTCACGCCCGTAGGATCGCCTTGTAAAACGGACCACTCGGCGACGCACCGGCCCCGATATCCGGGAAGAATCCCTATATGCGCGTTGAGGATGCCCAATCTAAAGGCGGAGATTACCGGTTCACGATAGATGACATTAGCGGCATGCAGCCCGACGTCACACTGAAGGGATCTGAGGCGTTCGATGGACGTTGCCTCGTCCAAAGGATGATGCAGGATGATTAATCGTCCCTGGCGAGCGTAGCGGTAAGTCGTTGCCGCCAATGCGCCCCGCTTCAGCGATTTGAGCGCCGCCAGAATTTCCCTAGCCCACCGCAGCAGCGGCCCGCGCTTTCCCACGTTGCAGGCAACAACGAATACATCGACGCCGGGCAGGCTCTCCATTTCCCGCGCGATGCGAAATCCTCCGCTGATCGACCCTGCAATCACTGCAACGCGCATTTTTACCATTCCGGCGTGCACAACAGCTGAGCATAAATGCACAGCCAAAAACTAAGCAGACGAGGGTTGCTGCGCATGCGTATCAGTGACCGTCGCGGAAGTTCATAGAAGTAATTCACAGCGTCTAGGTAGCGCAAGTCGCGCGTCACCATGGCCCGAACGCCGACAAGATTCAGCTTCAGCAGAACCATTTCGGCGTCGAACTCCGTTCCCGCTTCGAGCTTCGCGCGGTCTGGCACCATCAATTGACGCAGAAGCTCTTCCGCAACATCCGACTCGCTCGCGAGGCCGATGTTCAAGGGGCAACGATAGCGGTTATACAAAACCTCGATTCGCTCATCTCTCGATAGTTTATTGAATTTCGCCAGGCACAACGGCTCCGGGCTTGTCCCAGACTGCCGGCGTTCCACGTTATGCGCCAAGGCAATGGCATAGAGGCTGTCCTCGAAGCTTGCACCACAGTTCATCCATCCGAATGTGACGGCGAACCGCCAATCGCGAAACGTGTCTTGCCGCGATAGAAACGACTCAACCTCTTTCCCAAGCGCGCCTAAAGATGCCAGGCATTCCGTAGAGACCAAATGTCTCCAGGATTTCCGCAGCTCGGCGCGTCTCGTGAGAAGGGCTCCGCGCAAGATCCCTTCGCAGCAATCAAGCTGCACGGGCCTTGAAAGTGCCGTTTCTAAGTCCATGTGCAATCTCCGTCAGTGTGAGCGTCTTTACGTCTGGCGAGCGGGCGATGTCCGCAACGAAGCGCTCGATATCAGAGAAATCGTGAATGTCCTTGGTGTGGTTCTCCAGGATGACCGGGACATTAGGCAGCCCCGATCCTGCTGCCTCCTTGCGGATATGCACCATCATCTGACGCATCACTGTGTAATTCAACTGGGCAAGGTCCGCGATCTCTGCCTGGCCTATTAGGTAACGCTTGAGCAATTTCCTTGCGGTCCCGACAGCACCGGATTCGCCTTTGTTGGCCCACTCGTCGCCGCTTTGTCCCCGAGATGCCACCGGCATGGTGCTGTTGTTTCGCGTACTGAGCTTTCGAACAATCTTGTGCATCGCCGCACCTACCAACGCGGCGCGTGGACGCCGGAAGGTGTTGGTTGGGATGCAAACAATGGGTTCCACGGAACGGGAAACCCGGCGCGCGTCTCTCATGTCAGGGTAATACGGCAAGAATGGCTCCTGGCATGGCGTGTAGTCGAGTTTGATTTGCGGCGTGTCGTATCGGACGCCGGCGACGATGCTCATATCAAAGACAAAGCCGAGTTCACTGAGAATCGACATCAGGGAATCGGAAGGTGCTGCGCACCACGATCCTGCGCGAAATGACACACAAGCATACGCCGGGTCGATCCGGCGGAGCAGGGTCTCCAAGTATTGCCGACCTGCGACGAGCATCGCTCGAATCTGCTGAGGAGGATAGTTGAGGATCGACCAGTCCCCGCCGAGCTTCCAATTGCCATGGCCCTGATAGCTGGCGCCCAGCCATTGCGGATGAAGATGCAACTGAATGTCATGCCCCTGTCGAAACGACTCCACCACCACTTGTTCCCATTCATCCGCAATCACCTTCAACTCGGGAAAGCGTTCTTGCTGGCTCCGATAGGTGAGCTGTTGCATCACTTCAGCATTGAATGAGCCCCGTATCCCTTGCTTGTTGAAGATCTTCACCAACTTTCGCATGGGTTCAAACTGGAGCACTCGAGGATCTCCGGTGCCATTGCCGCGCACTTCCCAGTCATCCACAAACGCTAGATGAATCATCGTTTGCATATAGTCCTCTCGCTACGCTAAGTGGAAGCGCGCAGACCCTGAAACTCTGAATCTCATATCGAGGTTTTTAAGCGTTCTCAGGGTTTGCGACCTTTGGCGACAAGGAAGAAGCCGGTCCACCTGGAAAGAGTCGGAAGATGGTATGACTGGTACTTCGAAATGTCGAGCTCAATGGGAGCAAACAGACGGCGCAGCATGCGCCCTGTGTACAGTTCGATGTGAACCGGGTCAGTATTATTCTCAACGTGCCGATTCCAATCACGGCCGTGCTTGAGGAAATAAATCGCCGCGCTCTCAGACCACAGAGCGTACACGTGAACGTTGAAACGCCCACCAGGACGCAGCACCCTCAGCAGTTCTCGAATAGCCAACTTAGGGGTGTCAATGTGATGGAGGACGCCGTGGGAATAGATGTAATCGAAGCTGCCGTCCGCAAACGGGAGTTGGCACGCGCTTCCACGTTCCACAGCAGCCAATCCGCCGAGACGCCTACGCGCCAGCTCAAGGTGCCTCTCGGTGATGTCCACGCCGGTAGCTATCGCGCCGTTCCGTGCAAATTGCTGCAGGTCGCAACCCGAGCCGCAGCCGATTTCGAGCACGCGCTCGCCCGCGTGGTGCCGAAATTCGGCCGCCTCGGAGAGCCAAGGGTAATCGCTATATCGCTCCTCTTCTGAGAAGTAGAGCGGGGCCTTGTTCCAGTGCGCTTGGGCTAGTTCAGCTGCATTCATAGATTCTCTCCAAATTTGTGCCTGGTTCAATGCATCTGCGAAACGCTGGCTGCGGCGTTCAGAGCGTTTAGCACTGAGTTTTTGGTCGAGCCGACCGCAAGCGGTCCAAGATAGATTGTCGAGTTCCACGGCGCGTGTAACCGATAATTCGGAATCGTCAGCGAGGTATAGCTCGGGCTCACATATCCTTTCGGGCGCGTAAACAGCGTCGGGATTTTGCGGTTCGAATAGTATGGGCTCGAGAAGTCGTCCACATACCACTCCACAATTCCACGGCGGGGATCCCACTTGATATGCAGAAGAATCTCGTACCAGTGATCCCATTGCAGAGGAGGGCCATCGACCCACACCAGGTTTGGCGCACAATCATTGCCGCCGAGGATGCGCAATGCCAAGCGCGCGTTGTTTGTCCCGACAACGCCGTTTTGCACCGGACCATCAGTCTTTACATCAAGCGATATATTTGCAAATTCCTTCGCGCAAGCAGGCAAAGGGTTGCTGTCGTTGTGGAACTCCAAAAACCAGTTCCATTCTCCGGTTGTAGGCGCGAACGGCGATTCTCCGTTCAGGCCGCTCGACGAGATGGTCGTCGCGGACGGAAACAGCACGGACGTCCGCAACCAGATTTCGTAGGGCTGCTGATTCCAGTACTGGCCTCCGTCCCACACGTAAACACTATCGCTGTTGGCTGCTTGCGAAGCGTGCGCGGTTGGAGTAACGGTCAGACCTACGGCCTTGCGTCCTGCCACGTTTGCGTGATACCAGAGATGCCCCGCGCCGCCCGTGTTTTCGCCCTTGTCCGTGCCCAACCCAAAGTCCCGGTGCGTCCATTGCGACAGGTCGCCCGTAGACAGGTCGCGGTTTAGAAAAACAGTGTTCTCGCTTGCCTTCGTCGTACTGAACCCGCCACAAGCGATCGCGTTCGCGAGGGTGAACAAGAGCAGCAATGAGAAAGCAGCGCGACCTCGCGAGCAAGCAAACGAGGAGTTGACCGGTGCCGGCTTACGAAGAATCATCTCGCGGTGACGGTGGCATGGCTGGTCGCCTCCGGGTTCATCCTTTCCGCCGCTACAATAACAGTCCGAGAGTCGCCGTGCGGCTCGTACCGTTATACGAAGCGGAAATTTTGGCTGAGGTTGAGACGACAACTATTGAAGTGCTCACGGTAAAGGTCGCGCTGGTAGCCCCCGCGGGAACGGTTACGCTCGCGGGTACGCTTGCTGCGCTGTTATTGCTGCTGAGCAGGACCTGCGCGCCACCTGCCGGCGCGGGCCCGCTCAGCGTCACCGTGCCAGTAGAGGACGTTCCGCCAATAACGCTCGCCGGACTCAGCGTCAGCGACGAAACCGTTGGAAGCGGAACCGTCACAGTGAGGGTGGCGGCGTTGCTGGTCGCGCTACCGGCGGAGTTGGTGACCACGACCGTGAACTGTGCTCCGTTGTCCGCGGTTTTGGTTGCGGGCGTGCTGTAAGTCGGAGACGTGGCACCAGGGATGACTGCTCCGTTCTTCCGCCATTGATACGTTAACGGAGCAGTGCCCGTCGCTGCCACGATGAACGTGGCCGTCTGACCTGCTATCACGGTCTGGCTTGCAGGCTGCGTCGTGATCGAAGGCGCTACGGCGGCTGCGTTCACCGTCAGCGTCGCCGCATTGCTGGTCACGCTTCCGGCAGAATTGCTAACGACTACTGTGAACTGCGCCCCGTTGTCGGAACTAGTCGTCGCTGGCGTCGTGTAACTAGCGGATGTCGCACTGCTTATAGCTGCATTATTCTTGCGCCACTGATACGCCAATGGCGCAGTGCCCGTGGCCACCACACTGAAAGACGCGGTCTGTCCTGCGGTGACCGTCTGGCTCGCCGGCTGCGTCGTGATCGAAGGCGCTACGGGCGGCTGTGTGGCGGAAGACTGCTCGAAAATCCAGACCGCGGGATTGGGATCATTCAGCGAAACCGCCACGAACTTTGAAGGAGAGATCATATAGATGACGGCATTGCCTCCAGTCCCGGAACTGACCGTCATGGCTCCCCGGCCACTTGTTGGTGATGGGGATATCGAGTATGTCCCGTTGAAGGTCACGCCGGGGTTCGGTCCGCTCGATGCGCCGATGTCTTCGGTGCCGGTGAGATTGCCCGTGGGCGTGGCGCCGTCGGCGGCAAATTCGCCGGAGAAGACAGTCACCCCGAATGCCACCGGGTTGGTCGTGAAGCCGGCATACGTGCCCTTCAGCGTGCTATTGGTGAACGAGCCCGCCGCCTGGGGTTCGCCAATCCCGAACAAAACGTTGGCATCAGAAACGAAGAGGAAAATCTGATTCAAGTTCAGCAGGTAAGCAACTAGGTTGAATCCTCCAACCGTAATCGAGGTACGCCCATTGCTGGCCACACTGTACGTCCCCGGCGCATTGGTGAAGGAATTGGGCGCTCGGCAGAAGTTCTCGTCGTAGGTTAGAGAAAAGGAGCCGCTGCCGTTGGCAGTGAGCAAACCCGCGCCTGCTTTGGGCACGCCTGATGCACTACCGCACATGGAGAGTCCGGTGAGGGAAATCACCATGTTGCCGTTCAGCGAGGCGTTGGTGAATCCTCCTGTGGGAACCTGTTCCTGCAGTACGACACCATTGAGCAATGGGGTCGCCGTCGTGACCGGGTCACTTTCCATCACGAACAGCTTTCCTGAATTCACGACGTAAAAGACAAAACTCATAGTGTCGGGTGTTCCGCCAAAGGTGAAGGCTAGTTGTAGAGTGCCCCGCCCCGTGGCGGTATTGGAAACCGCATAGTTCGCGGACGTAAAGTTCATCGCAAAATCAGTGCCGTAAGCGTTGACATCCCCCGCGGCGTTGGTGAGAGTGCCCGTCCCGTTGGAAGTAAAACGGCCTTCGATCGCGGCGCGACTATTTAGGTTATCCAAGCCGGCAGCGCCGAATGCGTAATCACCGGTTATTCTGGCCGTGCTATAAGCGGTGGTGTCCGCTTTTTCCATGGTCCCCGATCCGATCGTACCTGCTCCACCTGAGGCGTCGAACTCGATGAATTGGGCGTTGCCGTTGGCCATCATTGCGAAGGCTAGCCTCGCCGAGCCGCTCGAAAGATTCAAAGTCATTACGCCGCGATTGTCGGGGCCAATTGAATAAGTCCCGGTGAATGCTTGAGCGGCTGTGGCACCAACACCGACAGTGTTGGTGACCAGTTCCCCGTTGGTCAGATTGCCGGCCCCGTCCGCTGCGAATCTTCCTACGGCAGCAAAGACAGACGAACCGGAGCTGCTCCCGCTGATCCCACTGAAGTTAAATGCGTAGTTGCCGTTCAACTCGGCGTTGTTCGGGGAGCCGGTTGGTCCGACAACGGTGATGCTCAATGCTTGAGTGGCAGTCTGCGCCGGAACACTCGAGTCGGTCACTTGGACCGTAAAGCTGTTGGTTCCAATCGCTGTAGGCGTGCCTGAGATTAGCCCGCCGTTCGTCAACGTGAGGCCGGCCGGCAGAGTCCCCGAAATGAGCGACCAACTATACGGCCCCGTTCCGCCAGTAGCCGCAAGCGTCTGGCTATATGTGACGGACTGCGTACCGCCTGGAAGTGAAGTAGTGCTAACTGACAGCGCTGAAGTCGTTACCGCGTTGTAGTTGAAGACCACGTCCACCCAGAAATTCGAAGAGTTGTAAGTAAGCGTAGGGAAAGCGCTCGCACTGGCAAACGTGTATACGCCGTTCCCGCCAGCCCCATTCGCAAGGGCATGCAGGGGTGAGTTGTCCACACCGGAAGTCGCGAAGTAATTCAAGTCCTCGCTGAAGTGCCCCACATTCGTGTGGTAGGACGCTACATAAACCGTATTCGCCGTGACGGCCACGGGACTCGGGAAATTCTCCTGCTGCCAGCCCGATCCGGTCTCGCTCGTGAAAGTCGCGCTCCCGAGGAGTCCTCCTGAGCTGCTCCACAAATTGCCCACGTGTGTCCCCGTATTTGCAGCGCTCTTGTAAAATCGAATCCCCGTGATGTAGCCGCTGGTATCCGCCCGGAACTGCACGCCGAGCTCAAGCGGGGAAAAGGCTCCCGCGTCAGCGGTCCCTGGCGTCGCCGAACCAGCCCAGATCGTGCACGGACATGGCGCCGGGTTAACGCCGAGCGCAAGTCCCGGACCGGGAACTTCCAGATTTCCGCTGTCGTCAACCGCTCTGCTTTGAATATTCAAAGTTCCCGAATTGACAGGAACAAATGTATAGCTCCAACTCTCCCGGCCCGCAGCAGGGTGCCAACTCCTTCCTCCATCTACCGACACTTCTACCGCACCCACCACACCACCTCCAAAGTCAGTTGCGGTACCGGAGACAGTTGATGGAGAGCCAGCCACAACAGTGCTCCCCAACGCCGGCGAGGTGATTATTGACCTCGGCGGTGTCGCATCCGTTGAGGCAGCCGCCAGCAGAAGCCCACTCTGCAGCGTCGCCGGCTGAACTCCCATGTCTGCAAGAAGGTTTACCGTGGCCTGCTGCATATTGATATCGCTGGGCGTGCCCGAAATCGCATGAGTCGCATCCAGCCCCCATGACCACTGGACTGTGCCAGCCCCGAAAACAAGAGCACCGCTAGGAGCCCGGTACAGTGTCAGGTGATGCGTGGCCGTGCAGCTGCCAATGGCGTAGCCGTCGTTCGCACTCAAGTCCGATGTCGAGAGGATACATTGCGTAACTGCCAGGGCAGTTGTAGAGAGAGGGAAAAGCCCGGCTGGCCGGAACCCATTGTCGGCGTCAACGTCCCACTCGTAGCCCAGCACTCCCGTGGGCAGAGCCGCGGCTTGCCCTGGCCCGAGGGACGCAACACTCGTGTTCCGCCAGAAGCGCATTCGCCCGTCCGCCTGAGGCACCGTGATCGCGTCGTTTCGCGATTCATTCACGCCCAATAGCGTGCCGCTCAAGCCATTTCCTGGCCGGCCGCCGTCCGCCGGAGGACTGAATCGCCCGTCACGCCACCAACCCGTCCAGATAGGAGGGTCCGCCGGATCAATCACCGCGCTGGCAAGGGTCTCCTTGTAGCAGACCAGTGTGCGATAAGTCGTATTGCTCCCATCAATGCTCGGTTCCCAGCGCGTTTTCCAGGAAATCTCGTCTCCGCTAAAAAAACCGAGATTCACTCGGGCTGCCAGCGCGGCTTCGACGTTGGCGCGTTGTCCGCCCGACCAGTATTCGTCATGCCCGACGGACATGAAGATTTTGTGCTGCTTGATCAGCGCGCCGTTACGGTCCGTGTCTACGCCGGCGAAATAACTGACGTCATACCCATTCGCTTCGAGCCACGCAATCATTGGATATTCGGAACTGAAAAAAGACGTGTCCATGCCGGGCAATGTCAGCGGGCGGTTGTAACTGACTTTGAAGGCGCGGATCGTCGGCCCGGTATAAAGACTGCTTCCTCCATACACGTTGTACGCCTGCCAGGTGGGGTCGGACGTCTGCACCAAAATGTCGGAATGGCTGGAATCGTTGCGCACGACAAAAACGATGAGGCTCGCTTCGCCGGTATCGAGCCGAGTGAGTTTGGCGGAATAGACTCCCGACACCGCAGTGCTCGGCACAGCCCACGACGCAGAAATCCCCCAGTTACCGCAGTCCGTCAACCCCGTCGAGTTGTCTGTCAGGCAGGCTGGCTGCGCTTGGGGCAGCGTAGCCGAAGGCACGATCGAAGCCACCAAACGCGCTCCCTGTCCCTGGTAGTACCCTATGCGGTAGATATCAATACGATAGGCGGAGGCGTTGGTCTGAATCTTGAAGAAGATGGTCTGCCCTGCGTTCACACTCATGTCCGTGGTAAAGCCTTGAATATCCGTCGCGCCCACTCCATCGACATACCAGTCGCTCGATGGATTGCCCGGAAGACAATTCTCCCCCTCGATCGCGTTTTTGGGAGCACTGCACGTCGCCAGCGCTGAAAGTGCCATGCTTAGGTGGACCAAGGTACAGAATAGAAATCTCTTCAATAGAGACCGCTTCCAGATCGAGTTTTGCGCCTCGTGGAGCCGCGTTTGTTCGAAACTGGGAATCTCATGAATGACGTGCTGGATATCAGTCATGGCGCTAACTCCTATCCATGGCGAACCTTGAACTAAATCTGTGTAGGGGGGCGGACCTTATTCCTTGCCTGGGTCCTCTGGCCTGGATGGTGTCTTCCGTTTTTTTCCGACAATGATTTGGGGAGCGTCTCTATGCCTCAAGTACGTCCTTGCATCGGAAAACGTGAAAAATACACTTCACACGCCGGGTTCAACAGGCAATGGAATATTCCGATGACTGTGTGACTCGCTCTTTAAGGTCGCTGCAGCGGGGAACGCGTGAGGTTTTGTGGACCCGGAGCCAATGTATTGCTTCCACCAAAGCGCAACGTTCAGCAGCGCCCAACCCCTTTTCTTCAGGAAAGGTGAGACTCCCTTAAACTGAAAGAGATCCGTGTTCTTGCAAAACTCTTCCATCTCCTTCGCGACGTACTCTCCGAATCGCGTGTCGTACCACTCGTAGACCGGCACGCCAAACCCTTGCTTCTTGCGATCGATCAGCTCATCCGGGATCACGCCCCTGACTGCCTTCTTCAGGATGTGTTTCAGCACGCCGTTTCTGGTTTTTACCGCTTGAGGAATGCTCATCGCCAGCTCTACGAACTTGTGGTCCAGAAAAGGCACTCGCGCTTCCAGACTGACCGCCATGCTCATCTTGTCCACGCGCATAAGCAACAATTCCGGCAATCGGAGATTCAAGTCGAGGTAAGTCATCCAATTCAGGGGAGAACGTTCCCACGCTTTCTGCGTGAATCGTTCGTGGATCGGCCGAAGCGCGTCCCAGGAACTGAAATCAGCGAATTTCTTTCGTAGCCGCGGAGAGAGAAACTGCTGCTTCTGCGAGTCGCTGAAAACCTCCGCCCCGCCCCAGAACACAGGACGCTTGGAAAGTGCCCGCCGCACAACTTCACATGAAAACTCGTGGGTGTACGAAGCACCCCGGACCTTCTCGACACAGCTGAGCGCGGCAAGTCCCACGCTTCTCAGTGGCTTTGGAATCGGCACCGAATCGGCAAAATTTTGCAGGCGCAGCGAGTCTCTCCAATATTTGTAGCCCCAGAAAAGTTCGTCCGATCCTTCTCCTACCTGGCAAACGATCACGCCGTTGTCTCGCGCTAGTTTCGATACGAAGTACACCGGCATGCAAACAGGATCTGCCAGCGGCTCATCTTGATGTCGAACGATCAGCGACAGCGAGTCCATCAGGTCGCTTTCGCGCAGCAGCAGCTCGTGATGGTCGGCGTTCACCGCACGCGCAATCTTCCGCGCATACGGCAGTTCGCTGGGGTAACTCTCGTATTCTTTGTCATAGCCGATCGAGAACGTGTTGACCGGCTTGCCATCGCCCTCGGAAAAGAGCGCCGCGTTTGTGCTCGAGTCGATGCCCCCGGAAAGAAACACGCCGACCGGAACATCGCTGATTTTGCGCAGTTTCACCGCGGTGCGCAGCTCGGACAAAATGCGTTCGGCAATCTCCGCTTCAGAAACGTTCGTCAGCGGCTTCGTGTGATCCCAAACGTCCCAGTATCGGCGCTCCTGGACGCGGCCATCCTCGCTGACTCTCAACCATGTTCCGGGAGCCAGCTTGCGGATGCCGCCGAACAGCGTAAGCGGCGCCGGCGTCGCGTTAAACGACAAGTAGTAATACAGCGCTTCCTCATTGACCTCCCGTTTCTGCTCCTCATCCTCCAGCAGCGCCTTGATTTCGGAAGCGAACGTGATTCGTCCGTGATGAATGCTGTAGTACAGCGGCTTGACCCCGATGCGGTCGCGAATCAGCCAAAGCTGCCGCTGTTTCGTGTCCCACAGCGCAATTGCAAACATCCCGCGGAATTTTTGAACGCACTCAATTCCCCATTCCTCGAACGCATGCAAAATTACTTCCGTGTCGGAATGATCCGTTTTCCAGCGGTGGCCGCCTCGACTCTCCAATTCCGCGCGGATTTCGGCGTGGTTGTAAATCTCGCCGTTGAACACTACCCACAGCGTGCCGTCCTCGTTGCTCATCGGCTGGGCGGCTTTTTCCGAAAGGTCGATGATCGCAAGTCGCCTGTGACCTAAGCCGACCCGCCGGTCCGGAGAAATAAAGTTCCCAGCCCCGTCCGGTCCCCGGTGCGACATCACATCGCGCATGCGCGTCAGATAGTGCTCCGACACCCGGAACGCACTGTTCGTAAAGGAAAGAACTCCGTTAATGCCGCACATTAGTAGCTCTCCTCAGCAGCAGGCCAACTCATGTGCGCTCTCCGCGCTTCCATGACTGGCGTTTTTGCCGCAGTGAATCGTCAATCAATAAGAAGTACGTCTGCCTTTGCCAAACCCGATGCTGCCCGTTAGGCCACCGATGCTCGGCGCAGCAACCACCGTCGTTGTAGCTGTAGCCGAAGTATTGCTAGTAGGATCGAACGTCGTAGAACTCACGGTTGCTGTGTCGGTGATCGTGCTGAGCAAACCTGCCGTAACATTGACCGTGAGCGTCTCCGTGATAGCGCTTCCAAGCGCAAGGGCGGGCGCAGTGCAAATGACGGTCCCCGTGCCACCCGGAGCGGGCGCGGTGCACGATCCGGACGTAGTGGCGACACTGTTGAAGTTGGTACCCGCCGGAATCGCGTCTTGAATGTTCACGTTGCTTGCCGCATCGGGTCCGTTATTCGTCACCGTAATCGAGTACGTCAGCGTGGATCCGCTAAACGCCACAATGGCGGCATTGTTTGCAATATCCACGTCCGCCGACGGAGGAACTACCTTGTACACGACTCCGCAACCGCCAGGACCTTCCACAGAACAGGGGGAAGCGGCTTCCCCGAAGGTGGTGCCATAGAGGTTCCGCGCTCCGTCCTGGACCAAAGCACCAGAGGAGGGAGGCAAACCCTCGGAGTTGGCAAAGCCATGCAGCACCGTCAATGTCCCGTCAGGGCTCAACTCGTACACGGATGGGCCGCCCCCGGATCGCCCGACGCTGCCCGTCGTTCCATAAAGATTCCCAGCGGCGTCCATGATCACACTGGCGGAGGGACTTCCTCCTTCCAGGGTGGAGGGTCCACCGAAGCTGTGCAGCAGAGTTTCGGAACTCGCGGGGCTCAGCTTGAACACAGTGCCGTCACTGTAAGCGCCTCCGTTAAGGGTAGTGCCATACAGATTGCCCGCAGAATCTTGGATCAAGCCGCTTTGCGGGTGGGCTCCGTCGTTTGGCGGCCCACTCGAAGGGCCACCGTCGTTCGCAGGTCCAAGGAAGCTATACAACACCGTCTCGGTGCCGTCCGCAGCGACCTCGAACACGACCCCGTTCCCCGTACTGCCTCCGTTGGACGTGGTGCCATAGAGATTCCCGGCAGAATCTTGAATCAAGCCCCCATACGGGTTCCCTCCGTCGCTGGAGCCCCCGGCGAAGTTGTGCAACACGGTCTCCGCGCCATTAGGGCTCAGCTTGAACACCGTTCCGCAGCTTGTGCCAGAACAACCTGTGCCAGAAACGCCGCCGTAGACGGTGGTGCCGTAGAGGTTGCCCGCCGCGTCCCGGATTACACCTGACACAGGATCCGACCCGTCGTTTGGGGATCCGGCAAAGCTGTATAGCGTTGTCAGCGTCCCGTCAGGGCTCATACTGAACACTGTGCCGGCGCCGGCAGCGCCGCCAGACGCTGTAGTGCCATAAAAGTTGCCGTCCGAGCCCAGTGTCAAGCCACTGGGATCTGGGCAACACACCGCACTTTGGGCGAAGCTGTACAGCACCGCCTCGCTTCCGTCAGGCCTGACGACGAATACTGTTCCCCAGTTGGCAGTGCCTCCGATCACGGTGGTGCCATAGAGGTTACCGGCGCTGTCTAACGTCAGGCCGGTTATGGGATTTCTTCCGTCGTTCGGCGGCCCAGTGAAGCTGTGCAGGATGGTGAAAGTCGGCGCTGGAGGTAGCTGCTGTGCCGGGACGGGGGGCATGATCATGAGCATTAGCAGAATGCCCACTGAAACCGCAGCAAGCGTCCTTCGCAGTGAACTCAGGAATTTCAAGCAAGAGCACGCTTCGGAAGGCACCATGTTGGTTCCAGGGGATTTCACAAGCCCCTCGGTGTTGTGAACAGCGCCGAAACTACGATTACTGGACTTCATGGCTCACCCCTTCGTTTTGGGCTTGGATGTCATTAACTGGTTGTCGCCGAGGACCCTACAATCTACTGCGCAACCCTTCGCGGAACCACTACGAGGCAGGTGACGCAAAGGAAAGCGCTTTAAGAGGGCTTTAGGTTGAATGCTCCAAGGGCTTGAAAACCCTAAACATCCAAAGAGTACCGCGTCACAGAATTGTCGACGCGCCAGACGCCTCCGGCCCGCCCAATTATCTTGCTGCAAACCAAGTACTTGGGGATCGTACTTGACAAGTGTACGGAATGTGGTATAATAGCGTTGATAAATAGGGGCCTCACTTCAGATTGTCCCCCTGCCGCTTATGCTGCTCCACCCGCCTTCTTCCAGAACTCCCAGAAGCACTGCGCCTCGGTCCTTTATACTTGTACCGGCGGCACCGATGAATCCGGAATCGACCGTTGACCGAAGTAACCGTTTTAGAATCAACACTTGCAATAACGTAAGAAAACAAATCGCTTTAACTCCCTTTAGAATCAACACTTATACAAAAACCGGGGGGAGGGGGTGATTATTGTTAGCTAGCACCCGAAGCCCGGCTCCCTCTCACTTCCAGAAGCCGCCGGAACAGCCCAGCTACTTCTCTCGCACGCACGTCCCACGTGCAGTTGCGAACCGCCTTTTGCCGCTCTTCGCGATCGCATGGGAAGTCGGCGGAAAGCGATTCTTTCACCTTCGTCATGAACTCTTCGGTCGACCGGTAGATTCTGACCCCCGGCGTGCGGAGGTACTCATACAGCGGAGAAATCACGACCGGCTTGCCCGTGGCCAGATATTCGCGCACTTTGATGGCGCTTCCGTAGTTCGTGAACGCGTTGTGCTGCACCCACGGAAGCACGCACACGTCAATGTGGTGGTAGTAGCGAGGAAGTTCAGAATAAGGCTTGGTACCGAGAAAATGGATGTTGGGCGCCGACAGTTTGACCACGTTCGATTTCGAGCCGATGAAAACCCAGTGCCAATCGGGCCGCGCCTTGGCCACGTGCTCGATCATCTCGACATCCATGGTGTACCAGTCCGCGGCTCCTACATAGCCGAGCACGGGCCGCGGAATGGCCGCGATATCCGCGGGCGTCCCAGGAGGCAAGTTGGCGAACCGTTCGTAGTCCACCGCCTGCTCGAGGAAATACCGGTGGCGGGGTTCAGCCTCTTCATAAAGCTTGCGGCCTGAGTACATCACCACGGCGGCCTGCTTCTTGAGGCTCGAATCCATGTCGCGGATTACCGCGCGCGAGAGCGCGCTGTCTTCGTTGACGTCGTATTTGTCGGAAACCTGGTAGACCAGCAGCTTGGCGCCGAGCGAGTTCACCAGGTCGGCCGCGGTCGGGATAGCTACCCAAACGATGGGACGCCGTAGATTGAGGAAGAACATCACGAGCCGCAGTTGCACGACGAGCAGCACGCGATTCAGCGCGCGCGCCACCGCGGAACCGTACAGCGGTACGTTGATCGGGGTCATCACCCAGAGTCCCTCGGGCGCCTTGCGCAGCCAGCGCATGTAGCTGCGCAGTTTGCGCCGGATTTTGTGAAAGAAATCCGGATTGCCGATCGAAGGCAGGCCCATGGTGATGGAGTTCACGAACAACACGCGATTATGTTTGGCCAGTCGCTTAAGAATGTGGTTCTTGGAATGAGGATGGTGGTACCACCAATCCTCGCCGGCAAAACAAACGATGGACTCCCCGGCGAGAGGATAGTCCACGGATTGCGCGCTTGCTGCGATCTCCGTTTCCATCGGAACAGAACTAGGGACGGCACTGGTGGAACTCATCCGCGGCAAACTCCTTCGGCGACAGCATCGCGAGGTTGAGATTTTTCTGTGGATTCCGGTTGGCGGGTGGCCATGCCGGCCACTTCTGCCCACCAGACTTGCGTGGTGAGGCGCACCGGAATCTTGGTTCGGCCCCAGACGCGCACTCTCGACGATGGGACGGTTGCCCCGTACGCCGTGCTGACGAGCGAGGGGCGCATTTCGCCCTGAAAAAGGACAGAGCCGGTTACGATGAGCTCAACTTGGGAATCGCAAAGCACGCGGCACATAATCCCATTTTCCAGCGAGATGATTTCCGCGTTTCGATGGGGTGCAAGTTGAAAATTGAGCTCAAAATCGTGAACGCCATCGCCCTCGAGTTTGTCCTCGATGACAAAGGAAAATTCGCCGTCAACAGCCCGGACCGTTCGCGTGTGCGTCACGCCCAGCGCGCGGTATCCGCTATGACAAGCGCGCAGGAAGCTGGTTTGTGCTTCCCTTCCCTCCTGGATCGGACTGACCGTCGCCTCATTTCCGAGGATGAAGGCCGCAAGCCGGCCTTCGTCGATGCGATTCTGCTCCGCGCCATCAATCCTCAACGTGTTGTGTGCCGCGGTGCTGCGGAACCGGTTCCGTGTTGCGATATCCTTCGTGTAGCAGCCCGTGCCGGAGTCGCAGAGAACTTCCTTGCCGCCCACCCGCAAAACGAAACTGAGCTTGTCGTTGTGCGTGTGACTTCCTTTTCCAGAAATCCCGTTTGGAATCGCAAAGAACAGCAGCTCAGCGGACCCGTGTTTCAGAACGCCGATTCCAGAGTTTGGAAGAACCTTGATGGTGCGCGGCGAGCCAAAGTTAGGCTGGGTCTCCGAATACGGAGCTCGCCCGGGATCGGCGAGGCCATGCCATGCGGCATCGTCGCCAGGGCCGGTGCCCACACCGAACAGGCGTTGCCCCACACCGAGCAAGCGCGAAACTCTGAGGGAGTTTCTCTCCGCGACAGGGAGGCGAGTCATCTGCTGGAGGTCGTCGAGCAGCAGTTCGGTGCGGCCGTCGTCGCAGTCGCCGACGTGCGGCAATTCGCCCGAGGGGCTAGCGAGCGTATCGAGGAATTGAAACATCATCTTAAGCCGCTTAGCGAACGCGGGCGCAACGGGAACAGAGGACTCGCAACGCATCAACAGGAACGCAGTTGTAAAGAGCTGCGTGACCAGCACCTGATACCCGGTGGAAGCTTCATAGTCCCCGCCGTCTTCGTAGACCTGGCGAGCCATTTCGACTTCAATCCGCTT
>Ga0070693_100000555_pt1 | contig 16545 bp, 17 predicted proteins | sample KBSK1103metaG_FD_65472 | JGI IMG/M metagenome (GOLD analysis project Ga0070693, IMG submission 65472) | Corn, switchgrass and miscanthus rhizosphere microbial communities from Kellogg Biological Station, Michigan, USA - KBS K1-10-3 metaG | ecosystem: Host-associated > Plants > Roots >...
CGGGGGCGTTACTGGCGCACGCGCTTGTCGCCGATCAACGGACCCGATGGAAGGCCCCGGCAGGTTCTCGCGGTGAGCCGCGACATCACCGAGGCGAAAACGGGCTAGAAGGGCACGCGCGCATCGGGCTTCGCCCCGAGCAGCACCTTCTTGAACTCCGCCTGGATGCGCGCGAGTCCGGCATCGCTGTCCGCCTCGAAACGCAACACGATCACGGGTGTGGTGTTGGAGGCGCGCATGAGGCCGAAGCCGTCGGGATATTCGACGCGCAGGCCATCGATGGTGTTCACGTCGGTCGCGCCCTCGAACCTCGCGCTCTTCTGCAGGCTCGCGATCAGCTTGTGGTTCTCGCCTTCGCGCTCGAGGGCGACGTTGATCTCGGGCGTGGAGATGGAGTCGGGGAGCGACTCGAGCACCCTCGAGGGATTGTCGCCCTTCGAGAGCAGCTCCAGCATCCGCGCGCCGGCGTACATGCCGTCGTCGAATCCGTACCAGCGATCCTTGAAGAAGATGTGGCCGCTCATCTCGCCGGCAAGCGGCGCGCCCGTCTCCTTCAGCTTCGACTTGATGAGCGAGTGCCCCGTCTTCCAGAGCAACGGCTTGCCGCCGTGCTTGCGGATCCACGGGAAGAGGTTTCGCGTGCACTTCACGTCGAAGATGATCTCGGCGCCGGGATTGCGCGACAGCACGTCCTGGGCGAAGAGCATGAGCTGGCGGTCGGGGTAGATGATCTTTCCACCCTTGGTGACGACGCCCAGGCGGTCGCCATCGCCGTCGAAGGCGAGGCCCACTTCCGCGTCCGTGCGCGAGAGCTCCGAGATGAGCTCCTTCAGGTTCTCGGGCTTCGACGGATCCGGATGATGGTTCGGGAACGTGCCGTCCACCTCGCAGAAGAGCTCGATCACCTCGCAGCCCAGGCGCCGGTAGAGCTTCGGCGCGAATGCGCCCGGCGAGCCGTTGCCGCAATCCACCGCGATGGTCATCGGGCGCGCGAGCTTCACGTCGGAGGCGATGCGATCGAGGTAGGGCCCGGAGACGTCCGCGGTCTCGTAGCGGCCCTTGCCCGAAGGGAATTCGCCCTTCTCGACGATCCTGCGCAGGTCCTGGATCGCCTCGGCGGCGAGCGTATCGCCCGCCACCATCATCTTCAATCCGTTGTACTCGGGCGGGTTATGGCTCCCGGTCACCATCACGCCGCTGCCGGTGTCGAAGAGGTGGGTGGCGAAATACACCATCGGCGTGGCGACCACGCCGATGTCGATCACGTCCGCGCCCGCGGCATTGAGACCCTTCGCGAGCGCCCGGGAAAGCCGCGGCCCCGAGAGGCGCCCGTCGCGCCCGAGCACGAAGCGCGAGACGTTGCGCGCCTTGCCCATGGCCGCGAGCCCGCGCCCGATCCTCTCGGCCGCCTCCTCGGTGAGCGTCTTGTCGACGATGCCGCGGATGTCGTAGGCCTTGAAGATCTCGGGTGCGATCGTGCTCATTCGTGGTGCTCGAAGAAATGGAAGATGCGGGAGGGAAGCCAGTCGAGGTTTCCCGGGAATGGGCCGCTCACGAAACCGACGTGACCCCCCCGGGCCGGGAATTCTAGCTTGACCGCGTCCGACACCTCGCGTTCCGTGGGCAGCGCCGATTCGGGAAGGAACGGATCGTCCCTCGCGTTGATGACGAGTGTCGGCACGTTGATGCGCGAGAGCAGCGGCTTCGCGCTCGCGCGCGTCCAGTAGTCGTCCGTATCGCGGAACCCATGCAGCGGCGCGGTGACCACGTTGTCGAACTCGCGCAACGTGCGCGAGCGGCGCACGGTCTCGGCGTCGTAGAGGGAGGGATGGCGCTCGAGCTTCGCGAGCGACGAGGCCTTCAGCGTCTCCAGGAAATGCCGGGTGTAGTTGAGCGCGAATCCGCGCCCGAGCGCGTCGCCGGCGGCCATGAGGTCCAGCGGCGCCGAGACCACGGCCGCGCGGTCGACCACGGCCCAGGCCGCCGGCCCGCTCTCACCCAACCACTTGGCGAGCGCGTTGCCGCCGAGCGAGATGCCCACCGCGTAGAGGCGCGAGCGCAGCGCGCGCGACTTGATCTCGCGCATGGACCAGTCGATCTCCTCGGCATCGCCCGAGTGGTATGCGCGCGGCAGGAGGTTGGGCTCGCCGCTGCAGCCGCGGAAATGGAAGACGCTGCCGTGCCACCCGCGCATCTGCACCCGATGCATGATGGCCCGCGCATACGACGAGTTCGAGGATCCTTCCAGGCCGTGATAGAGGTGGACCCACGGCGCGCCCTCCACGCCGTCGACGAAATCCACGTCCACGAAATCGCCGTCGGGCGTGCCCCAGCGCTCGCGGCGCCATTTGACCTGCGGCGCGCGCGCGGCGATCGACGCGTAGATCGTCTGCAGGTGCGGATTGCGCAGCCACCAGGGCGCGGTGAACTCGCGCACGCTCAACGGATGCGGACCTCGATCGCGCGCGCGCCGTCGGCGCGGCGCGGTCCCATGAGGTCGAGGAGCGGGGCGAGCGCCGCCGCCGATGGTCCTTCGCCGCGCGCCTCGCCGGAGAAGATCGTTTCCCGCGGCAGCTTCACCTCGCCCGTGCCGCTCATCGCGAGCGCCCCGGCGATCGTGGAGAGCGCGAGCTTCACGCTCTCGCCCGCGCCCTTCGCGGCGAGGCGATAAGTGCCCAGCGGTTTCACGTCGGAGAGCGCGACCGAAGCGTCGCGCCACTCCATGTTCACGTTGCCCTGCATCTCGCGCTCGTTCCAGCGCACGTCGTCGGCGCTCAGCTGGACCGAGCCCTCGGGACGCCACGCCGCGACGACGGGATAGAAGAGCGGCAGCGCCCGCGCGTCGAGCCTCGCATTCGCGCCGCGCACTTCCCAATCGGAGATCCCGCGCAGGAGTTGCGCGTTGCCGCGCGCGTCGCGCGAATCGACCGCCACGTCGAATGCGACGCGTCCGTGCACGATCTCGACCGGCATGAATCGCCACGTCACGCGGTCGAGCGCGAACGGCCCGCCGGGCGTGTCGAGCGTGGCCCGCAGGCTCCCGGACCACAGGTTTCCTTGCGCGTCGCTCACGCGCAGCTGCCCGCCCGCGGCATGGCTCGCGCGCGCGCCGATGAACGTCGCCGGGGTGGTGAGCACCACGCAGACGAGGTAAGCGGGGACGCCGACGAGGGCGACCAGCATGGCGGGGCGCAACGTCAGCTCCTCGCGAGCGTGAGCTCGGCGCGCACGCGCCCGGGAGCGGCGAGCGCATCGATGCGGGCGGATTCCACGCGCAGCCCGTGCGCGGCCTGCGCGGTGGCGATCCAGTCGAGCAGCGCCGTGAACGGCATGTCGGCGCCGGACAGCTTCACATGCCGGTCATCCGGGATCGTCACCTGCACACCCGGCAGCTCCTTGGCCCAGGCGTTGGCCGCCATGAGCGAGGCGAGCGGCAGGCGATGCTGCGGGATCGACGACGGCGTGGAGCGCAGGCGCTTGACTTCCGCCGCGTCGCGCTCGAGGGACACGATGGAGGCGCGCAGCGCGGGAAGATCGGCGGCGAGCCGCGTGCGAAACCGCTCGAGCGGCACCCACACGAGCCCCACGTAGAGCATCACGCCGATCACGAGCGCGCCCGCGCCCAGGAGGCTTCGCTCGCGCTCCGGCCGCGCGCGCCAGGCTTCGACGAGCGTCTTCATCGCCCGGCCTCGGCCATCGGCCCGCCGCCGCGCTGCACGACGAGCTTGCCGTTGGCGTACTCGATCGAGCGGGCGAGCCCGCCCGGCTCCTGCGCCGCGCGCGAGAGCCTGCCGAGGAATTCGTCCTCGACGGCGATCCCGTGGCCGCGGCGCAACTCGCCGAGGTTGCGCTTCATCTGCAGGTCGGGATCCACGACCGCGCTCGCTTCCGGGAACGCGTCGCGGAAAATCGCCTCGCGCTTCGCCTCGAGCGCGGTGCGCTCATTGCGAAGCCGCGCCGCGTCCACGGCGACGAAAGTCATCTGCAACACGGCGATCGCGACCGCGAGCCAGACGGCCGCGCGCGGCAGTCTCGCGCGCCCTGCGCGGCGCGGCGAGAATTCGCCCTGCAGGAGGTTGATCGCATCGGTCGACGGCACGCCTTTGGCGATCGTTTCCCACTGCGTGCCCGCGGCGAAGCGCACCCCCGAGTCGTTGACCCACCGGCCCAGGTCCGGAAGCGTGGCGCCGCCTTCGGTGTGCACGCGCACGCCTTCGGTCCGGTCCCCGCGCGCGGCCGCCTCGTCGAGCGCGAGGCGCAGCGCCAGCGGGAAGGCGCCCGATGCGTCATGGTCGAAGATCGCCGCGACGCCGTCGTCGTCCACCAGCATGCCGCGCCGGGGACTCCAGACCAGGTTCCAGTCGTTATGGCCTCCGGCCAGCAGCGCGCTCTCGGGCCACGCCCGCGTGGGCCGCAGGCCCGCGCGCACCAGCGCGTCGAGCATCGCCTGCAGCCATTGGCGATCGATCACCGCGACGATCGTGTCGCCGTGCGCGTCCTTGGCGCCCGCCACCGCATGGATGTGCGAGGGATCGGCGAGCAGGCGGTCCTCGACCGCGAACGGCAGCAGCTCCCGGATCGTGGCGGGGCTCACTTTCGGCAGCTTCAGTCGGGCGAAGAGCACGCGCGAGGCGGGCAGCACCGCCTCGATTTCGTCGCCGCGCGGAATCTCGGCGAGGTCGGAGACACCGTCGCGCAGCAATCCCCGCCGGGCGTCGAAGAGCATCCACGCGAAGCGGGTGCCCGGGTCGGGGCGTTCGATCGCGGGAAGGAAGATCCGAAGCTTCATGCCGCTAGTATCGCGGACGCCGCCAGAGCGTGGCGGACAACCCGGTGCCGGCGCGGGCGAGGAGCGCGTCGGTGGAAAGCTCGACGTCGTCCTGCGCCACCTGCACGCGCACGTAGAAATAGTCGCTGCGCACGCCCAGGTGCGTGGCCTGGTCCGCGGTCATCGCGGGGATCCACGCCTTGATTTCCGCGGCGCTCCGCAACGGTTTCGCGACGCGGTCGCGCAGCAGCTGCTTCACCTGCTCGGCGCGATCCGGAAGATAGGCGAGCAGGACCTCCTCGGGCGCCGTGTTCACGTTGACCAGCGTGGGCCCATTCCTCACCGGCAGGGCGGTCACGAAGGGACGCAGCTTCTTCACCGTCGCGGCGTCGAAACCGCGCACCTGGTAGAGCTCCTCGACCTGCATCATCGGCGCGTTCGCAGTGCGGTAGGGACGCGGGAGGGAAAGGTAATACGCATCCTCGGCACCGCCCGGACCCGACAGGTCGCTGTCGGCGTCGATCCAGTCCACGACGGCATCGGCAAGCTCCGGCGCGAGGCCTTGCGAGGCGAGGAGCTGGCGGAAGGCCTGCACGTCCGCGCCGCTGCGCGAGGAACCGGGCACGAGGTTGTTCAGGTTGAACTTGCCCTGCTCGTCGGCGATGGCGCCGGCCACGACCGCGCGCTCCACGGGAAGGCCCACGATCGGCTGGGCCCAGCCCTGGCCGAGCGAATCCACGGTCGGCGAGGAACGCACGCCTTCCTGCAGCACGCCGCGCGCCCAGTCGAGGCCGGCGCGTGCGTACTGGTCGGCCTGCGCGCGCGAGCTGATGAGGGTCGCCTGGTCCACCATCGCCGATTGCTGCGCGAGCATGAGCGTCGCCGCCGATGCGGCGACCGCCACGATGAGAATTGCGGTGATGGCGGCCACGCCGCGCTCGCGCCTGCTCACAGGTTCGCTCCCGTGGTCATGTCCACGAGCCGCACGATGCTCTCGCCGCTCGCGAGCTTGAGCGTCAGCTCGATTGCCGCCGGGACTGGCGTGGGCGAACCGTTCCAGTTGCGGCGCCATTCCCCGTTCGCGTCGAGGAACCGGAACTCGAGCCCCGAGACCGAGGCGAGGATCGGGACCACTGTGGGCTCTTCGCGCGGCGAGGCATCGACACTGCTCCACGCGAGGCGCTCGATCGTGGTGCCGTTCAGGCGCCAGGCGACTCGTTGCGGCGCTGCGAGCATGTTCTCCTGCAGCACGCTTCCGGAGCGGATGAGGGCCACGCCGCTCGCGCCCAGCGCGGGCACCGCCTGGGTGACCGGCGCCATGCGCCGGGTCACGCCGCCGGAGTCCGGCAGCGCGATCACCGCGGAGAAATCGCGCTCGATGCGGCCCACGAAGAGCGCGATGTCGCGCCACTTGCGCGTCTCCTTCTGCATCGCCTCGCGGCCGTCCAGCATCGACTGCAGGCCGCGATAGGCGAAGCCCGCGATGAGCGCGAAGATGGCGAGCGCCACCAGCAGCTCGACGAGGGTGAACGCGCTATTGCGTCTGCGATACATACGCGGTGAGGCGGGCGAGGACGCGGCCGGGATTGCGCGCCTGCGATGCGGCGAGATCGACGCGGCGGATGGTCGGATTGGGCGTGCCGCTCACGACTTCCTCGAGCGCCAGCGTGAGGCCGCCCTGGACGACGGTGCTGTTGGTCGTCGCCGTGTCGGGAAAGGCGTGGCGCGCGCGAAGCTCGGCCGCGCGATTTTCGAGGGTCCACGTGGCGAGGAGGCGCTGGCGGGTCTCGAGAGCGCCGTCGGTGGCCACGCTCGCGGCGCGCGTGGTGGCGGCCAACGCCACCGCGAGGATCGCGATCGCGACGAGAATCTCGATGAGCGTGAATCCTTTCATCCGCCCACCAAGGTGATCGCACCGGCCGCATCGCCCTCGATGGCCCAGGCGAGGCCGCGCACCTCGAGCGCGACACGGAAGGGAATGCCCAGCCCATCGGGCATGAAGACCAGGCGCTCGCCGGGCTTCAACGGCTGCCCGTCCACGTAGATGGCGGTCACGCGCAAGCCCGGATCGAGGGATCGGCCCCGCCCCGCATCGGAGCGCCATTCGGATCCGTTGTAGCGCCACGCACGCATCGCGCCGTCCTCGATGGTGACGGACATGGGACGGCCTCCGAACCATGCGGCGTCGCGCGTGCCCTCGATCGCGAGCGCGAGGTTGCCGGATTCGCGCCGCGCGACCTCCACGTCGCTCGGGAAGAGGTTCGGCACGGCGAGCGCGATGACGATGCCCGTGATGGCGACCACCACGAGCACCTCGATCAATGTGAAGGCGCGGGAGCGCCGCATCGCTATTCCCAGTTGCCGATGTCGGCGGCGTTGCCTTCTCCGCCGCGCGCGTGGTCGGCGCCGAGGCTGAACACGTCGATCTCGCCTTTGACGCCGGGATAGAGGTACTGGTAGTCGCCCTGCCACGGATCCTTGGGCAGCCGGTCGAGGTAGGGCTTCCAGTTGGGCGGGACCGGATTGGTGGAGGGCCTCTGCACCAGCGCCCCCAGTCCCTGCTCGGTGGTCGGGTAGTTGCCGTTGTCCAGGCGGTAGATCTTCAGCTGGCTCACGATGGTGGCGATGTCGGCTTTCGCCGCCACGCGCTTCGCCTCGTCGGGCCGGTCCATGATGCGCGGCACCACGATCGCCGCGAGGATGCCGAGGATGGCCACCACGACGAGGACTTCGATCAACGTAAAGGCTCGCTGCCGCTGCATCATTTCCCTACCAGGCTGTTCAATTGGAAGATCGGCAGCAGGATCGCGAGCACGATGGTGAGCACGACGCCTCCCATGAAGAGGATCATCGCGGGCTCGAAGAGCGTGGCGAAGACCGTGAGGCGCGTGGCGATGTCGCTCTGTTGCTGGCGCGCGGCGCGCTCGAGCGCCTCGTCGAGGCGACCGCTGGTCTCGCCGCTGGAAATGAGGTGGACCATCACCGGCGGGAAGGCCTGCGTGGCGGCGAGCGCCCGGGCAAGCGGCATGCCTTCGCGAACGCCGCGCGCGGCGCTGTTGAGCGCTTCGCGCATCGGGACCAGCGTCATCACGCCGGTGCCGGCTTCGAGCGCCTGGAGGATCGGAACGCGGCTTCCGACGAGGATCGAGAGCGTCGCCGCGAGGCGTGCGGCGTCGAGGTGCCGAAGCACGCGGCCGATGACCGGCGCGCGCCACAGGAGCCGGTGCACCGTTGCGCGAGTAGCCGGGCGCTGCATGACGACGCGAAGCGCGATGGCCGTGGCGATCGCGAGTGCGAGCCAGATCACCCATGTGGCCTGCAGGAACGACGACAGCGCGATCAGCGCGCGCGTGAGCACGGGCAATTGCTGGTGCGCGTGCTGGAAGACTCCCACCACCTGGGGAAGCACATAGATGAGGAGCGCGCCGACGACCACGATCGCCACGCCCATCACGATCGAGGGATAGACCAGCGCCAGCGCAAGGCGCGAACGCATCTGCTGGCGGTCCTCGAGGTAGTCCGCGAGTTTCGAGAGCACGCGGGGAAGCTGGCCCGAGGTTTCGCCCGCGGCGATCAGCGTGCGGTAGAGATCCGAGAAGACATGTGGAAACGCGCCGAGCGCCTTGGCGATCGTGTTGCCCGCGATCACCTCGCCGCGCAGCGCGGCGAGCACCTGGCGCACGCGCTCGCGCTCGGCCTGCTCGATGAGCGCGTTGAACGCCTGCTCGACCGTGAGCCCCGCCTCGAGGAGGGACGCGAGCCCGCGCGTCATCTGCGTGAGCTCGGAAGTGGAGATGGATACGCGCGAGAAGCGCGCTCCGCCGGCCGGATCGTTGGCGGCGATGACCTCGACGCGATACGGCGTGAGGCCCTGGTCGCGCAGCGTCGCGCGCGCCTGGCGCGCGCTGTCGGCCTCCAGCACGCCTTTGTGGAGCTTGCCCTCGACGTTGTAGGCCTGATAGCGAAAGCCAGGCATGGACGTGCCTTACGTGCGGGTGACGCGCAGCACTTCGTCGAGCGAGGTCACGCCCTCGCGAACCCAGCGAAGGCCGTCCTCGCGAAGGCGCAGCATTCCCTGGCGCACCGCGTGCGCGCGCAGCTCGCTCTCGGCGGCGCGGTCGTGGACCATGTGCCGCGACTGGTCGTCGGACACGAAGAGCTCGTAGATTCCGGTGCGGCCCTTGTAGCCGGTGAAGTTGCACGCACCGCACCCCGCCGCGCGGTAGATGCGGTCCGGAACGCTGCGCCCGAAGATCGATTTCTCCGCGGTGTCCGGCTCGTACGGCGACTTGCATTCGGGACAGAGCTTGCGCACCAGGCGCTGCGCGAGGACGCCGTTCAGCGTCGAGGCGAGCAGGTACGGCTCGATGCCCATGTCGATCAGGCGCGTGACCGCGCCGGGCGCGTCGTTCGTGTGGAGCGTGGCGAGCACCAGGTGGCCGGTGAGCGAGGCCTGCACGGCGATCTGCGCGGTTTCCAGGTCGCGGATCTCCCCGATCATCACCACGTCGGGGTCCTGCCGCAGGATCCCGCGCAGCGCGCGCGCGAAGGTCATCTCGATGCGGGGATTCACCTGCGTCTGCCCGATGCCGTCCAGCTCGTACTCGACCGGGTCCTCCACCGTGAGGATGTTGCGCGTCTTGCGGTCCAGGCGCGTGAGCGCGGAGTAGAGCGTCGTCGTCTTGCCCGAGCCCGTCGGGCCGGTGACGAGGAAGATGCCGTGCGGCTGCTGGATCAGCGTGTCCACGTGGTCGCGGGTGGCCGCCCCCATGCCCAGCGCATCGAGCGTGAGTCGGGAAGCCTGCTTGTCCAGCAAGCGCAGGACCACGCGCTCGCCGTTCGCGGTGGGAATGGTCGAGACGCGCACGTCGATGGGGCGGCCGGCGATACGAAGCGCGATGCGCCCGTCCTGCGGCAGGCGCTTCTCGGCGATGTCGAGCGAGGCCATGACCTTCACGCGCGAGACCATCGCCGGATGCAGCCCGCGGCGTGGCTCGACCACGTCGCGCAGCGTGCCGTCGACGCGATAGCGCACCAGCGCGCGCGATTCGAAGCTCTCGAGGTGCACGTCGGAGGCGCCCTCGCGCACCGCTTGCGTGAGGAGGGCATTGATGAGCCGGATGATCGGCGCGTCGTTCTCGGCTTCGAGGAGGTCGGCGACTTCCGGAAGCTGCTCGGTGAGCTTGGCGAGGTCGACCGATTCGCCCATGTCCTCGACGATGGTTTCGGCGGCCGAGGGCTCGCGCGTGTAGGCAAGCGCGAGGCAGTGGTCGAATTCCTCGGGCGTGAGGAGCACTTCGCGGATGGGCTTGCCCGCCATGCGGCGCACTTCCGCGAGCGTGGAGGCCTGCGGATACGGACGGATCCAGACTTCCAGCGTCCCGGAGACTTCGCGCGCCGCGAGCACCCCCTTCGCCTTCGCGAAGGTGTAGGGCAGCAGGCGCACGGCATGCGGATCGAGTTCGCGCGGGTTCACGGTTCGCTCGAGGGGCGCGGTCATTTCGGCGCAGCGCCCGGCGTGCCCGGTGGAGTGCCGAGCAGCTGCTTGTTCTGCTCTTCGATGGGCGGCATCGGCGTGGCCGCCGCGGGGGGCAGCAGCCCGTTCCACGGCAGCTGGATGTCGCCCTGCAGGTGGCGGATGTACTCGTAGCGGTCCGCGGTGAGGGAGGCCGCGCCCTTCTCGTCCTTCACGATGACGGGACGCAGGAAGATCATGAGGTTGGTGCGCTTGCGGCTGCGGCTCTCGTACTTGAAGAGCGCGCCGATCCACGGGATGTCGCCCAGCAGCGGAACCTTGTCCACGCTGGACTGCTGGTCGTCCTGGATGAGCCCGCCGAGCACCACGATCTGCCCATTGTCCACCAGCACCGTCGATTCGAGCGAGCGCTTGTTGGTGATGATGTCGGCCGATTGCACCAGCACCTTGTCGCGCGTGACGCTCGAGACCTCCTGGAAGATCTTGAGCTTCACGGCGCCCGCTTCCGACACGGTCGGCGTGACGCGCAGCGTGATGCCGATGTCCTTGCGCTCGATGGTCTGGAAGGGGTTGGTGGAGCTGCCGGAGGTCGGCGTGTAGCTGCCGGTGATGAAGGGCACGTTCTGTCCCACCACGATCTTGGCTTCCTCGTTGTCGAGCGTGAGGACGTTCGGCGTGGACAGCACGTTCGCGCCGGAATCGCCCTCGAGCGCGCGCGCGAGGAGCTGCAGGTTCGCGATCTCGATGTCGGTCCCGGGCAACTTGATCGTGCCCTTGATGAGGCCCACGTTGAGGCCATTTCCGGCGTTGCGCGGGTCCTGCGCGATGTTGATGATGTTGCTGCCCAGCGTCGTGCTGAAGTTGGTGCCGCCGAAGACGCTCTGGCCGCCGCCCACGTTGCCTGCGGCGTTCCACTGCACGCCGAATTCGGAGGCGCGGCCCGTGGCGACCTCGACGATGAGCGCCTCGACGTAGACCTGCTGGCGGCGCTGGTCGAGCGAGTCGATCACCGTGCGCAGGCTGCGATACACGGGCTCGGTCGCGGTGATGATGATCGAGTTGGTCGGCGGGTAGGCCTGGATGATCGAGCTGGTCGAGGCGATGGACGCGGGCGGGGTGGCGCTCGTGAGGGTCGACGTGCTCTGCGTCTGCGTGTTGCCCCCGGGCGTGGTGAGCGTCGTGGTCGAGCGCGACGACTCCGCCCCCGACAGGAGCGCGCGCAGCGTCTCGGCGATGCGCACCGCCTCGGCATTGCGCAGGAACACCACGTAGATGTTGCCGCTGCCGGCGCCCGGGGTGTCCAGGCCCAGGGCGAGCGACTTGATGCGCGCCATCGTCTGGGGCGCATCGCTGCGCACGAGGAGGCTGTTGGTCCGCGTGTCCACCGCGACCGCGGCCTTCGGCGGCGTGCCGGGGGTGCTGGGCGAGACCGACATCTCGGGCACCACGCGCTGGAGCATCTGCGCGATGTCGATGGCCGAGGCGTTGGCGAGCTTGATGATCTGGACGTCGGCGCCCGAGGGCAGGTCGATGGAGCGGATGATCCGTTCGATGCGCCGCACGTTCTCCGCGTAGTCGGTGATGACGATCGCGTTGTTGTTCGGGTACGCGGCGATGAAGTTGTTCGCCGTGACGAGCGGCCGCAGCACCGGAACGAGCTGCACCGCCGATTCGTTCTGCAGCATGAAGACCTGGGTGACGATGCGATCGCCCGGCACGCGCGCGGCCTGCTCGCCGACGGGACCAGCGTTGGTCTTCGCTTCGGCCTCGGGGACGATCTTCACGAAGCCGCCTTCCTCGACGGCGGCGTAGCCCTGGACGCGCAGCGCCGACAGGAAGATCTGGTAGAGCAGCTCGCGCGAGACGGGCTTGTCGGAAACGATGTTCACGGTGCCGGTCACGCGCGGGTCGAGGATGAAGTTGCGGCCGGTGTGCTGGCCCACGGTCTTGATCACGGACTGGATGTCCGCGTTCACGAAATTGACGGTGATCTTGTCGTCGCCGTTGGACGCCGCGATGGCGGTCGCGGGCGGCGGCGCGGGGGTCGCGGGCGCCTGGGCTTCAGCGGCGAAGGCGCAAAGGACCAGCGCGCCGGCGGCCACGAGGCCCGGCAGGCGGTTCGTCCCCGCACTTAGAAACGGTGTCACGTATTTGGTCTTTGGCTTTGATTTATCGGGGCATTTTGCGCCCAAAAAGGCGGTTTGTCATTCCTGCTAAGAGCCGCCCGGGCGTTGGCGTGCCGGGCCCCCGCCTTCGCGGGGGCTCACGGCTGGATCGCGTACGAAAGCTGCAGGATCTGGCTGCCCCTCTGGACCTCGGCGTTGATCACCGAGGTGGTGGCGAACTGCTGGTAGAAGCGCGCCAGGTCGCCGGAGGAGGCGACGGGCTGGCCGTTGATCTTCTTGATGACGTCACCCGCCTGCAGGCCCAGCTTCTGCGCGAGGCTTCCGCTGGGCGCGGCTTCCATCCGCACGCCGCCGCCGGGCGGCATGCCGATCACGCCGAGATAAGTGAGCTGGTTCGGGTCGCGCAGCGCGTCGTCGAGCTCCTTGCGCGAGAACGCGTAGCTGTTGGTGGACGATCGCGTGACGTTCATGCGGAATCCGGCGGCGCGCGCACCGCGCGCGTTGCCGCCCGTCGCGGCCGCGCTGCGTGCCGCTTCGAGGTCGATGCGCTCGCGCACCCCATTGCGCGACACGATGACGTGGTCGGGCTTGACCTCGAGGAGCTTCAATCCCGGGGCGATCTCGCGCTCGACGAACACCGCGATGTCGCGCCCGCTGCCGGTGGAAAAGATCGCCGAGGCGATGGGTCCGCCGTCGGGCGCCACCACGCCCTTCAGGCGCAGCCCCGAGGACGAGGCGACCGTCGCCGACGAGGGCGGCGCGGCGCCGAAGAGCTTCGCGATCGCGGCCATGTCCACGCCCGCGTCGCCGGCGGGAGTCGTCGCGACCTGCGGCGGCGCGATGAATACCCAGGTCCAGTGCGCGAGCTGGAATGCGAGCACGAGCGTGAGCGCCACGATCGCCAACGTGCCGATCACGCCGTTCCTCGGTGCTTCGCCGGGTGCCAATGCCGCCATGGCGAAATTCTACTTGGGCTGCCGCGCCAGATCGATGTCGAGGTAGCGCCAGGGCTCGTGGGCGAAGGGATGCTTCTTGTAGTTGAGGAGCCAGGGATGCATGAGGATGGTCTCCTGCTTGTAGGTCTCGACCATCCATGGCACATAGACGCAGATGAGCTTCACCATCTTCGCGTAGATCGCATTGCGCTCGGGGCCATCGGGCAGGCGCTTGGCGCGCTCGTAGAGCTCGTTGTATTCCGGCAGGTCGAACATCGCGTAGTTGGCCTGGCCGATGGAGCCCCTGGACATCAGCTGGAGGAAATTCTCGCCGTCGGGATAGTCCGCGATCCACCCGTAGCTCATCGACTGGACCTTCCCGAATCGCGCCTGCTTGCGAAGCTCCGGCAGCTTCTCCACCTTGTCGAAGGTCACGCGGATGCCGATGTCGTCCATGGAGCTCTTCCACAGCTGGTTGCGCTGGCGCTCGCGCTGCCGCGGATACCACGCGTGGTCGAAGACGAGCGGGGAGCCGTCGGGGTTTTCCCGGTAGCCGTCGCCGTCCCGGTCGATGAAACCGAACATGTCGAGCAACGCCTTCGCCTTGGCCGGGTTGTACTCGAGCGTCGGGCTCACGAACTTCGGGTCGTAGCCCGCCACGCCCGGCGGCAACGGCGAATACGCGCGCGCGGACTGGTGCTTGTCGAGGAGCGCGATCTGGTCGTCGATCCGGTACGCCATCGCGATGGCGCGGCGCAGCGCGACGCGCTCGGGCGTATAGCCGCCCACGTCGTTCCTCTTCCCGTCGATGTCGGCCTGCAGGTTGAACGTCGTGTACGTGACGTACGCGATCTCGTCGGGCGTGGACGTGATGCCTTTCTTCTTCAGGTTGGGCGCAACGACGCCTCCCGGGATGGCCACCTGGGCGAAGTCCTCCGGCACCGGGCGGATGTACTCGTGCTCGCCGTTCAGGAAGGCGAGCCAACGCGGTTGGTCTTCGTCGATGATGTAGATCTCGAAGCGCCCCACGATCGGCAGTCGCTTGCCCTTCAGGCGCGCGGCGATCTCCTGCGAGCGGGCGTCGTCGCCGGATTCGCCCTCGAAGTACACCTCTCGGAATCCCGGATTCGCCTCGAGCACCATCTTCGAGCCGCGCGTCCAGCTCTTGAGGACGTAGGGTCCCGTGCCGACGGGATGCGAATGGAAATCCTCGCCGTAGAACTCGGCCACCTCGCGCGCCACGGCGGAGGTCGCGGGCATCGCCAGCACGTAGGGGAATCCATAGTCGGTGGCGCTGAGCTCGATGCGCAGCGTATAGCGATCGAGCGCGCGAAGGCCCTCGATGGGCTTGTCGTAGTCGTAGCGGTTGGTCTTGCGCGCCTCGGCCATGACCGCATCGGCGCCCTTGATCTTGCCCTCGACCAGGAAGAGCCACTGGCTCTTCAATTTCGGGTCGTAGAGGCGCCGGATCGAATAGGCGTAGTCCTGCGCCGTCAGCTCCCGCTTCGCTGCCTTGAAGGCGGGATCGGGCGTGAAGAAGATGCCCGGCTTGATGCGCAAGGTGTACACGGTGCCGTCGGCGTTGACCTCGGGCAGCGCCACCGCCGTGCGCGGGCGCAGCTTGGCGGGGCGCGCGAGGAAGTCGTACTCGAGCAGCGCGTCGAAGATGTGGTCGTTGATCGTGCCCGACGCCTCGTCGCTCTCCGCCTGCGGGTCGAGCTTGCTCTCCGCGCTCTTGAATGCCGTGCGCACCACCTTGCGCATGTCCGCAGCCGCCGATTCGAGCGATGCGGCCGCCAGCAGTCCCGCTACCGCAAGCGCGGCAAGCTTCATGAAACTCAATGCAGCGTGTGGGAAGGCGCGGCCGGCTCTTCCGCGCGCGGCTGCTCCTCGGGCGCGGGCGTGGCGTGGTGGACGACCATGCGCCATCCGCCTTCGGTGAGCTCGTAGATGTTGGTCGCGAACACGGGCGTGGGCGAGGCCTCGCCGCCGGGAGGCGCGACGAGCTCGATCACGCTGTGCACGGCCAGCGCCTGGCCGGCGAACTTGCGCGCCTCCGTCGTGCGCACCCGAAGCGTGGCGCCGCCCGAGAAGATCTGCACCCAGCTTTCGCGCACGGCGTCGAAGCCGGTGAGGCGCGGCCCGCGGGGATGGATGCACACGACGTCGTCGGTCTCGGCCCACACGGCCATCATGAGGGCGATGTTGGCGCGCTCGAACGCCTCGTAGAAGGCGTTTTCGGCGTCTTCCGGCGTGGGAAAGAGCTTGCTCCTGGAGCGCGGCATGGGCGAGGAACGTAGCATAATAGTTGCCTCCCCGTTTCGTCCTGCATCCCTTCCTCCATGGCCAAATTCTTCCTCAACGGTGCCGGGATCGATTTCACCGCCGGCGACGACGTACCGCTTCTCTGGGCGATTCGCGACTGGTTCGGCTTCACGGGCACGAAGTATGGTTGCGGGATGGCGCAATGCGGCGCCTGCACGGTGCACGTGGACGGCAATCCGACGCGTTCGTGCATCACGCCCGTCTCGGCGGTGCAGGGCAAGCGCGTGGTGACGATCGAATACCTGCCCTCCACCACGCAGGGCGCCACGTATCGCGCGGTGCGCCAGGCATGGATCGACAAGGACGTCGTGCAGTGCGGCTACTGCCAGTCGGGACAGATCATGTCGGCCGTGGCGCTGCTGCAGAAGAACAAGTCGCCGTCGGATGCGGACATCGACGCGGCGATGAGCGGCAACCTCTGCCGCTGCGGCACGTACCAGCGCATTCGCGAGGCGGTGAAGACCGCCGCCGCGTCGTTGCCCGCGAGCGGCGCGCCGGCGGCCGCGCCGAAGTCGGCGCCCAGGCGTGAAGGGAAGAAAGCATGAAGACTTCCCGCCGCCAGTTCCTCAAGTCATCGGCCGCCGTCGCAGGCGGGCTCATCGTCGGCTTCTATCTTCCGGAAGGCGGGCGCCGCGCCCTTGCGCAGCCGCAGGCGGGCCCGGTTCCGCCCAATGCGTTCCTTCGCATCGGCAGCGACGGATCGGTCACCGTGATGGTGAAGCACCTCGAGTTCGGCCAGGGCGTGACCACGTCGCTGCCGATGATCGTCGCCGAGGAGCTCGAGTGCGACTGGACGAAGGTGCACTACGCGCTCGCGCCGGCCGCGCCCGTCTACGCGCACACGATGTTCGGCATGCAGATCACCGGCGGCTCGTCGAGCGTGGTCAATTCCTGGGACCAGCTTCGCACCGTCGG
>Ga0070693_100000556_pt1 | contig 16534 bp, 15 predicted proteins | sample KBSK1103metaG_FD_65472 | JGI IMG/M metagenome (GOLD analysis project Ga0070693, IMG submission 65472) | Corn, switchgrass and miscanthus rhizosphere microbial communities from Kellogg Biological Station, Michigan, USA - KBS K1-10-3 metaG | ecosystem: Host-associated > Plants > Roots >...
GAGCTGGGATGGATGGCGCGCGCGCGGCTCCGGATCCGCCTGCGGGAACCACATGCCCCAGGGCACGTCGGTGTAGCGGCCCGGGAGCTCGCCGTTGATGAAGTTTCCGATGCGCCCGGCCGCAAGGCCGATGGGCACGAGCGGCGCGATGAAATCCATCGTCGTGATCCAGCGTTTCTTCTTCAGCCAGCAGAAGACCGCGACCGCGATGAGCACGCCGATGAAGCCGCCGTGGAAGCTCATGCCGCCCGCCCAGATCTGCAGGATCTCCGCCGGATGCTCGAGGTAGTAGTGCGGCTTGTAGAAAAGCACGTAGCCCAGGCGCCCGCCGAGGATCACGCCGAGCACGCCGTAGATCAGCATGTCGTCGATCTCCTTCTCGCTCACGCCGCGGTCCGGGAACTGGCGCGCGCGCAGCTTCCCGAGCGCGATGAACGCGATGAACGCGACCACGTACATGAGCCCGTACCAGCGAAGGGCGAGGGGGCCGAGGTGGAAGACGACGGGATCGAACTGCGGGTGGACGAGCATCGGCTCGCATTATCTCAGAGCGCAAATGAAAAACGCCGCCGGCGCTTGCGGCCGGCGGCGTTTTGTTTGAACCCGGGCGACTACATCCAGGGGCGAAGGTCGTGACCCGAGGACGGGCCCTGCGGAACCATCGCGCGACGGCGCACGAGGCCGAACAGCAGGAACGCCACGCCGGAAACGGCGAATACCGCCGCGTGCATCTGGGACATGGCGATCACCGCGGCGAAGCCGGCGACGCCGATGCCGAGGAACACCAGGCCTGCAATCAGGGCGACGATTTTCATGGAGGGTTCTCCGTGTCTTGGTAGTCGATCAACGTTTGACCCCGGTGCGGGGATGACGTGCCTCGCCCGCATGGGCCGGTCGGAGGACGTAAAATCGCCCCATGAAAGATAAGTTCCGGTCCTACACGATCACCAAGGGCGTGGCCCGCTCCCCGAACCGCTCGATGCTGCGCGCGATCGGCTACCAGGACGCCGACTTCGAAAAGCCCATCGTCGGCATCGCCAACGGCCACTCGACGATGAACCCGTGCAACGCCGGCATCCAGCCGCTCGCGGACGCGGCCGATGCCGCCGCGCGCAAGGCGGGCGCCATGCCGCAGATGTTCGGCACGATCACCGTGACCGACGGCATCTCCATGGGCACCGAGGGCATGAAGTATTCGCTCGTGTCGCGCGAGGTGATCGCCGATGCGATCGAGACCGCCACGCAGAGCCAGTTCATGGATGGCGTGCTCGCCATCGGCGGCTGCGACAAGAACCTGCCGGGCGCCATGATCGGCATCCTGCGCATGAACATCCCGGCGATCTGCGTGTACGGCGGCACGATCAAGCCCGGCCACCACAAGGGCAAGGACCTGCAGATCGTCTCGGTGTTCGAGTCGGTCGGCTCCTTCACCGCCGGGAAGATGTCGAAGGAAGACTTCGAGTGCATCGAGCGCAAGGCCCTTCCCGGCGTGGGCGCGTGCGGCGGCATGTACACGGCGAACACGATGTCTTCATCGGTGGAAGCGGTGGGCATGTCGCTGCCCTATTCGTCCACGATGGCGGCGGAAGACGAGGAAAAGCGCGAGAGCGCGGCAAGGAGCATGGAAGCGCTCGTCGAGGCGGTGAAGAAGGATCTCAAGCCGCGCGACATCGTGACGCGCAAGTCCATCGAGAACGCGATCGCCGTGATCATGGCCACCGGCGGCTCCACCAACGGAGTGCTGCATTGGCTCGCGATCGCGCATGCCGCGGGCGTGAAGCTGAAGCTCGACGATTTCGAGCGCATCCGCCGCAAGGTGCCGGTGCTGTGCGATCTCAAGCCGTCGGGGCGCTACGTCGCGGTGGACCTCCACAAGGCCGGCGGCGTCCCGCAGGTGATGAAGATGCTGCTCGAGCACGGATTGATCCACGGCGATTGCATGACCATCACGGGCAAGACGATCGCGGAGAACCTGAAGGACGTTCCCGCCGAGCCGCGCGGCGACCAGGACGTGATCCGCCCGTGGTCGAACCCGATGTACGCGCAGGGACACCTCGCGATCCTCAAGGGCAACCTCGCCCCCGACGGATGCGTGGCGAAGATCACCGGCCTCAAGAGCACGAGCATCACCGGTCCTGCGCGCGTGTTCGATTCCGAGCCCAAGGCGATGGACGCGATCCTCGCCGACCGGATCAAGCCCGGCGACGTGGTGGTGATCCGCTACGAAGGTCCTCGCGGCGGCCCCGGCATGCGCGAGATGCTGGCGCCGTCATCGGCGCTCATCGGCAAGGGCCTGGGCGAGTCCGTGGGGCTCATCACCGACGGGCGCTTCTCGGGCGGCACGTGGGGAATGGTCGTGGGGCACATCACGCCCGAAGCATTCGAGGGCGGGGCCATCGCGCTCATCAAGGAAGGCGACTCCATCACCATCGACGCGAGCAAGCACCTGATCCAGCTGAACGTGTCGAAGGCGGAGATCGCGCGCCGGCGCGCGAAGTGGAAGCAGCCCAGGCCCCGCTACACCTCGGGCGTGCTCGCCAAGTACGCCACGCTCGTGCGCGACGCGAGCCACGGAGCGGTGACGGACTAGTTTCCCAGCCCCGCCACGATCCCGTCGATGCGCTCCAGCACCGCGGGCGTGAGCTTCGACACGATGTCCGAGGCCTTCAGGTTCTCCTCGACCTGGGAGACGCGCGACGCTCCCGTGATCACGGTCGAGACGCGCTTGTTGCGCAGGCACCAGGCGAGCGCGAGTTGCGCGGTCGTGCAGCCCAGGTCCTTCGCCACGTCGCCCACCTGCGCGACCGCCTCGTTCTTCTTCTTGTCCGTGAGATCCGCGACGAGGAACTGCATGCGCTGGATCGCACCGCGGCTATCCGGGGGAACGCCGTCCTTGTATTTTCCGGTGAGCAGCCCCGAGGCGAGCGGGCTCCAGGTCGTCAGGCCCAGGCCGATGTCCTCGTAGAGCCGCTGGTATTCCACCTCGACGCGGTTCCTGTGGAAGAGGTTGTACTCGGGCTGCTCGACCACGGGCTTGCGCAGGTGATGGCGCTCGGCGATCTGCCAGGCGGCCACGATCTCGGCGGCGCTCCATTCGGAAGTGCCCCAGTAGAGCGCCTTGCCGCGCTCGATGATGTCGTGCATCGCCCAGACGGTCTCCTCGATCGGCGTCGCCGGGTCGGGGCGATGGCAATACACAAGGTCGACGTAGTCGAGCTTCAGGCGCGCGAGCGAGCCGTCGATCGCGTTCAGCAGGTACTTGCGGTTCAACGTGTTCTTCTCGTTGGGCCCGTCGGTGATGCCCCAGAAGAACTTGGTGGAGACGATGTAGCGCAGCCGCGGCCAGGCGAGCTTGGCGAGGATCTCGCCCATGATCGTCTCGCTCTCGCCGCGCGCATAGACCTCGGCGTTGTCGAAGAAGTTGACGCCGCGCTCCCACGCCGCGGCCATGCAGTCGCGCGCCGCGTTCACGTCGAGCTGGTTGCCGTACGTCACCCACGAGCCGAATGAAAGCTCGCTCACCTTGAGGCCGCTGCGTCCGAGTCGCCGGTAGTTCATGTTTCCTCCCGGCGCGCATTATGCCCCGGGGCGGCCTAGGGCTCCGCGGCGACCTGCGTGAACGCGCAGAGCACGCCCGCCGCATCGCCGGCTTCGCCGGGCAACGGACTGAAGACGACGTCGTAGCGCGCTTCCTCGCGTTGCCCGGCGCGCGAGACCTCCAGGCGCAGCGCGTTCATGGTCGAGGCCTCGCCGCGCAGAGCGAGCTCCGCCCGGTGCCCCGCCGCTTCCCACAGGTCGCTCCACGCGACCACCGCGGGCCGGCCCGCCACCATCGGGTAGCGGTCGCCGATCACGCTGCGGCACGCGTCGTTGAAGTGGACGAAGAATTCCGCGCCCCAAAGCACGGCCATCGGCTGGGCGGACGCGCGCACGATCTGCATCGCATGGTCGAGCATGGCCCAGTATGGAAAGCCGTCCACCGGTTTTCTGTAGGTAGATTCCTACGGAGGTTCATTAGAATCGGTGCATGGATTCCGCCCGCCGCAATGTGTTCCTGCTTGGCTGCTGCCAGGCGCTCCTCCTCACCAACGCCGTGACGCTGATCGCGGTGAGCTCGCTCGTGGGATATGCGATCGCCTCCAACAAGGCGCTTGCCACGATGCCGGCCACGCTCTACACGATCGGCGTGGCGATCGCGGCGTTTCCGGCATCGATGTGGATGAAGCGCGTCGGGCGCCGCAACGGGTTCATGACCGGCACGGCCTTCGGCGCGGCGGGCGCGGCGCTCGCGACGTTCGCGGTCGCGCGCGGGGACTTCACCCTCTTCTGCGTTTCGATGCCGATCATGGGCGTGTACAACGCCTTCGGGCAGTACTACCGCTTCGCCGCGGCGGATGCGGCGGCGAGCGACTTCAAGGCGAAGGCGATCTCGTACGTCCTGGCCGGTGGCCTCGCGGGAGGCATCATCGGCCCCGAGGTGAGCCGGCACACCCGGGACTTCGCGCAGCCCGAGCATCTCGCCACCTTCGCCTCGCTCATCGCCTTTTGCTTCCTCGCCATGGCGATCGTGAGCCTCGTGCGCATCCCGGATTCGGCCGCGAGCGCGGACAGCGCCCCCGCGCGGCCGATGGCCGAGATCGCGCGGCAGCCCGCGTTCCTCGTCGCCGTGGGAGTGGGCGCGCTGGGCTACGCCGTGATGAACCTCCTCATGACGTCGACACCGCTCGCGATGAGCTTCTGCGGCCATCCCTACGACGCCGCAGCCTTCGTGATCGCCTCGCACGTGATCGGCATGTTCGCGCCGTCCTTCTTCACGGGCTCGCTCATCAAGCGCTTCGGCGTCCTCCAGGTGATGCTCGCCGGCGTCGCATGCCTCTTCGCGTGCGTGGGCGTGGCGCTGTCGGGACAGGCGATCGCGAATTTCTGGTGGGCCCTGGTGCTGCTGGGCGTGGGCTGGAACTTCACCTACATCGGCGGCTCGACGCTCCTCACCGAGACGTATCGTCCCTCCGAGAAGGCGAAGGCGCAGGGCACCAACGAGATCACGGTCTTCGGCGTGCAGGCGTTGTCCTCGTTCGCCGCGGGCGTGCTGGTGAACACGGCCGGATGGAACACGATCAACTACGTCGGGTTCGCGATGGCGCTTTGCGCCGGGGGCGCCGCTTCCTGGCTGCTCGCAACGCGGCGGCGTAGCCCAGCCGCGCCCAGCGCGTCATGACCTGGGCGTCTTCGAAGGCGTCTTCCGGCACCGCGAAGTAGTGGGTGACCACGGTCTCGCCTTTCTTCTCGAAGGTGAAGGGCCCGGGGCTCGCGCGCTCGAATTGCGCTCGGTTCTCGTCGTCGCTCTTGAAGTAGAGCGTGTCGTCGGCCACCAGCGCGAAGAAGACGCCGTCACGGTAGACGCCCCAGCCGCCGAACATCGAACGGACCGTGACCGCGCCGAAAGGGCGTAATTGTTCGACGACGAGCTCGACGAATTCCGGTGGTTTACGCACGGGATATCGATGTCCGAAAATGGCGAGCAGGAGCCGCGCGCGGGCGGATAATGGCTGCATGCTACTCGATGCCGACCAGTGTTACCGGGCCATGCAGACCCACGATGCGCGCTTCGACGGGCGCTTCTTCGTGGGCGTATCCAGCACGCGGATCTATTGCCGCCCCGTGTGCACGGTGCGCACGCCGCTGCGGCGCAACTGCAGCTTCTTCGCGAGCGCCGCCGCGGCGGAAGCCGGCGGCTTTCGCCCCTGCCTGCGCTGCCGTCCCGAGCTCGCGCCGGGCTACGCCGCGGTGGATGCGAACCGGCGCCTCGCCCAGTCGGCGGCCGGAATGATCGAGGACGGGCGCCTCGCGGAGGCGAACCTCGAGAAGCTCGCGGGCGCGCTGGGGGTCACCGACCGCCACCTGCGCCGCGTCTTCCAGCAGGAGTTCGGCGTCTCGCCGGTGGAGTACGCGCAGACGCAGCGCCTGCTGCTCGCCAAGCGGTTGCTCACGGACAGCGCGATGCCGGTGATCGACGTCGCGATGGCGAGCGGCTTCGCGAGCCTGCGCCGCTTCAACCACCTTTTCCGCACGCGCTATCGCATGACGCCCGGCCAGTTGCGCCGCGACACGACGCGCGAGGCGCCCGTCGAGAAGATGGTGTTCGAGATCGCCTATCGCCCGCCGTACGACTGGTCCTCGATCCACGCGTTCCTCGCGCGCCGCGCCGTCGCCGGCGTCGAGATCGCGGATTCGCGCAGCTACTCCCGGACACTTCGCCTGGCTCGACACAAGGACGTCGTGAGCGGCTGGTTCTCCGTGGCTCCCGTTGCGCGGAAAAACGCCCTGCGTGTTTCCGTGAGCGCCTCGCTGGCGAAAGCGCTGCCCGCGGCGCTTTCGCGCGTGAAGCATCTCTTCGACGTCGCGGCGCATCCGGAAGAAATCTCGCAGGCGCTGGGTGAGCTCGCATCGCCGCGTCCCGGCCTGCGCCTTCCCGGCGCCGCCGACGGCTTCGAGCTCGCGGTGCGCGCGATCCTCGGGCAGCAAGTGACCGTCATCGCCGCAATGCGCATCGCCTCGCGCCTCGCCGAAGCGTTCGGCGAAGACATCGCCACGCCCGTCGCGGGATTGACGAAGCTCTTTCCCACGCCCGAGGCGATCGCCGCCCTCGATCCGTCGCAAGTCGCCGCGACCGGAATCATCTCGGCCCGCGCGCGAGCCATCGTCGCGCTCGCGAAGGAAGTCGCCGCCGGGCGCATTCGCCTGGAGCCCTCCGCCGACGTGGCCACGACGCTCGCCGCGCTGGAAGCATTACCCGGCGTGGGCCCGTGGACCGCGCAATACATCGCGATGCGCGCCCTCGCCTGGCCCGATGCGTTCCCGCACCCGGACGTCGCCGTGATGAGAGCGGTGGGCGGTGGGCGGTCGGCGGTGGGCGGCAAGGAGGTTCTTTCGCACGCCGAGCAATGGCGGCCATGGCGCGCCTATGCCGTCATGCATCTATGGAAATCACTGGAGGAAAAATGACTCGCTACGCCAGGCTGCAAACCCCGATGGGCACGATGCTCGCCACCGCGAAGGACGGCGCGCTCACCGGCCTCTATTTCGATCGCCAGCGTTACGCGCCGCGGATCGAAGCGGATTGGGTGGAGGATCCGCGTGCGAAGCCGTTCGACGAGTGCGGGCGCCAGTTGCGCGAATACGCCGAAGGCATTCGTCACGAATTCGACCTGCCGCTCGCACCCGAAGGCTCCGAATTCCAACGCAACGTCTGGGCCGTGATCGCGCGCATCCCGTATGGCGAGACGCTCACCTACGCCGAGCTCGCGAAACGCGCCGGCGCATCCGGAAAGGCGCGCGCCGCGGGTGCCGCAACCGGGCGCAATCCGATCTCGGTCATCGTCCCGTGCCATCGCGTCGTCGGGTCCGACGGGAGCCTCACCGGCTACGCCGGCGGTGTCCCGCGCAAGGCGAAGCTCCTCGAGCTCGAAGGCGCGCTCGCAGGATCGCTCATTTGAGGCCCCAGGACCTCGCGCGCCTCGTCGCGCTCGCCGCGGTGTGGGGCGCCTCGTACCTCTTCATGCGCTACGCGGTGCCCCAGCTGGGACCCGTGCAGATGATCACGCTTCGCGTGCTGGTGGGCGGATTGCTGCTCTGCGCGTTCCTCGCCATCACGCGCGGCCCCGTCGACTGGCGCCGGCATTGGAAGGATTTCCTCTTCGTCGGCGCGATCGGCACCGCGCTGCCGTTCGTGCTCATCGCGCGCGCGCTCACGTCGATCGACGCGTCCACCGCCGCGATTCTGAACGCGCTCTCGCCGCTGTTCACCTCGCTCATCGCGGCCGCGTGGATCGGCGATCGGCTCACGCTGCCGAAGATGATCGGCATCACGCTCTGCCTCGCGGGAACCATGGTGCTGGTGGGGTGGACGCCCGCACCCATGACGCCTGCGCAGCTCATCGGCGCCGCGATGTCGGTCGGGGCGACGGCGCTCTACGGCTTGTCCAACGTGTACGCGAAAGTGCGCCTGAAGAACGCGAGCGCCATGGGAATCTCGGTGGGCACGCTGCTCATGGCCGCGGCGGTCCTCCTGCCAATCGCGTTCGTCGCCCCCTCGCCGCGCCCGCTCGCGGAAGTGACGGCCCTCGCGTGGGCCGCCACACTTGCCCTCGCCGTCTTCTCCACGGCCATCGCTTTCATCTGGTACTACCGGCTCATCGCGGATGTGGGTCCCGTGAAATCGATCACGGTGACGCTCCTGGTCCCGATCTTCGGGATGGTCTGGGGCGTGATCTTCCTGGACGAGCCGGTGACGCCGGGGCGCATCGCCGGTTGTGCGATCATCCTCGCCGGATGCGCGCTCATCCTCGGACTGGTGAGAAACCCGCTGGGGGCGCGCATGTCGTAGAAAGACATGCCCAACCGCCTCGCCCGGGAAACCAGCCCCTACCTCCAGCAGCACGCCGAAAACCCCGTGGATTGGTATCCGTGGGGCGCGGAAGCGCTCGCCGAAGCCAGGCGCACCGGCAAGCCCATCCTGCTCTCGGTCGGGTACTCCGCGTGCCATTGGTGCCACGTGATGGCGCACGAGTCGTTCGAGAATCCCGACATCGCCCGCGTGATGAACGACAACTTCGTCAACATCAAGGTCGATCGCGAGGAGCGTCCCGACATCGACCAGATCTACCAGGTCGCCCAGGCGATGCTCACGCAGAGGAACGGGGGCTGGCCGCTCACGATGTTCCTCACGCCCGAGCAGATGCCGTTCTTCGGCGGCACCTACTTTCCCGATCGCCCGAAGTACGGCATGCCCGGCTTCGGCGACCTCCTCCTTCGCGTGCGCACGTTCTACGACGAGAACCCGGACGACATCCGAGCGCAGGGCGAGCAGCTCGCCCAGGCGCTCGCGCGCACCTCGCCCAGCGCCGCGGGCATGCCCGACTTCGACGCGTTGCCGCTCGACGAAGCGGCAACCTACCTCGCGCACGCGTTCGATTCCGTCGAGGGCGGCTTCAGCGGCGCGCCCAAGTTCCCGCACCCCGACACGATCGAGCTGCTCATGCGCCGCTTCGCGGCGCTCGGCGACCGCGCCTCGCTCGAGCGCGCGCTGCTGACGCTTCGCAAGATGGCCGAGGGCGGGATCTTCGACCAGCTGGGCGGCGGCTTCGCCCGCTACAGCGTGGACGAGCGCTGGGCGATCCCGCACTTCGAGAAGATGCTCTACGACAACGGGTGGCTGCTGCGCATGTACGCCGATGCCTGGGCGATCACGCGCGATCCGCTCTTCAAGCGCGTGTGCGAGGAAACCGCCGCCTGGGTGATGCGCGAGATGCAATCGCCCCAGGGGGGCTACTACTCTTCACTGGACGCGGACTCCGAAGGCCACGAAGGCAAGTTCTACGTCTGGACGCCGGCCGAGGTGAGCGCGCTCGTCACGCCCGAGGAATACAAGGTGGTCGCGGCGGTGTACGGCCTGGACCACGCGCCCAACTTCGAGAACACGCATTGGCATTTCGTGGTCGCGTTCCCGCCCGAGACGGTCGCGAAGGACCAGGGCGTCGACGCGGATTCGACGCGGCGAATGCTCGACTCCGCGCGTGCGAAGCTTTTCGCGGCGCGCGAGAAGCGCGTGCGCCCCGGGCGCGACGAGAAGATCCTCGCCTCGTGGAACGCCCTCATGATCGGCGGCATGGCGCACGCGGCGCGCGTCCTCGCGAAGCCCGAATGGCTTGCCTCCGCGCGAAAGGCCGCGGACTTCATTCGCCGGGAGATGTGGCGCGACGGCAAGCTCCTCGCCACGGCCAAGGATGGCCGCGCGCACCTCGATGCCTACCTCGACGACCACGCGTATCTGCTCGCCGCACTGCTCGAAGTGATGCAGGCGCAATTCGATCCCCGCGACCTCGAGTGGGCGACCGAGCTCGGGCGCGTGCTCCTGGGCGAATTCCTCGATCCCGTGCAGGGCGGCTTCTTCTTCACCTCTCACGACCACGAGAGGCTCATTCACCGCCCGAAGCCCGGTCCCGACAACGCCACGCCTTCGGGCAACGCCGTGGCCGCTTTCGCGCTGAACCGGCTCTCGTTCCTCACGGGAGAGACGAGGTTCTCGGACGCGGCCGCGGGAACGCTCGCGCTTTTCTGGCCGCACCTCGAGCGCCAGGCCGCGGCCTTCGGCACGATGCTCGCCGCCCTCGAGGAACAGGTCACGCCGACGCGCACGCTCATCGTCACCGGGCCGCGGGGCGCGTTCGCGCCTTGGCACGAGCTGCTCGACGCGGCCTACATGCCGACCACCCTCGTGCTCTTCATGGATTCCACCGAAGGCCTTCCCGCCGCGATCGCAAAACCCGTGGGCGCGCAAGTCAACGCCTATCTGTGCGAAGGCGCCACGTGCCTCGCGCCGATCCGCTCCCCGGAGGAATTGCGGGAAAAGCTTACAATCCCCGCCTTTCAACCCACCCCAACGAACCGGAGTCCCACACCATGAGCAAGAGCGCCATTTTCGCCGCGATCGTCGCCATCGCGGCCCTGCCCGCCGTCGCGAACGAAGAGCTCGCGAAGAAGAACGCCTGCACCGCCTGCCACGCCGTGGACAAGAAGATCGTCGGTCCCGCGTTCAAGGAAGTCGCGGCCAAGTACCGCAACGACAAGACCGCCGAAGCGAAGCTCGTGAAGAAGGTGAAGGAAGGCGGCGTGGGCGTCTGGGGCCAGGTGCCGATGCCTCCCAACAGCACCGTGAGCGACAAGGACATCCAGGCGCTCGTAAAGTGGGTGCTGTCGCTGAAATAGTGGCCGGATGGGCCGATCGGCCCAGGGCGCAATGTAGTTCGCAGAAGGGTCGGCTTAGCGTGTAGGCTTGCCCTCCGAGTCCACCTGCACCGGAGAGCGCGTGAAGAGTCTGGAGAAACTGGCCTGCGCGCTCGTCGAAGAACGCGTCGAGATCATGGCGCGCTGGCGCGAGCAGGTCCGCCTCCTCGATTCCGCGAAGCACCTGGATCTTCCGACCCTGAACGACCACATGCCGGTCTGGCTGGGGGAAGTCGCCGAGGCACTGCGCACGCTCGCAGTCGAGCCGGTCGAGGACGGCGAGGACGCGTCGGTTCCCCTTGCGCACGGCCTGCAGCGTTTCGAAGACGGATTCGACATCGAAGAGGTGGTTTCCGAATACAACATCCTGCGCGACTGCATCCACGAGCTCGCCGAGCGCAGCGCGGTGGAACTGCGCGGCAGGGCGCGCCGGGTCGTGAACCGCGTGTTCGACGATGCCATCGGCTCGGCCGTGAAGGCGTTCGCCTCGAGCCAGGCCCGCGAAGTGCAGCGCCGGCGCGCCGAGCACCTCGCCTTCGTCGCCCATGACCTGCGCACGCCCCTCGGAGCCATCGCGTTCGCGACACAGATCCTCGAGCGGCGCATGCAGGATTCGGGCGGCGACGCCGAAACCCACCGGCTCCTGAAGATCCTCGCGCGCAACTCCAAGCAGCTCGAGGCGCTCGTAAGCCATGTGCTCGACGAGAACACGCAGCTCCTCACCGAGATGGCCGTGCACGTGGAGCGGCGCACCTTCGACCTCTGGCCGCTGGTCGAGACGCTGCTCCAGGACGTGCAACCGCTCGCCTCGAAGGGCGCGACGCGCCTCGTGAACCGCGTGCCCGACGAGCTCGACGTGCGCGCCGACGCGGGGCTCATGCGGCGCGTCTTCCAGAACCTCGTCTGCAACGCGATTCGCTACACGCCGGGCGGCGAAGTCGTCGTGGGCGCGCGCCTGGGCGGCGATGGCGTCGTCCACTGCTGGGTGACCGACGATGGCGCGGGCATCCCTGCCGATCGCATCGACAAGGTGTTCAACGAGCTCGAGAGCGACCCGGACCACGACGGCACGGGACTGGGCCTCGCGATCGTCAAGACATTCGTGGAGGCGCACGGCGGCAACGTGACCGTGGAAAGCGTCGAGGGCCGCGGCTGCACGTTCCTCTTCACGCTGCCGCTCGCCGTCCCCGTCGCCACAGCCGAAAAGGTGCCGGTCCCCGCGCGTTGACTCTGCGCGCGGCGATGCCCATAATTGCCGCCTTTCCGCGCCACACCCACCCCGCATCCCCAACGAATTCCAAGGAGTACCCATGAAGAGCTCCCAGAAGCTGACACTCGCCGTCGCCGTCGCGCTCGCGCTGGCCGCCTGCGGCAAGAAGGAAGAAGCACCGAAACCCGCTGCCGCCTCCGCCGCGCCGGCCGGCGTCACCGTCACCATCGCGCACGCGGGCCCGCTCACCGGCTCGATCTCGCACCTGGGCAAGGACGACGAGAACGGCGTGGCGCTCGCAATCGCGCAGGCCAACGACAAGAAGATCAGCATCGGCGGCCAGCCGGTCACCTTCAAGATGATGAGCGAGGACGACCAGGCCGATCCGAAGGTCGGCACCACGGTCGCGCAGAAGCTCGTGGACGCCAAGGTCGCCGCTGTCGTCGGCCACCTGAACTCGGGCGTGACGATTCCCGCCTCGGAGATCTACAACAAGGCCGGCATCCCGGTGATCTCGGGCTCGGCGACGAACCCGGCGCTCACCGAGCGCGGGCTGAAGAACGTCTTCCGCACCGTCGGGCGCGACGACCAGCAGGGTCCGGCCATCGCCGCCTACATCGCCGGCGAGCTGAAGGGCAAGAAGGTCGCCATCATCGACGACAAGACCGCGTACGGCGAAGGCATCGCCAACGAGGTCGAGAAGACGCTGAAGGGCTCGAAGGTGAGCATCGTCGCCCGCGAGCGCACCACGGACAAGGAAACCGACTTCAAGGCGATCCTCACCAAGATCAAGGCGAAGAATCCCGACGTCGTGTTCCACGGCGGCATGGACGCCACCGGCGGCCCGATGCTCAAGCAGGCGCGCGAGCTCGGCATCAAGGCGGTGTTCGCGTTCGGCGACGGCGCATGCACCAACGAGATGAGCAAGCTCGCGGGCCCCGCCTCCGAAGGCATGGCGTGCTCGCAGGCGGGCCTTCCCGCCGAGGCGGCCAGCAAGGAGTTCAAGGACACCTTCACCGCGAAGTACGGCGAGATCAAGCAGTACGCGCCCTACTTCTACGACGGCGCGATGGCCGTCATCGAGGCGATGAAGAAGGCCGACTCGACCGATCCGGCGAAATTCGGGCCGGAGATGTTCAACGTGTCCTTCACGGGCGCCACGGGCAAGGTCGAGTTCGACGCCAAGGGCGACCGCAAGGACGCCGAGATGACGATCTTCCGCATGGGCAAGGACGGCAAGATCCAGCCCGTCGCGATCATCAAGAACGGCGTTTCGACCCCGTTCAAGGCCGATGCCGGCGCTGCCGCCGCCCCGGCCGAGCCCAAGAAGGAAGAAATGAAGAAAGACGAGAAGAAGAAATAACAATAGGCGGCAACGCCGCTTCGAAGACGGCGCCGGGAGGCGCCGTTTTTTTTCGCCCCGCACCGCAGCGTAAAATCACAGCCCGTGGATACCTTCCTGCAGCAGATCGTCAACGGCCTCACGCTGGGCTGCGTCTACGCCGTGGTCGCGTTGGGCTACACGATGGTCTACGGCATCATCCAGCTCATCAACTTCGCGCACGGCGAAGTGGTGATGATCGGCTGCATGGTCGCCTTCTCGGTGATCGTGGCGCTCGCGCCCACCGGCATGCCGCCGCTCGTCATCGTGACGATCGGCACCGCGGCGGCCGTGCCGGTCTGCATGATGGTGGGATACGTGGTCGAGCGCGTCGCCTACCGGCCGCTGCGCAACGCCCCGCGCCTGGCGCCCCTCATCACCGCCATCGGCGTGTCGATCATCCTGCAGCACCTGGCGCTCCTCGTCTGGAGCCGCAACATCATCGCGTTCCCGCAGATCATCGAGTTGAAGCTCTACCACCTGGGCAACTCGGCCACGAGTGCCGCGATCAGCAACGTGCAGGTGGCGATCATCGGCGCGTCGATCGCGATGATGGGAGGGCTCCTCGCCCTCGTGTACCGCACCAAGATCGGCATCGCGATGCGCGCCACCTCGCAGAACCCGCAGATCGCGGGCCTCATGGGCGTGGACATCAACAAGGTGATCTCGATCACCTTCGTGATCGGCGCGGCGCTGGGCGCGGTCGCGGGCGTCATGGTCGGGACCTACTACGGCATCGCGCACTACCAGATGGGATTCCTCCTCGGGCTGAAGGCCTTCAGCGCGGCGGTGCTGGGCGGCATCGGCAACCTCGCCGGCGCCGTGCTCGGCGGGATCCTCATGGGACTCATCGAGGCGCTGGGCGCCGGCTACGTCGGGGACTTCACCAACGTCTGCTTCCTCGACCAATGGCTGCCGGGCTTCTCGGAAGTCTGCGCGGCGAGCCCCGAATCCAGTCTTTTCGGCAGCAACTACAAGGACGTCTACGCATTCATCGTGCTCATCCTGGTGCTGGTGTTCCGGCCGCAGGGACTGCTCGGCGAGCGTGTCGGAGATAGAGCATGAGCACACCCCCGCCCCCCACCGCGAACGATTCCATCCAGGTCTTCGACAAGTACGGACGCGAGTTCCAGGTCTCGCGCGAGCACTGGAGGAACGAGGTCCTTCCCGCGGCGCTGAAGTCCAACTGGGACAACGCCGACGCGCTCTATGGCGGGATCCTCCAGGCGCTGAACGACGACTTCTTCGAGGACGTGGCGGGCGCGGCCGAGCGGTTGCGCGAGCTCGAACCCGAAAGCGCACGCGCCGCGACCGTCCTCGCGTTCATTCGACTGCGCCAGAAGCGCATCGACGAGGCGCAATCGCTCCTCGAGGGCTACGTCTCGAAGCACGGCCCCGAGGGCACGGTGCTCAACAACCTCGCCAAGGTCCATGCGGAGCGAAACGAGAAGGACATGGTCGAGCGCACGCTGTGGCGCTCGCTCGAGGCCGATCCCAACAACGACAACAGCGTGGGCTGGTTCGAAGCGCTCGCGCGCGAGCGCGGCGGCTCCGCCGCGGCGACCGAAGCGCTCAAGCGCATCGCCGCGCTGCCCGGCGCCTGGCGCGCGCGCATGCACCTCGCGCGCTACGCGCTGGATGCCCGCGATGCGCAGGGCGCCATGAACCTCTACCGCGAGGCGCTCGGCATGGTGGGCGCCGACGTTCCCCCGGAAATGCTGATGACGATCACCGGCGACCTGGGCAAGCGCGGCTTCCTCGCGCAGCTCCTCGAGCTCGCCCTGCCGCGCTACGTGCCGGAAACGCACGGCGTCATGGTCGGCAACAACATCATCAAGGCGTATCTCGATTCGGGACGACCGGGCGAAGCGCGCGCCGTCCTCGAGCGCCTCTACAAGCTCAACCGCCCGGACTGGAAATCGGCGCTCTCGTTCTGGGACGGGCAGCTCATGCAGGCGCAGTCCTCGCGCAACGTGCCGATCGGGCCGACCATCGAGATGGCGATGTACGTGATCGACGGGCCGGTGTGGGCCCATGCGGCCTCGCCGGTGGCGAAGATCTTCCCGCCGCCCGCCGAAAACGCGGTGCGCGTGGCCTTCGTCGGATGCACCGCGGAAGTGGCCAACGCGCCCGCCACGCCCCAGGTGCAGCTCGCCGACGCCGCGGGGCGCCTGTCGCGAATCATCCCGCTCTACCTCTCCGAGCAGGCGCAGTTCCATTGCGGCGCGCGGGTCCGCTCGCTCTTCCCGTGGATGGACAACGCGCAGGGCGGAAGCTTCGTGCTCACGACGCTGCCCACGCCGGATGCCGACGCCGTCGCGCGCGCCAAGGGCGGCGGCGCCTGCGACTACGTGGTCGTCACGCACGTGAAGGGCGCGCGCGATCCGTGGTCCGCGACGCTGAAGCTCATCCGCTGCTCGGACGGCAAGGTGCTCTTCCAGCACGAAGCGTTCGCCACCGCCGATCGCACCGACATCATCGGCGTCGAGCTCGCCCTCGAATTGCAGCGCGCGCTCGAGAAGCACGCCGCGACGCCCGCGCACCTGCAAAGCGCGTACCTTCCGCCCGCACCGCCGCATCTCGGGCATTACATGCTGCGCCTGGAGCAGCTGCTGGCCGTGCGCTGCGCGCGCAGCGCCTCGGCGCTGCACGGCATCCGCGAGATCGTCGAGGGGGCGATGCACCTGTGCCTCGACCTGCCGAAGAGCGTCACGCTGCGCGCGCTGCTCGCCGACATCGTGGCCCGCGTGCGCAACATCCGCCCGGACGTGGCCGACGAATTCGCCGGGCGCGTGCGCCTGCTGCAGGAAGAGCATCCGCTGGACGAGCCCGCGCAGTCGGCGCTCGATTCCCTCTTCGCGGCCGCGCCCCAGCGTGCCTGACGCGGTCGGGATGCTCCGCCGGCATCCCCACGCCAAGTGGGTCGGCCTGGTGCTGGTGGCCGCGGCGCTCATCGCGTTGCCGCTGGTATTGGCGACGGTCGGCACCGCGTGGGTGAGGATCACCAACCTCGCGATCCTCTTCGTGATGCTCTCGCTGGGCCTGAACATCGTGGTGGGCTTCGCGGGGCTGCTCGACCTGGGGTACATCGCGTTCTACGCCGTGGGCGCGTACGTGTACGCGCTGCTCGCATCGCCGCACTTCAACATCCACTGGCC
>Ga0070693_100000564_pt1 | contig 16415 bp, 14 predicted proteins | sample KBSK1103metaG_FD_65472 | JGI IMG/M metagenome (GOLD analysis project Ga0070693, IMG submission 65472) | Corn, switchgrass and miscanthus rhizosphere microbial communities from Kellogg Biological Station, Michigan, USA - KBS K1-10-3 metaG | ecosystem: Host-associated > Plants > Roots >...
GTCACGCTGACCTTCCAGCGGGCGGGCTCGGTGACGATGACGATCGCGGTCGGCACGCCCGAGACCCAGCTGCCGCCGCCGCCGACCGTCTCGGTCGAGCCGGGGGGCGAGAGCGAGGGCTGAGCCGGTTCTGTCGTAGCACCCGACTACGGTTCGCCGGGTGGCGAAGACCAGGGACCGACCGGCCTACCGGTGCGCGGAGTGCGGGCACACCCCGCCGCGCTGGGTGGGCCGCTGCCCGGAGTGCCAGGCGTGGGGCTCCGTGGCCGAGGTCGGCGCCGCCCCGGTCGCGCTGCGCCCGCTGACCGCCGCCGTCACCGCGGGGGCGGTCACCACGCCGGCGCGGCCGATCGCCGAGATCGACGTCGAGGCGGCCAGAGCCCGGCCGACCGGGGTGGGCGAGCTCGACCGGGTGCTCGGCGGCGGCCTGGTGCCGGGCGCCGTGCTGCTGCTGGCCGGCGAGCCCGGGGTCGGCAAGTCCACCCTGCTGCTCGAAGTGGCCAGGCACTACGCGGCCAGCGGCACCGCGCTGGTCGTCACCGGCGAGGAGTCGGCCGCGCAGGTGCGGCTGCGGGCCGAGCGCACCGGCGCGCTGCACCCCCGGCTCTACCTGGCCGCGGAGACCGACCTGGCCGCGCTGCTCGGCCACGTCGAGACCGTCGACCCCGGCCTGCTCGTGGTCGACTCGGTGCAGACGATCGCGTCGCCGGCCGCGGAGGGCAGCGCCGGTGGGGTCACCCAGGTGCGGGCGGTCGCGGCCGCGCTGATCGCCGCGGCCAAGTCGCGCAACATGGCCACGGTCCTGGTCGGTCACGTGACCAAGGACGGCGCGATCGCCGGGCCGCGCGTGCTGGAGCACCTGGTCGACGTGGTGCTGCAGTTCGAGGGCGACCGGCACTCGACCCTGCGACTGGTCCGGGCCACGAAGAACCGGTTCGGCCCGGCCGACGAGGTCGGCTGCTTCGAGCTCACCGACGGCGGCATCGAGGGCCTGCCCGACCCGTCCGGGCTGTTCCTGTCCCGGCGGACCGAGCCGGTGCCGGGCACCTGTGTGACGGTCACCCTCGAGGGTCGCCGGCCGCTGCTGGCCGAGGTGCAGGCGCTGGTGGCCCGCTCGACGCTGGCCACCCCGCGGCGGGCGGTCAGCGGGCTCGACTCGGCCCGGGTGGCCATGGTGCTGGCCGTGCTGGAGCGGCGCGGCCGGGTCCGGCTCGGCGCCGACGACGTGTTCTCGGCCACCGTCGGCGGGGTGCGGGTGACCGAGCCGGCGGCCGACCTGGCGCTGGCGCTCGCGGTCGCCTCCGCCGCCCGGGACGCGCCGATCCCGCCGGCCACCGTGGTGCTCGGCGAGGTCGGCCTGTCCGGCGAGGTGCGCCGGGTCGGCGCGGTGGGCCGGCGGCTGGCCGAGGCGGCCCGGCTCGGCTTCAGCACCGCGCTGGTGCCGCCCGACCCCGGTCCGCTGCCCGACGGCATGCGGGTCACCGAGGTGGCCGACCTCGGCGCGGCGCTGCGGGCGTTGCCGCGCTGAGCCGCTCGAACCGCCCCGCCCCGGACGGGTACCGTGCACGGCGACGTACCAGCCCGTCACGGGTGGTCATCAGTGCTGCGGGCGTACGTAGACTGACGCAGTTTCAGGAGCCGGGGAGAGCAGGTGGCGGTGCCGGACCGCGAGGACAAGCTGCGCACGACCCTCGCCATGATCGCGCCCGGGACGTCACTCCGGGACGGCCTCGAGCGGATCTTGCGCGGCAACACGGGGGCCCTGATCGTGCTGGGGCACGACAAGCTGGTCGAGTCGCTGTGCACCGGCGGCTTCCCGCTGGACGTGGAGTTCTCCGCGACCGGCATGCGCGAGCTGGCCAAGATGGACGGCGCGGTCGTGCTGGACACCGACGGCTCGCGGATCGTGCGCGCCGCGACCCAGCTGATGCCGGATCCGAGCATCCCGACCGAGGAGTCCGGCACCCGGCACCGCACCGCACAGCGGGTCTCCTCGCAGACCGGCTTCCCGGTCATCTCGGTCAGCCAGTCGATGCGGGTCATCGGCCTGTACGTCGACGGCCGGCGATACGTGCTGGACAACTCGGCGGCGATCCTGTCCCGGGCGAACCAGGCGCTGGCCACGCTGGAGCGCTACAAGCTGCGGCTGGACGAGGTGTCCGGAACGCTGTCCGCGCTGGAGATCGAGGACCTGGTCACCGTGCGGGACGCGACCAGCGTGGCGCAGCGACTGGAGATGGTCCGCCGGATCGCCGACGAGATCGAGGGCTACGTCGTCGAGCTCGGCACCGACGGGCGGCTGCTGTCGCTCCAGCTGGAGGAGCTGCTGGCCGGCGTGGACGCCGAGCGCGCCCTCATCACCAGGGACTACCTGCCGGGCGGCGGCCGGCGCGGGCGGACCACCGACGAGGTGCTCGCCGAGCTGGCGGCGCTGTCCGCGACCGAGCTGCTCGACCTCGGCGCCGTCGCCCGCGCGCTCGGCTACCCGGCGACCCCGGAGTCGCTGGAGACCGCGGTCAGCCCGCGCGGCTACCGGCTGCTGGCCAAGGTGCCGCGGCTGCCGGCCACGATCGTCGACCGGCTGGTCGACCACTTCGGCGGGCTGCAGAAGCTGCTCGCGGCGTCGGTGGACGACCTGCAGACGGTCGACGGCGTCGGCGAGTCCCGGGCCCGCTCGGTCCGGGAGAGCCTGTCCCGCCTCGCCGAGTCCTCGATCCTGGAGCGCTACGTCTAGGGTGTGTCTCCCCATTGGCGGTGGACGCCGGCGGCGTCCAGGCGGCGTCCGGCGCCGCCGGGCAGTGGGGAGACGCGCCTTTAGGGTGCGCGCAGGCTCAGCGGGGCGCGGGGGCTCGTCAGCGAGCCGAGGCGGGCGACGAGGCCGTACGTGCCGGCGCCGACGCGGGTGCGGGTGCCGGCGCAGCTGGGTTGCGAGCTGAGGCCGGACCAGGTGACCGAGAACGTGTGCAGCACGCCCGGCTGCATCACCTCGACGTCGCGCTCGCCCTCCGGGTAGCAGTCGTTGCTTGACCACAGCCGCGTGGTCCCGTGGTAGAGCAGCACCTCCTGCAGCGCGGCGCCGAGGTCGCGGGTGCACGCGACCGTGCCGACGTTGCGCACCTGCAGCCGCAGCACCGGCGCCTGCCCGACCAGGTATGCCGGCTGGGCCGGGGACACGACCAGCCGCAGCTCCGCGTCCGGGCACGGCTTCGGGGCCGTGGTGGGCTGCGGGGCCGGCTGGCGGCTCGTCGGCGCGGGGGCGGTCCCGGACCCGCCGGCCGCCGACCCACCAGCCGCAGACCCGCTGGCCGCCGACCCGTCGCCGTCCGCGGCCCGGCCGGGGTCGTTGGTCGCCGGGGACGCGGTCAGCCCGCCCGGGTTCACGGAGGGGTCGGCCGAGTCCGACCCGGTCGCCGGCGCGCTCGGGCTCGGCGAGCCGACGGCGGCGGCGCGGTCGCCCCCACCGTCGCCGCCACCGGGCAGGATCGCCCAGAACAGCAGCAGCACTCCGACCACCGCGGCGAACGCCACCGCTCGGCGCCGCCAGTAGACCGACGCCGGCAGTGGGCCCACCGGGTGCAGCACGAAAACCACCGTAGCCGCGATGATCCGTTTCGCCGGGGAGCCGCGCCGGTCACCCTGCCGCCAGGGCGTGCCCCGGGGACGTGCCCTACCCTGCCGGGGTGCGCGGGTTCGCCGACACGGTCCTGGACTGGTACGAGACGGCCGCCCGTGATTTGCCGTGGCGCCGGCCCGGCGTCTCGGCCTGGGCGGTGCTGGTCAGCGAGATCATGCTGCAGCAGACGCCGGTGAGCCGGGTGCTGCCCGCGTACGAGGCGTGGTTGGCGCGGTGGCCGGCGCCGGCCGACTGCGCGGCGGCGCCGTCCGGCGAGGCGGTGCGGATGTGGGGCAGGCTCGGCTACCCGCGCCGGGCCCTGCGGCTGCACGAGGCCGCGCAGGTGATCGTGGACCGGCACGGCGGCGAGGTGCCGGCCGAGCTCGACGAGCTGCTCGCGCTGCCCGGGGTCGGCGCGTACACGGCCCGGGCGGTCGCCTCGTTCGCCTACGGCCGGCGCCACCCGGTGGTCGACACGAACGTACGCCGGGTGGTCGCCCGGGCGGTGCTCGGCCAGGGCGACGCCGGCCCGCCGTCGACCGCCCGGGACCTGGCCGCAGTGGCGGCGCTGCTGCCGGCCGACCCGGCGCGGGCGGCCCGGTTCGGGGTCGCTTCGATGGAGCTGGGCGCGCTGGTCTGCACGGCTCGCACGCCGCGGTGCGCGGACTGCCCGGTGGTCACGTCCTGCGCGTGGCAGGTGGCCGGCAGGCCGCCGTACGACGGGCCGGTGCCGCGGCCGCAGCGGTTCGCCGGCACCGACCGCCAGGTGCGCGGGCTGCTCCTGGAGGTGCTGCGGGCCGCCGACGGCCCGGTGCCGGCGGCGGCGCTGGACGCGGTCTGGTCGCTCGACGCGCAGCGGGCCAGGGCCTTGGACGGGCTGGTCGCCGACGGCCTGGTCGACCCGCTGCCGGACGGCACGTTCGCCCTGCCGGGCCTGCCCCCGTCTCAGATCTCGACCGGGGCGCCGATCTCCAGCCGGGAGTAGTCGGCGTTGCCGCGTTGGGCCACCCAGTTGTCGCTGAACTGCTGGCCCGGCGCCGACAGCACCGCGTCGTGGGTCGGGTGGGCCCGGTTCGGCCGCACGGCGCGCACGAAGTCGATCGCCTCGGCGATCTTCATCCACGGGCCGCCGATCGGCACGAACACGACGTCCACCGGCACGCCCGGCAGCGAGAACGAGTCGCCGGGGTAGTAGACCCGCTCGCCGATCAGGTATGCGTTGTTGGGCAGGTCGGGCACGTCCTCGTGGATGTGGGCGTGCCGGCCGCCGAACACCCGCACCGGGAAGCCTGCCGCCTGCACCGAGTCACCCGGCTGCACCGGTGTGCCGGGCACGCCGGGCAGCTTGGCCAGCACCTCGGGGTGCGCGAACACCGGCACGCCGGCGGCCCGCACCGCCTCGACGTCGAGGTGGTCGGGATGCTCGTGGGTGATGAGCACCGCGTCGGCGCCGCGCAGCGCGGCGGCCGGGTCGGAGAAGCCGCCGGGGTCGAGGACGAGCACCGCGCCGTCCTGCTCGAACCGGACACACGAGTGCGGGAGCTTGGTCAACCTCACGCGGAGACCCTAGACCGGTGCAGCGCCTCGACGCCGTCGAGGATCCGCTGCAGCCCGAAGCCGAACTCGTCGTCGGGGAACTCCTCCGGGTCGTCGTCGAAGATCCCGGCCGCCACCGTTGCCGCGACCTCCGGGAACCGGGCCGGATCGGCGACGCGCCGCACGACCTCGGCCCAGTCGATGGTCGGTCGGCCGCCGGCGCTGCGGGCCGCCCGGGTGAGGTCCTGCGCCAGCTGCGTCTCGGCCCGCACGAACGTCGCCAGCAGCAGCACCGTGCTGGCGCGCTCGCCCGGTTGCAGCGTGGTGCCGGCGAGTGCCCGCAACCCGAACTCGAACCACAGCATCTGACTCGGCCCGGCCGGCAGCCCACTGATCGGCACGTCGGTCATCCACGGGTGCGCGCGGTAGCGGACCTGCAGCTCCTGGGCCCAGGCGACCAGCTGGTCCCGCCAGGCCGCGGCGGGGTCGATCTCCGGCGGCTGACCGATCGCCGCGTCCAGCGCGAGCACGAGCAGGTCGTCCTTGCTGGCCACGTACCGGTAGACGGACATCGTGGTGAAGCCGAGCTTCTCCGCCAGCCGGCTCATCGACAGCGCGGCCAGCCCGCCCTCGTCGGCCAGCCCGACCGCGGCGGCGACGATCCGGTCGAGGCTCAGCGCCGGCTTGGGGCCGCCGCGGCGGGTCGGCTCCCGCAGGCCCCAGAGCTGCTCGACCGCGGCCGGTAGCCGCGATCCGGTGTCGGTCATCGCTTGACATCCTAAGACTGTGTATGACGTACTCTAACTTGTGTACGCCATACACGGACTTAAGGGAAGGGGCGGCGACATGAGCGAGGCCGAGCGCCGGCGGGGCGAGCGGGGGGCGACAGGTACCGACCCGGACGGGGCGCGGTCCGAGAGCGGAGTGGCGGTGGAGACGATCGGCCTGGGCAAGGCGTACGGGCCGACGGCGGTGCTCACCGGGGTCGATCTGACCGTCGCCCGCGGCTCGGTGTTCGCGCTGCTCGGCCCGAACGGCGCCGGCAAGACGACGACCGTGCGGATCCTGGCCACGCTGCAGCCGCCGGACGGCGGCACCGCCAGGGTCGCCGGCCGGGACGTCGTCGGCGAGCCGGAAGCCGTCCGCCGGGCGATCAGCCTGACCGGTCAGTTCGCCGCCGTCGACGACCAGCTGACCGCCGAGGAGAACCTGCTGCTGATCGGCCGGCTGCGGCGGCTCGGCCGGACCGAGCGCCGCCGCCGCACCGCCGAGCTGCTGGACATGCTCGAGCTGACCGCCGACGCCCGGCGCCGGGTGAAGACGTTCTCCGGCGGCATGCGCCGCAAGGTCGACCTGGCCATGAGCCTGGTCGGGCGGCCCGAGGTGCTGTTCCTGGACGAGCCGACCACCGGTCTCGACCCGCGCAGCCGGCAGGCGGTCTGGGACGTCGTCGGGGAGCTGGTCGGGTCGGGCGTGACGATCTTCCTCACCACGCAGTACCTGGAGGAAGCCGACCAGCTGGCCGACCGGATCTCGGTGCTGGACGGCGGCCGGGTGGTCGCCACCGGCAGCGCAGACGAGCTCAAGCGCCGGATCGGCGCCGAGCAGGTCGAGTTGGCGCTGGCCGACCGGGCCGGGATCGAGCGGGCCCGCGGGCTGCTCGGGCCGGGCGTGGTCGTGGCCGGCGCGGGCAGGGGCGGCGCCGGAGGGCCGGCGGCCGCCGGCGCCGAGCCCGTCGTCCGGGTGCCCACCGACGGCTCCGCCGACCACCTGCGCTACGTGCTCGACACCCTCGCGGCCGGCGGGGTCGCGGTGAGCACCGCGACCGTCCGCCGGCCGACCCTCGACGACGTCTTCCTCGCCCTGACCGGAACCCGCGAGCTGGAAGGTGCCTCCCGATGACCACGCTGGCCTACGCCGCCTCCGACTCGGCCGCGATGGTCGGCCGATCGGTCAAGCACACCGTGCGCAACCTCGAGTCGCTGCTGATGTCGGTGATCCTGCCGGTGGTGCTGATGCTGCTGTTCGTCTACGTCTTCGGCGGCGCGATCGACCCGAGCGGTCACTACGCGAACTACGTGGTGCCGGGGATCATCCTGCTCTGCACCGGCTACGGGGCGGCGTCGACGGCGGTGGACGTGGCCCAGGACATGGCCGAGGGCGTCGTGGACCGGTTCCGGTCGATGCCGATCCTCAGCTCGGCGGTGCTCACCGGACATGTGGTCGCGTCGGTCGCCCGCAACGCGCTGGCCACCGCGCTGGTGATCGGGGTGGCGTTCCTGACCGGGTTCCGGCCGGACGCCGGCGCGCTCGAGTGGCTGGCGGTGGCCGGCGTGCTGCTGCTGTGGGTGCTGGCGCTGTCCTGGGTGGCGGTGTGCTTCGGGCTGATCGCCCGCACCGTGGAGGGCGCGAACGGGTTCACCTTCCTGGTGCTGTTCCTGCCCTACCTGTCCAGCGCGTTCGTTCCGGTGGAGACGATGAAGGCGGGGCTGCGGGCGGTGGCGGCGAACCAGCCGGTCACGCCGATCACCGAGACGCTGCGCGGGCTGCTGCTCGGCACGCCGATCGGCTCGCACGGCTGGCAGGCGGTGCTGTGGTGCGGCGCGCTGCTGATCGGCGCGTACGGGGCGGCCAGCGTGCTGTTCCGCCGCCGTACCGCCGGCTGACCGCCGACCCCGGTACGGTCCGGCCGTTTTCCGGACGTCGAGCGTCCGCATGCCGATCTACGCTCGCCGGCGACCGGCACAGGCAGAGGAGTACGCATGTCCGAGCACACCGGCGACCTGCGCGGCGCCGAGTTCGACCACGCCGACCTGACCGGGGCGCGGTTCCGGAAGACCCACCTCGACGACGCGCGGTTCCGCATGGTCGACCTGTCCCGAGCCGACCTGCGCGACGTCAGCCTGGCCGGCGCCGCCGTCTGGGGCAGCGACATCGAGGGCCTGCGGATCGACGGGGTGGCGGTAGCCCCGCTGGTCGAGGCCGAGCTGGACCGGCGCTACCCGGAGCGGGCCTGGCGGGACGCGACCGACCCGGCCGGGCTCCGATCGGCCTGGGCGGCGGTCCAGGCTGCCTGGGCGGCCACGTACGAGCGGGTGGGCGGGCTGCCGGCCGGGAGCGTCGACGTCTCGGTGGACGGGGAGTGGTCGTTCGCGCAGACCCTGCGGCACCTGGTGTTCGCCACCGACGGGTGGCTCGGCGCGATCAGGGGTGAGGCGCGGCCGTTCCACCCCTGGGGACTGCCGTTCAGCGAGCTGGAGGAGTTCGCCGGCCCGGCGACCGACCTCGGCATCGACCCGGCCGCGGCGCCGTCGTACCCGGAGGTGCTCGCGCTGCGGGCGGACCGGGCCACCCGGGTGAGCGGGTTCCTGGCGGAGGTGACGCCCGACCGGCTGGCCGCGGAGGTCGTCGGGCCGGTCTGGAACGGCGGTCGTCAGTTCAGCGTGTACCGCTGCCTGCGGGTGATCTTCAACGAGGAGTGCGAGCACCGCCGCTTCGCCGAACGCGACCTCGATGCGATCGCCACCACCGACCCGACCCCCGCCCCTGACCCCGGCCCGGACGGCCGACGCTGAGGATCACATCCCGGCGCCGACGCCGGGCCTCAGGGCATGGCCTGAACGCTCGAAGGGCCGTGATCTCCGATCGGCATCCCCTGGCCCACTCCAGCGCACCGTGCGCCCGACGCCCGGTCTCGATCGGGGGCGTACGAAGGGCCGGATCTCATCCGACCCGGGTTCGAGGACAGGCAGGGCAAACGCCTGGCCGCGGATCACCGGCCAGGCAGGTGAAGGGTCCTCGATCGGGTCCTATCCCGGCCGCGGACCGGCGAGCCACGCACGGAGTGCGGGAAATGGGAAAGGGCCGGGATCCGATGTGGATCCCGGCCCTTTCCGGTGTGCTTACTCCTCGGCGGCGGCTCCGCCGGCGATGTCGGCGACCAGCGGCGTGTCCGGCACCGGAGCCGGCTTCGGCTCACCGCGGAAGGTGAACTCGGCCGAGTCGCCCTCCCCGGTGGTGTCCACCACGACGATGTGGCCGGCGGCCAGCTCGCCGAAGAGGATCTTCTCCGAGAGCGCGTCCTCGATATCGCGCTGGATCGTCCGGCGCAGCGGCCGGGCGCCGAGCACCGGGTCCCAACCCTTCTTCGCCAGCAGCTGCTTGGCGCTCTGGGTGAGCTCCAGGCCCATGTCCTTGTTCTTCAGCTGGGCGTCGACGCGGGTGAGCATGATGTCGACGATCTCGACGATCTCCTCCGGCGTGAGCTGGTGGAAGACGATGATGTCGTCGATCCGGTTGAGGAACTCGGGCCGGAAGTGCTGCTTGAGCTCGTCGGTGACCCGGTTCTTCATCCGCTCGTAATTGCTCGCGGTGTCGTTGCCGGCCTGGAAGCCGAGCGAGACCGCCTTCGCGATGTCCCGGGTGCCGAGGTTGGTGGTCAGGATCAGGACCGTGTTCTTGAAGTCGACGATCCGGCCCTGGCCGTCGGTCAGCCGGCCGTCCTCCAGCACCTGCAGCAGCGTGTTGAAGACGTCCGGATGGGCCTTCTCCACCTCGTCGAACAGCACCACCGAGAACGGCTTCCGGCGCACCTTCTCGGTCAGCTGACCACCCTCGTCGTAACCGACGTAACCGGGAGGCGCACCGACGAGCCGGGACACCGTGTAACGGTCATGGAACTCCGACATGTCGAGCTGGATCAGCGCGTCGTCGTCACCGAACAGGAACTCCGCCAGCGCCTTGGACAGCTCGGTCTTACCGACACCGGACGGGCCGGCGAAGATGAACGAGCCGCCGGGCCGCTTCGGGTCCTTGAGGCCGGCACGGGTGCGCCGGATGGCCTGGGAGACGGACTTGATCGCCTGCTCCTGGCCGACGACGCGGTGGTGCAGCTCCTCCTCCATGTGCAGCAGCCGAGCGGTCTCCTCCTCGGTCAGCTTGAACACGGGGATGCCGGTCCAGGTCGCCAGCACCTCGGCGATCTGCTCGTCGTCGACCTCGGCGACGACGTCCATGTCGCCGGCCTTCCACTCCTTCTCCCGCTGTGCCTTGGCGGCCAGCAGCTGCTTCTCCCGGTCGCGCAGCGACGCGGCCTTCTCGAAGTCCTGCGCGTCGATCGCGGACTCCTTCTCCCGGCGCACGCCGGCGATCCGCTCGTCGAACTCGCGCAGGTCAGGCGGTGCGGTCATGCGGCGGATCCGCATCCGCGAGCCGGCCTCGTCGATGAGGTCGATCGCCTTGTCCGGCAGGAACCGGTCGGAGATGTAGCGGTCGGCCAGGCCGGCAGCGGCGACCAGCGCGGCGTCGGTGATCGACACCCGGTGGTGCGCCTCGTAGCGGTCGCGCAGGCCCTTGAGGATCTCGATCGTGTGCGCCACGGTCGGCTCGCCGACCTGGATCGGCTGGAAGCGGCGCTCCAGCGCTGCGTCCTTCTCCAGGTGCTTGCGGTATTCGTCGAGCGTGGTCGCGCCGATCGTCTGCAGCTCGCCGCGGGCCAGCATCGGCTTGAGGATGCTCGCCGCGTCGATCGCGCCCTCGGCGGCGCCCGCCCCGACGAGCGTGTGCAGCTCGTCGATGAACAGGATGATGTCGCCGCGGGTGCGGATCTCCTTGAGGACCTTCTTCAGCCGCTCCTCGAAGTCACCGCGGTAGCGGGAGCCGGCGACCAGCGCACCAAGGTCGAGCGTGTAGAGCTGCTTGTCCTTGAGCGTCTCCGGGACCTCGCCCTTGACGATCGCCTGGGCAAGGCCCTCGACGACGGCGGTCTTGCCGACGCCGGGCTCGCCGATCAGGACCGGGTTGTTCTTGGTACGGCGGGACAGCACCTGCATGACCCGCTCGATCTCCTTCTCCCGGCCGATCACGGGGTCGAGCTTCGACTCCCGGGCGGCGGCGGTGAGGTTGCGACCGAACTGGTCGAGCACGAGGCTGGTCGACGGCGTGCCCTCGGACGCGGTGCCGGCCGGCTCCTTGCCCTGGTAGCCGGAGAGCAGCTGGATGACCTGCTGGCGGACCCGGTTGAGGTCGGCACCCAGCTTGACCAGCACCTGCGCGGCGACACCCTCGCCCTCGCGGATCAGGCCGAGCAGGATGTGCTCGGTGCCGATGTAGTTGTGGCCGAGCTGCAGCGCCTCGCGCAGGGACAGCTCGAGAACCTTCTTGGCCCGCGGAGTGAACGGGATGTGCCCGGACGGCGCCTGCTGGCCCTGGCCGATGATCTCCTCGACCTGGGAACGGACACCCTCCAACGAAATGCCAAGGGACTCCAAAGCCTTGGCGGCGACACCCTCGCCCTCGTGGATGAGGCCCAACAGGATGTGCTCGGTGCCGATGTAGTTGTGGTTGAGCATGCGGGCCTCTTCCTGCGCCAGCACGACAACCCTGCGAGCCCGGTCAGTGAACCGTTCGAACATGTGTCATCTCCTCACGTGCCCTCCCCCGGAGGGTCCCCTCTCCGTCGAGGGAGGACACCCGTCCGGGACTGGTTCCCGGGCCTCGGCGCCCCGTTGCCCTTCCCACTTTAGTCGCGACCGGTGGCGCCGTCCTTCCCCCTGGGGCTGGGGCCGTGCACCGTCCGCCGGCCGTACGCCCCGATGACGAGCCGTTTCGCGGCCGTCACCAGCGCAACTCAGTGGTAGCCCGGCACGTTCCGGGCCGCCCTACGCCCAGGGCGAACAGTTACCAAGCTGCGGCCGTGGCAGCCCCGGGCATGGCCAGGACATGGCGGAGCGCCGGGGAGAAGCTTCCCCGGCGCTCCGGTGGTCCGCGCCCACCCCCGCACCGTGCCGCCCGGCGGCGGCCGGCTCAGGCGGACTGGTTGTACTGCTCGATGATCGTGGCCGGGATCCGGCCGCGGTCGCTGACCTTGAGACCCTGCTTCTTCGCCCAGGACCGGATGGCGGCTGCCTGGTCGCGGTCCATGCTGGTGCTGGTGCCACCGCCGCGCCGGCCGGACCGGCCGGACGAGCTCGTCGAGCGCCCGATCTTCCGCGCCGCGCCGACGTACTTGGCGAACGAGTCACGCAGCTCGGTCGCGTTCTTGCCGGACAGGTCGATCTCGTAGTTGTTGCCGTCGAGTGCGAAGCTGACCGTTTCCGAGGCCTCGCCGCCGTCGAGGTCGTCGACGAGCAGCACCTGGACTTTCTGTGCCATGAGTTCCTCTTTCTGCCGGGGGTGAGAACAGCATATTCATCACCCGCCGGAAATGCCAAGTAGTTCGACCCTCAGGAGGGTCGCACCAACGGGAAGAGGATCGTCTCACGAAGACCGCGTGCTCCGGTGAGCAGCTGCAGAAGGCGGTCGATACCGAATCCGATACCACCGGTCGGCGGCATCCCGTACTCCAGTGCCCGGAGGAAGTCCTCGTCCAGTTGCATGGCATCCGGATCGCCCGCAGCCGCCATCCTCGCCTGTTCCACCAGTCTCGCCCGCTGCACGACCGGGTCGACCAACTCCGAATATCCGGTGCCCCGCTCGACGCCGGCGGCGTAGAGGTCCCACTTCTCAGCCAGACCGAAATCCGTGCGGTGTGCACGCACTAGCGGCGAGGTGTCCAGCGGGAAATCCCGGACGAACGTGGGCGCGACAAGAGTGTGTTGGACCAGTGCCTCGAACAGTTCCTCGACCACCTTGCCCGGAACCCAAGCAGGATTCACCTCGATGGCATGTTGTTCCGCGATCTCGTGCAGGCGCCGCAAAGATGTGGCCGGTGTCACCTCTTCGTCCACTGCGTTCGATACTGCGTCGTACAGACGGATCGAGGCCCATTGGCCACCGAGATCGTATTCGGTGCCGTCGAAATGTGTCACGACAGTATCGCCGGACAGCGCGACCGCGCAGGCCTGGATGAACTCCCGGGACAGCGTCGCCATCGAGTCGTAGTCGGCGTAGGCCTCGTACGCCTCGAGCATCGCGAACTCCGGCGAGTGGGTGGCGTCCACGCCCTCGTTGCGGAAGTTCCGATTCACCTCGAAGACCTTCTCGATGCCGCCGACGACCGCCCGCTTGAGATACAGCTCCGGCGCGATGCGCAGATAGAGGTCGATGTCCAGCGCATTGCTGTGGGTCACGAACGGCCGGGCGGCGGCACCGCCGTGCTGCACCTGCAGCATCGGGGTCTCCACCTCGACGAAGCCGCGCCGGTGGAACTCCGCCCTGATGGTCTGCACCACGGTGTCCCTGGCCTCGACCATCCGCCGCGCTTCCGGCCGGACGATGAGGTCGACGTACCGCTGCCGGACCCGCGCCTCCTCGCTCATCGGCTTGTGCGCGACCGGGAGCGGCCGCAGGGCCTTCGCGGTCAGCCGCCATTCCTCGGCGAGCACGGAGAGCTCGCCCCGGCGGGAGGTGACGACCTCACCGAAGACGAACACGTGGTCGCCGATGTCCACGTCGGCCTTCCAGGCCGCCAGCGACTGCGGGCCGACCTTGTCCAGCGAGATCATCGCCTGCAGCTCGGTGCCGGACGCGCCGCCCTCCCGCAGCGTGGCGAAACACAGCTTGCCCGTGTTGCGCATGAAGATGATCCGGCCGGTCACGCCGACCCGGTCGCCGGTCGCGACATCCGGCGGCAGGTCGGGGTGGCGCGCGACCACCTCGGCCAGCGTGGCGGTCCGCGGGACGGACACCGGGTAGGGGTCGGCGCCCGCCTCCTTGAGCCGCTCCAGCTTCTCCCGGCGCACGAGCTCCTGCTCGGAGTGGTCCTGCTCGTCGTCGTCGGTCACGGCCGTGATCGTTCCCTCGGCGGGCGCCTGCGTCACGGCCGTCGAGCCTATCGGCCGGACCTGGCCGGCTCGTCGGTAGCCTCGGCGGACGTGGACGAGGACGAGGCACGGCGCACCTCCTGGCGCGAGGTCGAGATCGCGGTCCAGTACGACCGGGCCCGCCCGGGCTACCCGCCCGAGGCCGTGGCGTTCGCGCTGGCGCCGCTGCGCGGCCGGCCCGACCTGCGTGCCGCCGACATCGGTGCCGGGACCGGGAAGCTGACCAGCGCGCTGTGTGCGGCCGGCGTGAGCACCGTCGCGATCGAGCCGGCGCCGGGCATGCTCAAGGTGCTCCGGCACGCGGTCTCCCGCGCGCAGGTGCTGGCCGGCACCGCCGAGGACCTGCCGCTGCCGGACGCCTCGGTCGACCTGGTCACCGTGGGCCAGGCGATGCACTGGTTCAACCTCGACCGGGCGATACCGGAGATGGCCAGGGTGCTGCGGCCGGGCGGCCGGCTGGCGCTGTTCTACAACTCCCGCGACGACGCGGTGGGCTGGGTGCAGGCACTGGCCGACCTCGTCGGCGACCACGCCGACCACGCGAGCGCGCATCGGGAGGACCGACCGGAGGTGCTCGGCCCGTTCGAGCCGGAGGAGCTGGCCCGCTTCCGGCAGCAGCAGGAGCTGGACGCGGACGGGCTGGCCGACCTGCTCGGCTCGCGCAGCTACGTGATCACCATGGCTCCGGACGCCCGGGCCGAGCTGCTCGACCGGGCCCGGACGCTGGCCCGGACGCATCCGCAGCTGGTCGGCCGGCAGCACTTCTACCTGCCGTACGTGACGACGGTGCAGCGCTACACGCTGGCCAGCTGAGCACCCGGCCTCAGGTGTTGCGCTCGTAGACCAGCCGCAGCCCGACCAGCGTGAGGTCGGGCTCGTAGTGCTGGATCGTCTCGCTCTCCGCGATCACCACCTGGGCCAGCCCACCGGTGGCGATCACCGTGGCCGGCGCGCCGAGCTCGGCCTCGATGCGGCGGACCAGCCCGTCGATCTGGCCGGCGAAGCCGTACAGGATGCCGGACTGCAGCGCCTCGACCGTGCTCTTGCCGATCACCGCGCGCGGCCGGGTCAGCTCGACCTTGAGCAGCCGGGCGGCCCGGGACGCCAGCGCGTCGATGCTGATCTCGATGCCCGGCGCCAGCACGCCGCCGACGAACTCGCCCTTGGCACTGACGATGTCGAAGTTCGTCGAGGTGCCGAAGTCGACGACGATCGACGGGCCGCCGTAGCGGTGGTACGCGGCGAGCGCGTTGACGATCCGGTCGGAGCCGAGCTCCTTCGGGTTGTCGTAGAGCAGCGGGACGCCGGTGCGGACGCCGGGCTCGACGACGACCGCGGGCAGGTGCGCGTAGTAGCGCTCCAGCATGATCCGCAGCTGCGCCAGCACGGCCGGCACCGTGGAGCAGGCCGCCACCCCGTCGACCTTGGTCGAGCCGAGCAGCCCCCGGTAGGCGAGCGCGAGCTCGTCGGCGGTGTCCCTGGCGTCGGTCTTCACCCGCCAGGACTCGATCAGCTGCGGCCCGTCGAAGACGCCCAGCACGGTGTTGGTGTTGCCGATGTCGACCGCGAGCAGCACGGTTCCAGCTTTCCAGACGGCGACGCCCGAGGTCAGGCCTCAGCCGTCGCGGAGATCGAGGGCGATGTCGAGGATCGTCGCCGAGTGGGTGAGCGCGCCGACCGAGATGTAGTCGACGCCGGTCGCGGCGACCGCGCCGGCCGTGTCCAGGGTGAGCCCGCCGGACGCCTCGGTCCGTACCCCCGCCGGCCGGGTCACGGCGACCGCCTCGGTCATCTGCGCCGGGGTCATGTTGTCCAGCAGGACGAGGTCGGCGCCGGCCGCGACCGCCTCCCGCACGTCGTCGACCGAGTCGCATTCGACCTCCACCGGCAGGGCCGGGTAGGCCGCCCGGACCAGCGCGAACGCCGTGCCGACGCCGCCCGCCGCGATCACGTGGTTGTCTTTGACCAGCGCCGCGTCGGACAGGCTCATCCGGTGGTTCCGGCCGCCGCCGCGGCGCACCGCGTACTTCTCCAGCGCCCGCAGGCCGGGCGTGGTCTTGCGGGTGTCCCGGATGGCGGCGGCCGAGCTGGACACCGCGTCGACCCACCGGGCGGTCGCCGTCGCCACCCCGGACAGGTGGCAGAGCAGGTTGAGCGCGGTCCGCTCGGCGGTGAGCAGCGAGCGGGTCGGGCCGGTGACGGTGGCCAGCACCGCGCCGCGGCGGACCCGGTCCCCGTCCCGGACGGCCGGCTCGACCACCACCCGGGGATCCACCGCGGCGAACACGGCCGCGGCGACCGGCAGGCCGGCCACGACCCCGTCCGCCCGGGCGACCAGGTCGCCGACCGCGGTCTGGTCGGCCGGCACGGTCGCCGTCGAGGTCACGTCCACGCCGCCGGCGAGGTCCTCGGCCAGCGCCCGCCGGACGAGGTCGTCCACGTACGCCGGATCGAGCTCGCTCACCCCCCGCTCGCCCGGGGAGCCGTCGCACTCGCCCACCCCC
>Ga0070693_100000565_pt1 | contig 16415 bp, 11 predicted proteins | sample KBSK1103metaG_FD_65472 | JGI IMG/M metagenome (GOLD analysis project Ga0070693, IMG submission 65472) | Corn, switchgrass and miscanthus rhizosphere microbial communities from Kellogg Biological Station, Michigan, USA - KBS K1-10-3 metaG | ecosystem: Host-associated > Plants > Roots >...
ACATCACGCGCTTCATCCGGGATCTTCGCGAGAAGAACCCCCAGATCGTCGAGCTGCAGAAGAAAAACCGGGCGACGTGGTGGGACAAGCCGCAGGACCTTCAGATCCAGCGCGAACGCGACGCGGCCGCGGTGCCGCAACCCGGATACGTTTATTTCCCGCTGCCCCAGCGGGCCGAAGACAAGCCCTAACCCGGGAACAACGCGAGGACGCCGTCGAGGCCCGCGTGGTCGAGGGCATAGCCGGCCTTCGCCTTCACGACGGGTTTCGCGTGATACGCGATGCTCGTGCCGGCTTCGCCCATCATCGGCAGGTCGTTGGCGCCGTCGCCGATCGCGAGCACCCGCTCGCGCGCCAATCCCAGCTCCTTGCTGATGCGCGCGACGTGCGCGGCCTTGCCCGCGGCGTCCACCAGCGGCCCCGACACCGTTCCCGCGAGCTTCGCGCCCTCGATGTCGAGAGTGTTCGAGTACGCATAGTCGAAGCCGATCTCGTCGCGCACGCGGTCGGTGAAATACGTGAAGCCGCCCGAGACGAGGAGCGTCTTCACGCCGTTGCGCTTCGCGGCCGCGAGGAGCTTTTCCGCTCCCCGGTTGAAGCGCAGGCGATCCTCGTAGACGCGCGCGAGCGAACCCGCGTCGAGCCCGGCGAGGCACTTCACGCGCCGGCGCAGGCTCTCGGGCCAGTCGATCTCGCCGCGCATCGCGGAGGCGGTCACCGCGGCGACTTGCGCCTTGCGCCCCGCGAAGTCCGCGATCTCGTCGATGCACTCGATCGAGATGAGCGTGGAATCCATGTCCATCGCGAGAAGCCCGAAGTCGCGAAGCGCGCGGCCATCGTCGACGAATCCGAAGTCCAGCTTCGCGCGCGCCGCGTGCCCCGCCACCTGCGGTTTCGTCGCGGGATCCGCATGCGTGATGCGAAAGGCCTGGTCCGTGATGCGCTCGATGGCGGCGCCGCGCGAAAGGCGGTGCAGCTCCTTCAGGTCGGGAGTCGAGACGTCGTCGCCCTGGATGACGAGGTTCATCACGCGAGTTTACGGAGGAATTGCCGCACCTCGTTCGAGCGCAGCTTCAGGTCCTCGTGCTTCATCTCGATCTTCACCCGATCGGGACCCGGCAGGCGGTAGATGCGATTGCTCTGCACCAGGGAAAGCACGCGGCGCGAATCGACGGGCGGCTGCGGGATGAACTGCACCACGATGCCGCCCGCGGAAGCGTCGATCTTCTGCACGCCCAGCGGCGCGCCCTGGATGCGCAGCTTGTGGCACTCGATGAGGACGCGCGCCGGATCCGGCAGCGGGCCGAAGCGATCGACGAGCTCCTCGATGAGGCGCTCGAGCTCCTCGTCGGTCGAGCAGTTCGCCAGTCGCTTGTAGAGGACGAGGCGCTCGTGGACGTCTGCGCAGTAGGTCCCGGGGAGCAGCGCCGGCGCGTGCAGGTTCACTTCGGTGGCCACGTTGATGGGCCCGGCGAGGTCCGGCTCCTTGCCCTTCTTGAGCGAGCGCACCGCGTGCTCGAGCATCTCCGTGTAGAGCGCGAAGCCCACGTCGTGGATGCCGCCCGACTGCGATTCGCCGAGCACCTCGCCCGCGCCGCGGATCTCCAGGTCGTGCATGGCGAGGTAGAAGCCCGCGCCCAGGTCTTCCATCATCTGGATCGCCTGCAGGCGTTTCTTCGCCGCGGCCGAGAGCGCTTCCTCGCCCGGCGTGAGCAGGTACGCGTAGGCCTGGTGGTGCGAGCGGCCGACGCGCCCGCGCAGCTGGTGAAGTTGCGCGAGGCCGAACTTGTCCGCGCGGTGGATGAGGATGGTGTTGGCGCTCGGCACGTCGATGCCGGTCTCGATGATCGTCGAGCACAGCAGCAGGTTGGTGCGCTGGTGATAGAAGTCGCGCATCACCCGCTCGAGCTCGCGCTCGGGCATCTGGCCGTGCGCCACGGCGATGCGCGCTTCCGGAAGCAGCTCGGCCAGCTCCTCGCGGCGGTTCTCGATCGTTTCCACCTCGTTGTAGAGGTAATAGGCCTGGCCGCCGCGCTTGAGCTCCCGCAGCACCGCCTCGCGCACGATGCCCATCGACAGCCGGTTCACGAACGTCTTGATCGACAGGCGCCGCTGCGGCGCGGTGGCGATCACCGAGAAGTCGCGAAGCCCTTCGAGCGACATGGCGAGCGTGCGCGGGATGGGCGTGGCGGTGAGCGTGAGCACGTCCACCTCGGCGCGCAGCTTCTTCAATTGCTCCTTCTGCCGGACGCCGAAGCGGTGCTCCTCGTCGATGATCACGAGGCCCAGGTTCCTGAACTTCACGTCCTTCTGGATCAGCTTGTGCGTGCCGATCACGATGTCGACGCGGCCGGCGGCGAGCTCCTCGAGCGTTTTCGCGACCTCGCGGGGACTGCGGAAGCGCGAGAGCTCCGCGATGCGCACCGGAAATGCCGAGAAGCGGTCGCTGAAATTCTGGAAGTGCTGCTCCACGAGCAGCGTCGTGGGCACGAGGATCGCCACCTGGGTTCCGCCCGCGACGGCGACGAAGGCCGCGCGCATCGCGACCTCGGTCTTGCCGAAGCCGACGTCGCCGCACACCAGGCGGTCCATCGGGCGACCCGCCGTCATGTCCTCGATCACCGCGTGGATCGCTGCCGCCTGGTCGGGCGTCTCCTCGAAAGGGAAGGTGGACGCGAAGGACTCGTAGTCCTGCGCCGTGACCGGGAACGCATGTCCCTGGCGCGCGTGGCGCTTGGCATAGAGATCGAGGAGCTCCGCCGCGGTGTCGCGCACCTGGCGCGCGGCCTTGCGCTTGGCCTTCTCCCACTGGCCGCTGCCCAGCCGATGCAGCGGCGCGGCTTCGGGCGAGGCGCCGGTGTAGCGGCTGATCACGTGCAACTGCGACACGGGCACGTAGAGCTTGTCGCCGCCTTCGTACTCGAGGTGCAGGAACTCCATCGCGCCTTCGCCGAGATCGAGCGTCACGAGCCCGAGATAGAGGCCGATGCCGTGCTGGCTGTGCACCACCGGGTCGCCGGGTTTCACCTCGGCGAGGTCGCGCACCATGCCCTCGGCGCTGGAGCGCGCGCGATTGTCCCGCCGCCTCGATTGGCGCACCTGTCCCGGATACAGCTCCGCTTCGGTCACCAGCGCGAGCTGCTCGCCGGGCAGGGTAAAGCCCGCCTGCAGCGGACCGTAGGTGAGGGCGACCGGATGCGCCGATTCCCTGAAGCGATTCCAGTCGTCGACCAGGGCGGGATGCAAGCCGTGCTCCGAGAAAAACGACGACAGCGTTTCACGCCGTCCCGGACTTTCCGCGACGATCAGCGTGCGCCCGCCGAAGGATTCGGTGAATCGCGCGAGGTTCTTCAGCGGCTCGATCGAGCGCCGGTCCACTTCGACGGCCGGCACTTCGGCCGCATCGAGCTTCGCCTCGGCGCGCTCGAAGCCGTCCAACGCCACGAACATCTCCTCGACCGGCAGGTAGAGCTCGCGCGGCTCCATGAGCGGCCGGTCGCGATCGCCGCGCAGCAACTCATGGCGCGACTTGAGGTCCTTCCAGAACGCCTCGGCGGCGGGGCCCACTTCCCCGTGGGTGATGAGGCGCGTCTCCTGCGGCAGGTAGTCGAAGAGCGTCGCGGTCGATTCGAAGAAGAGCGGCAGGTACGCCTCCACGCCCGCGGGGGCCACGCCATTGGAGACGTCCTTGTAGACGCGGCTCTTGGTGGGATCGCCCTCGAAGCGCTCGCGGAACGCATCGCGAAAGCGCGCGCGCCCTTCGTCGTCGAGCGGAAACTCGCGCGCCGGGAGGAGGCGCACCTCGGAGACGGGATAGATCGACCGTTGCGTGTCCACGTCGAACGTGCGCAGGCTCTCGATCTCGTCGCCCAGCAGGTCGAGCCGGTACGGAACCGCGCTGCCGGTGGGAAAGAGGTCGATGATGCCGCCGCGCACGCAGAATTCACCGGGGCTCATCACCTGCTGCACGTGGTGATATCCGGCCAGCACCATCTGCGAGCGCAGGGCCTCCAGGTCAAGGCGGGTCTTCGCCTTCAGGTGAAAGGTGCGCCCCGCTACGTACGCACGCGGCGGCAATCGTTGCAGCGCGGTGGTGACGGGCACGATACCGACGCGAAAGGCGCCGTTCGAGAATTGCCAAAGGGTGGCCAGGCGCTCGGACACGAGGTCCGGGTGCGGGGAGAACTGGTCGTAGGGAAGGATCTCCCAGTCGGGCAGGCGATGGACGCCGAGCGCGGGATCGAACCAGCTGATCTCCTCGCGCAGCCGCTCCGCGTCCTGCGCCGAAGCCGCGAGCACCAGCAGCGGCGGCCCGGCCGACGCGGCGCGCGCGAGGGACAGCGCATCCGCGGACCCGCTCTTCGGGAGCGAGGCCTTCGCCATGGGTCTTGCCGGAGCCTAGACGACCGCGACCGGGATCTTGCCGATCCTGGCGCGCCATTGCGCGGGACCGGCCTTGTGCACCGCGTTGCCCGAAGCGTCCACCGCGACCGTCACGGGCATGTCCTTCACGTCGAACTCGCGAATCGCTTCCATGCCGAGGTCCTCGAACGCGAGCACCTTCGAGCCGCGGATCGCCTTGGAAACGAGATAGGCGGCGCCACCCACCGCGATGCAGTAAACCGCGCCGTGCTTCTTGATGGATTCGATGGCGACCGGACCGCGCTCGCTTTTTCCGACCATGCCGATGAGACCGGTCTGCGCGAGGACCGGTTCGACGAACTTGTCCATGCGGGAGCTCGTGGTCGGTCCCGCGGGCCCCACCACTTCCTCGCGCACCGGATCGACGGGGCCGGTGTAGTAGATGAAGCGGTTGGTGAGGTCCACGGGAAGCTTCTGGCCCTTGGACATCATGTCCACCATGCGCTTGTGCGCGGCATCGCGGCCGGTGAGCAGCTTGCCGCTGAGAAGCAGCCGGTCACCCGCCTTCCACGTGGCGATTTCCCCCTTGGTCAGCGTGTCGAGGTTCACGCGCCTGCTCGTGGCGAAGTCGAGCGTGAGCTTCGGCCAATCCTCGAGCGAAGGCGGCTCGAGCTTCGCCGGGCCGCTGCCGTCGAGCACGAAATGCGCGTGGCGCGTCGCCGCGCAGTTCGGAAGGAGCGCGACGGGCTTCGACGCGGCGTGCGTCGCGTACTCGCTCACCTTCACGTCGAGCACGGTGGTGAGGCCGCCCAGGCCCTGCGCGCCGATGCCCAGCGCGTTCACCTTCTCGAAGATCTCGAGACGCAGTTCCTCGCCGTGCGTCTTCGGTCCGCGAGCCTTGAGCTCGTGGATGTTGATGGGCTCCATCATTCCCCACTTCGCGATCAGCATCGCCTTTTCCGGTGATCCGCCGATGCCGAGCGAGAGGATTCCGGGCGGGCACCAGTCGGCGCCCATGGTCGGCACCAGGCCCAGGACCCAATCGACGATGGAGTCCGACGGCAGCAGGCACGCGAACTTGCTCTTGTTCTCCGAGCCGCCGCCCTTCGCCGCGACGATCACTTCCACCTTGTCGCCGGGAACGAGTTCCACGTGCGTGACCGCCGGCGTGTTGTCGCCGGTGCTCTTTCTCTTGCCGTCGGGGTCGGCGAGCATCGAGGCGCGCAGCGGATTGTCCTTGTCCGTGTAAGCGCGGCGCACGCCTTCGTTCACCAGGTCTTCCAGCGAGCGCTTTGTGTCCCACCGTACGTCCATGCCGGCGCGGATGAAGGCGATGGAGATGCCCGTGTCCTGGCAAATGGGGCGGTGGCCCTCGGCCGCCATGCGCGAGTTGATGAGGATCTGCGCCATCGCGTCCTTCGCCGCCGGCGATTCCTCGCGCAGGTACGCCTCGTGGAGCGGCTTGATGTAGTCGACCGGGTGGTAGTAGCTGATGAACTGGAAGGCGTCGGCTACCGACTGGATGAAGTCTTCTTCGCGGATGGTGGTCATGTTGCGTTCCGGGGAGCCCAGCGTGGATCGGGACAAATGCGTCAGGCCGCCGAACGCGCCGTCGCGATCCGCGGAGTGATTTCTCGACGAAGAATTTTACCATTGCGGGTACGTGGGAACTCGCGCGCGAGATATACGACCTTCGGCGCCTTGTATGCGGCCAGGTGCGCGCGGCCGAACGCGAGCAGCGAATCGGCGGAAACGTCCGCGCCGTCCTGCGGGATCACGTACGCCACAACGAGCGTCTTGTCGCTCCCCGCGCTCTGCGCGACGCATGCGCAGTCCGCCACACCGGGATGGCCCTTCAGCACGCGCTCGACCTCGTACGGCGAGACGCGATAGCCGAAGCTCTTGATGATGTCGTCCTTGCGGCCCAGGAACCAGAGATAGCCGTCGGCGTCGCGGCGCGCGTAATCGCCGGTGAAGAACCAGCCGTCGTGCTTCGACTTCGCGGTCTCCTGCGGCTGGTTCCAGTACTCGATGAAGAGCCCCGGGTCGTCCGCGGGAATGCTGAGCATTCCTTCGTCGCCGCTCGCGACTTCGGCGCGCGTCTCGGGATCGAGGAGCCTCACGTCGTGGCCCGGCTGCGGGAAGCCCGCGCTCCCCGGGCGGATCGGGCGCAGCTTGTTCTGCGAGAGGTAGTAGCTGAACTCGCTCATTCCCACGGCCTCATGGATGTCGAGCCCGAAGCGCTCCTTCCATTGCGCGAACACCTCGTCGGAGAGATGCTCGCCCGCGCTCATGCAGTGGCGCAGCGTCGGCACGTGGTCGCGCGTGAATCGGGTCTTCTGCAGGATCTGGCGGTATACGGTCGGCACCCCGATGAAGATCGTGGCGCCGTGCTTCGCAATGAGGCGCGGCCAGGTCGATGCGTCGTTGCGGCCCTCGTGGGCGATCACGGTCTTGCCGCGAGCCAGCGGATCCATGAGCGCCGAGCCCAGGACATAGGTCCAGTTGAACTTTCCCGAGTGCACGATTCGATCGACCGCCTCGGGATCGAAATCGAACCAATACTTCGAGGCGGGTGCGCGCCCGATGAGCGAGCGATGCGCATGCAGCACGCCTTTCGGATAACCCGTGGTGCCGGAGGTGTAGACGAGATAGGCGGGATCGCCGGCGCGGGTGCGGTGCGCGGCTTCGACATCACGAACGCCGGCGAGCGCGCCATCGAGCGCATCGCCCGCGAGGATCACGTGCCGCAGCTTGCCGGCGCCCTCGATCGTGGAGCGCATCGACTGCCATGCATCCGGGTCGATCACGATCGCCGCCGCGCCGGAATCTTCGACCAGGTAGCGCACTTCCTCGGCCGTGAGGAGCGTGGAAGTAGGTACCGCGATCGCGCCGCGCTTCATCGTGCCGAAGAACGCGGTGGGATAGTCGATGGAGTTGGGTAACCGCACCAGCACGCGATCGCCCACGCCCACGCCGAGATTGCGCAGCAGCTGCGCGAAGCGCGAGGTGCGCCGAGCGAGCTCGCCGTAGGTGATGGAGCTCGTGCCGAGGGCGTCGTCCTCGACGATCATCGCGACGCGCGACTCGGCGTGCGTGCCGAGGTGTGCGTCGGTGCAAGCGACGCCGATGTTCAGCGATTCCGGAACATTCCAGGTCCAACCGCCCGCCGCCGACCGCTCACCGCTCACCTACAGGATGACCCCGTAAGGCCAATTCTCGCGAACCACCTGCTCCGGGAGCTTCCTCAGCACCTCGATCGCGAAGGCGGTGTGCTCGGGCGAGAGGGCGTGAAGGGCGTGCGCGCGAAGCAGGGTCTGCAGCGCCTTGCCGAACATGGGCGGGTCGAGCATCTCGCCTTCGAACTTGATGGCGCCGCCCAGCAGCGCGTCGGCTTCGATCGCCGCCTTCAGCATGGCGACCTTGGTCCGGACCTCGGTGGGCGCCGGCGTGAACGCGACCTTGCACGGATGGATGTGCGAGGGATGGATCACCTGCTTGCCCGACAGCCCCATCGAGGCTTCCTCGAGCGCGTGCGTGTACACGACTCGCGACTCCTCGTCGCCATGCAGGTCGAGCCAGCGGCGCACGTCGTTCGGCTCGACGGCGTCTTCGGGCATGGTGGCCTGGCCGATCAGCGTCTCGACCGCGCCAATCACGCCCTTTCCGGCGATGCGCGCCTCGAACAGGATGTCGTGCAGGTAGAACATCAGCTGCGCCATCCAGTTGCGCGGCGTGATGTGGATGCCCATCGCCTTGGAGAAGTCGTGGATGCCGAAGACCACGTGCTTCACCGTCGGGTACTGCATGAGGTCCGGCGCGATCTTGAGGGACTTCGGGTGCTCGATGATGGGCTGGATGGTGATGCGATGGCTGAAACCGGCCAGGGCCGCGGACAGGTCGCGGATTTCCGGCGAGCCGTAGGCCTCGCCCGCCTTGGCGAGCATGACGACGTCGAAGTGGTCCGCCAGGTCGCGGATGAGCTGCAGGTCCTTGTCGTACTCGTCGGTGCGGAAGGGATTGATCCGCACCGCGACCTGCACCTCCTTCTTGCGCGGCATCTTCGGCAGCTCGCGGCGAAGAAGGTCGCGGCTCATCTCCTTCTGCCGGCAGCCGTCCTCCAGGTCAAAGAGGAGCGTGTGGGCCGTGGTATTCCAGCCGTGCTTGCGGAAGCGCAAGGCCGCCTGGTCCAGGTCCTCGTAGATTCCCAGCGAGGGCGCGTACTTGACCGGCGGATAGTAGATCTGGATGCCCGGCCAATAGTCGCCGAGGATGTCGACCGAGGTTCGCTCGGGGGCGCTGGCCTGTGCGGGACGCGGAACGACGGCGCTCATGGTGGACTCATTCTATCCAAGGGTTATTCCTATCACAGGCCCAGCCCGGACCGTGCTATAAATTTCCGTATAACAGAGGAGAAAGCCATGTCCACCATCGAGTCGGTGCTCCAGGAAACGCGCGTCTTTCCGCCGCCGGCGCAGTTGCAGAAGACGGCCAATATTCCGGGCCTCGAGGCGTACAAGGCGATGTGCGCCGAGGCCGAGCGCGACCTGGAAGGCTTCTGGGCCCGGCATGCGAAGAGCGAGCTCATCTGGGACAAGCCGTTCACGAAGATCCTCGACGAATCCAATGCCCCGTTCTTCAAGTGGTTCCACGACGGCGAGCTGAACGCGTCGCGCAATTGCCTCGACCGGCACCTGAAGACCCAGCCCGACAAGGTCGCCATCATCTTCGAGGCCGACGACGGCAAGGTGACCAGGGTCACCTACAAGGAGCTCTACCACCGCGTCTGCCAGTTCGCCAACGCGCTGAAAGCCCAGGGCATCCAGAAGTCCGAGCGCGTGCTGATCTACATGCCGATGTCCATCGAGGCGGTCGTCGCCATGCAGGCATGCGCGCGCATCGGCGCCACGCACTCGGTGGTGTTCGGCGGCTTCTCCGCGAAGAGCGTGCAGGAGCGCATCGTGGATGCCGGCGCCGTGGCGCTCATCACCGCGGACGGACAATTTCGCGGCGGCAAGGAAATCCCGTTGAAGCCCGCGTGCGACGAGGCGCTGGGCATGGGCGGCTGCGACAGCATCCGGTCGGTGATCGTGTACAAGCGCACCGGCAGCAACGTCGGCATGAAGGAGGGGCGCGACAAGTGGTGGCACGACGCGGTGCGCAACCAGCCCATGGATTGCGAGCCCACGCCGGTGAATGCCGAGCATCCGCTCTTCATCCTTTACACATCCGGATCCACCGGCAAGCCCAAGGGCGTGCAGCATTCGACCGGCGGGTACCTCCTGCACGCGATCCTCACCATGAAGTGGGTGTTCGACAGCAAGCCGGGCGACGTCTTCTGGTGCACCGCCGACGTGGGCTGGGTCACGGGGCACACGTACGTCTGCTATGGACCGCTCGCCGTGGGAACCACGCAGATCATCTTCGAGGGCGTTCCCGTATACCCGGACGCCGGCCGCTTCTGGAAGATGATCCAGGACCACAAGGTAACGGTGTTCTACACGGCGCCCACGGCGATCCGTTCGCTCATCAAGGCGGGCGGAGAGCTGCCGAAGAAGTACGACCTCAAGTCGCTGCGCATCCTCGGCACGGTGGGCGAGCCCATCAACCCCGAGGCATGGATGTGGTACTACGAGACGGTCGGCGCCAGCCGCTGCCCGATCGTGGATACGTGGTGGCAGACCGAGACCGGCGGCCACATGATCACGCCGCTGCCGGGCGTCACGCCCCTGAAGCCCGGATCATGCACGTGGCCCTTGCCCGGGATCATCTGCGACATCGTCGACGAGACCGGACATTCGGTGGGCCGGGGCAAGGGCGGCATCCTCGTCATCAAGCGGCCGTGGCCTTCGATGATCCGCACCATCTGGGGTGATCCCGAGCGATTCAGGAAGAGCTATTACCCCGAGGACTTCAAGGGCAAGTACTACCTCGCGGGTGACGGCGCCTCGACCGACGAGGAAGGCTACTACCGCATCATGGGGCGCATCGACGACGTCCTGAACGTCTCCGGCCACCGCCTGGGGACGATGGAGATCGAGAGCGCGCTGGTCGCCAACTCGAAGCTCGTCGCGGAAGCCGCCGTGGTCGGGCGGCCCGACGACCTCACGGGGGAGGCGGTGTGCGCGTTCGTGGTCCTGAAGGGCGCGCGCCCCACGGGCGACGACGCGCTGAAGATCGCGAAGGAATTGCGCGACTGGGTCGGCAAGGAGATCGGTCCCATCGCCAAGCCCAAGGACATCCGCTTCGGCGACAACCTTCCCAAGACGCGCTCGGGCAAGATCATGCGCCGGCTGCTGCGCTCCATCGCCAAGGGCGAGGCGATCACGCAGGATGTCTCGACGCTCGAGAACCCCGCGATCCTCGACCAGCTCAAGCAGAACCTGTAACCGTCGCCTCGGGTTCCACGGCGCCGGCGCGCTGCGGAACCCGCACCACGTGCACGCTGCAATGGGCCGCGGCGGTCACCGCGGAAGCGACCGAGCGCCACCAAGCGATGCGCATCGCATCGGGCGCGGGCGCACCCAGGACGATGAGGTCCACGTTGTTCTGGCGCGCGAGGGTGAGGATCATCCCTGCCGGGTCGGCGGCTTCCACGACGTGCAGCGAGGCGCGATGCGCGGGAAGCTGCAGCGGCTCGATCCATTGACGCAGCATCGCGAGGTGGCGCATGTGCCGCGCCGATGACGTGTCCATGAGCGCGACCTCGTCGCGCAGCGCGGGCGCGGCCACCACGGAGACGAACATCACGCGGTAATCGTCGGACAACGATACGACCTGGCGCGCCGTCCAGCGGATGCTGGCATGGCGCTCGTCCTCGGGATGGCTCGTGTCGACGGCGACCATCACCACCGGCGCGTGGCGCGCCGCGGCCGCGGGCGCAAGCGCGCCCAAATGTCCCATGGACCGCCACCAGCGCTGCGCCTGGCGCCAGAAACCGGCAGCAGCGGTCGCACGCGCGCGATCGGAGAGCTCGACTTCGCCCGCGTTCCTCAGGTCGAACGCGACGTGCGCGGCCGATTGGTAGCGAGATCCCGCGTCCGTCTCGAGACACCGCAGGACGACTTCCTGCAGCCAGGGCGGCACCCGGGGATTGCGCGCGCGCGGCGGCACGGGAAGGCGCCAGAGGCGATCGCGCATCCCGGCGAGGGTCGCGGGGTGGCCGAAGGGCGCTTCGCCCGTGGCGAAAAGATAGAGGATGGCGCCCAGCGAATAGACGTCGCTGCGCGGATCGCCGCGGCGGTCGCGAAGTTGTTCCGGCGACACGTACGCGGCGGAGCCCGCGGCGAAGTGCATCTCCTCGCCCAGCAGGTCGGGAAAGCGCTCGTGGCGCGCGAAGCCGAAATCGACCAGGACCACCTGTCCATCGGGACGCACGATCACGTTCTCGGGCTTCACGTCGTGGTGCACCACGCCCTGCTCGTGGATGTCATGCAGCGCATCGGCGAGCGCGGCGCCCAGGCGCGCGACTTCGTCGAACGCGAGCGGTGCGCGCGTCGCGATGGCGGCGAGGCTTTCGCCTTCCACGCGCTCCATCGCGACGTACGGCGATGTGGCGAAGTCGCCGGCCGCGACGTGGCGCGGCACGTGAGGGCCCGTGAGCGTGGGCAGGATCATGATCTCGGTCTCGAGCCCCACCATGGCGACGGCCCCCTCGCCGCGTCCCATGCCCGGCATCTTCACGATCACGGGAAAGCCGGGACCCGTCCCATAGAGCGGCGCGGCGGCGAAGATGCGGCCCATCGCGCCCGCGTGGATGCGCTCGCCGAGGACGAAATCCCCGATGCGGCTGCCGGGTTCGGGTTTCTGCAGCACTAGATTCCCCGGCGCACGCGATACGCGAGTCCCGGCGGGAGCGCGCTGCGCTCGATCTTCTGCGCCGCTGCGTTGTGGTCGTACGCCACGCGATGGAAGGTGATCTGCTCGCGAGCGGCGTCGAAGAGCACATACGCCGCGGCGGGGTTGCCGTCGCGAGGCTGGCCCACGGAGCCCACGATCGCGAGCCAGCGCCGGTGGTGGCCCACGGGAATCGCGGTGCCCGGCACCGGGCGGAAAGCGCCCATGCCGCCGCCGCCGGGGCGTTCGAAATAGAGTCCCTGGTCGTGAACGTGACCGCAAAAGGTGTACGTGGCTTGCGATGCCTGCACGCTGCGCCACGCGGCCGCCGCGCTGTCCACGTAATTCCAGCGCTGCGGCGCGTCGGCCGAAGCGTGCACGAAGAGGATCGGGTCCTCGCGGGCCGTGAACGGCAGCTGCGCGAGGTAATCGCGATGCTCGCCGCCGAGCTGCGAGCGCGTCCACTCGATCGCGGCGCGCGCGGTGTCGTTCAGATAGGCGGCCGACCCTTCGATCGCCTGGTCGTGATTGCCCTTCACGCTGATCGCGCCCGCAGAGGTGAGCTGCATCGCGCGCTCCGTCACCGCACAGGGATCCGCGCCGTAGCCCACCAGGTCGCCCAGCAGGGCGAAGCGCTGCGCGCCACGGCCGCGCGCGTCCTCGAGGCAGGCCTCGAGGGCCTCCAGGTTGGCGTGGACGTCGGCGAGGAAGGCCCAGAGCATCGCCTCATTGTCTCAGGGGCGCCATGGGGAGCCGTTTGCGTTGGCGCAACAATGACATACCATCTCCCAAGGGGCCGCCAGAGCCTGCCGGAGGAGGACATGACGAAGTCGAGCCGCAAGGGGCCGCGCCTGGTGGCGCTGTTCCTGCTGGGCTGCCTGCTCTTCAACTACCCGTTGCTCGCGCTCTTCAACGTCCGCGGGACGGTGCTCGGCATCCCGCTGCTGTACGCCTATCTCTTCAGCGCCTGGGCGATGCTCATCGCGCTGGTCGCCGCCGTGATGGAAAGGCCGGAGTAGCCCGTGCTCGAGAGCTGGGTCGTCGTCCTCGCCTCGTTCGGATACATCGCGCTGCTTTTCGCCATCGCGTTCTACGCCGACCGGCGAAAGCGCGAAGGCCGCTCGGTCATCGCCTCGCCCGTGATCTACAGCCTGTCGCTCGCGGTCTACGCGACGGCCTGGACCTTCTACGGCAGCGTGGGGCGTGCCGCGCACGACGGAGTGGGGTTCCTCCCGATCTACATCGGCCCCACGCTCACCATCGTGCTGTGGTGGTTCGTGCTGCGCAAGATGCTGCGGGTGGCGAAGCAGGGCCGCATCACCTCGCTCGCGGATTTCATCGCCTCGCGCTACGGCAAGAGCGCGCTGCTGGGCGGGCTCGTCACGGTGATCGCCGTGATCGGGATCCTGCCGTACATCTCGCTGCAGCTGAAGGCGGTCGCCTCGAGCTTCCAGATCGTGTTCCAGTATCCCGAGCTGGTGATGCCGCAGGAGACGGGCTCGATGCCCGTCCTCGAGACGGGCACCATGCCGATCCTCAAGGTGACCGCTTTCTATGTCGCGATGTTCATGGCGCTCTTCACCATCGCCTTCGGCACGCGGCACCTGGACGTCTCGGAGCGCCACGAGGGAATGGTCGCCGCGATCGCGTTCGAGTCGCTGGTGAAGCTGGTGGCCTTCCTCGCCGTGGGCGTGTACGTGACCTTCTTCCTCTTCGACGGCTTCGGCGACATCTTCACGCGCGCGGCGGCGCGCGCCGACCTCGTGCACCTGCTCACGCCCCTCGACCCGCCGGGCGCGCTCGCCAACTGGGCGTGGATGACGATCCTGTCGATGCTCGCGATCCTCTTCCTGCCGCGCCAATTCCAGGTGGCCGTGATCGAGAACGTCGAGGAGCGCCACGTGAAGACCGCGGCGTGGCTCTTCCCGCTCTACATGCTCGCGATCAACGTGTTCGTCCTGCCGATCGCGTTCGGCGGGCTGCTCACGTTCGACCAGGGCGGCGTCGATGCCGACAGCTTCGTGCTCACGCTGCCGATGTCGCGGCACATGGAGGCGCTCACGCTCCTCGTGTTCGTGGGCGGCATCTCGGCGGCGACGGGGATGGTGATCGTGGAGACCATCGCGCTTTCCACGATGGTGTCCAACGACCTCATCATGCCCATCATGCTGCGCTGGCGCGGCGGAAGGCTCGCGCAGCGGCCGGACCTGCCGCAGCTGCTGCTCAACATCCGACGCGGCGCCATCGTGGTGATCCTCCTGCTCGGCTACTTCTACTTCGTGGCGGCGGGAGAAGCGTACGCGCTGGTGTCCATAGGCCTGGTCTCGTTCGCCGCGGTCGCGCAGTTCGCGCCGGCGCTCCTGGGCGGCCTCTACTGGAAGGGCGCCACGCGCAACGGCGCGCTCGCGGGTCTCGCGTGCGGCTTCGCCGTGTGGCTCTACACGCTGCTGCTGCCGGCCTTCGCGAAATCGGGATGGTTCGGCATGGAAATCGTGATGAACGGGCCCCTCGACATCGCGTTGCTGAAGCCCACGCAGCTCTTCGGGCTCACGGACCTGGACCAGACCACGCACGCGATGATCTGGAGCATGGTCGCCAACATCGGCGCTTATGTCGCCGTTTCCGTGACCGGACGCCAGAGCGCGGCCGAGGCGAGCCAGGCCACGCTCTTCGTGGACGTGTTCACGCAGACCGGGGAGCAGGGACGCCAATGGCGCGCGGCGACCTCGGTCTCGGCGCTGCAGGCCCTGCTCGGCCGCTTCCTGGGGCCCGCCCGCGCCGCCGACCTCTTCATGACCTACGCCAAGGTGCGGGGACTGAAGAGCGCCGGCGAGCTCGAGGCGGATGCGAACCTGGTTTCCTTCGCCGAGCTGCAGCTCGCCGGAACCATCGGCGCGGCATCGGCGCACACGATCGTCGCGACCGTCGCCCAGGAGGAGGCGCTGGGCCTCGACGAGGTGATGACCATCATCGACGAGGCCTCGCACGTGATCGCGTACAGCCATCGCCTCGAGGAGAAGCAGCGCGAGCTCGAGGCCGCGACCGCGGGACTCAAGGCGGCGAACGAGCGGCTGAAGGAGCTCGATCGCATGAAGGACGACTTCATCTCCACGGTGACCCACGAGCTGCGCACGCCGCTCACGTCGATCCGCGCATTCTCCGAGATCCTGCACGACAACCCGGACCTCGATCCCGGCGAGCGCCAGCGCTTCCTCGGGCTGGTCATCAAGGAATCCGAGCGCCTCACGCGCCTCATCAACCAGGTGCTCGACCTCGCCAAGATCGAGTCGGGACTCGCGCAGTGGAGGACGGCGGAGGTGGACCTGCGAGAGCTCGTGTCCGACGCGGTGGGCGCTACCAGCCAGATCTTCCGCGCCCAGCGCGTGACGGTGGAGGCGAAGCTCCCGGCGCGGGTCGCGCCGGTGCACGCCGATCGCGACCGCGTGATGCAGGTGATGCTGAACCTGCTCTCGAACGCGGTGAAGTTCTGCGAGCCGGGCAGCGGGCGCGTCGAGGTGCGGCTCGTGCAGTCCGGGCACGACACGGTGCGCGTGGACGTCGCCGACAACGGCGTGGGCATCAGCCGCGAGCACCAGCAGGTGATCTTCGAGAAATTCCGCCAGGTGGGCGACACGCTGACGCAGAAGCCCGCCGGGACCGGACTGGGCCTCGCCATCTGCCGGCAGATCGTCTCGCGCCTGGGCGGGCGCCTGTGGGTCGAGAGCGAGCCCGGGCGCGGCTCGACGTTCTCGTTCACCCTTCCCGTGGCCGAAGTCCGTGCCCAGGCCACCGCGCAGGCCGCCGAATGATGAAGCGCGTGCTCATCGCCGAGGACGAGGAGAGCATCGTCGCGTCCCTGGAGTTCCTCATGCAGCGCGCGGGATTCCAGACCTGCATCGCGCGCGACGGCCCGACGGCGCTCGCGCGAGTGGCCGATTTCTCGCCCGACCTCGTCCTGCTCGACATCATGCTGCCGGGGCAGAGCGGCTTCGACGTGTGCACGCGCATCCGCGAGAACCCCGCGCTCGCCGCGACGCGCGTGCTGATGCTCACCGCCCGCGGCGCCAATGCCGACGAAGCGCGCGGACACGCCTGCGGTGCCGACGACTACCTCACGAAACCCTTCGCCACGCAGGAGCTGGTGTCGCGCGTGCGGGCGTTGCTCGGCGAGGCCGGCGCATGAACCGCACGCCCACCGTCTACGTGGTCGACGACGA
>Ga0070693_100000567_pt1 | contig 16406 bp, 9 predicted proteins | sample KBSK1103metaG_FD_65472 | JGI IMG/M metagenome (GOLD analysis project Ga0070693, IMG submission 65472) | Corn, switchgrass and miscanthus rhizosphere microbial communities from Kellogg Biological Station, Michigan, USA - KBS K1-10-3 metaG | ecosystem: Host-associated > Plants > Roots >...
ATCGGGATCAAACGACACTGGCCGGTCCACGACTAAGCCGTTTATCTCCACGCGAGTTGACCCCGTGAAGTCTGTGCCGAAGATTGACACCTCGGATAAGCCACTCCGATACTTCGCCTTGGTAATCTCGGGTGCTCGCAGTGGTCCGCCGAAGAAAACGTACACGGCCGAATAGCTTGCCACCAGAATATCTGACACTCCATCGCCGTTGAAGTCACCGCTTCCGATTTGTCGACCAAAGCCGCTAGCTTCCGAGTCAAAACTAATAGTGATGTCTTGTTGGCTTTGAGCAGTATCAATCTGGGCGCCACTCTTGATCTCCGTTGAACCCAAAATGACGTGGACACGACTCAAATTCGTCACGCGCCCCTTTTTATCGCTGGTCAATCCCGGTGCGCCAACCAGAATATCCGGAGCGCCGTCGCCGTTGACGTCAGTAACGGCCAAGGATGCACCGAGACGATCTCCAAGGGTAGTCTGATAAATCGGGTAAAATGGATTTGGTGGAGGAATGCCGAGAATAAACTCATCCGTTCGATTGACGGTGCCGCGCATTGATTGCGAGCCGAAAATGATTGTGACACTTCCGGAAAACCAGGGAGGCGGCGCGGGTTCACCATTGTATGTGGGTTCGCCAACCAGAATGTCATCAATCCCGTCGCCGTTCACATCTCCAGTTGCGATGGCAGAAGGATCAGACCCGACTGCTACCTCTGCGCCAGCGTGTCCATCGGAAAGGGAGATTTCGACACCGCCTTTCAAATCCGGTGAGCCAAACACAGTGTCGAGCACTGTGGAAGAAAGACCTATCCGGCTATCAATCCTCGATCTGTTTATGAGCATATCTGTCAGTGCATCGCCGTTCACATCCGCCAGATACGCGCCGGTGACCCTATCATACCGGTTGTTTGCTCTAATGATGGCGTCTGGTTGCTGGGAATTCAGATCAATTGCCTGGCCAGTCGTAAATGGGCCCGCCAGAATCGGAAGCGCGAAGTCTGTGTAGTAAGCATTTTCCGTTAGTAATATATCTCTTACGCCGTCCCCATCCACATCAGCCACGGCAATCCCGGTGGCCGAAACGCCCCTGTCAGCAATGATTTTCAAATCCGGTTGCAGCCCGTCCAAGTCGATCACGCCGGATTGAAATCGCTGTGAGCCGAACAATATCTTGAATACCCGGTCTCCCGGTTTACCGATCTCACCAAAAAGCTGTTGACTCAATACGAGGTCATCAATGCCGTCATCGTTCAGATCTCCGAGCTTTGCGATGCTAAAAGTGCCGAGTATTCCCTTCACGCTGGTGGTCAGCGACAGGTCCGGCTCGTCTTTCGAGGTGTCTATTTTGACGGGCGTGGTCTGATTTCTCTTACCGAAGATCATACCGAACTTTATGAATACGACCGTTCCGGTGTCTTCGCTAATGAGCTTTCGATACTCCACGAGAAAATCTTCAACACCGTCCCCGTTGAAATCCCCGCTTCCCACAATGCGACTCACGCCACCTATGATAGTAATATCAGCGGGGGTGTCTTCTACTCGAATTCGTGTAGGAAGTTGCCTGACGGATTGTGAGTAAATCACCGTGTTCCGCAGGGGGAGCACCAACATATTCGCAACGGCCATCAGAGCGATGATGGTAATCTTGTACACGCTTGTTCTCATTGTTGCTACCTCATCAGCGGGCCTTCACGGCCCCGGGCCGTTACCGTCTTGAGAGCTACGATTCTACCATTAATCACTAGAAGCGTGTGGTCAAAGTTATTAACCGTCGGGCAGATGTGTTTCGGCACCAGATAGAGAGCATCGCCAATGTGCGGCGATATCGATTCGTCGGATATGTCTATTGGAAGATGCTCCTCGCTTGGTTTCGAGGGCCGATACTCCGGATGGCCGATAGCTGCACACGTGGGCACTCCGGCGTCTGCCGAAACAGTTTTATGTCCGGCGTCGCAGGTGAAGCGGCCCGGCGACGGCCGCGAGACAACCGTCGAAACGACGACAGCAGCCGGCCGGTAACCATACTCGAGTGGAAGCTGAACGAGACTCGAACAATCGTTGTACACGATAGTCCCCGGCGAGACGCGATGAACGAACGCCGCATCCGTGAATCCACCATAGGAAAGCGAACAAGGAAAAGCCGGAGTTCCCGCCGTGATAACTTCAGCGATCGCGATGCCCGCGCGTTCGAACGCTTCGACGATCCGCATTAAATGATCGTAACCAAGGTGCGCGATCCGCTCGCGCTCAGCGAGCTCCAGCGACGAAAGGTGTCCGTCATAATAGTGCAACCCGCGAAAGGCCTGGCCCGAGTCCTCGATCGCTCGCGCGAGTTTAACTATCTCCGATGCACCTTCCTCGGAAATACCGGTTCGATTCATGCCGGGGTTGACGTCGATAAACAATCCGATCGCGCTTCCGCGCCACGCTGAAATCTGTTCCTCGCATTCGACGAGCGCGGAGATTCTTACCTCGCGAAACTGTTCCGCGATTTCTCTTACGCGTCGAGCATTCGCGCCGATCAACGGATACGCGACGACCACATCCGCGGCGCCGTTCGCACACGCCGTCAGCAGCTCGAGCGAGGTTGAGCATTTGAAGTTCCTGATTCCCCGTTCAGCAAGGCGGCGCATTATGAATCCCAGCTTCGCGGTCTTGACGTGAGGCCGCCAGCGATTTGCATCACCACCCAAAAGGCCGAGCGTTATGCCGATGTTCGAATCGACTATGTCGGGATAGATCGCGAGCGCCGGTGTCATTATCTGATCGGCGGCTTCGATCTGGTAGTCACTGATATCGAGTTCCGGCAGAGAGAGACGTTGTGCTTGTTGAGCGGTCATGATTGAAACGACTTCTACTAACTGGAGAGGCAAGCGTCAAGCTAAGACGCATGCCCGGTCCCCGCCCGAGGATGAGCCTTGTCGTAGACCTGCATCAATTTGTCGATCGATACGTGAGTATAAATCTGTGTGGTAGACAGGCGAGCGTGCCCCAACAATTCCTGAATCGCGCGCAAGTCGGCTCCGGCGGACAGCAAGTGAGTCGCTACTGAATGGCGCAGCGAATGCGGACTGATGTCGTGAGTAAGCGCGCATTGAAGAACATACTTTTCGACCAGCCGCCCAATCGAACGAGTCGTGATCCGAGTGCCCTGATAATTGAGCAACAGAGCTTTCCCGTCGCGTTTATGCCCGGGCGCTTCCGCGAGCAGATCGCCGCGAATCTCCATGTATGCGGCAAGCGCGTCCTTTGCCTTCGATCCAAATGGGACGAATCGTTCCTTGCGTCCTTTGCCTCGAACACGAATCATTTCGTGCTTGAAGTCGATGTCTTCGAGATTCATTCCGGCGACTTCCGACACCCGGCAGCCCGTGGCGTACAGCAGTTCCAGTATCGCGCGATCTCGCGTTCCAAGCGCGGTGTCGGTGTCGGGCGTCTCGATGAAGTGAACGACTTCATCAACTGAAATAACTTTTGGAAGCCTCTTCTCCAACCGCGGACTTGAAACCAATCGGGCGGGATTCAGTTCGAGTATCTGTTCGCGGCAGAGAAACTTGAAAAACGTCCGAAGGGTTGCGAGTTTTCGCGCTATCGACGACTTCTTACGATTCTCTTTGTAGAGCATCGCCATGTACTCGCGAATAGTGATGTGATTGATGTCTCGAATGTTGATGGCGGGTCGTTCCCCCTCGGAATTCTTCGGGCAAAGATAGTCGTAAAACTGATCGAGGTCACTGAGGTAGTTACGCTGCGTATGCACGGACGCGTTCCGTTGATACTTGAGATAATCACTGAAGCGATTGATGTACTCTTGCATAAGCGGACCGAGGGGGTTGATCAATTCTACCGCCCGTGAGCGGCGCGTCAAGCCGCGAATCACACTGTTGGCGCTCTTTAGATGCCCGGCGGTTGATGTGCTAAGATTTGATCTGGCTCGAAACAAAATCCAGCTCGCAGGTGATGACATGTTCTGTAACAAGTGCGGTCAGACGGTCCCGGAGGGCAGCCGCTTTTGCAATAGCTGCGGCACACAGACAATAGCGCCAGTCGCCGTTCAGGACGGCGCTGCGCTTACGGACGATCCGGATGAGAAGGTGATGTTTACTCTCAGGCCGACAATGATATTCGTCGTCGTGCGCTACGTCATCGCGGCGTTGGTCCTGATCGCGGCAGCGGCGTTGATGGGACTGCTCGCAAGCAGAGTCAGCGGGCAAGTCGCTTTCCTTGTGATACTCGGTGTCGGGCTGCTCTCTTTCGCAAATCCCATCTATCATCACATTCAAAGAAAGCGCGAGGTGTATACGCTGACTAATCACAAGCTCGAAATGCGTTACGGAATAATCGCCAAGACAATGCGAAACATACCGCTGCGGAATATTCAGGATGTTACGGTGACGGCGTCGGTGTGGCAGCGATTTCTGAATCTCGGAGATATCGAAATCGACAGCGCGGCGGAAGCCGGCAAGATCATCCTCGACGATATTCATCATCCGGACCGCTACACGAACATGATATTGGCGCAGTTGCGGCGCAGGAACTAAGCCGGCGCCGGCGGAGTCTAAGTTTACCTATGGATCGTTTAAAAAAAGAAATCGGCGCGTTTGTCAAAGTGCGACTCGCGCTGATGATTGTTATTTTGCTCGCGCCGCTTGCGATCAATGCTCAAGCTCCGCCGGAGAAGCAAGCAAGCGCGCCGTCGGTGACGCCGCTCGCGGCGAGCGCAATCGAGCGCCTGTTGCCCGATTCGCTCGCGGGCGTGAAAGCAACCGGGCCGGCTAGCGTCGTAGCTCCGGACCATCTCTCTGAGCTTGTGGCGGACAAAGCACAAGCTTATCGCGAATACCTCGTCGCGTCGGCCGCTTCGCGCGAGTACGCGGGAACACGAGTAGACATTTTCGAGACAAGGAATCAGTTCGCGGCTTTCGGGTTGTTCGCTTACAACACCCGAGGGATCGCGAACAAATCGGCCGCGATAGATTTGGGTTCCGGTGGCGCGCGCCTCGGTGGCTCGGTCACATTCTGGAAAGGCAACTTCTTCGTTCGAGTTGGGAGCGCGAGCTCGAGGTCAGCTCGCGGAGAATCACCTGCCCATGAAACTCTCGCTAGAGCGGTAGCCGAGTCCCTCTCATCAACCAGCGCTGCGGTCTCGCGTCCGCCGCTCCTCGATTACCTGCCTACAAAATCACGAGTGCCGGGAAGCGAAGTTTATTTCCTCGGTCCCGAATCGCTTAACTCTTATGCCGAGCACGGCCGGGATATTTTCCAATTCGCGGGCGACACTGAAGCGGTTCTCGGCGAATTCAGTCAGCCGATGCCTTCCGCAGCGTCAACGTTACCAGCAACCGGCTCCGCGACGACCCCGACCGATTCGAACTTGAAGCTGGTGATTGTCGAGTATCACACGCCACAATTCGCCACTGATGCAATGACGCGTGCTGAAGACTATGCTTCGACGCTGCCGGAAGAGGAACGAAATCGGTTAATCATCAAGCGCACCGGTAACTACATCGTGGCAGCGCTCGGAGTTCGTGATCGCGAGCTTGCCGAGTCGCTGATAGCCTCGATCGAATATCCGTACACCGTGAAGTGGCTTCGGAATCCGCTTTGGCCGACCAACGATCCGTTCCGCGCGCAGAAGGCCGCCGAAATGCTGCTCTCAACGTTCGGTTTGTTGGGATTGATTTTGCTGACCGTGCTTACGGGAGGCGCAGTGTTTGGCACAACTATTTTCTTGAAGCGGCGAAAACGTCAAAAGGAAGTTTTCTCCGATGCAGGCGGAATGTTGAGATTAGACATCGATCAGTTTGAGTCTGCCCTTCTGGGCCTGCCGCCAAAGAGGAGCGAAGAGTGAAGAGTGAAACGTGAAGAGTGATGCGTGAAAAAGTGATGCGTGAAACGTGATGCGTGACCGGAACGCTCGATCATCCTAATGACGTTTCACGCTTCACGCATCACGTTTCACTCATCACGTTTCAATCCCTATGCCCAACTCGGTTCTAATCGTCGACGATGAAGAGGGAATACGCAGTTCGCTGGCGGGCGTGCTCGAAGACGAGGGCTTGTCAGTCGAAGCGGTTGCGTCGGGCGAGGAGTGTCTCTCGCTGTTCGAGCGGCGTCTGTTTAGTTGCGTGCTGCTCGATGTGTGGCTGCCGGGAATCGACGGGATGGAAACGCTCGAACGTCTGAGAGCCGCTTACCCGGACACCGCGGTGATCATGATTAGCGGGCACGGCAGCATAGAAACCGCCGTGCGAGCGACCCGGCTTGGCGCGCTCGACTTCATAGAGAAGCCGCTTCAAATTGATCGCACGGTGCTCGCAGTTCGGAACGCGCTTCGCCAACGCCAACTCGAAGCCGACAACCTCAGACTTCGCGAACAGCTTGACGATGAAAACGCGATGGTCGGTGAAAGCGTGCCCATCCGCGCTCTTCGTCAGCAGATTCTCGTTGCCGCGCCCACCAACGGACGCATATTGATCTACGGCGAATCGGGCACGGGCAAGGAACTGGCCGCGCGCGCGATTCATCATCAATCGCCGCGAGCCGCGATGCCATTCGTCGAGCTCAACTGCGCAGCGATCCCCGAGGAGTTGATCGAGTCCGAATTGTTCGGTCACACCAAAGGCGCGTTCACCGGCGCAACCCAGGCAAAGCGAGGCAAGTTCGAACAAGCCGACGGCGGAACGTTGCTGCTCGACGAAGTCGGCGATATGAGTCTGAGAGTCCAATCGAAGGTTCTTCGAGTTCTTGAAGAACAGCGATTTGAGCCGCTTGGTTCAAACACCACGGTTCGAGTCGACGTCAGGATCATTGCAGCCACCAACAAGCGATTGGACGAAGAGATCGAGCGCGGCCAGTTTCGCCCCGACCTGTTTTATCGCCTCAACGTTATTCCGTTCGAAGTGCCTCCGCTTCGCGAGCGGCGCGAGGATGTGCCGCTGCTGACTGATTACTTCAATCGAAAGTACTCGGCTCACTACAACCGCTTGCCGAAATTGTTTACCGACACCGCGCTCAATCAATTGAGCGAGTATGACTGGCCGGGCAACGTGCGCGAGCTTCGAAACACAATCGAGCGAGTTGTGATAATGACTGCAAGAGCCGAAATCGCGTCCGAGGATTTGCCCCCACTCGGAACCGCGGAGGGAGTGAAGATGCCGCCGCGCTACAACTTCACTTCATACCGCGAAGGCCGCGAAGCTTACGAGCGCAACTACATCCTTCGCAAGCTGGCCGAATGCGACGGCAATATCACGCGGACGGCCGAAGCTCTGGGCATCGACCGGTCACATCTTTATCGACGGATGAAGGCGCTCGGGATCAGCGATAAGCGAAGCGGTGCTGGGAATCCAATCTAACGAGCGTCTTGCGAGAGAGAAATTCGGCCGCCGCTGCCGGGGCATCAACTACCTTCGTGATAAAACCATTACCAAAGCTTCCGTTGCGAGTCCTCTGAAGCGGATTCAGGGTTGGAAAATCATCTGAATCCGTACCACCCACTATGTACACTCCACCCGCCCCATCCAACGCCAGGGCCCGGGCATCGTCATTGCCGCTGCCTCCGAGATAACTGGAGAAGATCGGAGCACACGAAGAATCGAGTTTTGTGAGAAAGGCATCGTAACTCGCCGGACTGCCTTGCTTCCGCGGTTGGACGGCGTTCTTGATGAGGAAATCCTCCGACGAGGTCTGACCAGTGAGATAAGCGTTGCCCTGCGCATCTACCGCGATGGCCCTGGCAGTGTCGTCACCACTTCCACCGAGATAGGTTGAGTAAAGCAGGGCCGCGCCGGTGGGACTGATTTTAGCGATGAAGGCATCGGCGCTTCCAGAGGCGACGCCGGCATAAATCCTGGCCGTGTCGTTCGGATCTATCGCAAACGTCAACACTGGATGTCCTACGATTCGACCTATTGCTTTCCAGCTTTCCCCGCCATCGGTACTCTTGAAGTTGCTATCGACATTGGCGAAATCCCTGCCAGCCGCATAAATGGTAGATGGATTTTTCGGATCAACCACGAGCAACGCGATGTTTGCGTGGAGGGGCTTTATAGCCCAGGTTTCCGCCCCGTCAGTGCTCTTAAAAACACCGGTTGGGGTTCCAAGGTAGATGGTGTTTGGGTCAAGCGGATCAACTGCCAGGCTCGCTGCAGAGACGCTGCTGGCTAAGCCGCCCGGTTTCCATTTCTTCCCGTGATTGGTTGACCGGAATATCATGCCGCCAGAGAAGGTGTAGAGCTTCCTCGGCTTGGCCGGGGCCAAAGCGAACGTGAATACATTTAGTGGAGATATACCTCTTGCCGACGGGAACCAGCGGATTCCACCGTCAGTGCTCTTAAATATCCCGGCGCTCCGCCCACGTCCGTCAATGAGCACGGCCGCGGCATAAAGCGTAGTCGGACTCTTAGGGTCGATCAGAATGCTGAATGGAGCGTTAGGGGCGAGTCCAGAGTCGGCCTCAAACCACGTCCTTCCGCCGTCGGTGCTCTTATCGACACCGCCAAAGAGAAATATGCCGGAGAATGCCGCGTATAGCGTGGAACTGTTTGTTGGATCAATCACAAGGTCAGTAAAGAAACGAAGTGCCAGGGATCGCCAACTATGCCCGCCATTCGTGCTCTTGAAGAGTCCGCCGCTGGTGATGGCGTACAAAGTCGACGCGTCCATGGGATCAAGCAGCAGTTTCCCGACCCACGCATCACTGCCAGGAAGCCCACGGTTAATCGCACTCCATGTAGTTCCGCCATCCGTGCTCTTGAATGCTGTGCTGCTGGCGTTTGCCTCCTGCAGCGAGCCTGGGGTCGTGGGGAAATCGGTTGATGATGTCCGCCCGATGACGTAGGCGTTGCCGGATAAATCAACGGCGACGCCATTGGCCGTGTCGTTTCCGCTTCCTCCCAACAGAGTCGAATAGACTAACTGGTTCCCGTCCGCGCTCAGCTTCGCGATAAACAGATCAGTCGAGCCAGCGTTTAGCGGCTGAAGAGGGTTCTTTGTCGGAAAGCCAGAGGCGGAAGTTGTTCCAACAACGTATGCGCTGCCCGCGCCGTCAATAGCAATATCGCTTCCGCTATCATCACGCTCCCCGCCGAGGTATGTCGAGTAAATGAGTCCAGTGCCGAGGGCATTCAGCTTTGTCACGAATGCTTCAGTGTGGCAAAGGAATACGACGTCGCCGCCGAAACAAGTCCCACCGCGATTGATTGATTGAAGCGGGTTAACTAGCGGGAAGTTCATAGACTCTGTGGATCCGGTGACGTAGGCGTTGCCTGCTTCGTCCACCACGATGGCCTGACCCGAGCTGCTGAAGTTGTCCGAGCCGCCAAGATAAGTGGAATAAGCCAGTGCGTCGCCCGTCGCGTTCAGCTTCGTGACGAAGGCGGATTTCCTGCCCGCAATCGTTCCCGGCAACGCTGTCTGAAACGCTCCCGGTGTCGTTGGAAAATCCTTCGAAGTGGTCGAACCAGTTACGTAAGCGTTCCCATTAGAATCCACGGCGATGTCGAAAGCCCGATTCTGAATTCCCTTCGGTATCATTCGATCACTGCCGCCCAGAAACGTGGAATACACCAGGGCAGTGCCTTCCGGGTTTAGCTTCATAACAAAAGCATCAAAACTGGGCCCGAAATTGTCGAGTGAGTATGTTCCCGTCACGTAAGCATTGCCAGCACGGTCTACTGCAACGCTGTTAATCGCTGCGTTGCCCAGGTAAGTCGAATAGCTGAACACCGGGTCGATGATTAGCGCTCTATTCGAGTCATAAGCTCCAATCTCGAAACCGATCTGGGAGTTACCTTCGACAACGTAACGCGCGGCAATCTTTTCTCTGGTTCCGTTTACTTCCTGATAAGCCATGGGTCTGCCTTGGAGAAACGTCCTATTCAACGCTTCGATTTCCAGATCGCCACCGTCGTCCAGCCTGATTCTGTCGGCCCCCTCGAATCCAATTCTGATGATCTCGTAACGTGCGCCAGGAGCCACGGTGAAGTCGTATTCCAAACGCTGCTGGTTGCCATAAAACGCGACATCAACTCCCGTATAGAGAGTGTCATACTTAACCCGGGCGTAAGTCGGAACGTTTGCTAGCCACTGTCTCGGGTCGGTCCCGATGAAGTAGTTGCTGGTCCCCGCAAGCTGGCCTTCACCCTTTGGACACACGGATGGGTTTGAGCCTGGAAACGCTAAGCGAAGCGAAGCGCGTTTTTCGCCTGAGCCAGCCGCGATACCATGACTTGCAATAGTATCCGCCTCGCGCGCATCAGTTTCCATCTCGACGAATGCTTCCGACGAGGCGAAACGAAACCTATAGCCGGACACACGTGACTGATACTTGATCGAAGAGGCGGCCTGACCACGATTCTCTTCGAAACTGATAGGCAGTTGGCTGAACCGCTCGGTTAGATCCGCGGACATCCCGTTTTCACCAGGCTCCGTGTGCACCGGACCGCCTCCCGCACCATATTTTGATGCAACGATCTGTAGAGGAAGAACCAGCGCTGACGCTATAAGCAGAGTAAGAAGTGCAACTCTGCCATTCATTTTTGTTATCGGCTTCATGGTGTCACCTCGTGTCCAGGTTCACGTCCGATATTCGAACTCAGTCACCGGAATCCAACTGGCGGTCAGGTTGACGCCGATGCTCTTTCAGTTGCGGCCACCAGCATACCGGCAGCAGTGGACCCTATAAGGATCGCGCACCTTCGATTGCCCATCGTGAAGGCGGACAAGAAATCGTTCGATTGACTCGTCGGACTGATCCCTTCGCTCGAGTTGATAATTGCGGATTGCGGTTCAGGAAGTTCAATGACTTCCAAGTGCGTTTCCGCATTCCGTGGTCTGAAAATCCGCAATCCGCAATGTCATCATTGCCTCATTTGAAACCGAGGTAAACGACAGGTCTTTCAAGACAATCGAGGCCTGCAGTTCGTAAGCGTACCGGAAATTCATCACAGCTTCTTCGATTCGCCGAGCCTGCAGACATTGTAATTTCTGTCGCCATCGTCAAGCTCGACACACCAACCTGACTATGCGACGCATGTGCCAGCGCCTGAATCTCATAGCGGCTCGGATCAAAAAACCCAACCACACGAGTTAACCGTGCAGGCCAGACGACTGAGCAAATGGCGCCCTGGTAATTGGCAGGTTCCTCCCGGGAACAATGTAGCGGTATTGGGAAGACTTTATACATCCCTAGCAATCCAAGCACATGAGCTGCTGACCCTTCGGGAGGTTTGTTGACGTACTCAACCTGCACACTCTCTGCGGGCAAGTGGCTTCATTCTGCGTGCAAGCGCGAGAATCGCTTATCGAACTCATCGAATCACGCGCTCTTTTTCTCACGAAAGTGTTAAAAGAATCGCATTCACCTATCTGATTTAATTGATGGAATATAGGAGTTTATGCAGCGCTGGAAACCAAAGTTCGGCAAAGTTTAACTAAGATACTCTTCTTTGCTTTTGCTGGGGCGTCCAATTCCCACGCACGCTCACGTTTGGTATAGTCCGTCCAACTCGGCAACCATGAGGGAATTTGGATTGTGGCTGTCAAATAACCTCCTCTTCTTTGATGGTTGAGGGACACAACCATTGAAGGGACGCAGAAAACGGAAGGGACTACCCGCCCGGGTTTTTCCTTCCGTTATTTTTTTTTCCTTGTATCAGTTGGTCAGTTCACTCGAAACAGCACTTGGTTCGCCGGCGGGACCGATCTTGAAAGCACAAACAACAGTCGCCTATACTGAGTGCGCCTTCTCGAGGAGGGGTATCCTAATGGTAAGGAAGCGGTCTTGAAAACCGCCGGGCGAAAGCCCTTGCAGGTTCGAATCCTGTCCCCTCCGCCAACCTCTCATTAAATCTTTTTGATTCTTACTTACTACTGCTGGACAGGCCTGGTGGGCTTGCCTTCAATACTCAACACCTCCACACGCCCGAGCGATTCAAGTTGATTCTTTAGCTTCGACGCATCACCGACAACTACTATTGCGGGCCGTTCGATGCTGAGATACTTGCGGGCGGCTTGTTGAACCTGCTCCGGTGTGACTGACTCGATCCTCGTTCGATACGACTCAAGATAGTTAACACCAAGCTCTAACAAATACTTTTGCGCTATTCGTTCGGTGACGCCGCCCTCGGTCGAGAGGGCAAGTGAAAAGAGTCCATTCAAGTAGTTCTTCGCACCCTGAAGTTCGCTCGGCGTGACTCTCATTCGGCCCAGTCGATCCAATTCGGAGAGCATTTCTTTGATAGCCGGGCCAACCACCTCTGAGCGGGTCTGGGCTCCCCCAACAACCGTCCCGCCGTAGCGCATTGCATCAACCGCGCTATACACGTCATACGCAAAGCCCTTGCGCTCGCGAATATTCATGAACAGCCGCGAGTTTGTTCCAGCGCCGAGTATGGCGTTTGTCACGAGCAATGGGAAGTAGTCGGGATGACCTCGCGTGATCCCAAGACCCCCGATGCGAATGTCCGCCTGCTCTGAGCCAGGCCGATCTATCAGGTAGACTCGCCGCAGCTCCGGATCAGGAAACTGATGAGACGCCTGCTCCGAGGCTGATTCGCGCTCGCTGGTTTCCTTCCAGTGGCTAAATAGCGTACGCGCCATCTCACTAATGCGGTCCAGGTTGAAATCGCCCGCGATCACCACGACTGAGCCCCGAGGTTCAAAGTGCGAACGATAGAACTGCTCGATCTTTTCGCGATTGAGCGCTTCAATTGAAGCCGGGATGGGAGAAGCGATTGCGTACGGATGTGAACCGAACACCACGCGATCGAATTGCTCACTCGCAAGGTATGCGGGATCCTGCCGCTGAACCACCAGATTCTGAATCCGGTTTCGTTTGTGCAGCGCGACTTCGTTTTCAGGAAAGCTCGGGCGGATCACAACGTCCGCGAGCATACTCATCATTCGCTCGACGTTCTCGGCGACGACAGAGCCGACAACCTCGGCATAGTCATCGTTAGCCGTTGAGGAGATTCGTCCTCCAAGCGTCTCGACTTCGCGCGCTAGTTCTTCGCTCGTTCGCGAGCCTGCGCCCTCGGTGAGAAGATCCGCGGCGGCTTCCGCAAGAGCCGCCTGATTATTCAAGGCATCGATATCTTTGAAGGGCTGAAGCTGAAGCGGGATTCCAACAAGCACCGTGACCATAGGCGTGCGGTGGTCCTCGACGAACACCAGCTTGAGCCCATTATCTAGTTCGACCTCGCGCGTCAACGGAAGTTTCAGCGGCCTCGGGCTGCCCGGTTTTGGTGGTACTCTCCGCCATGCTTCTGAATCGCTGGCCGGCCGGCGCTTTTGCGCAATGACATCACTCTCGATCGAGCCTGAAAGCGCGACAAGCAACGCAAGGAAAAACATTGCGAGCGGTTTGCGCCGCCCGGAGCGCGCTTTTCGAGCAAAGATTGCCAAGGGTCAGCGCCCTCCTGTGGCGGTCTTCTGCCGAGCGGGCCGAATAAACAGCACCGCCGTGTTATCGGCTACAAAATATTTCCGGGCAGCATCGCGAATGTTCTCGCCGGTCACCGATTCGTACCGCTCCATTTCAGTGTTGATGAATGACGGATCGCCGTCGAACATCGCGCACTCTCCCAGCGCCATCGCGCGCCCGAGCGACGTCTGAAGACTCGAATATTCGCCCTCTGATCCCGTAGCGAAGCGGCTCAGCCGGTACTGGTTCTTCGCTTTGGCTAACTCGTCCGCGCCGACGCCCTCTTTCTTGACTCGCTCAATCTCTTTCTCGATTATCGACTGCACATCCTCGCTCTTGACTTCTGGCTTGTGAATCGTGAGCACGGACATTTGGCCGGGGCCGCGGCGTTCCTCCATCGAACCCTGCACTTCAAGTGAAACTGCCTTGTCCTTGACGAGCCTTTGATAGAGCCGCCCGCTTGCGCCATCGCACAAGATCGATTCGAGGAGATCTATCGCGTAAAAGTCCGGCGACGAGCGAGCGGGAATCTTCCAGGCCATCGCGATCGCAGGCGTTTTGGCTTGCGCGTCATCCATCACCGCGCTTCTCCGCGCGACGCCGAAAGTTTCCGAGACGTCAACCCTGGGAGGCGCCTCGTGCCGCGGAATCGAGCCGAAATACCGCCGCACCAAAACTTCGGTTTCCGACGGATCGATGTCGCCCGAGATGACGAGCACGGCATTGTTGGGCGTGTAGTAAGTCGCGAAGAACTTGCTGACATCCGCGACCGTCGCCGCGTCCAGATCCTCCATCGAGCCGATCGTCGGATGCGCGTTCGCCCAATTGCGAAACACCATCTCGTCCATCTTGAGCAACGCGGGCCAGTATGCCTGGTTGTCGTAGCTCAACCGCTTTTCTTCCTTTACTGCTTCCTTCTGATTCTTCAAGTTCGCCGGCGTGATTCGCAGTGATCGCATGCGATCGCTCTCGAGCCACAACGCGAGCGCGAGCTGATTGGACGGCAGAAAGTCATAGTAATTCGTATAATCGGCGTGCGTCGTGGCATTCATTACACCGCCGTTGCTCTCGACGAACTTGAAGTGCTCGGCTTTTCTAATGTTACGCGAGCCTTGAAACATCATGTGCTCGAACAGATGAGCGAAACCGCTTCGGCCTTTCGTTTCATTGCGCGAGCCGACGTCGTAGTAAACCGCGACAGCCACAACGGGCGCCGAGTGGTCTACGGACAGAATCACGCGTAGCCCGTTATCGAGTTTGAATTGCGTGAATGAGATCTTGAGAGATTGTGAGACGGCCGGGAGACTTACCAGTGCGATGACGCCGATCAGTACTGTTGTGCTGAAGAAACGTTTCACTGGATCATTAGTCTATTCGGCAGGAAAGCGATTTTCAAACGAAGAGCATGAAAGCGAAGGGCGGCTCGCGGCGCCGCCCTTCCATGCATGTGCATCCCATCCTCGTTCCTTAAGCCTTTAGTTTCTTTTTGGCTTCCGGATACGAAAGGGCGCGCTCAAACGTAAGCTGATTGAACTCGGTTATCTCCTTGTAGAGCTTTTGGGCGTTCGCCGCGTCGCCGCTCTTTTCATACGCCCGCGCGAGCAGCAGTTTGCGGAAGGGATCAGTCAGGTCGGATTGCTTCAGATGCTCGATCGCCGGCGCGTACTCGCCCGCCTCAAGCTTTATGTAGCCGGCGAGATAGTGATACGCGGGCACGAACGGCTCGCCGTCTTTGCCGCCTTCGTCGATCATCTTCTTGATCACCTCAGCTTCTTTCCAGGCTTCGTCCCGCTTGCCCATCTTCGCAAGCGTGCGCGCTTTTCCGTGATGCAATCGGCCGAGCCATATTTTCTTTTGCATCTCATCCAGGTTGCTGCCCGGGATTGTGTCATAGCCCTTCTCGTATGCCTTAAGTGCGTCTTCGCACTTGCCATATTCGAGATGCAATCGAGCAATCGAATTCCAGATGAATACAGCCGGGAAGTTCTGTTGCTGCGTCGAAGTCTGATAGTCGGCGGCGTAACCTTCCAGCGTCTTCACTGCTTTCGGAATGTCGCCTTTGTAGACAAACGCAAACGCAAGTCCGTAATTGGGCCCGAACGGCGCGCTGCCCTTTACCTGCTTAGCCAGCGACGTGTTGAAAAGCTCGATCGCCTTTTCGTAGTTGCCCTTCAGCAGTTCCACGTTTCCCAGAAACGTGTAGACGCGCGGCGTGCTGCCGTCGAGTTTCACCGCTTCGGCGAAGGCGGCCCGGGCCTCGTCGAGCTTGTTGAGGTTCGTATATACCTGCCCGAGCAGCATACGGACCATTCGATCATTGGGATAAGTCTTTGCGAGATCCAAAAAGATGGGCAAGGCTTCGTTGGGCTTTTGCGCCCGAGTGAGAAGCACGGCTTCGATGTAGCGGCGCTCGCCATCCGAAGCGTTCTTCGCAAGCTCAACCGCTTTGTCGCTGTACTTCTTCACGTCTTCAGGCGTGGGCGACGTGGTGGCCAGCAGATAGTAACCGAATGCAAAGTTGGGATCAGCCTCCACTGACTTCTTCGCGATCGCGGTTACATCGGGACCGAATTGAAACGTTTCGACCCGATTGACGATCTGCGCAACGTATTCTTTTGCTTCTTTTGATGCAGTTGAGAATTCAATCTTTTTTCCGTTAGCCGCTTTCGCTCCGAAAGCGGTGACCGTGCCTAACAAAGTGAGAACCAGAACGGCCATCATGCCACGCAAGCAGCGATTGAAATCCATGTGTTACTCCTTATTGGGAGAATTTGTTGAGGCACACTTCAGGGCCGGCATTGAACGCCGGCGTATAATGTTTGAACGGACCGACTGGGTTAAACGAACAACAAAAGAACTAAGTTTCCGGTATGGTCTGGAAAAACGGACCCTAAATCAACGTTCCCGACGACGGATCGTTGCGACTCGTTCAATCTTTTGAACGTCTCAGGGCCGCAACTGAATTTATGTAATCACGCCG
>Ga0070693_100000568_pt1 | contig 16390 bp, 16 predicted proteins | sample KBSK1103metaG_FD_65472 | JGI IMG/M metagenome (GOLD analysis project Ga0070693, IMG submission 65472) | Corn, switchgrass and miscanthus rhizosphere microbial communities from Kellogg Biological Station, Michigan, USA - KBS K1-10-3 metaG | ecosystem: Host-associated > Plants > Roots >...
AATACAGATGCTCGACGCTGGTGTCCATCTCGACCGCGATCGCGCGCCCATCGCCGTTGCGCAGCGCGGTCTCGAACGATTCGGCGATTCGCTGCTTAAGATCCTGACGCACGCGCAGCCGGTCGACGACGACTTCGACCGTGTGCTTGGTGTTCTTGGTCAGCTTCGGGACGCCGTCGATCTCGTATACCTTGCCGTCGACGCGCACGCGGACGAAGCCCTTGGCGCGGAGCTCGACGAACAGCTCGACCTGCTCGCCCTTGCGGTTGACCACCGCCGGCGCGAGGATCATCAGCCGGGTTTCCTCCGGCAGGGTCAGCACCGCGTCGACCATCTGCGAGATCGTCATCGACGAGAGCTTCTGTTCCGGATGGTTCGGACAGTACGGCTCGCCGACGCGAGCAAACAGCAGCCTCAGATAGTCGTGGATCTCGGTGACGGTGCCCACCGTCGATCGCGGATTGTGCGAAGTCGCCTTCTGCTCGATCGAGATCGCCGGCGACAGTCCCTCGATCAGGTCGACGTCGGGCTTTTCCATCAACTGCAGGAATTGCCGCGCATACGCCGACAGCGATTCGACATAGCGCCGCTGTCCTTCGGCGTAGAGCGTATCGAAGGCGAGCGAGCTTTTTCCCGAACCTGACAGGCCGGTAATGACGATCAACCGATGACGCGGCAGATCGAGGTTGATGTTCTTCAGATTGTGGGTGCGCGCACCCCGGATTCGGATGTAGTCCATGTGTTGCGTTACCGCGCGGAAAAGCCTTCAGGCAACCTGCTAATATACTCCTTTTCGCACGCTCGTTCGATGCCGACAAGCCGCCGGCATCAGACCGCGCCCGACAGCGCTCGTTCGATCGCACCGGCTCGTATCGGCTTTAACCGGCCATCCGGACGATGCGAAATCCGAGTCCGATCTCGCAGCGCCGGGCGTAGCATCCAAGAACGGCATTACGCATGGGAGAAGCTCGATGGCATCGGTGAACAAGGTGATCCTGGTCGGCAATCTGGGCCGCGATCCTGAAACGCGCTACACGACCGGCGGCGAAGCCGTGACCAACGTATCGATCGCGACGACCGACAGCTGGAAGGACAAGGCCGGCGAAAAGCAGGAGCGCACCGAATGGCACCGGGTCGCGTTTTTCGGCAAGCTCGCCGAGATCGCCGGCGAATACCTGAAAAAAGGCAGCCAGGTGTATGTGGAGGGCCGGCTGCAGACGCGCAAGTGGCAGGACAAGGAAGGCCAGGAAAAGTACACGACCGAAATCATCGCCGATCGCATGCAGATGCTGGGTAGCCGCGCTGGTGGCGGCGGCGGTGGCGGCGAGCCGCCGGAGCGCGAACGCAGCGCCGGCGGCGGTAAGCCTGCGGGCTCGGCGCCGGCCAAAAAGAACGTCGACGACCTCGACGACGATATCCCGTTCTAGCGCCCCGGCCGTCCGACGCGCGGAAATCCGGGGTGCCCCGGCGCGCAGCGAAAGCCTGCGATCAGCGCCGCGACGGTCCGGTATCCCCTGAGTCAGCCGGCGCGGGTCCTGATCCCTGACGGACCGCTCGGCCCGCCTGGGCGGGAGCCGGCGCATACGCCGGTGGCGGCGCGGGCGCGGCTTGCGGCGTGGTGACGATCACATGCGGCAGCGATGGCGGCGGCGCGGGCACCACTTGCGGCGTCGCGACAACAGTGCGCGGCATCGACGGCGGGGGTGCGCCCCTAGGCTGCGCTTGAGCCTGGGGCATCGCCGGCGCGGCGGCGCCGGGCGTCTCACGCAACGCCGGTGCAGCGCGCTGATCGGGCGGCGCCTGCCGGTAAGCAGGACCGTTTTGCGATGTGGCGCGTGAATCCGGAGACGCCTGCCGGTAGCCCGGCGTCGTCTGCGGTGCCGCTCGCGCATCGGAAGGCGCCTGCCGGTAACCGGGCGCAGTCTGGGGCGTCGCACGCGCATCGGAAGGCGCCTGCCGATAGCCCGGGGGCGGCTGCGGCGCGGTCGCTTGCCGGCCACGCGCGGCGGATGGCACGCCGGCTCGCAATTCGCGCGCGTCGATAGCGCGCCGTTCGGCGTTGACAAAGCGATCGCGCACCTGCGCACTTCCATAAGCGATGCCACGCCGGTGTTCGGGCGCGTGCTGCCACGAAACGCTGCCACGGTAGTTGCGGTATTGCGGGCGGTTGAAGAATTCGTTGCGGCCGATCGTCACGTCGATCCTGCCCGCCCGCCATTCCGGATGAGCCCAGCCCCAATGGTTTCGATCGACGCGGCACGGTCTGCCCCAGACGATCCCTACGCCGTGCCAATGCACCGGATAGCCGAAGTATGCCGGCGGATACCAGAAAAACGGCTGGTAGGAGGCGACCCACCACGGCCCGTAAACGACCAACGGATCGTAGACCGGCACGTAGACGTAATCGAATTGCGCTGGCTCGATGATGATCGCCTGGTCCGACGTATACACATGCTGCTGATCGGTGTCCTGCAGCGTGCCGGTCGCTTCGGCGCGGACACGCAGCGCCTGCACGGTGTCCATCACCTGTTGCCGGTTGGCCAGGACGGCGTCACCGAGCTGCTGCGTCCATTCGAGCCGATCGCTCATCATCGCCAGCACCTGGGGAAATGCGGTCAGCGATTGCACGCTGGGATCCCAGCGCCTGGTTCGAACCGCGTCGTCGAGCGCGGCGCCGGAGAGCGCCGGATTCTGCTGGACGAAGCGCGCCGCTTCGACCACTTCCAGCGGGTAGGTCGACGCCATCAGAACCTGCGCCAGCAAATCGTCGGGATACAGCGCTATCGGCGCCAGCAGCGCATCGAGCTGATCCTGCGGAAGGTATTCGACTGATTGCGCTTCGAGGTCGGGCGGCACGCCCGACGATTGCGCCTGCGAGTGCGCCGGCATCAGCAGCGCAAACAAGAGCATCAATGCGAACGCGAACAGACGATCGAGCGCGGGATGCGCGCGGCGACGCACGTAGGCAGCGCGCTGCTCGCGCAACGCCCACTCGCCGGCATCTAGACCCGGATCGAATTGCAGCATCGATACTTCACGAATACGTTTGAACATCGCCAGCTCCGGCTAACACCCGCGATCGCCTGCCTGTTCCTGGGGCAGCGCGGCGTCGAATCGAACATCGACGCGTTGCCCGATCATTAACGCTCGGCGAACCAAGGGGATAACGTCCGGACGATTTTCTTGGTAACAACTTGTTGCACCGACGATGACCGCGTCTCGACGGGCGCGGGAGCCGCGATCGCGCGTCGCTGTGGTGATGGTCAGCCGGCAGCGGCGAGCGCGGGCGCGACCTCGCACGCGCGCGCCGATTCGATCACCGCCCCGCCCAGGCAGGTCTCGCCATCGTAGAGCACCAGATACTGCCCCGGCGTCGGCGCCCATTGCGGCGAGTCGAAGCGTACGCGCCAGCGTCCTGCGGCGAGCGGCTCGAGCGTGCAGCGTGCGTCCGCCATCCGGTAGCGTGTCTTGGCAGCGAAGCGCCGGCCGCTCGGCGTCACGCCGGTAATCCAGTGCATCGCTCCGGTCTCGACGACGTCGGCGTAAAGCCGCGGGTCGTCGTGGCCCTGGACGACCATCAGCGCATTGCGCGCGAGGTCCTTGCCCGCGACAAACCATGGCGCGGGGCTCCCGCCGCGCGTGCCGCCGACCCCGAGGCCCTGCCGCTGCCCGAGCGTGTAGTAGGCAAGACCCTGATGCCGGCCGACGGTCTCGCCGGACGCCGTCTCGATCGGTCCCGGCTCCGTCGGCAGATAACGCGCCAGAAACTCGCGAAACGGCCGCTCGCCGATGAAGCAGATGCCGGTCGAATCCTTCTTGGCGTACGTCGGTATCCCCTGCTCGCGCGCGATCGCTCGCACGTCGCGCTTGGCCAGATCGCCGACCGGAAACATCGTCCCATCCAGCTGCGCCTGCGACAGCTGATGCAGGAAATAGGTCTGATCCTTGCCTGCGTCGGCCGCCTTGCGCAGCTCGACGCCGTGCTCGCCGCGCTCGAGCCGCGCATAGTGCCCGGTGGCGATGCGCTCGGCGCCGAGCGACTTGGCGTGATCGATAAAGGCCTTGAACTTGATTTCGCTGTTGCACAGCACGTCGGGGTTGGGCGTGCGTCCGGCGCGGTATTCGTGCAGGAACTGCGCGAACACGCGGTCCTGGTATTCGGCAGCGAAGTTGACCGCTTCGAGCTCGATGCCGATGACATCGGCGACCGATGCGGCGTCGACCAGATCCTGGCGAGACGTACAGTAGCCGTCGGTGTCGTCCTGCTCCCAGTTCTTCATGAACACGCCGACGACCTCGTGGCCTGCGCGCTTGAGCAGCCACGCCGCGACCGACGAGTCGACCCCGCCCGACAATCCAACCACGATGCGATGTTTGCTGACCATCGGCGCTACGATCCTTAACCCTATGATTATAAGATATTTTGCGCGCCATAAAAACAAAGGCCCGGCCTCTCGCGAGACCGGGCCTTTCAGCGCTATGGCTCGATTTACTTCTTGGCCGGAGCAGCCGGTGCCGTGGTCGCGGCCGGAGCCGGGGCCATCGCCGGGGCGGGGGCGGGTGCAGGCGCCATCGCCTTGTCGTTCTTCGCGGCGGCTTCCTTCTTCGCCTTGTCCGATTCCTTCATCGCCTTGTCCGATTCCTTCTTGGCCTTCTTGGCTTGTTTATTCGCCTTCTTCGCTTGTTTCTTGGCTTCCTTGTCGGCCTTCTTCGCCGCTGCTTCATCCTGCTTGGCGGCGTCCTTGGCCGCTTCGGCCTTGGCCGCGTCAGCCTTGGCCGGCGCAGCGGCAGGTGCGGGTGCTGGCGCCGGAGCCGTGGTTTGCGCGGCGGCGGTCAGCGATACGGCAAAGGCGCCGGCGAGCAGCGCGGTCAACAGCTTGTTCATGGAGTCTGTCCTCAGTCTTATGGGTGGGTTGGTCGACACTCGAAACCGTGTCGCCGCCATTAACGCTACCCCGCCATAAACGGTTGACAGAACGGCACTATCGGCCGGATAGCGTTCATCGCCAGCTGGTAATCGGCCAGCCGCGGGACAGCGCTTCGGCGGCCAGCACCGGGTCCGGATCAATCGCGACCGGATGGGTCACGGCCAGCAACAGCGGCAGGTCGTTGTGCGAATCGCTGTAGAACCAGGATTCGGCGAAATCCGAAAGCCTCCGGTTCAAGCCGGCGAGCCAGGTCTCCAGACAAGCGAGCTTGCCCGCCTGGAAGCAGGGCTCGCCGTTCGGCCGCCCGGTAAAGCGGCCCGCGATCACTTCGGGCTCGGTGGCGACCAGATGGCGGACTCCGTAGAGCGCCGCGATCGGTCGCGTGATAAAACTGTTGGTCGCCGTCACGACCGCGACGAGATCGCCGGCGGCGAGCCGCTCGTCGACCAGCTTCCGGCCCGCAGGCAGCAGCATCGGCAGGATTTTTTCGGCGATGAAGCGCTCACGCCAGGCGAACAGCGTGGCCGGGTCGTTGTCGGCCAGCGGTCGCAGCTGGAACTCGAGAAACGCGTGGATATCCAGCCGTCCCGCCTTGTAGTCGGCAAAGAACTCGCCATTTCTGCGCTCGTAGTCTTCAGCATCGACCGCGCCCTGCTCGATCAAAAACTGCGCCCAGCCGTAGTCGCTATCGCCCCCGAGCAGGGTGTTGTCGAGATCGAACAGCGTCAGACGCGCGACCGGCGGCTCCGCGTCGCTGCTCATGCATCGGCCCGCTTCAGCCACGACTTCAGCAGCGGCACGGTGATCGTGCGCTTGCTCGCCAGCGACGCCCGGTCGAGCGCGGCGAGCGTGGCGAGCAGCGAGGGCAGGTCGCGCCGGCCGTGGTGAAGCAGATAATCGATCACGTCAGACGACAGGTGAAACCCGCGCTGATCGGCGAATGCGACCATCGCCGCCGGCTTGTCTTCGTCGGACAAGGGCAGCACTTCGTAAACCAGCCCCCAGCCGAGCCGCGTGCGCAGGTCCTCGCGCAATGGCAGTGCCGCCAGCGGCGTGCGGCTGGCGGCGATCAGCCGGCCGCCGCGCTGTTTCTGCGCGTTGTACAGCGTGAAGATCGCCGCGGCGGCGGCGGCGTCCGCCGTGTCGACGCGATCGATGACGACCAGCGCGACGGCGCCACCGGTCGGCGAGGCAAGCTCGCCCGGATCGGCGACCCAACGCGCGGCGATGCCCTGCTGCTGCGCCGATTCGATCGCCGCGAGCAGCAGATGCGTCTTCCCCGCACCCGCCGCGCCCCAGAGCAGCAAGCCGGTCTCACCGACGTCTCCGGCGATGAATCGCGGCAGCAAGGCGACCAGCTCCGCGTTTCGTCCCGAAAGGAAGTTCGACAGACGCGCCGGCTCGGCCGGCGCGAGCTCGAAGATCAGCTGTTCCATCGTCGGCTTTTTCGCGCTTGTCGCGTCAGTCAATGAAGGCACGGTCCGTTCGCGGACGGCGCCGTACTCGGGTCGCCCAACAACGCTACCGGTAGAGTGCAGACTCGTTGTACGCTTTGCGCAGATGACGCAGGGCGACCAGCAGCACCGCGCTCGCCGGCAAGGCGAGCAGCACGCCGGCAAAGCCGAACACCTCGCCGAAAGCCAGCAACGCGAAAATGACGGCCACCGGATGCAATCCGATCCGGTCGCCGACCAGCCAGGGCACCAGTACGTAGCCTTCCAACAGCTGTCCGACGCCGTAGACGACCAGCACGGCGACAAAGCCTGGCAAGCCATGCCACTGCAGCAATGCTGCCAGCACGCCGAGGACCAGGCCCAGACCGAAGCCGACGTACGGCACGAATACCAGCAGGCCGGTGAGGAGACCGATCGGCAACCAGAACTGCAAACCGGCGATCCAGAGCGCGATCACGTAGTAGATTGCCAGCACGACCATCACCGACGCCTGGCCGCGCAGGAACTCGGCGAGCACGTCGTCGACTTCGGCGGCCACGGTCCGCAGCGTGGCCAGCCAGCGCCGCGGCGTCAGCTCCTCGAAGCGCGCGAGAATGATGTTCCAGTCGCGCAGCAGATAGAACATCACCACCGGGATCAGCGCCAAATTGATCAGGATGGCGAGGATCAGCGTGCCTCCGGCCTTGACGCTCGACAGCAGCTTCGGCGTCAGCGTCTGCGCACCGGCCAGGTTGTCGGCGACCATCGCCTTGATCGACTCCATATCGAGTTGCAGTTCTATCCCGAACGTCTGCTGGAGCCACGGCGCGAACTTGGTCTGCAGCAGCACGGCGAGGGTGGGCAACCGCTGCACCAGCTGCGAAAACTCGGAGTGCACGAGCGGCGTCAGCACCAGGATCAGCCCGAACACCGCGAGGCCGGTGATGCCGACCACCAGCAGGGTCCCTATCGTGCGCGATATGCGATGCGTTTCGCCCCAGCTCACGGCGGGATTGCCGATGTACGCCAGGATCGCGCCGATCAGGAACGGTGTGAGGATGTCGCCCAGCAGGTGCAGCAGCAACGCCACGATCACCGTGACGCCGATGATCCATCCGTAGTGCTGCAGGGTCAGCTGCTGGCGCTGCTGCGCGTGACCGCGAACGACTCCGCCCGGCAACGGCGTATGTTCGGGCGGCAGGCTCCCTAGTGTCATTTCCGGTAAAATCTCCCCCGCGCACTTTACAGGGCGCGACGCCGCGACTCAATCCAATTCGCCTTCCTACACCGCCGCGACGGCCGAGACCGCATTGAACGCCCCCAAAAGCGTCCCCGGCCGTCCGCTTTCGTATCGCGACGCGGGCGTCGACATCGATGCCGGCGACCGGCTGGTCGAGGCGATCAAGCCATTTGCCAAGCGCACGCTGCGCCCCGAGGTTCTGGCCGGCATCGGCGGTTTTGGTGCGCTGATCGAGCTGCCGAAACGCTACCGCGAGCCGGTGCTGGTCGCCGGGACCGACGGCGTCGGCACCAAGCTCAAGCTCGCGTTCGCGATGAACAAGCACGACACGATCGGAATCGACCTGGTCGCGATGAGCGTCAATGACATCCTCGTCCAGGGTGCCGAGCCGCTGTTCTTTCTCGATTACTTCGTCTGCGAGACGCTCGACGTGCCCGTCGCCAGCGAAGTCATCCGCGGCATTGCGCAAGGCTGCGAGCTGGCCGGATGCGCGCTGGCCGGCGGAGAAACCGCCGAGCACCCGAAGGCATTCGTTCCCGGCGAATACGATCTCGCCGGATTCGCCGTCGGCGTCGTCGAGAAATCGCGCGCGATCGACGGCCGCGGCATCGCTGCCGGCGACGTACTGCTCGGGCTCGCGTCAAGCGGACCGCATTCGAACGGCTTTTCGCTGATCCGCGGCATCCTCGAGCGCGGGCACGCCGACCTCGCGCAAAAGATCGCAGGCGTCACCGGCGAGCGCACGCTCGGCGAGACGCTGCTCGAGCCGACGCGCATCTATGTCAAGCCGGTACTGGCACTGCTGGCCGAGTGCGAGGTCAAGGGAATGGCGCACATCACCGGCGGCGGCTTGAGCGAGAACACGCACCGGATGTTCCCCGAAGGGCTCGCGGCGCGCATCGACCCGCAATCGTGGCCGCGGCCACCGATCTTCGACTGGCTGCAGCGGCAAGGCAACGTCGCAACCGCGGAGATGTTCCGCGTGTTCAATTGCGGCATCGGCTTCGTGCTTGTCGTCGCACCCGAGGCAGCTGCCGCGGCGATCGCGCGACTCTCCGCCTCGGGCGAGACCGTGCACGCGATCGGCACCGTCGTGCCGCGCGCACCGGACGCACCCGGCACCATCGTCATCTGACGCATGTTTACCGGCGAGGCACGCGAAGTCTACAAGCAAAACGTCGTTGCGCGTACGCAGGGGCCCATCGAAGTTCGTGCAACGACACCGGATTCCCGCGTTCGCGGGACTGACGCTGGTTGAAGCGCCTCGTCATCCTCATCTCCGGCCGCGGCTCCAACATGGCCGCGCTGATCGACGCGGTTCGAGCGGGCGAGATCGACGCGGCGATCGGGATCGTGATCAGCAACCGGCCCGACGCGGCGGGGCTCGCGACCGCCGCTACCGCCGGAGTCGCGACGGCGGTCGTCGATCATCGCGCCTTCGCCGACCGCGTCGAGTTCGAGCGCTCGCTTGCCGCAGCCATCGATGCCAAAGCGCCCGATCTGGTCGTGCTCGCGGGCTTCATGCGAATTCTCTCGCCTGCGTTCGTCGCGCGTTATGCGGGCCGGCTGCTCAACATCCACCCTTCGCTGCTGCCCGCTTATCCGGGCGTCCAAACCCACCGCCGGGCGCTGGCCGACGGGGTGCGCATCCACGGCTGCACCGTGCACTTCGTCACCTCCGACGTCGATTGCGGCCCGATCGTCGCGCAAGCCGCGGTGACGGTCCAAAAGGACGACGACGAGGCTCGGCTGGCCGCACGCGTGCTGGCGGTCGAGCACCGGCTGCTGGTCGGCGCGGTGCGCTGGTTCTGCTCGGACCGGCTGTCGATCGACGGCTCTCGCGTGCGCATCCGGGGCGAAATCGCCGACCCGGCGGTGCTGCAGGCGCCGTCGGACAAGGGGACGAACTCCCCGCCTTCCTGACCGTCCAACCCGGCAACACCCGGCCAAAGCCGGTAAGCTCCCACTGACATGTCCTCGCGCATCGCATTTTTTACATTTTTCGACCAGCGACCCGGCTCGCGCGTGCTCGCGGTGGCGGCGCTGGCGTCGCTCGCAGTGCACATTGCGCTGCTGCAGTCGACGATTCGGCTGCCCGACCGCGTCGAAGAGTCGCCGCCGCTGCTGGCGACGATCACCGAGCTGCCGCCGCCTCCGGCGCCGGTCGAAAAGCCTGCGCCGGTAAAGCCCAAGCATCGCCGCGTCGTTCGCGCCGCGCCGGCGGCTCCGGTCGAGACTCCAGCGCCCGAAGTCGTCGCAGCCGCGACGCCGGTCCCCGAGCCCGTGCGAGAGCCCGAGCCCGTCGCGCCGCCGCCGCTCGAGGAAGCGATCCCCGCCGCGCCGTCGCTGGCGCCGCCGCGCGAATTGCCGCCGCGGATCGATCTTGCGTATCGCGCGTTCCTCGGCACTCGCGGTTTCCTGATCGGCGACGCCGTTTATCGGCTGGAGCACTCGGGCAGTCAGTACCGCATCTCGACCGTCGGCGAGGCGCGTGGACTGGCGGCGCTGCTGTTTCCCGGCGAAGCGAGGGCGAAGAGCGAAGGCGCGATTACCGCCGACGGATTGCAGCCGACGAGCTACAGCGTCGAGCGCATCAACCGGCGCGAGGCGGCGAGCTTCGACTGGGAATCCGGCATGGTCCAGCTGAACGGCGACCAGTCGGCGCCGCTTGAGCTGCCGACGTTTGATCCGCTGGTCGTGCTCTGGCAGTTCTATTTCTCGCCGCCGGCGCACGACCAGACCGAGTTCAACATCGCGACCACGCGCAAGATCTATCACGTGACGTTCCGCCGCATCGGTGCCGAAAAAATCACGCTGCCCTTCGGCGACGTCGACACCGAAATCTGGAAGAGGGTCGACGCCGACAGCACCGTCGAGGCGCAGGTATGGCTGGCGCCATCGCTGCGCTATGTCGCCGTCAAGCTCCGGCTGTCCAACGCGCGCGCGACTGTAGAAGGCCTGCTCGACAGCATCCGCGTCGACGATACCGTCGCGCAGCAATGACGGTCCGCGCGAGCCAGCTCGGCGCGCTGACCGACGCGCTGGCCGCCGTGCTGCCGTTCAAGGAGCCCGCCGACAGCGTGTTGCGCGGTTTCTTTCGGCACCATCGCGGACTCGGGCAGGACGATCGCGCGTTCATCGCCGACGGCGTGTTCGCAGCGCTGCGCCGGCTGGCGTCGCTCCGGGTGCAGGCCGGCAGCAGTTCACCGCGCCGCCTCGCCATCGCCGTCACCGTGCGCGAACTGGGCGCGAGCCTGCGCGAGATCGAAGGCGCGCTGTCGATCGCCGAAATGGCGTGGGCGAAGGAATTCAAGGCGGCAAAGCCGGTGCTTTCGCCAGCCGAAGCCGCCGAGTTGCCCGAGTGGCTCTGGGACAAGCTCACCGCCTCGCTTCCCGCCGCTGAGCGCGACGCGCTGGTGCGCTCGTGGCTCGCACCGGCGCCGCTGGATCTTCGCGTCAACTCGATGAAGATCACGCGCGATCAGGCGCAAGCCCAGCTCAAGGCCACCGGCATCGACGCCGAGCCGACGCCGTACTCGCCGCTGGGTCTTCGCGTCGGCGGCAAGCCCGCGTTGCAATCGCATCCGTTGTTCACTTCCGGCGCAATCGAAGTTCAGGACGAAGGCAGCCAGTTGCTCGGGCTGCTGGTGGCACCCAGGCGCACCGACATGGTCGCGGACTTCTGCGCTGGCGCTGGCGGCAAGACGATGCTGCTGGGGGCGCTGATGCGCTCGCAGGGAAGGGTCTACGCGTTCGACGTCTCGCGCGCGCGGCTGGCCCGGTTCAAGCCGCGGCTGGCACGGTCAGGACTGTCGAACGTGCAGCCGACGCTGATCGAGAACGAGCGCGACACGCACATCAAGCGGCTCGCCGGCAAGATCGACCGGGTGCTGGTCGATGCGCCGTGCAGCGGGTTCGGCACGCTGCGCCGCAATCCGGACCTGAAGTGGAGACAGGCGGCGGAAGCGATCCCCGAACTCGCGATCAAGCAGGCGAGGATCCTCGCGGCGGCGGCGACGCTGGTCAAGCCGGGCGGCCGGCTGGTGTATGCGACCTGCAGCGTTCTGCCCGACGAAAACGAGGCGGTCGTCGAAGCGTTCGTCGGCGCCCATCCCGAATTCGCGCTCGGCGACGCGGCAGCTGAATTGCGGCGCGCCGGCGTCGCGCTCGATACCGGACGCACGCTCAAGCTGTCGACGGCGCGCCACGGCTGCGACGGATTCTTCGCCGCGGTGCTCGAGCGCTCATGAGAGCGGCAAGCGCCGCTGCCGGCGCGCTGGCGATCGTCGTATTCGCGGCAGGCGTTAACGCCGTCGCCGATTCGCTTCCGGCGACCGGAGCGCGCTTCGCCGCGACCGGAAGCATCGAGACGGCGTTCACCCCCGGCGATCGCATCGACAATCTGATCATCGCCGCGATCGCAGCTGCGAAGCGCGAGGTGCTGGTCAATGCGTACTCATTCACGCAACGACGCATATCCGGCGCGCTGGTCGCGGCGCGCAAGCGCGGCGTCTCGGTGCAGGTAATCGCCGACAGTCAGCAGGCCGCCACACTTCCGCAGAACGTGCTGGCGGAGCTGGTCAAGGGGGGAGTCGACGTATGGCTCGACTCGAATTACCAGGCAGCGCACAACAAGGTCGTCATCGTCGATGCCGACACGGCAAACGCGACAACGATCACCGGCAGCTACAACTTCACCGTAGCCGCACAGTGGCACAACGCCGAAAACGTCGTGATCCTGCGCGACAACCGGGAAGTCGCCCGCGCCTATCGCGACAACTGGCTGCGCCTGAAAGCGCACGCGACGCCGTGGCCGGTTGCGAAGACCGACTCGCGCTAAACTTCCGGCTATGTTGACGCCTCTCGATTTCGAGCGCATCCAGGCATCGCTGCGCACGCCGAACGGCTGGATCGAGCTCGCGACGATCGCGCTGTGCTTTGCGCTGGCCTGGGCGGTCGACCGCCGCGTGCAAGTGACCAGCGAGCGCGAATCCCGCGTCGCTCGTCTCGGCGCCGGCAGCCTGAACCGGCTGATCTTTCCGCTGACCGCGCTGGCGCTGCTCTACGTCGCCAGGGCAGTCTTCCGGCACTGGCTGGTGCCGGCGTTCTTTCCGATCGCCTTTCCCCTGGTCGTCGCACTCGCGCTGATCCGGCTTTCGATCTACGCGCTGCGCAACCTCTTCGGCGTCCAAGCGGCCTCAGCATCGGAGCGAGCGCTCAGCTTCGCGATCTGGGGCGCGCTGTTGCTCTACTACGTCGGCGTGCTGCCTGAAATCGGCGCCGCACTCGAAGACGCGCGGATGCCGATCGGCAAGGGCGAGTTCAGCGTCCTCGATCTCGGGCGCGACGCGATCGTCATCGTCATCGCCATCGTGCTGTCGCTTTGGGCTTCGAGCCTGCTCGAGCAGCGGCTGATGCGCGGTACGCATCTCGACCGGAATCTCCGCGTTGTGGCGGCGAAAGTATCTCGCGCGCTGCTTCTGCTGATCGCCGTGCTGGTGGCGCTGTCGGTCGTCGGCGTCGACGTGACCGTGCTGTCGGTGTTCGGCGGCGCCCTCGGCGTAGGCATCGGCCTGGGACTGCAGAAGCTCGCCAGCAACTACATCGCCGGATTCACGATCCTGCTGGACCGATCGGTCCGGCTGGGGGACATGATCACCGTCGACAACCGCACCGGCACCGTCAGCGTCGTAACCTCGCGCTACGTCGTCGTGCGAGGTCTGGACGGGGTCGAGTCGATCGTGCCAAACGAAATGCTGGTGACGACTACCGTGCTCAATCATTCGTACACCAGCAAGGACATCAAGATCGGCGTCCTCGTGCAGATCAGCTACGACAGCGACCTCGAGCTGGCGATGCGGCTGATGACCGAGCTCGCCGCCAGGGAGCCGCGCGTCCTCCAAGGCACGCTCGCACCGGTCGTCAACGTGCTCCAGTTCGGCGACAACGGCATCGCCCTCGAGCTTGCGGTCTGGATCAACGACCCGGAAATGGGCCAGGGCAACCTGAAAACGGCGCTGAACCTCGGCATATGGAAAGCGTTTCGCGACAACGGGATACGGATCCCGTACCCGCAGCGCGAGGTTCGTATCATCGGCCAGCCCCCCGGCGACGATGTCACGACGCGGCCCCCGGCCTGATCGCTTGTACTGGACAGCCGGGCGATCGCCGGTCGGGTGGTAGAGAATGAAACGATGTAAACTGTCGACTGTCCGATACCACACATTGGGCCTCCCGGCCCGCCCTCCCTTTTAGGATGTTCCACTGATGTCATTCGATCCCCTTTCGCTGCTCGCCCACGGCCTGGTTCCGCTACCGTGGTGGGGCTATGTCGTCGTCGCGCTGGTGTTCACCCACATCACCATCGCCGCGGTGACTATCTATCTGCATCGCTCGCAGGCCCACCGCGGCCTGGACCTCCATCCGCTGGCCAGCCACTTCTTCCGCTTCTGGCTTTGGCTGACGACAGGGATGGTCACCAAGGAATGGGTCGCGATCCATCGCAAGCACCACGCGAAGGTCGAGACCGCCGAAGACCCGCACAGCCCGCAGACTCGCGGCATCAACAAGGTCTTCTGGGAAGGCGCCGAGCTCTACCGCGACGAAGCCAAGAATGGTGAAACGCTGGACAAGTACGGACTGGGCACGCCGGACGACTGGATCGAGCGCAATGTCTACACGCGCCATTCGTGGGAAGGCGTCGGGCTGATGCTGGTCGTCAACCTCGCGCTGTTCGGTCCGCTTGGCGCGACGATCTGGGCGGTGCAGATGGCCTGGATTCCGGTGACCGCGGCGGGCATCATCAACGGCATCGGCCACTACTGGGGCTATCGCAATTTCTCCTGCGAGGACGCGAGCCGCAACATCGTGCCCTGGGGCATCCTGATCGGCGGCGAAGAGCTGCACAACAATCACCACGCCTACGGCACGTCGGCCAAGCTGTCGTCGCGCTGGTATGAATTCGACCTCGGCTGGGCGTATATCCGGACGCTGGAGTTCTTCGGTCTTGCCACCGTGCGCAAGGTCGCGCCGCGGCTCAAGCTGGATCGCGCCAAGCTCAACGCCGACCTCGAGACGCTGCAGGCAATCATCACCCACCGCTACGCCGTGCTGACCAGCTATGCTTCGTCGCTGAAGCTCGCGTACAGGCAGGAAGTGGCCAGCCTGCGTGAGCGCGCCCGCCGCGGCGAGCTGACGCCCGACATGCCGAGCTTCCGGCGCCTGCGCCGATGGTTCCAGTCGGACGCGACCGCGCTGCCCGAGACCGACCGCGCTCGCCTGGAAACCACGCTCGAGGGCAGCTCGGCGCTCAAGACGATCTACGCGATGCGGCAGGAGCTCGCCGCGCTGTGGGAGCGTTCGAACGATTCACGCGAGCAACTGCTGGCGCGCCTGCAGGACTGGTGTCATCGCGCCGAGGCAAGCAACATCGCCTCGCTGCAGAAGTTTTCGCGGACCTTGCGAAGCTACGCGTAAGCAATCGTCTCCGCACGATGCAAAAAGCCCGCCGGAAGGCGGGCTTTTTTATCGCACAACCGCGTCGGGCGCGGCTTCAATCCGGCGTCACTTGAGCTTCGTTTCCTTGTACATCACGTGCTTGCGGGCGACCGGATCGAACTTCTTGATCTCCATCTTTTCCGGCATCAGCTTTTTGTTCTTCGACGTGGTGTAGAAATGACCGGTGCCGGCCGACGATTCGAGCTTGATCTTTTCACGCATGGTCTGAAATCTCCTTGAGCTCGCGCCGGCTTAGACGTGCTCGCCGCGGGCGCGCATGTCCGCCAGGACGACGTCGATGCCGTTCTTGTCGATCGTGCGCAGCGCGGCATTGGTCAGCCGCAGGCTAACCCAGCGGTTCTCGGTTTCGACCCAGAAACGGCGGCGCTGCAGGTTCGGCAGAAACCGGCGCTTGGTCTTGTTGTTGGCGTGGGACACGTGGTGACCCACCATCGGGGCTTTGCCCGTTACCTGACAGACTCGAGCCATCGCTCGCTCCAACTCGTTGAAATTGCGAAAGTCTTGGATTGTAACCGGAAATCCAAGGCGATTCAAGCATTTGGCATTGGACGCCCTACAGCAGCCCGCGCTCGGCAAACGACACCGTCCGCGTGCCGGCGACGATGAAATGGTCGAGCGTCCTGATCTCGACCAGCGCCAGCGCCTGCTTGAGGGTCTGTGTCAGAAGCTCGTCGGCGCGGCTGGGCTCGGCGACACCGGATGGATGGTTGTGCGCCAGAATCACGCCCGCGGCATTGTAGCGGAGCGCCGTCTTCACGACTTCGCGCGGGTATACGCTGGTCTGCGTCAGCGTGCCGCGGAAGAGCTCTTCCGATCCCAGCAGGCGGTTTTGCGAATCGAGAAACAGGGCGACGAACACTTCGTGCGGCCGGCTCCCCAGCGACAGCGACAGATAATCGCGCACCGCGCGCGGCGAGCTCATCGCATCGCGCTCGCCGATCTCTTCGGACAGCGCGCGGCGCGCGATTTCGACCACCGCCTGCAGCTGCACGTATTTCGCCGGGCCGAAGCCGCGCACCGCCGCGAATTCATCGAGCGTGGCGCCGAACAGCCGATTGAGGCCGCCGAAGCGCGCCAGCAACTCGCGACCGAGCTCGACCGCGCTGCTGCCGGCCATGCCGGTGCGCAGGAAAATCGCGAGCAACTCGGCTTCGGACAAGGCCGCGGCGCCGAGCTTCAGCAGACGCTCGCGCGGGCGTTCGTCCGCCGGCCAATCGGCAATGCGCATATCCAGCCCCTGTACCGTGATGCCAGCGCATATTAAACTGCGC
>Ga0070693_100000570_pt1 | contig 16368 bp, 13 predicted proteins | sample KBSK1103metaG_FD_65472 | JGI IMG/M metagenome (GOLD analysis project Ga0070693, IMG submission 65472) | Corn, switchgrass and miscanthus rhizosphere microbial communities from Kellogg Biological Station, Michigan, USA - KBS K1-10-3 metaG | ecosystem: Host-associated > Plants > Roots >...
CCGCCGAAGGCGAGCGCGGCCGAGAGCGCGATGAGGCTGAGCATTCTTTTCATCATCGTGTTTCCCCTTGGGATCTAGAGTGCGTCGGCGCCGGTTTCACCGGTGCGAATGCGAACGACCTGCTCGAGGTCGAAGACGAAGATCTTTCCGTCGCCGATCTTGCCCGTGTTGGCGCTCTTCTCGATCGCCTCGATCACGCGGTCGAGCATGTCGTCCTTTATCGCCGCTTCCACCTTCACCTTCGGAAGGAAGTCCACGACGTACTCGGCGCCCCGGTAGAGCTCGGTGTGGCCTTTCTGCCGCCCGAACCCCTTCACCTCCGTGACGGTGATGCCCTGCACGCCGATGGCCGAGAGGGCTTCACGCACCTCGTCGAGCTTGAACGGCTTGATGACGGCCGCGACCAGTTTCATTGGCTTTCTCCTCGTTGGCGGCTTATGGGAACGTCCACGTGACAAACGCGACCAGGCGGTCCTTGCTCCAGTCCTTGCCCTTGAAGGTGTAGGCCGCTTCCTCGGCGTCGGTGCCCTTGTAGTACGCGCCGGCGTTGAAACCGCCGCCGAAGTCCCACGTGGCGCCCAGCTTCCACACCGTGTAGCTGAGGAAGGTGTTGTGCCGGTAATTCTGGTGGCCGACGAGCGCGTTGATCGTGAGCTTCTCCAGGCCCGGAGTCGGGTAGTTCACCGCGAGCTCGGTGTAGTCGGAGCCCTTGCTGTTGGCCACGCCGAACGTGTCGTTGATGGAGTACGAGTACTTGAGGGTCGCCGGTCCGTACGAGATGCCGGCGTAGACCTCGTCGGTGTTCGGCTTGGGATTGAATTCGCTCGAGCTCGGATACTCGTAGCGCAGGTAGCCCAGGTCGAGCGTCCAGTCCTTCACCACCTCGAACTTGTAGCCGCCGTAGATATCCCACTCGATGTTCGCGCTCGTGGAGAAGCCGCTTGCTTCGGCCGCGTCCTTCAGCCACTTGATGTTCGACACGAACGTGCCGAGGTAGAAGCCGCTCTTGTGCGCGTAGTCGAGGTTCAGCTGCAGCGCGGGCTTCTCGGAGGTCTGCGAGATGCCGCGGTACTCGTACTCGCTCCAGAGGCCGAGCTTGCCCGTGAACGTGTGCTCGGCCGGAGGATCGTCGGCGCGCGCGGCCGTGGAAAAGATCGTGAGCACGGCTGCTCCGGCCAGGCACAGCGCTTTGGCGACTCCATGCATGTTGGTATCCTTTGCGGGTTGTGAATTGCGTCGTCGCGTCCGGAATAGCAGCAAGCGTGCCATCCATAAATCGTTGTTTCGGAATCGCTCTTTTTGATCGGAACCACCGCCCGCCCCTGCGTTGTGCGCGCCTCGACCGCGGCGCACCAAGCCGGTGCGGCGAATTGAGATGAACGAAAAACTGCTCACCGACCTCGCCGCGCGCCTTGCCGCGCTCGCCGCGAACAATCCCGCGAAGGACCTGGAGAAGAACTTCCGCGGGATGCTTTCTTCCACGTTCTCGAAGCTCGATCTCGTGACGCGCGAGGAATACGACGTGCAGGCGCGGCTCCTCGCGCGCGCGAAGGAAAAGCTCGCCGCGCTCGAGGCGCGCATCGCCGAGATCGAGAAGCGGCGCTAGCGCGTCAACCGAACGCGCGCTTCATCCCTTGAGGGATGCATGTCCCTCGCCGTCGTCTTCAGCCGCGCGCTCACGGGCCTGGATGCGCCGCTCGTGCGTGTCGAGGTGCACGTGGGCGGCGGTCTTCCCGGCACGCACATCGTGGGACTGCCGGAGAAGGAAGTGCGGGAGGCGCGCGACCGCGTGCGCGCAGCGCTCAACACCGCCAACTTCCGCCGGCCCGATGGCCGCGTCACCGTGAACCTCGCGCCCGCGGACCTTCCGAAGGAAAGCGGGCGCTTCGACCTGCCGATCGCCATCGGCATCCTCGCGGCATCGCGCCAGCTTCCGGCCAAGCTCCTGGGCGAGCTCGAATTCGCAGGCGAGCTGGGCCTGTCCGGGGAGCTGCGCCCCATACAAGGCGCGCTCGCGATGACGTTCGGGGCCAAGCGCGATGGGCGCGCTTTCGTCATTCCGGAATCCGTGGCAAATGAAGCCGCCCTCGTGCCCGGCGCACGCGTCCTCGCCGCGCGATCGTTGCTGGAGGTGTGCGCGCACCTGAAGGGCGAGGAGCCGCTTCGCGAATGGAGCGCCACGGCCGCGCCGCCCGCGCCGCCGCATCCGGATCTCGCGGACGTCGCGGGACAGCACGCGGCGCGTCGCGCGCTCGAGATCGCCGCGGCCGGTTCGCATTCCCTTCTCTTCACGGGGCCGCCCGGCACCGGAAAGACGATGCTCGCCACGCGTATCGCGGGAATCCTTCCGCCGATGACCGAGGAGGAAGCGCTCGAAAGCGCGGCGCTGCAGAGCATCGCGCAGGCGGGATTCAGCGTCGAACGCTTCGCGCGGCGCCCCTTCCGCGCGCCGCACCACACGGCGTCCGGTGTCGCGCTGGTGGGCGGCGGCTCGCCGCCGAAGCCGGGCGAGATCTCGCTCGCGCACCACGGCGTGCTCTTCCTCGACGAGCTGCCGGAATTCAGCCGCCACGTGCTCGAAGTGCTGCGGGAGCCCATGGAATCGGGCCGCATCACCATCTCGCGCGCCGCGCGGCAGGCGGATTTTCCCGCGCGCTTCCAGCTCGTCGCGGCGATGAACCCCTGCCCGTGCGGCTACCTCGGCCACTACGCGGCGAAGTGCAAGTGCAGCGCGGAAAGCGTGGCGCGCTATCGCACGCGCATCTCGGGGCCGTTGCTCGACCGCATCGATCTTCATGTGGACGTGCCCGCGCTCGCCCCCGCGGAGCTCGAGGCGCGCAAGCCCGGCGAAGGCTCCGGTGCCGTGCGCGAGCGCGTGTGCCAGGCGCGCGAGCGGCAGGTCCGCCGGCAAGGCGCGCCCAACGCGCGGCTTACGGGCGCGGAGGCGCAATCTCGTGCGCGCCTGGATGCGCAAGCCGCCCGCATGCTGCGCGAAGCCGGCGCGCGCCTGCACATTTCCGCGCGCGCGCACCATCGCGTGATCAAGGTCGCGCGGACCATCGCGGACCTCGCGGCGAGCGAAAGCGTGTCCGCATCCCACGTCGCGGAAGCCCTGCGCTACCGCGCGGCCACCTAGCCCGGCGGCGGCGAGGCGGGCTCGGGAACCTGCTCGATCAACCGGTTGGCCGCGTCCAGGCGCGAGATCAGCACGCGCACGAACTGCTGGTCGAAGAGTACCTTGCAGTAAACGGAGGCGGCGCGCAGGTCCGCCGACGAGATCTTCATGAGGATGCACTCGCTGGTGGTCGTCACGGTCGCCGAGCGCGCGCTGCCTTGCTCCGCCATGTAGGCCATCTCGCCAAAACAGTCGCCGACCGTGAGCACGCCGAGCTTGCGCTTGCCGCGCGACACCTGCACGAATCCACTCACGATCACGAAGCACGCATCGCCGATGTCGGCCTCCTTGATGATCGCCGTGCCGGCGGGGAAGAGCGCCCATTTGCTGATCGCGAGGACTTCCCACAGCTCTTCCTCGGGGAATCCCTTGAAGAACGAAAGGCCGCGCAGCGCATCGAAACGCATCGTGTCCGGCGCCTCACGATCCTCCTGCAGCTTGAGCTCCTGCTTCCAGCTCTGGACCAGCTCCTGGCCGAAGACATCCCACGACTGGTAGCGCTTCTTCGGATCCCTCGAGATCGCGCGCATCGTGATGGCGTCGAGCTCGGCGGATATCCCCCGCCGGTGGGCGCTCGGCGGCTCGGGATCCGTATGGACCGCCTGGTAGGTCATGCTCGCCGTGTTGTCCGCGATGAACGGATGGCGCCCGGCAAGCAGGTCGTACATCACGACGCCGAGCGCGTAGATGTCCGTGAGCTCGGAGGCGTCCGCCACGCCCGCGAGCAACTCGGGCGCCATGTATGCCGGCGACCCCGCGCCGGCGAGGACCGTCCGCTCCGAGCTCTTGTCGATGGCGAGGCCGAAGTCGGCGAGCTTGATGTGGGCCTTGCCCGAATGGAGGATGTTGCCCGGCTTGATGTCGCGGTGCGTGAGGCCCTTTCCATGCGCGAACGCAAGGGCGCGCACGCACTTGAACACGATTTCCGCGGCCTCGGCCGGCTCGAGGAGGCTGTCGGGCTTGCAGAACTGCTCGAGCGTGCCGCCCTCGACATACTCCATCACGATGTAGCTGTACTGCTCCTCGACCACCGCGTCGTAGATCTGCGCGATGTGGGGATGAACGAGCTTGCCCGCCAGCGCGGCTTCGTTGAGGAACATGTTGCGGTAGAAGGCTCCCTCCTCGGCGCTCTTGAGGGCCGCGGGGAAGACGACCTTGAGCGCGACCTGGCGCCCGGCGAACGGGTCCTGGGCGAGATAGACCTTGCTCGTGGCGCCGGAGCCTAGCGCGCGCACGATCTGGTAGCGCCCGACTTTTTTCCCGACTGACTGCTCGCCGAACAGCTCGGACATTGCGGACGATTCCTCGAAGACGGTGCTCCAGAGGTTACATTAGACCCCCAGGAACATGACCTCCGCAGACCACACCACCCGGCGCTTCCGCTGGGGATTCGCCGCGATGCTCGCGGCGCTCGCGACCCTCGGCCCCTTCTCGATCGACGCGTACCTGCCGGCGTTCGCCGGGATCCAGGAGTCCCTCGAGGCAAGCCCGATCCAGATCCAGCAGACGCTGTCGGCGTACCTCTTCGCCTTCGGCCTCATGTTCCTTTTCCACGGCGCGCTGTCCGACAGCTTCGGCCGCCGGCCCGTGATCCTCGTGGCGCTCGTGGTGTACACCATCGCCTCGGCCGGCGCGGCGATCGCCGACAGCGTGCAGACGCTCATCATCTGGCGCGTCGTGCAGGGCCTTTCGGTGGGCGCGGGCATGGTGGTGGGCCGCGCGATGATCCGCGACCTCTTCGGCCCCGAGGACGCGCAGCGCCTGATGTCGATGGTCACGCTCTTCTTCGGCCTCGCCCCGGCCGTGGCGCCGGTCATCGGCGGCTGGCTTTTCACCGCGCTCGGCTGGCGCTCGATCTTCTGGTTCCTCACCGCCGTGGGCGCGATCCTCGTCGCCTTCGGCTGGAAAAAGCTCCCCGAGACGCTCGCCGAGACCAACCGCCAGCCCTTCCATCCCGTGGCGCTCATCAAGGGCTACGAGGAGGTCGGCATCCACGCGCGCTTCCTCTTCCTGTCTTTCGCCGCGGGCTTCAACTTCAACGCGTTCTTCCTCTACATCGTGTCGGCGCCGATCTTCCTCGGCCAGCATCTCCACCTGGGCCCGCAGGAATACGCGTGGCTCTTCCTTCCCGGCATCGTGGGGATCATGGTCGGCTCGCAGCTATCGGGGCGTTCGGCGGGAAGATTCACGCCGGCGCAGACGGTGAAGTACGCCTACGGCTTCATGCTGGTGGCGGCGCTGGGCAATCTCGTCTACACGTTCGCCGCGACGCCCGCGGTGCCGTGGGCCGTGCTCCCGGTCATGATCTACGGCGTGGGCTTCGCGATGGCGATGCCTTCGATCACCATCATCACGCTCGACCTCTTCCCCACGCGCCGCGGCATGGCGGCCTCCCTGCAGGGATTCGTCTCGGGAATGGTGAACGTGCTCACCGCGGGCGCCATCGCGCCGGCGCTCTGGGGGGATACGCGCTGGCTCGCGCTCGGCATGGCCGGGCTGGTCGCGGTGGGACTCAGCTGCTGGATTCTCTACCTGCGCGCCCTTCACGCACGAAGGAAAGGGCCGCCACCGCCACTGCCGCCCACGCCAGCATGAGCGCGAAACCGTCGCGCCACGCCTCGAACCCGTAGCTGCGCACGCCGTTCACCATCGCGCCATTCCAGTTGCGGTCGAGGATCAACCCGATGGCCGGTTGCGTGAGCATGCCGCCCAGCATCATTCCCATGTTGGCGATGCCGCTGACCGTCCCCGCAAGCCGCGCGGGCACCGATTCCTTCGCGAGCGGAAACGTGAGCATCGCCGCGCCGGCCGCGAAAGCGCAGGCCATCAGCAACGCGACAAGGACCACGGCCGCGAGGCCGGGGACGAAGACGATCACCGCCCAAAGCAGCGCGGCCAGGATGGTGCCGGCCATGATCGGCGCCTTGCGCCCGCCCGCGCGTTGCGAAATCCACGCGAACGCGAGGCCCCCCAGCGCCCACGCAATGAGCATCGCGGAGGCGGTCGTCGCCGCCGCCCTCGCACCGAAACCGTATTGCGAGACGAGGAACGGCACGCCCCACAGGCCCGCGAACGCGAGGACGATTCCCGAAAGCGCGCCGGGAACCACGACCATCGCCCACGTCGTGCGATAGCGGAAGACTTCGCGAAGCTGCGCGGCGATCGACGGCGCGCCCGCGCCGTGCGAGTCGCTCGCGAAGAAGCTCGCGTAGCCGCGCTCGGCAGGGTCGTCGCGCACCACGATCCCGATCGCGATTGCGACGATCGCGGTAATGCATGCGCTCGCCACCATGACGGGCCGCCATCCGAACGCGTCGACGGCCACGCGAAGCGGCGCGCCCGCCACGGTCGCTCCCAGCGTGCCGACGAAGAGCGCGAGCGCCGTGGCGTACGCGAACTGCCGCGCGGGCATCCAGTGCGTGGCGAGCTTCATCATGGCGACGAACGCGACCCCGCCCGCCGTCCCGATCGCCAGGCGCCCGGCGTTGGCGAACGCGGCCGAGGGCGCAAGCGCGAAGACGAGCGTGCCGATCGCGGTGAGCACCGCGCCCGAGGCGAGCACGATGCGCGGCCCGAAGCGGTCGGCCAGCAGGCCCGTCGGGATCTGCACCGCGACATAACCGTAGAAGTAGAACGCCGAGAGATTTCCAAGCGACGCGGCGGTGAGCTCGAAGTCGCGAACCAGCTCCTGGGTCATCACGGCCGGGGCCACGCGCTGGTAGAAGGCGATGAGGTAGAGCGCCGCGCCCAGCCCCCAGACCATCCATGCCACCGACGCTGGAGGACTCCCGCCTGGCGCCGACCGCTCACCGCCCACCGGCTAGTACTGCTCCCACGGCAGGCCGTCCACGCGCCAGCCGTTCTTCGAGTTGCGGTGGTGCGACTCGTCCAGCTCGCCCTCGAACCCGTGGAGCACGTTGATCACCTGCTTGAAGCCGGAGCGCTCGAGCGCCTCGCCCGCTTCGATCGTGCGGTTGCCGCTTCGGCAGATGAGCACGATGGGCCGCTTCTCGAAGTTGGCCCCGGCGAGCTTCTTCACCTGGGAAACGAAATGCGGATTCTTCTCCCATTCGGCGCCGTCGTACCATGGGACCATCATCGCGCCCAGGGGATGGCCGACGAACATGTATTCCATCTCGCTGCGGCAATCGATGAAGACCGCGTCGGGGTGGTCCCGGAGGTACTGGTGGGCCTGCTTCGGGTCGAGGTGCTCCATGCCGCGATTATAGGTAGCGGCGTAAAATTGCGGGATGAACGCTCCCGACACCCCCTTCGCTTTCGACGCCGCCATCCGCGAAGCCGCCGAACGCGTCAATTCCCGCGTCGTCGCCTGGCGGCGCGATTTCCACGAGAATCCCGAGCTCGGCAACCGCGAGGTGCGCACCGGCGGCATCGTCGCGAAGCACCTTCGCAGCCTCGGATTCGACGACGTGCGCGAGCAGGTCGCCCACACCGGCGTCGTCGGCGTCCTGAAGGGCGGCAAGCCCGGCCCGGTCGTGGCGCTTCGCGCCGACATGGACGCATTGCCCGTGACCGAGGAGACGGACGTCCCGTTCAAGAGCATGAAGCGCACGCACTGGAACGGCGTGGAGAACGTGGGGATCATGCACGCGTGCGGCCACGACGCGCACACGGCGATCCTCATGGGCGTGGCGGAAATGCTGGCCGGGATGCGCCAGCAGATTCCCGGAACGGTGAAGTTCATCTTCCAGCCCGCCGAGGAGACGCCTCCCATCGGCGAGGACGGCGGCGCGAAGATGATGGTCGAGCAGGGTTGCATGAAGAATCCGGACGTGGACGCGATCTTCGGGCTGCACGTGGTCTCCAACGACACCACCGGCAAGGTCGGCTATCGCTCCGGCCCCTTCATGGCGTCCGCCGACGACTTCCGCGTCTTCGTGAAGGGCAACCAGGCGCACGCCGCGTATCCGTGGAGCGGCGTCGATCCCATCGTCATCGGCTCGCAGATCGTCACCGGCCTGCAGACGATCGTCTCGCGCAAGGTCGACATCACGCAGGAGCCGGCCATCGTGACCGTGGGCGTCTTCCACGCGGGAGTGCGCCACAACATCATTCCCGACCAGGCGAAGCTCGAAGGGACGATCCGCACGTTCAACGAGGAGCATCGCTCGCAGATCCACGAGCACGTGAAGCGCATCTCCGAGATGATCGCCGCGGCCGGCGGCGCGAAGGCCGAAGTGCACATCCACCGCTGGTACGACGTGACCGTGAACGACCCGGCGCTCACCGAGTGGTCCCTGCCGACGCTGGGACGATTCGCGGGCGGGGAGAACGTGCGCACGATCGACAAGGTCTGCGGCGCCGAGGACTTCTCGTTCTACCAGAAGGAAGTGCCGGGCTTCTTCTACTTCCTCGGCTGCACGCCACCCGGGCGCGACGCGACGAAGGCGCCGACCAACCACAGCCCGCGTTTCTTCGTCGACGAGAACGTCTTGAGGCTCGGCACGCAGACGCTTGCCGCGCTGGCGCTGGACTGGCTCGCCTCGAACGGGCCGGGGTGAGCCCCGCCGAAGTCGCTGCGCTGCTCCAGCAGGGGCAGCGCGAAGAGGCGCTTGCCGCCGCCGCGCGCGAGGTCAACGACAATCCGCAGGATGCCGGCTGGCGCGTGGTGCTGGGCGCGGTGCTGGTCGAGATGCAGCAGCTCACCGAGGGCGAGCGCGTGCTGCGCGATGCGCTCGGCATGGCGCCGAATGCGCCCGACGCGCTCTTCAATCTGTCCGTCGCGCTGCGCCGGCAGGGCCGCGTGGAGGAGCAGGTCGATCTGCTCGCCCGCATTCCCGCGGATTGGGCCGGCATGCCTCGCGTCTCCCAGGATCTCGCGCAGGCAGGGCTCTTCCTGCTCATGTCGGGGCGCCATGAAGGCGCGGCGCGCGCCTATCGTGCCGTGCTCGCGCTGCAGCCCGGAGCGCGCGCGGCCTCGTACAACCTCGCCCTCGCGCTCACGGCGCTGTCGCGCCACGACGAGGCGATCGTCGCGATCGCCGGAGCGCTGGCCGCCGGCCACGTGGACGCGGAATTGCTGGGCATGCTCGTGAACGCAAAGGGCCAGGCGTGCGAATGGCGCGCGATGGACGAAGCCATCGAGGAGCTGCGGCGCATCGCGCGGGAGCCGGGCACGCGCCCGGTCCATCCGCACACGGCGCAGTACCTCGCGCAGGTCGGCGCCGCCGAGCAGAAGCAATGGGCCGAGACGTACAGCCGCACGATCTTCGCGGGCCTGGAGGCCGTGAAGCGTCCCGAACGCGCGGCGTCGAAACGCCTGCGGGTGGGCTACATCTCATCCGATTTCCGCGACCACGCCGTGGCGTGGCTGGCGGTGGGGCTGCTCGAGAACCACGATCGCGAGCGCTTCGAGACCTTCGCCTACTCGACCGCTCCCTCGCCCGAGGCCTCCGAAGTCGGCGCGCGAATCGCGCGAGCGGTGGACACGCCCGTGAACGCCTCGCGCATGACCGGCCGCGAGATCGCGGAACGCATCGCCGCCGACGGCATCGATGTCCTCGTCGACCTGGGCGGCCACACGCAGGGCGGGCGCCTCGACATCCTCGCCTACCGCGGTGCGCCCGCGCAGGGGCACTTCCTGGGATATGCCGGGACCACAGGTGCGGCCTTCGTCGATTTCTTCGTCGCCGACGAGATCACGGTGCCGCCGGGCGCCGAGGCGAATTTCACGGAGCGCGTGCTTCGCATGGACCGCTGCTGCCTGCCGAACGATCCGAAGCGGCCCGTTCCCGTCGCCACGCCGCGAGGGCAGCTCGGCTTGCCCGAGGACGCCGTGGTGCTCTGCTCCTTCAACCAGCCCATCAAGATTCGCCCGGCGATCTTCGACGCGTGGTGCGCCCTGCTGCAATCGGCTCCCAATGCGTTGCTGTGGCTGCGCGATCCGGGCGAGAACGCACGCCGGCGCCTGCAGGCCCATGCGGCGCGCTGGCACGTGGACTCCCGCCTCGTGTTCGCCTCTCACTTGCCGACGCGCGAAGCGCACATGGCGCGCCTGGCCGCCGCCGACATCGCGCTCGACACCTTCCCGTACGGATCGCACACCAATGCGGCCGACGCGTTGTGGGCCGGGGTGCCGCTCGTGACGACCTTCGGAGAGACATTCGCCTCGCGCGTCGGCGCGAGCATGCTCGCAACCGCGGGTCTGTCCGAATGGGCGTTCGACGATCCGCGCAAGGCGCTCGACTTCGTGGCGACCCTCGCGCGCGATCCGGCCCGGCTTGCGGCGGCAAAGGAGAAGGCGCGCGCGGCGCGCGGTTCCCCGCTCTACGACGCTCCCGCGTTCGCGCGCGATTTCGAGCGGCTGCTGCTCGCGGCAGCGGGACGGCAGGCGCAGTGACCAACAACCTCGCCCTCTACGTCGTCGCCTCGATGGCGCTCATCCTCACGCCCGGGCAGGACATGATCTACGTGATCGGCCGCTCGCTCGCGCAGGGACGCGTCGCGGGCCTGTGCTCGGCGATCGGCGTGATCATCGGCATCCTCGTGCACACGGCGCTCGCCGCCATCGGAGTGGGCGCGATCCTGCACGCGAGCGAGGAGCTCTTCACGGTGCTGAAGCTCGTCGGCGCGGGGTATCTCGTCTACCTCGGCGTGCGCATGCTCTTCACGCGCGAAATGTCGATCGACGCCTCCATCGCAGGAACGAGGACATCGCCCGGATGGCTGGTGCTCCAGGGGGTGCTGTCGAACGTCACCAATCCCAAGATCATCCTTTTCTTCTTCGCGTTCCTGCCCCAGTTCGTCGATCCCGCGAGCGCGCATCCCACGCGCGACCTCGTGGCGTTGGGCGTGCTCTACGCGATCCTGGGCCTGCCGGTGAAATGCGGCGTGGCACTCGTCGCGGCGCGGTTGTCGGATCGCATGCGCGCGAAGCCCGCGGCGCTCGTCTGGATGAACCGCGCCTGCGGCGCGTTGCTCGTCGCCCTGGGCGTGCGCCTCGCGCGCGCATGAGCGCCGACGCGGCGATCCGCAGTGCGGCGCAGCTTTTCGGCGCCGGGCGCTACGACGAAGCCCTGGCCGCGTGCCACTCCATCCTCATGGCGGACCCGCGCCACTTCTACGCGCTGCACCTCGCCTCCGCCACGGCGCTGAAGCTCGCGCGATTCGACGACTGCATCGCGCTCGCCACGCGCGCTCTTGCCGTCTCGCCGGCGCACGCCGAAGTGCTGGCCAATCGCGGCGCGGCGCTGCGCCGCACGAACCGCATCGTGGAGGCGCTCGCCGATTACGACCTCGTGCTCGCTTCGGGCACCGCCACGCCGACGGTGCTCGTGAACCGCGGCATCGCGTTGGCGGCGTTGAACCGCCACGCCGAGGCGATCGCGCAATATGAACGCGCCCTCGCCCTCGATCCGCGCCACGCACCCGCGCATTTCCACCGCGGACTCAGCCGCCTGGTGACAGGCGACCTGGCCGGCGGATTCGCCGACAACGAATGGCGCTGGGGGGGCAGCGAGACGCAGGCACCGGCACGCGAGCTGCCCGGCAAGCGATGGACCGGCACGCAGGACCTGAAGGGCGCCACGCTCCTTCTTTACACGGAGCAGGGGTTGGGCGACACGATCCAGATGGCGCGCTACGCGAGCGTCGCGAAGCAGCGCGGCGCGCGCGTGGTGCTCGAAGTGCATCCGCCGTTGAAGCGGTTGCTCTCCTCGGTGCCCGGCGTCGATACGATCGTCGGCATGGGCCAGCCGCTTCCGCCATTCGATTTCCACTGCGCGCTCATGAGCGCTCCGCTCGCCTTCGGCACGACGCTCGAGAACATCCCGCAGCCCTTCCGCTATGTTTCCGTCGAGGCCGCGGCGAAAGCGCACTGGGCGCTGGACACGCCGCACCGGCGAGCGGGCTTCGCGTGGTCGGGCAGCCGAACGCTGGTGAACGACATCAACCGCTCCATCCCGCTCGCGCTGATGCGCCCGCTCTTCGACCGTGTCTCGACGGCGGTGAGCCTGCAAAAGGACGTGCGCGACGAGGACCGGCCCGCGCTCGCAGGCACGCGTCTCGGGCAGGCGAACGAGGCGCTCAATAATTTCGCGGACACCGCGGCATTGATCGAGCACCTCGACCTCGTCGTCACCGTGGACACCTCCGTCGCGCATCTCGCCGGCGCCATGGGCAAGTCGGTGTGGATCCTGCTGCCCTTCTCGCCCGACTGGCGCTGGCTCCTCGATCGCACCGACAGCCCCTGGTATCCGACGGCGCGCCTTTTCCGGCAACCGCGCCCCGGGGACTGGGCCCCGGTGATCGATGAGGTGGCCGCCGCGCTCGCCGTTCTCAAGTAGAATGATGTCCGTTACAAGCGCCGATTTGATCGTCAGCTTGCGGGCGCTCGACAAATACCGCTAAAGAGAGATCGATGGACCACCCGATTTCAACACGCACCGCGCGCATCGCCGCGCTGCACGAGGCGCTCAAGCAGCGAATCCTCGTGCTCGATGGCGCCATGGGCACCATGGTGCAGCGCTACCAGCTCACCGAGGGCGAGTTCCGCGGCGAGCGCTTTCGCGATTTCCATCGCGACCTGCGCGGCAACAACGACCTGCTCACGCTCACGCGCCCGGAAGTGATCCGCGCGATCCATTCGGAGTACCTCGAGGCGGGCGCCGACATCCTCGAGACCAACACCTTCAACTCGACCTCGATCTCGCAGGCCGACTACGAGCTGGGCCACGTCGTGGCGGAGCTCAACCTCGAGGCCGCGAAGCTCGCGCGCGAGGTGGCGGACGGATTCAGCGCGCGCACGCCGGGCAAGCCGCGCTTCGTGGCAGGCGTGCTGGGCCCCATGAACCGCACGCTCTCGCTGTCCCCCGACGTGAACGACCCGGGCTTCCGCGCGGTGACCTTCGAGCAGGTGAGGGACGCGTACAAGGTCGCGGTCGAGGCGCTCCTCCACGGCGGCGTGGACCTGCTGCTGGTGGAGACGATCTTCGACACGCTGAACGCGAAAGCGGCGCTGGTCGCGATCGACGAGTGCTTCGAGGAATCCGGCATCCGCATTCCGATCATGATCTCGGGGACGATCACGGACGCGTCGGGCCGCACGCTCTCGGGACAGACGGCCGAAGCGTTCTGGAATTCCGTGCGGCACGCGAAACCCCTGTCCGTGGGGTTCAACTGTGCGCTGGGCGCGAAGCAGCTGCGCCCGCACATCGAGGAGCTCTCGCGCATCGCCGACGTGTACGTCTCCGCGCACCCGAACGCGGGCCTGCCGAACGCGATGGCCGAATACGACGAGCTGCCGCACGAGACCGCCTGCTTCATCGAGGATTGGGCCCAGAACGGCTGGCTCAACATCACCGGCGGCTGCTGCGGCACCACGCCCGACCACATCCGCGAGATCGTCGAGCACGTCTCGAAGTTCAAGCCGCGCGTGACACCGAAGATCGAGCCGAAGCTTCGCCTCTCGGGGCTGGAGCCGCTCAACATCGGCGACGACTCGCTCTTCGTGAACGTGGGCGAGCGCACGAACGTGACGGGCTCGAAGGTGTTCTCGCGCCTGGTGCTCGCCGGCGACTACGCCGAGGCGCTCTCGGTGGCGCGCCAGCAGGTGGAGAACGGCGCGCAGGTGATCGACATCAACATGGACGAGGCGATGCTCGATTCCGTCGCGGCGATGACGAAGTTCCTGCAGCTCGTCGCCGCGGAGCCCGACATCGCGCGCGTGCCGGTCATGATCGACAGCTCGCGCTGGTCGGTGATCGAGGCGGGACTGAAGTGCGTGCAGGGCAAGTCGATCGTGAACTCGATCTCGCTGAAGGAAGGCGAGGAGGAGTTCGTGAAGCACGCGAAGCTCGCGCGCCGCTACGGGGCCGCCGCGATCGTGATGGCCTTCGACGAGAAGGGCCAGGCCGATTCGCTCAAGCGAAAGATCGAGATCTGCGAGCGCTGCTACCGGATCCTCACCGAGCGGGTGGGCTTTCCCGCCGAGGACATCATCTTCGACCCGAACATCTTCGCGATCGCCACCGGGATCGAGGAGCACAACGGCTACGGGCGCGACTATCTCGAGGCGGTCGCCTGGATCCATCGCCACCTGCCGCACGCGCGGACTTCCGGCGGCGTGTCGAACCTGTCGTTCTCGTTCCGCGGCAACGAGCCGGTGCGCGAGGCCATGCACACCGCATTCCTCTATCACGCGGCCAAGGCCGGCATGACGATGGGGATCGTGAACGCGGGGCAGCTCGGCGTGTACGGCGAGATCCCCAAGGACCTGCTCGAGCGCGTCGAGGACGTGATCTTCAACCGCCGGCCCGACGCCACGGAGCGGCTGGTGGAATTCGCCGAGTCGTTCAAGGGAAAGAAGAAGGACGAGGTGGAGGACGAGGCGTGGCGCAAGGGCACGGCGCGGGAGCGCCTCGTCCATGCGCTCGTGAAGGGCATCACCCAGCACATCGTCGAGGACACCGAGGAAGCGCGGCTGCAATTCGAGCGCCCTCTGCAGGTGATCGAAGGACCGCTCATGGACGGCATGAACGTCGTGGGCGACCTCTTCGGGTCCGGGAAGATGTTCCTGCCGCAGGTGGTGAAGAGCGCGCGCGTCATGAAACAAGCCGTCGCGCACCTCATCCCCTTCATCGAGGAAGAGAAGAAGCGCCTGGGCACCGCGCCCAAGGCGAAGGGCAAGGTCGTGATGGCGACCGTGAAAGGCGACGTGCACGACATCGGCAAGAACATCGTGGGCGTGGTCCTGCAGTGCAACAACTTCGACGTGGTGGACCTGGGCGTGATGGTGCCGGCCGAAAAGATCCTCGATGCCGCGCGCGCCGAGAACGCCGACATGATCGGGCTGTCGGGCCTCATCACGCCGTCGCTCGAGGAGATGGCGCATTTCGCGAAGGAGATGGAACGCCTGGGCCTCAGGCTGCCGCTGCTCATCGGCGGTGCCACCACCTCGCGCACGCACACGGCCGTGAAGATCGAGCCCAACTATTCCGGCCCGACGGTCTGGGTGCCCGATGCGTCGCGCGCCGTTGGGGTCGCGAGCCAGCTCGCGAGCGAGGAGCATCGCGGCAAGTACGTGGAAGAAGTGCGCGCCGACTACGTGAAGGTGCGCGAGCAGCACGCGCGCAAGACCGGGCAGAAGAGCGTGACCCTCGAGGCCGCGCGTGCGAACTCGGTGAAGCTCGACTGGACTTCCTACGTGCCGCCGGCGCCGAAGCACATCGGCCTCACGTCGCTCAAGAACTATCCGCTCGAGAAGCTCGTGCCCTTCATCGACTGGGCGCCCTTCTTCCAGGCGTGGGACCTGGCCGGCAAGTACCCGGACATCCTCCAGGATCCGGTGGTCGGAGAAGCCGCGCGCAACGTGCTCGCGGAAGGAAAGGCCATGCTCGATCGCGTGGTGAAGGGCCGCTGGCTCACGGCGAGCGCCGTGTACGGACTGTGGCCTGCCAACTCCGTGGGCGACGACATCGAGATCTATGCCGACGAGAAGCGCGAGCGCGTGCTGATGACGTGGCACAACCTGCGCCAGCAGGCGCAGAAGCCCTCGGGCAACCCGAACCAATGCCTCTCGGATTTCGTGGCCCCGAAGGATTCGGGTGTGCGCGACTACCTGGGCGCCTTCGCCGTCACGGCGGGCACCGGCATCGACGAGCGCGTGAAGGAGTTCGAATCGAAGCAGGATGACTACAGCGCCATCATGGTAAAGGCGATCGCCGACCGGCTGGCCGAAGCCTTCGCCGAACACCTGCACCATCGCGTGCGCACCGAGTTCTGGGGCTTCGTCGCGCAGGAAAAGCTCACGAACGCCGATCTCATCGACGAGAAGTACCAGGGAATTCGTCCTGCGCCCGGCTATCCCGCGTGTCCCGACCACACGGAGAAGGGCGCGCTCTTCGAGCTTCTCGCGCCCGACAGGAATGCCGGCATGTCGCTCACCGAGTCGTACGCGATGCTGCCGACCGCTTCAGTGAGCGGCTTCTACTTCTCGCATCCGCAATCGCGCTACTTCGCCGTGGGCAAGATCGAGCGCGACCAGGTTGCCGACTACGCGCACCGCAAGGGCATGGACCTGGCGCAGGCGGAGCGCTGGCTCTCGCCGATCCTGAACTACTAGAGGCGGCTTGATGCGACGCGCCGCCGCCCGGCTCATCGCGATCACGCTTGCGCTCGCGTCGCCCTTCCTCGCCGGATCGCTGGAACCGCGCGTCTTCCTTGCGTTCTTCGCC
>Ga0070693_100000591_pt1 | contig 16050 bp, 14 predicted proteins | sample KBSK1103metaG_FD_65472 | JGI IMG/M metagenome (GOLD analysis project Ga0070693, IMG submission 65472) | Corn, switchgrass and miscanthus rhizosphere microbial communities from Kellogg Biological Station, Michigan, USA - KBS K1-10-3 metaG | ecosystem: Host-associated > Plants > Roots >...
GTCTGAATTATCAGCCATCTAAGCTCCGAGAAGATCGAGAAAGGGAACCACGCGCGCCATCTCAGTGCACCGCCCGCGCCACGGAATTAGCTTTCGATCTCGCCACATGCAAGCATACTTTTGCCCACTATAGCCCGTAGAAGCACCGTTACCGCTCTCGTTGGCGGCGTACCGGTTGGCTCGGCACATCCCATCATCGTTCAGTCGATGACGAACACGGATACAGCCGACGCCCCAGCCACCGCTTTGCAGGTCGGGCAGCTGGCAAGAGCCGGCAGTCAGCTGGTTCGTGTCACCGTCAACAACGATGAAGCCGCGCGCGCCGTTCCCGAGATCGCCAGCCGGCTCGCGGATATGGGGGTCGCCGTTCCAATAATCGGGGACTTCCATTACAACGGCCATCTCCTGCTCACGAAGTATCCCGATACGGCAAGAACGCTCGCCAAGTATCGCATCAATCCGGGTAACGTCGGCGGAAAACGCAGGGATGAGAATTTCAGAACCATCATCCAGGTGGCTCTCGACAACAACAAGCCGGTGCGAATCGGTGTGAACTGGGGCTCACTGGACCAGGATCTTCTCACCACCATGATGGACGACAACGCCCGCGCGTCAGATCCACTGGACGCAAAGGAGGTCTACATCGAGGCGATGATTCAAAGCGCGCTCCGTTCAGCATCGATTGCCGAAGAGATGGGGCTGGGGCACGACCATATCATCATCTCCGCCAAAGTGTCGGGGGTGCAGGACCTGGTCGAGGTTTACCGCCGTCTGGGAGCGCGCTGTGAGTATCCGCTGCACCTCGGACTGACTGAGGCGGGACTTGGCTCCAAGGGTATCATTGCCAGCACCGCCGCGCTCTCGATCCTGCTGTCGGAGGGAATCGGGGACACCATTCGTGTCTCGCTGACACCGCGTCCGGGAGGCGATCGAACCGAAGAGGTTCGGGTGGCGCAACAGATTCTACAATCCCTGGAGCTACAGAGCTTCAATCCACAGGTCACTGCCTGCCCGGGGTGCGGCCGGACTACTTCGACCTTCTTCCAGCACATGGCCGAGGACATCCAGACCTATCTGCGCGAACAGATGCCGGCGTGGCGCGAGCGTTACCCGCGCGTCGTGGACATGAAAGTCGCGGTGATGGGTTGCGTTGTTAACGGGCCAGGCGAGTCCAAGCACGCCAATATCGGTATCTCGCTTCCGGGCACTTTCGAGGATCCGAAGGCGCCCGTCTACGTGGACGGCAAGTTGTCGGTCACGCTCAAGGGCGAGACGATCGTTCCGGAATTTCTCAAGATTCTCGAGGATTACGTCGAAAGGACGTACGGGGCAGGGGCAGCCCCCGCGCTGAAATAACCTAGCCCGCGAGTTTCTCGAGCTCTGCGGAAACTTTGTCGAGCTCGCGCATTATTGGGCCATCGAATCCGACTTCCGCGAGTCTCTCGTAGACCTGGCGATACCACCGCGCGGTAGCAGCCCGGCCGCCGCCAAACCGCGCCCAGACCGTCTCAGCGTCGACGGTCCTTCTCAAATCGGAAATGATCGTCGCGGCATTGTGGATCTTGTCCGCGGCGCAGATCCAGCGCGCGTCTTCACTCGCCGTGGCGAGGCGCTCGAGGTAGTCGGCCTTTCGATCATCCCCCGAGAGCTCTACGCCGTCGTCGTCGTGACGCCGATAGGTGACGGCGAGGACTGTATCGAGAACGTTTGCGCCGAACTTGTCGCCGATTCTCTGCTCCAGCATCTCGCGGCTGAAACCATCCCGTACACAGTCTTCGATCACATCGTGCAGGATGCCGGCGACAACCTCGTCGTCGTCCCGGCCGTACCGCGTGAGGATTATCGCGACGTTCGCGGGATGGGTGAGGTAGGGAAGCTTCGTTCCCTTTCGCACCTGACGATCGTGGTGCTTCGCCGCGAAGGCGAGAGCATGATTGATGACGTCGGAATAGCCGGTGGCAGTCATTTCCTGATCGTTGCAAACCAGCTCAGAAGCATCTCGAGTCCCTGCTGATCCACTGGTTTGAAGGCATCCAATCGATCGGAATCTACGTCGAAGACTGCGATTAAATCACCCCGGGCATTCGTTACCGGGACGACGATCTCGGAGCGCGACCGCGCGTCACAGGAGATGTGTCCGGGAAATTTGTCGACATCCGGCACGATCACCGCTTTCATCCCCGCAGCGGCGCTCCCGCAGACTCCTTGCCCGAAAGCAATGTCCAGACAGCCGAGGCTGCCCTGATAGGGCCCGACTCGCAAGAGCTGTCCCGGGACGACGACACGATAAAATCCCGTCCACAAATAACCGAATGCGTGATGAACGAGCGCGGCGATGGTCGCCATGCCCGTGATTTCGTCATCTACGCCATCGAGGATGGCATCGGCGTGCCCCTTGAGCTCGGCGTACGCCCGAGGTCTCGGAACATCCCGCAGATCAGGGATGGTTTCAGCCATTCGGACTACTGCGCGGTCGCAAGCTCCGGCTGGAATGATCCGGATTGACGGGTTGCGCCGAGCATTTCTTCACGCGTTTCAAGCTGAGGCATCTCGGCATCCCAGAGCACGAGCCCGTGAATTCGCATGTCGGCTCCGCGCAGACTGTCGACCGCTGATTTGAGGCTGCCGACAGTGGTGTGAGCAATCCGCGCGCAGAGAATTAGGTCTGGCGCCGGAATAATGCTGCTCGCGCTTCGCTGAACGTAGCTCGTCGGAGCGGCGATAATGATGAAATCATACCGGCGCTGCATCCTGGCGAGCTCTTTCTTTACTTCCTCGACGACGTTGGGCTCGGGAAGACCCGATCGGCGGGTTCCGCTCGGCAGCACATCGAGTGGACGATCGCGACCAATGGTGGTCGGCACAATTGCTTCCGGCCAGGTAGCATTGCCTGTGATGATTCCCGACAAGCCGGGGTCGGGACGCGTGCGCAGAACACTGGCGACACTGCAGGTCGTCGGATCGACATCGACCAGTAGTGTGCTGCGCGCCTCGTAGGCCGCTGACGCTGCCAGATTCGCGGCAACGGTGGCAACGATTCCTGGATCGTCGCCCGTGATGGTGACGATGGGAACGCTCGCTTCGACCGACGCGATGTGCAGGTACAGGGTCCGGTAGCTCTCCGACACCACGTCGATCAGCGGGGGCGCCTCGACGTCAGCCTGGCGGCGACTTCGCTCGACTACGATCTCCGGCGGCTTGATCACCGTCAGAACCCGGGCCCCACTTATCTGCTCTGCCTCACGGGGATCGGCTATGTGTGGGCGCTTGAGCTCGGTGCCAAAAGAGGCAGCGAATCCGACCGCCAGAGCGAGAACCACTGCAGCTGCCAGCATGGCCCATGGCGGCGCCCCTACGTTGGCGAGCTCACGCGCGCGCGCTGACTCCTGATCGATGCGAGCGTTCTTTTGGTTGATCTGCTCCAGCTGTCGCACCGAAGCCGTGTAATTCTGCTGGGCCGTTGCGCGCTGGGAGAGGAGCTTCATGGTATCGACCGTGATGACCGGCTTTACCACGGGCGCCGGAGTGGGGCGAATCAGCGCCAGCTTTCCTCTGACCTCGCCTCGCTTGGCGTCGGCTATTCCCTTGATCTCGCGGCCAATCGCCGTCGCCCTGGATGTAAGCGCGAGATAGACGGGATCTACTCCGCCTACAGCGCCGAAGGCGTTCCTCTCGCGCTCGATATCCGCCAGGGAGTCCAGCAGCACGCGAACGCGCGGATCCGCGGCGACGGTTGGCGACGCAGCGAGAGCCCGATACGAGGTGGGCAGGGGAGCGTTTTCGGCGCGATCGATCAGCCGATTGAGAGTGGCCAACTCGGCGCCAAGAGTGTCGCGCAGCGCGCGCACTGCTGGAGGGAACGTGTCGATCACCGCGGCCGGAGGCGGCACCAGTGCCTGGCGAGTCGCGTTCAGAACCGAATCCGCCGTATTGATCTGACTGGCGAAACGGTCTCTTGCAGCCACTGTCGGCGCGGAGTCAGTCCGGGTTTCGATGTTGGCTGCAACCGCCTGTGCTTTTCGCGAAGCGCTTCGCGGCACGATAACGAAGGCAATCAACGCGGCAATGAACACCACGCCGCCGACGACGCCGAACACCACCACGCGTCGGAGCGCATTGCGAGCCCTTGCCGCCATCCAGAGGTAGGCAGAGCCCCCGCTCATCCGTGCAATGCTATGAACGTTCATTAATCAAAGATTCACCGTGCGAGACTCGCGCGCAACAAAAACGGCGGGAGCTCGCGCGCCCGCCGTCGTTGTCAGGGTCAAGGTCCTACTGAACGGTTATGACGCCCTTCATGCCAAGTGCAAGATGCGGAACACAGTGGTACGGGTACTGGCCGGGCTTGATGTTGGCAAACGAGACCGTAATCGACTCTCCGGCATTCGTCTTCATCGCGCTGGAGAGCTCGCCCATTTTGTCCGTGCCCATGTTGGCGTCGAGCTGGGCCTTAACATCGGCCGGAACCGTGGCGGGATCGAATCCAACGTTGTGGGGACCGCCGCTAACAACGACGAACTTGATGCCGTCGCCCTGCTTGACGGTGATGTTGGCGGGCTCGAAGCGATAGCCCTTGGCATCGCCGACCATATTGACCGTGACGGTCTTGCCAGTGATCGCAGCCATCGTCGCCGTGCCGCTCGTCGACGGGGCCGGAGTAGTAGTAGTTGTCGTCGACGTAGTGGTGTCGACTGCGACGTGCGTGGTGTCAGCCGCCGGCTTTTCTCCACCTGCACAGGCGACGAGCGAAACTGCTGAAACTGCAACCGCGAATCCGTAGAACCGCATCTTTGAAGGCCTCCCAGAGCCGTACAGTAGTGCAACTTTCAAAAGAGTAGTTTTCAAACTTCAGAGATTGTGAATTTATTCACAAGCTCGCCAGGACGCAATCAAAGCCCCAGTTTCGATCCCATGACCCGCCCCACGATCCTTTCGCGCCACGGATGATTGCAATTCCCGCACTAGACCTGCGCGGAGGGGCGTGCGTCCAGCTGGCCGCCGGCTCCTACGACCGCGAGCTGTTTCGCATCCCCGACCCCATTGGAGTCGCTGTCGCCTGGAGGCAATACGGCTTCCGACATCTCCACGTCGTCGACCTCGACGGAGTAGCAGGTCACGGCAACAACACCGCCGAGATCCAGGCGATACTGGGTGGAACGGACGTCGAGGTCCAGGTCGGTGGCGGGATACGCAGCCGTGAGCTCATTCAGAACACTCTCGACGACGGCGCGCAACACGTGGTCATCGGCACCCGCGCGCTCGAAGACCCGGACTGGCTCGCCGAAATGACCAGCCTTTTTCCCGGATCTATCGTCGTAGCCGCTGACGTTCGCGATCGCAAAATTCTGTCTCACGGCTGGACGCGAACTCACCCCAAGCTCGTACTCGACCTGGTGGAGGAGCTCAACGGACTTCCACTCGCCGGAGTTCTGGTAACGGCAGTCCACCGTGAGGAGGCAATGCGAGGGACTGACTTGCCGCTAATGGAAGACGTCGTTGAAGTCGCGGAATTTCCCGTCCTCGCTTCGGGAGGACTTGGCAGCCTCAGCGATCTTCGCGCGCTCGCCGACCGGGGAGTGGCCGCGGCTATCATCGGGGTAGCCCTTTACACTGGCGCCATGGACCCCTGGGTTGTCGCCGAGGAATTCTCGGAATGAGAGGACTGGCGAGCGGTAGCCTCGCCAGTCCTCGCCGGCTACGGCTTAGAAAAGACTGATGGTACGCGGGTCCAGCTTCGACGGATCGCCGACATAGGCGAAACGGAATCCGCGCATGTAGCGTCTCGCAACGCGCTGCACGGCTTCCGGACTCACGCTTTTCAAGTCATCGACGAATCGATCCGCTGCGCGATAATCGCCCCCGTACATCTGCGAGCGCGCCAGGAAGTCCGCCTGTGCGGCATTCGTCTCGTTGTCGAGAAAGTATTCGGTGATGAACTGCTGCTCGAGCTGCTTGAGGCCAACCGGGTCCAGCATTCCCTGCTGCAGGTCCGCTACCGCTGCCCGCATCAGTTTCAGGGTAGTGTCCGGGGAAACAGTCGAGACGTAGAGGCCGCCCAGCGTCGCCGCACGATCGACGAATGGAGCATGGACGTCATACGTGAGATTCTGCCTGCTGCGGATTTCCGCGAACATGCGACCCGTCAGCACCGACGTGGCGACGCGGAGCGCTGGATAATCAGCGCCGCTGGCGAGCGGTCCACTGTAATAGCCGAGTATGTAGTTCGTCGGCAACTGGCGACGCTCGACTACGAGAGCGGTCGGCGCTTCAGGAACCCGGGGCGGTGCCGTCCATTTGTAGTTGCCCTTCGGCAATTTGCCGATCGTCTGACTCACTAGTCTCTCGATGTGCGCGCGATCGACATTTCCAACGACGACCAGCAGCATTCTCGCAGTGACGATCTGCGTCCGATGATATTCGCGCAGCGCCGCTGAATCGATTGCCTGGATCGATTTCTCGTTGCCAACGACGGACACCGAGTATGGATGTCCGACGAACGCGATGCTGTCGGCCAGGTAGTCGGCCATCGCGTCCGGATCGTCGCGACGCTGCCGGATCGCCGAGAGGTACTGAGCTTTTACCAACGCGAGCTCGGACTTGGCCAGTATCGGATTCATCAGTCGATCAGCAAAGATCGCCCAGGTCGAGTCGAAGACTTCGGTGCTCGAGCGGATTCCGAACATCGTCCAGTCCGAGCGTGGCGCGACCACTATCTCGCTTCCAAGCCTGGCCATCGCGCTGCGCAGCGCGTTCTTGGGATAGTGAAGGGTGCCGCGCTCGGAGAGGTCGAGCATGATTGGCTCGATGCCGGCATTGGCATCGGTCACCTGGCGAGCGCCGCCGAGCAGGTAGAGATTCGCGGCGACGACGTTGTTGGCGTCGTTCTGTCTGAGGATTACGTGGACGCCCGATACGTCGAACGATGTGGTCGCGGACGTCAGTGCCAGCGCAATTGCAAGCAGCATCAGCGTGACCCCGCCATTACAAGATCACCGGCGTTCAATTTCAGCGCCTGGCGTGCCTCCGGTGCAATCAGAATCCCCGTGATGTACGGCTTCCCCACGATGTAGCGACGGGCATATGCGCGCAGATCGCTGATTGACTGTTGTGCCATATAATCGACGTATCCCATGTAGTACTCGAGGCTCGCGACGCTCCACCAGAAACCGAGCGTGTGCGCAAATCCTGAGGCGCGCTCGCGATCGAACGCAGAGGTGACTGCCCGGTGTGCCTTCACTGCTTCGAGCTCATCGTTCGTGAAATAGTTGGGCGTGTCGAATTTCGCGATCTCGCCGTAGAGCGCCTTGAGGGCTTCCTGCAGCTGCTCGGGCGAGGTCTGCCCACTGATGCTGATCGGGCCGGTGTGATTGAGCGTATAGTAGTTCACACCGATGCCCTGCCATAATCCGCTGTCAACGAGCCTTTGCTGAAAATTGGACTGCGGATCGTTCAGGACATCGGAGAAAACGTCGGCGGCATAGGTGGACTTCGGATCCTGTCCGACACTCGGACCCTGCCAGTTGATCTGAACCGTCACGGCGCTCACCGGCGCTTCGACGACTACGCCCTCACTCTTCTGCAGTGGTGGAATGACCGGAACTGGATCGGTCGTAAACGGGTCCGGGCCCTTGGCCCAGCTCCCCAGCTCCTTTTCGGCGAGCGCAAATACCGCCGCCGGATTCACATCTCCCGCCACAATCAGCGCTGAATTGTTAGGGACGTAATACTTGGTCTGAATTGCCCGCATCTTCTCCGGCGTCGTGGTGGACACGATCTGCCGGTTGCCAATCGTATTTTTTCGGCTGTAGTTCCCCGGATACAGCTTGAGATCGATCTGTCGCTGAAGGGCAAAGAAGGGGCTGGACTCCTGGCGATCGTATTCCCCGATCACTACTTGCCTCTCGCGATCCAGTTCGTCTTTCCGAAAGAGAGGCGTGCGTATCGCCGCCGAGACCAGTTGGATGGCGTCGGCGAGTTTCTCCGTCGGGACTGTCATGTAGTAGTTGACCACCTCTTCCCGGGTGGTCGCATTGAACACCGCTCCCAGATCAGAGGCTTCGTCCCAGAATTGGTTCGGTTCCGGATACTTTTGATCGGCCTTGAAGAACATATGCTCATACATGTGTGCCAATCCCTCGTATTCCGGAGACTGGGTGAATGAGCCGTTCTTCACGTCAATTTCGACCGTTGCCAGCGGCACGCCGTGGTTCTCGACCACGATTACTTCGAGGCCGTTTGGCAGAACCCTGCGCTGGATGATTTTCTCGAGCTCCGCACGCTGGCCCCACGCGTGCATTGGAGCAAGCATTGAAGCCACGATCGCAACAGTGGCGCAGTAGCGCAGTAAACCTTTTCTTTCGGACATGTCAGAATCAGTGAAAGCTGGCCCGGACTCTTACGGCCAATTGAGTAGAAGGCTGGACGCGAAGAGGCTCAAACGCAATGAGCCTCTTGGTCAATACACCACATTCAGGATCGGCGGTCCAGCCGATCTCTTTTACGATGCTACATCGGCCGATGATCTGGCAGGGGCCGTTACCGCCGCGCGCGAACTCGACATCGAGTATTTCGTGCTCGGGCTCGGGGCCAACATCCTGATCGGAGACAAGGGATTTCGAGGCCTCGTCATCCGAAACACATCCAGCCACCTCGAGTTTCGCGACGATGGACGCCTCTGGGTCGAGAGCGGAGCTGTAATGGCGAAACTCATACCGCTTGCTGTAGAGCGCGGCCTGTCAGGTCTCGAGCATTACGTTGGTATCCCGAGCACTGTCGGAGGAGCCGTCTGGCAGAATCTGCACTTCCTGTCGCCGGCTCCTGCCCGGGAGCGAACGATGTTCATCGCCGAGGTGTTCGAATCAGCCGAGCTACTCACTCATGATGGAAAGCGGAAGACGGTCGACCGCGACTATATGAACTTCGGTTACGATACGAGCACGCTTCACAAACAGCGGGACGTTGCGCTGGCAGTCACTTTCAAGCTCGATAAGCAAGACACGGCAGTCATGCATCGCATCATGCAGGAGAATCTCAGCTGGCGCGGCGGCAAGCATCCCTGGCTTGAATACCACCCCAGCGCCGGCTCGATCTTCAAGAAGATCGAAGGTGTTGGCGCCGGCAGGCTCATCGACCAGGTCGGCCTGAAAGGCTTCCGCCACGGCGATGCCCAGATTTCACACATTCACGCCAATATCATGGTCAATCTCGGCAAGGCGACGGCTACCAACGTACGCGAGCTGATCGCGATCGCTCAAAGCAAAGTCGAAGAGCGCTTCGGCCAGCACCTCGAGCCCGAGATCGGTTTTATCGGCGAGTTCTGATCTAGCCTACGGAGAGTTGCTCGGCGCGCTCGGTCGCGGCGGTCCATTTGGCAAAAGCTGCATCCAGTTTTCGTTTGGCTTCTTCCAGCTTCTTGCCGGTCACGATGGATTTCTGAGTGCCCTCTCGCGTCGTGTACAGCTCCGGGTCCTCCAGCGCCGCGGTGAGCTGCGCTACCTGCTGCTCGAGCTCCCCGATTTCCTTCTCCGCTGCCTCGACCTGGCGCCGCGACTCGCGAAGCGCGGTACGATTCTCGTCAGCCTGACCTTCTCGACGCCGTGTCGCCTGGCGTTCTTTCACCCGGCGCAGCGATTCCTGCTCGGCAGCCGCAACGGCAGCGGCGTGCTCGCGCTCACGACTCCGCTCCTCCCACTCGGAAAAAGTTCCTGGGAAGTCGGTAATGTGTCGGCCGTGTAGGACCCAGACGCGCGAAGTGAGTGCTTCCAGCATCGCTCGATCGTGGCTCACCAGCAGGATTGTTCCCTCGTATTCAGACAGGGCGTCTTCAAGCGCCTCGACCGACTCGATATCGAGGTGATTGGTCGGCTCGTCGAGCAGCAGGAAGTTCGCGCGCGTCAGTACCATCATCGCGAGCGCCACCCGAGCCTGCTCGCCGCCTGACAGATTGTCGGCACGGCGTTGGGCTTCTTCGCCGGAGAATCCGAACTTGGCGAGATGCCCGTGAACCTGGCGGCGCTCCCAGCGAGGTCTCAGCTCGCTTATCACCTCGTACAGCGACCTTCCTCGCGGTACCTGGGTCATGTCCTGGCGGTAGTAACCGGGCTGAATCGAGCCGCCGAGCTTCAATTCGCCGGACGTCAACGGATGCTCTCCCATCAAGGCCCGCAGCAGAGTCGATTTGCCGCTCCCGTTGGGCCCGATGAAGCCAACGATGTCGCCCCTTTGTATCGTCGCGGTGAAATGTTCGATTAGCGTTCTGCCCTCGACACCGAGAGTCAGATCGCGCGCGACTGCGACCTGGTCTCCGCCCCTCTCTGACAGATCCAGTCTCAGACCAAGCGAACTACCTTCCTCCGTGGTCGGACCGCTGAGGCGCGGAACTCTGCTCAGTCTCTTTCGCCGGCCTTTTGCCTGCTTTGAGTTCTGGCCGGCAATGTTCCGCCGGATGTAATCCTCTTCGCTGGCAATGACCTTTCGCTGCTTGTCGAAGGCTCGCTGTTGTGCAAGCCGCCGCTCTTCCCGCTGGACGACGAAGGACTCGTACCCGCCCGTGTAGGTGACGGCGCTGTCGCCTTCCAGATGCAGAATGTGGTCAGCGACGTTGGCAATGAACGTCCGATCGTGACTGATCAGCAGCACGGTCTTGTCAGTGTTGCGAAGGTAGTCCTCCAGCCAGCGTGTGGTCTCCAGATCCAGGTGGTTGGTCGGCTCGTCCAGCAGCAGCACATCGGCGGCGCTTACCAGTTGTCGGGCGAGACCAAGTCGTCCGCGCTCGCCGCCGCTGAGTTGCTCTACGGGTTGAGTCCGGGCAGACTCGGGATCGAAGCCGAGACCCTGCAGTATGGCATCGACGCGCGGGGCGAGCGTGTAACCGCCCTCGCGATCGAATCGCTCCAGGTCATGGTCATACTTCGCGAGCATTTGTGGCGTCGTGTTCTCACCGGCCTGCGCCAACAAATCGGCTTGCTTCGCCAAAGCCTGTTCCAGCACGAGGAGCTCGGCGAGTTCTCCAGCGCCGGCTTCCCAAACGGTTTTCGCGCCTCCGAAGTCACGGTGTTGCTCGAGAAGAGCAAACCGAATTCCGGGTTGGCGGGAAACCGTACCTTCTGTTGGTTGCTGATCGCCTGTGATCAACCGGAAGAGCGTAGTCTTGCCGCTCCCGTTCCGGCCGATGATCCCCCATCGGCTGCCACGGGCAACCGTGAAGGTTACGCCCTGAAAGATCCTCGATGCGCCGAACTCGATTCCAGCGTTCGAGACCGATATCTGCGTCAAGAACGAAGCACGGTCGAGCAGGCTGCGAGGCAGCGCTCGATGGTCTCGACGGTATGGTCGCCCATATGACCAATCCGAAATGTGGAGCTTTTCAATTTTCCATAACCGTTGCCTACGACAATTCCACGTTTGGCTACCGCTGAAGTAAAAGCCTCGGCGGTCGTGTCGGACGGGAGCTTGATGGCGGAGACGGTGGGTGACTGTGAGCCGAGGGGCGCGATGTTCGCCACTTTCTTTCCCGTTTCATCGGCGATCCTGGCGATCCAGTCCTGCGTTTTTGCTGCCATCGCCCGGTGTCGGGCCCAGCGGTTTTCGAGCCCCTCGGATCCAATTGCTTTGAGCTGCGCTTCGAGCGCGTAAAACAACGTCAGAGCCGGTGTGCTTGGTGTCTGGTTCCGACGGGCGTACGCATCCAGCTCCACCAAGTCGAAATAAACCCCGCGACCCGGAGAGCCATTCGCCTGGTCCACGAAGCTGGCGGATGCGACGGCGAATGAGAGACCCGGCGGTAGAGCCAGAGCCTTCTGGGACCCCGTCAGGACGTAGTCGAGCCGCCACTCATCGAACCGCAGCTCTGCTCCGCCGAGCCCACTAACGCTGTCGATCAGGCACAGCACGTTTTGACGATGCGCACAATCCGAGAGCGCTCGGATGTCGTTCAGCGCTCCCGTCGATGTCTCGGAATGCACAACGGTGATAGCTACGTACTTCCGCATCGAGAGACGTTCTTCCAGCTGCGGGACTAGATGGACCTGCCCCCACGCCACTTCATATCGATCGACGTCTCTTCCGCACATCGACGCGATCAACGCGAAGCGCTCGGAGAATGCTCCGTTGACGAGGCAAAGAATCCTGCCGGGAGGGGCCGCGCGGATCGCCGCCTCCATCATCCCCGTCGCAGACGACGAATTGACGTAGACGGGACGCTCCGTCTTGAACAACGGGCGCAAGCCCTCCTGCAGCCGTTCGAACAGCTTCTCGAACTGGGAGCCGCGATGAGGGATCATCGGCTGGATCATCGCCGTCATTATTTCGTCGCGAACTTCCGTTGGCCCTGGCAGAAAGAATGTGCCGAAGGTTTTTGTAGGACTCATTGCAGTACGAGTTCTCTCAGTTGGTCGAAATTTTCAATCACGAAGTCGGCGCGCTCGATGACAGGGTCTCGTCGTGTGAAGCCGGTGTATGCTGCAAAATTATCCACTACAGCTTTCATCTCGCAGTCCGTCATCCCGTCGCCGACTGCGAGGATCGGGCCCCTGAGGCCCATGGCGCCGACAATCGTCCTCTTTCCGGTCTGGCGTGTGAGCGGAGAGGCTTCGTCGAATCCCGCGTATCCACCACGGTCATCAAAGGACACCGAGACGGCATGAACATCCTTGTTCGCCACTCCGAGGGCTGCCGCCAGCGGTAGAATCGCTTCGCGCAGGCCTCCGCTTACCATGACGACGTGGACATTTGCGCTTTTGATGTCGCTGAGCGCCTCCCGGGCATGTGGAGCAACCCGATCGACATACTCGCGACCGAGCTGCTCGATCTCGGCCAGGGCCGGCCGCACTGCCCGCATCCGTTCGCCATACACGGCTTCGATCGGGATTTCACCGCGCATCGCTCTTTCGGTGAGGGCAGTGCTCCACGCCGCTACTTCCTGCCCCCGCAGATTCGCCAGCCAGTCGATGCCTTCGATGCCGCTGAGTGTCGAGTCGACATCCAGCACGATCGAGTTGAAGCGCGTCACAGGATATTGCCCGGCGCCAGCAGACCCTGGGGATCGAGCTCCCTTTTCACAGCTCCCATCATTGCGATCTGCAGCGCATTCATCTGCAGCGGAAGCCAGCGACGCTTGAGCTTACCGATTCCGTGCTCCGCCGCGACGGTGCCGCCAAGGGCGATTACATGACGCAAAGTGTCTTCAACCGCCCTTTCTATGGTAGCGAGCTCTTTTTCGTCCCTGGCCACGAAGTTCTGATGGGGGTGGCCGTTTCCCGCGTGGCCATATACCACCGGCTGGGCGAGATCGAGCGCGCTCACGATTTCTCGCGCGTGCCGAATCGCGTCACCCAGTTTCGTATAAGGCACAGCCCAATCGGTCGATACCTTTCTGCCGCCCGCCCGAAAGTACTTCGCGCCCCGTTCGTTCATCGTCGCTGGAATGCTGTGGCGCATTTGACGGGCATCTCTCAATCTCGCTTCGCCGTCGAATACGAGCGGCTCGAAGTCCGGAGCCAGTGTCTCCAGCAGGTCACTCCACCTTCCCAGCGATGAGTCCAAATCGTCCATGACCTCTTCTTCCACGTATACCATCGCCGCCGCATCGGCGGGAATACTCGCGCCGCTGGTCGCACGACGAGCTATGCCAACCGCCTGATCATCGAAGTATTCGATGCACCGTGGGGCGACCGTTCGCGACTCCCGCGCGCCGATGACGAACTTCAGCGCGTCAGCCTCCGTTCGAAAGAATACCGCGAGTCCGACTACGTGCGTGGGCAGCGGCAGCAGCAACAGCTCCGCTTCCACGATTATCCCCAGCGTACCTTCACTGCCAATGAACCAGTCGATGGGCTCATGAGCAAATGCGTAGCCCACCGTGTTCTTTTCGAGATTCGTCCGCCGAAAAGTTTTAAGGTCTCCGTTTGCCAACACCACTTTGATGGCCTGAACGTGTTGTCGCGTAGCGCCGTACTTGAAGGTGCGAGCGCCTGATGCATTGCACGCGATTGCCCCACCTATGGTGGACTCCTCTTCGCTGGTCGGATCAGGAGCGAATAAGAGTCCCGCTTCCGCCGCTGTTCGCTTGATGTCTCCGACCAGCGCTCCTGGGCCGGCGGTAATAGTCTTGGCGGTAGCGTCGAGGGTGACGCCCGCAATTGAACGGAGCGAAAGAAGTATTCCCCCATCGGTTATCGAAGCGGCGGTGGTGCTGGTCTGCGCTCCCGCACAGGTAACGGCGATCCTGTCGGTGGCTGCCCGCTTCATGACCTCGACGACTTCATCGATCGAATCGGGTCGCGCCACAAGGTCCGGGAGGAGATGAAGTCCCGACGCGTCGGCTTCATACGCTTCCCGGACACTTTTGTCGTTGCTGAGAGTGACGCTCACCCTGGCTTGAAGCAGACGACTGCCGCCGACGATACATCGGGCAGTCGCAACAGCGATTCACGGATCGATTCGCTCACATCGCCATCGACGGAAACAGCCGCCAAGGCCTGGCCACCCTGAGCCAGTCTGGCCTGGTGATATTCGGCGATGTTGACCCCAGCCTCGCCCAGCAGAGTTCCAACACGTCCAATCACACCGGGCACATCGTTGTTGGTGAGGATGAGCAGCGTGTCACGCGGTTGTACATCGACGTGAAATGCGCCGATTCGCGTCAGGCGCGGTGCCAGGCCCGGCTGCGCGTTACCGGCAACGGCTATCTCCTGCATTCCACCACTCAGCCGGACTTCCACCGAGTATGGATTGTCCTGGGCGGCAGTCTCCGTAGTCGAAAGATCGATTCCCCGATTTTCTGCTACGGCGCGAGCGTTGATCAGATTCAGTCTTTCCTGCTCGACGGTTCCCTCCAGCAATCCCCGAGCGGCAGACGCCAATAACGCGCTCTTCGCAGCTCGCAGGGCAGAACCAGCCCGCACGTCGACTCGCTGCACAACCCGCGTACCCTGTGTCGCGAGTATTGCTCTTCCAACCGCAGCGGCACGTCGCGCCAGGGTCAGCGCAGGCTCGATGTCCGCCCACTGGCCACCGACATCGGCAACGTTGATTGAGCGCGAGAGCTCTCCACTGAGCAGTGCATCGCGCACCGCGATGCAGACATCGACCGCGACGTTTCGTTGAGCCTCCATCGTCGACGCTCCGATGTGCGGAGTCAGCAGCACGCTCGGGGTCGAGCGCAGCGGATGATCGGCCGCCAATGGCTCCTTCTCGTAAGCATCGATCACTGCTCCAAGCAGGCGCTTGCTGTCTAGCGCTTCGAGCAGCGCCTTCTCGTCGACGATGCCGCCTCGAGCCATGTTCACTACGATTGCGTGCTTCGGCAGACGCGCGATCTCGCGTTTGCCGATCATGCCGGTGGTCTCGTCCGTCAGCGGCGTATGCAGCGTCAGAACGTGCGATTTCTCGAGGATCTCATCGAGAGATTTGATCTCCTGAACCCGTAAAGCCTCGAAGCGAGACTGGGCGATGTATGGATCATAGGCCATGACCGTCATGCCGAACGCGCGAGCACGCGTCGCTACTTCGCCGCCGATCCGTCCGAGGCCGACGATGCCGAGTGTGCGATCCTTCAGCTCAGAGCCGAGCAGCGCCGATCGGTCCCATCGTCCCGCGTGCATCGAGGTGTCGGCGCGGGGAATGTGGCGAAGCAGGGAAATGACAGCACCGAAAAACAACTCGACGACCGCGATGGTGTTCCCCGCCGGAGCATTGATCACCGCGACTCCAAGTGCCGTCGCCGTGTCCAGCGCGATGTTGTCGACCCCTACGCCGGCACGTCCAACTACTTTTAGTTTCCGGCCCTTCTCCAGTAGGTCCGAGGAGATCCGGGTGGCACTTCGACCAATGATTGCATCGTAGTCACCAATTCTGGCCAGCAAATCCTCTTTCGGCAGCGTTGGCACTTCATCGACGGAGATCCCGGGCTCTGCGGCAAGCAGCGCGACACCTTCAGGATCGATTTCATCAGTAACCAGAACGCGATAGCTCAAGGTTTCTCCATCCAGCTTTTCCAGGTTGGTTCATCGGCACCGATTACCAGTCGATTTGCGTTCCGCACCAGCGGGA
>Ga0070693_100000596_pt1 | contig 16015 bp, 15 predicted proteins | sample KBSK1103metaG_FD_65472 | JGI IMG/M metagenome (GOLD analysis project Ga0070693, IMG submission 65472) | Corn, switchgrass and miscanthus rhizosphere microbial communities from Kellogg Biological Station, Michigan, USA - KBS K1-10-3 metaG | ecosystem: Host-associated > Plants > Roots >...
GCGAGAAGCGCGAGCGCGGCAATGGCCAGGCAGCGATATGCGGCACGAATCACGATGAGCCTCTCATGGGGGCGGTGCAGATCCTCCCGAACATTGGACCGCACTTACCGACATCGGTCGATACGACCAAGGTCTTACATCGTCGACTTCAAGCCTTCTTCGGCGACCACCGGTACGCCTTGGCGCAGGCGCCGCCCATCAGCATCGCGCGCTCGCTGTCGCTCAGGCGCTCGGTCTTGCGGAAGGGCTCGACGGCCTGCTCGTAGTTGACGACCGCGAAAGCGCGGGTCCAGTCGGTGCCCCACAGGCAGCGCTCGAAGCCCCAGGCGTCGAAGAGGCGGCTGAGCGGGTCCCAGATGTCGGGGAACGGATACGGCTTCTGCGAGAGCGTGCAGGCGCCGCTCACCTTGATCACGACGTTCTTGCGCCGCGCGAGGTCCAGCACCTTTGGCAGGTCGGCCCAAGGCTGCGGCGCCCGAGCATCCGGCGTGCGCGGCTGCTGGACGCCGAGGTGGTCGAGGATGAAGCGCGTGTCCGGGTGGCGATCGAACAGCGCCTGGCCTCGCTCGAGGTTGCCCCAGCACAGGATGTTGACCGGGAAGTCGTGGCGCACGGCCGCTCGCAGCACCCGGTCGAGGCCCTCGTCGCTCGGGTTGCGTCCGGGCTCCTTCGTCGTGATGACCCGGATGCCGACCGCGCCGGGCTGCTTCTTCCACTCGGCGATCGTCTCGAGGACCGCCGGATCGTCCGGGTTCACCGGCTTGACGAGGGCGAACCGGCCCGGGTGCTTGCGTTGCACCTCGACTGCGTAGCTCGCGTCGTAGCCGTATATGGAAAATGCGGAAATGAAGATCGCGCCGTCGATGCCGAGCTTGTCGAACGCCGCCACCTGCTCGTCGCCGTTGGCGCTCGGGGGCCAGTTCGGCACGGTGCGCCACGGCCGCTTCGGCGTATTCGCCTCGTAAGCGTGGATCTGGGAATCGATGATCATTGGAAGCTCCTCATTGTGTCTAAATGGGGTCCCCGCCTACGCGGGGAGACAGCGTCGTAACGGACCCGTCAGTCGATCTTGAGCCCCACCGAGCTGACGATGTCGCCCCAGGCTTTCACCTCGGCGGCGATGTACTGCTTGAGCTGCGCCGGCGTCATGGTGCCGGCCTCGGCCGCGCTGCTTGCGAAGATCTCCTTCACCTTGGGTTGCGCCTGCGCCTTCACCACCTCCTGGTGCAGCCTGTCCACGATCTCCTTAGGGGTTTTCGCCGGCGCGAACAGCGCAGTGTAGAACCCCATGTCGTAGCCCGGTACCGTCTCGGCGATCGCCGGCACTTCGGGGATCTGCGAGAAGCGCTTGCCGAACGACGCGCCGAGCAGCACCAGCTTGCCGGCCTTGGCGTGCGGCACGACGCCCGGGATGGTGCCGAAGGCGAGCGCAGTGTCGCCCGCCAGCACGGAGGCGATCGCCGGTACGGTTCCCTTGTAGGGAACGTGCACCAGATCGATGCCGGCTTCGCGCTTGAGGCGCTCGAGCGCAAGGTGCGTGATCGAGCCGTTGCCTGAGGAGGCATACGACAGCTTGGCGGGACTCGCCTTGGCGAGCTTGATGAACTCCGGCAGCGTGCGCACGCCAAGCGAGGGATGAGTCGCCAGGACCATCGGCGAGCCGGCGATCATGGCGATCGGCTCGAAGTCGTTCAGCACGTCGTACGGCAGCTTGGCGTACAAGGTTGCGCTGATCGCGTGGCTCGGCACGTCGCTCGCGACGAGGGTGTAGCCGTCGGGCGCGCTCTTCGCCACCGGCGCGAGGCCGAGCGTGCCGCCCGCGCCGGGACGGTTCTCGACCACGAACTGCTGCCCGGTCGACTCGCTCATCGCCTGCGCGAGCGCGCGCGTCAGCACGTCGGTCACGCCTGCGGGCGTCCACGGCACGACCACGCGCACCGGCTTTGCGGGATACGGTTGCGCCCACACGCCTGTGGCGCACAAGTACAAGAGGAAAACGAACAGCTTCTTCATCCGCGCGTCAGTTTCTTCTGGTACTTGTAGATTTCCGTGTGATCGGCCTCGCGCGGCAGCTTTTTCTGCGCTGCGCGCCAGTGCTTCAGGGTCTGCTTCAGGAACGGCGCGTTCAGCTTCAGCCCGCGCGCCAGCTCGGCGGCGATCCCGACGTCCTTCGTCATCAGCGCGAGCTTGAATCCCGAGTTGAAGGCGCCGGTCAGCACGTCCTGCGGGATCTTGCGCGCGGTGGTGTGATTGCGGCCGGTCGAGGCGTTGATCGCGTCCATCATCGGCGCCGGATCGAGCCCGAGCTTCTCGGCGATCAGCAGCGCCTCGAATCCCGCCAGCGTGCCGGCGGCGCCGAGGTAGTTGTTGAGCGCCTTCACCGCGTGGCCGGCTCCCAGCGGCCCTACATGGAAGATCTGGTTTCCCAGCTTCTGCAGAACCGGAAGCACCTTGGCGAAGGCTTCCTTCTCGCCGCCGGCCATGATCGACAACGTCCCGTCCTTGGCCTTGAACTTCGCGCCCGACACCGGCGCGTCGAGCATTCCGATCTGGTTCTTCGACAAGGCGAGGCCCAGGGCGCGCGTGCCGGCAGGATCGGACGAGCTCATGTCGACCACGACCGCACCGGGCTTGAGCGAAGGCAGCGCCTCGAGCACCGCTTCGCGCACCGCATCGCCGTCGGGCAGCATCGTGATCAGCGCATCGGCCCCCGCCGCCGCCGCGCGCGCCGACTTTCGGTTGCCCTTGCGGTTCAGGTCGAATGACTGGACGGTGAATCCGGCGGCCTCCAGGTTCGCCGCCATAAGCTGCCCCATGACGCCGAGGCCGATGAAAGCGATCGTTTTCAAGGGGGTGACGTCTGTTTCATCCGTCACATGGTATAGATTTTTGCGCCGATCATTGGCGCCAGTTCACGATGGAGGAGCGACATGGCTAACCCAGCAAAGAACACGATTTGCCTTTGGTACCACCGCGATGCCGAGGACGCGGCGCGATTCTATGCCAAGACCTTCCCCGATTCATCCGTCGGCGCGGTGATGCGCGCGCCGGGAGACTTTCCGGACGGGAAAAAAGGCGACGTGCTGACGGTCGAATTCACGGTGATGGGAATTCCCTGCCTCGGGCTCAACGGCGGACCCGCGTTCAAGCACAACGAAGCCTTTTCGTTCCAGGTCGCCACCGCCGACCAGGCCGAAACCGATCGCTACTGGAACGCCATCGTCGGCAACGGCGGCGAAGAGAGCGCGTGCGGCTGGTGCAAGGACAAGTGGGGCTTGTCCTGGCAGATCACGCCGACCGCCCTGACCAAGGCGATCACCGATCCCGACCGCGCCGCCGCCAAGCGCGCGTTCGACGCGATGATGGAGATGAGGAAGATCGACATCGCTGCGATCGAGCGGGCGCGCCGCGGTTAAGAACACAAACCCCGCCGAAGCGGGGTCTGTGCTTTCGTAGAAGCGACGAGGCGGCGCTTCTTATTTGTCGCGATCCTCGTCGTCGTCGCGGTCGCGCTTCAGTTCGAAGCCGAAAAGGCGGCTTCCCGCGAGGACGTTGACGTTGTCCCTGTTCGTGAACAAGCCTCCGCTCTCCGCGCCGGCACCCCAGTAGACCATGTTGCCGGCGACCTGCGGTCCGCTTTCGATGCCGCCAGAGCGCACCAGCGAGCCGTCAGCGAGCTTGAGCTCGTTATGAAACTCGAACCGTTTCTTCCCTGACTCGGCGTCCAACGCGACCATGGTTCCCTTGCCATCCTGGTAGCCGATGAACACGACGCCGTTGCCGACGGTGAGCGTGCCGAAGGCCTGGCCAGTGCCGATCGTGCCCTTGATGCCGTCGAACGCGGGCCGCTGCCACAGGATCTCTCCCGTGCCGGCATCCACCGCGTGCACCATGCCATCAATCGTCTGGAGGCTTCCGTGATTGTTGAACACGCTGACGCCATCGGCGCTCACATCGCGGGGCGGATTCACCAGCGTCCAGAGCTCGACCGGGCCGCTGGCGGGACCTTTCATGAAGCTCGGCGGGATGGAGCCCGGCGGGACGTCGATGCCGTCCGGGTCGGGAAAGACGTTGGGGTACTCGTTGATCCCGTAGATGATATTCGGGCCCGGGAACGGCAAATCGATATTCGACGGAGACGGGTACTCGGACGGCACGGCCGCGTCCCGCTTCACGAAGGGCCCTGTCTTCAGGCCGAGCGCCGTGAAGCCGTTGATATCGAGGAAGCGCGTGACCGGGACGTAAGGCGTCTTGATGTTCCTGCCATTGTTCCGTGAATTGGTCGTGCCGAAGAACACCTTGCCATCGTCGGTAGCGAGCCCGAACTGCAAGCCGCCGTAGACGCCGCCCGGGTCGACGTTGGTCTCCCAGATCTTTTTCCCCGTGTCTGGATCGAGCCCGAAGAGCCTGCCGTCCTTGTTGCCGCCGACCACGACGTCGCCGCGTTTGCCGTGACCGAGCTTGACGTTCTTCACGAGCTTCGGTTGCTGGCCGAATCCCATGTCCGGGCCGATCGGAGTCTGCGTGCAATTGGCTATTCCGTTCGCGAGCGGCACCGCGAAGAGCGCGGGAACGACCGTCGACCAGCCGTACAGGTCCGGCGCGCCGCAGGCGTGATTCCAGGCGTCGTACTTGTGCGCGTAGAAAGCCCAGTTGACGCGCCCGGTATCCATGTCGACCGCGATCATCGCGTTCGCGTAGATATGCAGCTTCTCGTTCAGGTTGTTGCAGGTCACGCCCTTGGGCAAACCCGGAATGTTAGCGTCGGGGTCGCCGGTTCTGCGCCTCGCCTGCTCGCAGTCCTGGGCCACTTGCGGCGCCGTGGTGGTCTGCGCCATCGCGATATAGACCTGGCGCCTTTGCACATCGACCGTCGGGTTGTGGCCGTAGGTCGAAGTGCCGAAGGATCCCTTGGACCCAAGCAGCGCTCTCAGCTCCGGCGCGAGCTCGTGATCGGGGTCATTGCCGATGTTGGTGAATCGCTTCCAGAGAATCTTCCCGGTGTTGACATCCATGGCCACGAGGCTGCCGCGCGCCGAGCAGCAAGGATAGTGCGAGGCCGGGTCGATCGGATCGACGAAGATGTTCGGATAGGCCCGCGCCCAGTCTTCTTCCCAGTTGCCGACCGGCACGAAGATCCGGTCGCCGTGCCCGCTGATCGAGCCCGTGACCTTCGATGAAGGATGCGTCTCGGCTTTCGCTCTCCAGACGACCTGGCCGGTGTTCTTGTTGATGGCGAGAACGATGGCGCCGTCGCCCGAAGCGCAGCCGAGCGCGCTCGGCGTGCCGCCGGTCAGCCGGCAAAGGCGATCGGTCAGGCCCATGTTGCTGCCGACGATGACCAGGTCTCCCCTGACGTACGGCGTATTGCGCGAGCTCTTGACGACAAAGCCCGGCGCCGAGAGGTCGTTCACGTAGTTCTTTCTCCAGACGAGCTTCCCGGTGAAGCGGTCGAGCTTCGTCAGGAAGCCGGACATGTCGTTGAAGTAGAGATGCCGGCCGTCGACGGCCGGAGTGGACGAGATGCTGCCCTGGGCGGCATTCACGGTTCCGGTGTCGGGTACGGTCTGGTAGACCCACTTGACCTTGAGCTGACCCACGGTCTCTTCGTTGATCGGCCCGCCCTGGAAACTGCGCGTGTTGACGTCAATTCCTTGCGCGAACGCCGCAGCCTGCACCGTCAACAGCAGCAGCACGAAGCCCTGCCGGAAACTGAACATGAGTGCCTCCTCCCCAGGAGATGTCGAAGAACGCTGCAGCGAGTCCTCGCCGCCGCGGTACAGCGGGATAAATGCTCGCACCAAGGTCAGACGGTCCGCAAGCAAAAGCGGACAGGCGAAACTGACGTCGCCGTCAGCAGCGCCTGTGAAGATTCCGGCGCACGTGCCTGTTACCGCTTCATTGTTGATGCGCGCTGCGGCGTGACGCGGCGCCGCAATAATCCGACTTCATTGCCGACCTAGCTCTCGTTCGTCGGAGCGCAGAACTTCAGGCGCGGTCCGGCCGGAACGATGCGCGTCGGGTTGATGTGCGCATGGCTCATGTAGTAATGCCGCTTGATGTGGTCGATATCGACGGTCGCGGCGATGCCCGGCACGAGATAGAGGCTGCGCAGGTACCGCGAGATGTTCGGCATGTCTTCCAGGCGGTTGCGGTTGCACTTGAAGTGCCCGACGTACACGGCGTCGAAGCGGGCTAGCGTGGTGAAGAGCCGCCAGTCCGCCTCGGTCGGCCGCTCGCCGGCCAGGTAAGGCCGCTTGCCCAGCTCCTCTTCGACCCAATCCAGCGCCGAGAACAGCCGCTCGAACGCAGTTTGGTACGCAGCCTGCGTGGTCGCGAAGCCGCAGCGGTACACGCCGTTGTTGATGTTGTCGTAGACGAAGGCGTTGACGCGATCGATCTCTTCGCGCAGCGCGGCGGGATAGAGGTCGACATCCTTTCGGGCCAGGCTGCCGAAGGCGCTGTTGAACATGCGCATGATCTCGCTCGATTCGTTGCTGACGATCGTGCGCGCCTTCTTGTCCCACAGCGCCGGCACCAGCACCCGGCCGGTGTACTTCGGATCCGCGGCTGAATAGAGCTGGTGCAGGTATCGGAAGCCGTGCAGGTGATCGGGCAACGCATCGCTGAAGCTCCATCCCTGCGTCATCACCGGTTCGACCACCGACACGGAGATCGCCTCCTGCAGGCCCTTCAACGTGCGCGCGATGAGCGTGCGGCAAGCCCAGGGGCACGCCAGCGAAACATAGAGATGGTAGCGGCCCGCTTCCGCCCGGAATCCGCTCGATCCATCGTCGGTGATCCACTCACGAAACGCCGACGTCGTCCGTACGAACTCGCCCTTGGTGTCGCGCGTGTTGTACCAGCCCTCACGCCACTGACCGTTCTCGAGGTATCCGCTCATGGCGACCTCTCCGCTCTACCTGGTAGTACCAGGTCAGGGCTTATCGATCGGCAAACAACTGCTTCAGGCGGGCTACCGCGGAATGCGGGCTGGTGAGGACTCGCCGGCCGGAGACCGGAGGGATGCCGGCCGCGGCGCGCGCCATCGAGAACTGCCCGAGCATCAGGGCGTCGCACCGGCCGATCTCGACCGCGGCCGTCGCGATCAGTTGATCGTGCTCCGCGGCGCGGCCTTGCGTGAGCGCCGCGATCGCGGCGGGCACGGTCCGGGTCTTGAGCTGCAACCGCATTCCGCGGCTGGAAGCAAGCTCCTCCAATTCCTTCCTGAGCGAAGGAATGCTCGGCTCGAAGGTGACGAGCAGCGCCACGTCGTTGCCCTCCGCCAGAGCTTCATCGAGCATCGCTTCGTTCGGCTTCAACACCGGCACGCGCACCGCCTGCTTCGCCGCCTCGATCGCAGTCCCGAATGCCGAGCAGGTGAACAGGATCGCGTCCGCGCCGCAGCCCTCGCAATAGCGTGCGAGCGCGACAAAGCGGTCGACGATCGCCGGCGTGATGCCGCCGGCCGCCGTGAGGTCGGCCGGGAGCGATTCGTCCAGCAGATGCGTGATCCGCGCGCTGGGCCACAGCTCTTGGAAGACCTGGGTTACCGGCTCGATCGCCATCGGCATGGCGTGGATCAGTGCGATGCGGGGGGCTGGCATGGGGCGGCCATTCTAACCCCCATAACGCAGTGGGAACGATCAGCCCTTTGTCATGTCCGGGCAGCCGAGGTTCTTGCCGGTTGCCCAGTCTGTGATCGCCCGCCCCAGGACGTGATCGTTGTCCGAGCCGAACATCTCCATGCGGCTGTGCTTCGGATCCACCGGATACACGTCGGCAACCAGCATGTAGTAGCCCCCTTCGGGTTCGCCGACGGAGGTAAGAACGCCTCGCACGTAGCGCATCTGCACGTAGAGCTCGACCCGCTTCGTGCTGACCACGACCTTGGGCGTGTAGGCCGTGTCGACGACCTGATAGGTCGGACCCGATATGGTCCTTCTCACCGTCACGCTGAGGCATTCCGGCGCGCGCGACTGGAACGTGGCGGCGACGTCCCGCAGCGGACGGTCGAGCCCCACCGTGGCGGCTGGGCCGTTGTATGACTTGCGGAACTCGTCCGCCGTCTGGGGATTCGCGCATCCGAGCAGGGTCGCAATCAGCGACGCGCTCGCGCAGAAATTGAGAATGGCCAGTGCGCGCCGATCGGCGGCATGGGTCGTCTGTTCTTGTGCCACGCCCCCTCCTCTCCGTTGTTGTTGACCCGCTGAGGCGCCGGGATTATGCGACTGCCCGAGGGCGCCGATAAGGAACTTGTGCCCCGACGACCGGCAACACGGCACAATCAGGTGGCGCTTGCCACGACTTGATCGATGTTTGCCACGGATTTAGCTCGTTGTCCGACAAGTGACGTTCAGCGCAAGTAGCTTGTCTGGATTGGCGACGGCGAACACCGAGTGAATATGCTCGCCGTCTGTTTCGATCAGGATGGCGAGCAGCGGACGCCCAGCGGTGCGTAGCACCAAGCCGGGTGCGCCATTGAGCTCGATCTCGTCCAGGGTCGCCTCGGACGGCACGGTCCGTGTGGTGGCGATCACAAACTGCGCGACCGCGTCCCGCCCGATCACCGCCTTCTTGTTCGCCATCACCTTACCCCCGCCATCGCCATGCAGGGCGACGTCCTCGGCCAGGAGCGAGACGAGTTTCGCCTTGTCACCGCCGCGGGCCGCTTCGGTAAAGCTCTGCAACAGCGAGCGATGGCGCTCGCGGTCCACATTGAAACGTGGCCTTTCCTCGCGCACGCGCGCCCGGGCGCGGCTGAAGATCTTGCGACAGGTGACCGCATCGCGCCCAACCACGGGTGCGATCTCCCTGAAGGTGAAATCGAAAGCATTGCGCAACACGAACACGACGCGCTCCAGTGGGGAGAGCCGCTCGAGTACGGCGACGAGGGCGAACGACACGTCGGTGGGGTCGATTCCGGGCTCGGCCGCGGTGACGAGCGGCTCGGGCAGCCATTCGCCCACATAGGTCTCCCTTCGCGCCCGCTGGTCGCGCAAGCGGTTGAAGCTCAGCCGCGCGGTAATGGTCGTCAGATACGCCTTGAGCGAGCGCACTTCGTCGCCCGGGGCAGCGTCGTGCAGCCGCAAGAACGCGTCCTGGACGATCTCCTCGGCGTCGGCCCGGTTACCCGTGATCCGGTAGGCCAGGGCGAACATGGCCGGACGCAGCTCGGTAAAGGTTCGATCGAGAGTCATCTCAGAAGGCCCATGCCATCAAGACACGCCAGGAAGCCAAAGCGTGACTTGTGCCCAGGATCTTGTGCCAGGCTGTCACGTCCGGCCGCGCCGGCGTGTCTTGTGGGGTGTGACTCGAATGCTTCGATAAGGACCTCCTGCTTGACACATCGCAACGTTATCGACCAGCGCCGGCGCGTCCAGGTGCTCGACTCCGAAATCAGTTTTGTCGACACGGGCCTGGGCGACCCGATCGTATTCCTGCACGGCAACCCGACCTCTTCCTATCTCTGGCGAAACATCATTCCGCACGTGAGCGGCCTGGGTCGCTGCCTCGCTCCCGACCTTGTAGGCATGGGATCGTCGGCCAGGTCGCCCAGGCAAGCCTACCGCTTCATGGATCATGCGGCCTACCTCGACGCCTGGTTCGAGGCGCTTGGCCTGACCGAGAACGTGATCCTGGTCGCACACGACTGGGGCTCGGTGCTCGGCTTCCACCGCGCGTTCCGCTATCCGCGGCACTTCAAGGCGATCGCCTATATGGAGGCGATCGCCCTGCCGCTACGCTGGGAGGATTTCGGAGAAGCCGCCGAAATTTTCCAGGCGCTGCGTTCCGACCGCGGCGAGCGCATGATTTTCGAGGACAACTTCTTCGTCGAGAGAATCCTGCCCGGGAGCGTCATCCGCAAGCTCGCGCAAGACGAGATGGCTGCCTATCGCAGGCCCTTTCTCGAGCGCGAATCGCGGCTGCCTACGCTGGTCTGGCCGCGCCAGATCCCGATCGAGGGAGAGCCGGCCGACGTGAACCTGATCGTCGAGCGCTGCGGCAAGTGGCTCTCCAAAAGCGAGCTCCCCAAGCTCCTCGTCCTGAGCGATCCCGGGGCGATCATGCGCGGCCGCAGCCGCGAGTTCTGCCGCAGCTGGCCAAACCAGCGCGAGATCATCGTCAAGGGCAGGCATTTCCTGCAGGAAGACTCGCCGGAGGAAATCGGGCGGGCGCTCGCCGAATTCGTCCGCGAGCTCGCCGGGAGCGAGCTCCAAAGAGCCGCGTCATCGGCTGGTCTGGAAGAGAAATCATGAAGCCGTCCCGCTATCACCCTGCGCTCGTAGCGCTCCACTGGTTCCTCGCGGCTTTCATCGTCGGCGCCCTTGTTCTGGGAATGTTCGTTCTGAAGACGATCCCGAATTCCTCTCCTGAGAAGATCGAAGCGCTGCGCGCCCATGTGATCGGCGGCGCCGCGATCCTCGCGTTGATGAGCGCGCGCTTTCTCATCCGCCTGCTGAGTGTCAGGCCCGAGCCGGCCACGATCGGAAGTCCGGTCCTCGACCGGATCGCCCGGATCTCGCACCTCGCTTTCTACGGCCTCGTCGCCGGCATGGTGGCGACCGGCCTTGCCACGGCCGTGCTCGCCGGGCTGCCGGACATCGTGTTCGGCGCCTCGGGCGCGCCACTGCCCGAGTCGTTCACGGTCTTTCCCACCCGCGTGATACACGGCGTGCTTGCAAAGCTGCTGGCCACGCTCATATTCGTGCACGCCTCGGCCGCGTTGTATCACCACTTCATACGCCGCGACAGGCTGCTCGCAAGGATGTGGTTCGGCAGGCAACCAGGGTGAAGCTGATGGGAACGAATCCTGGATTGGTTCTCGCGCTGGCTTCGCTCTTGCTCGTCGCCGGCGCATTCGCCTGGACGAAGACGACCGGACGGCCGCTGCCGCCCAGCATGGAGCGCGCGGTCGCTTTTGCAGGAACGCTGCTCGCCGTGGCAGCTCTCTTGCTGCATCCGGGCGCGGTCGGCTACGTCGTTGCCGGCGTCGGTCTCCTGCTCGGGGGATTTTTCTTCTTCCTGACCTTCATGAGCGGCTTGCCAGATCAGCGGGCAGCGGTCGCGGTGGGGTCGAAGGCTCCCGATTTCCGCTCGGTCGACGCCGACGGCCGCGAATTCCGTCTCTCGGGATTCGAGGGATCGCGCGTGCTGCTGAAGTTCTTCAGGGGAACCTGGTGCCCGTATTGCGTCGCTGACCTGCGCTTATGGAGCGAGCGGCAAAAGGAGCTTCGTGAGCTCGGGCTGAAGCTCGTCGCAGTGAGCCACGATTCCGTGGAGGATCTCCGACGCTTCAGGCGCGGCCACGACTGGGACATGACGCTCGTGGCCGATCCCGACCTCGAGATCATCCGCCGCTATAACCTGCAGAACCGCAACTTCACGCCGAAAGGCGGCCCGTTTCGCGACATGGCCATCCCGGCGGCCATCCTGGTCGACGCGGACGGCAAGGTTCTGTGGATGAGTCAGGCGACGGACTTCCGCGTCCGGCTGCATCCCGACCAGGTCTTGGCCGATCTTCGGGCGGCACTTCGTCCCGGCAAGGCGGTGCAGCGATCTCGCCTCCCGCATGCCAACGTCGTCTCGGAGAAATCATGACCCTCCTCTGGCGTGCCGCACCCTGGTTTTCGCGGCTGCTGCTCCTGCTCGCCGCGGGGCTGTTCCTGCTGATCGGCTTGAGGTACCTGGGCGACCCCGTCAACAAGGCGGCCGCCGACGCGATCTCTCTAGGCTCGGTCATGGCGATCAGCCGCGTGCGGGTCGGATTCGGGGGTTTCCCGCTGGCGCTGTCCCTGATTCTGTTTGGCTGTCTGCTGTCGTCAAGGCGCCTTCTCGTCGGCCTTAGCGTGCTCGCCACTACTGTCGCCGTGGTCACCGCGGCGAGACTCATCGGAATCGCTGTCGACGGTCCCGCAGAAGAAGCTATCCGGCTGATGCGGGTGGAAATCGTCCTCCTGGCACTCTCGCTGGCGGCGATTTTCCTCGAGCGGGCCCGGTTGCGACGGGTACAGGGAGGGTGACGTCTACTCGCTTACCGCTACGGGCGCCAGCGCATCGATGTCGGTGACGACGTCGATGACGACAGGGCGGTCGGCCTTCAGCGCCTGCTGAAGCGCCGGGCCGATGTCGGCCGGCTTCTCGACGCGGATGCCCAGCGCGCCGATGTCCTCGGCGATTCTGGCGAAGTTCTGCCTGGTATAGGTCCAGAGCTCCTTGCCGCGCTCGGTCTGCTGGCCGCCGTAGACGCGGTCGAAGCCGCGCTTGGACTGGTTGCCGCTCGAGTTGTTGTTGACGAGCGTGATGGCGTTCAGCTTCCAGCGCACCGCGGTCTCGAGCTCGCCGATGTGGTACCAGAAGCCCGCGTCGCCCGTGAAGGTGATCACAGGGCGGTCGGGGCACGCGGCCTTGGCGCCGAGGCCGGCCGGGAAGGCCCAGCCGAGGTGGCCGGCGCTCCGCATGTAGCTCTGCTTGATCGAGCGCAGGTCGTACATGCCGCCCATCCACATGCCGGCATGGCCGGTGTCGACGACGACGATCCCGTCCTCCGGCACGTTCTTCGAGAGCTCGCTGCAGATGCGGCCCGGGTGGATGGGCACCGCGTTCGACTCGAGCTGCGGCTTGTGCTTCCCGTAATACGCCTTGCGAATGTCGCCGATCTCGGCCATCCACTGCGACCGCTCCCTGCGAGTGCGCTCCTGGGCGAGCTTGGCGAGCCGCGCGAGCGCGCGCCTCGCGTCCGCCAGGATGGCGACCTTGAGCGGATAGTTGCGGCCGAGCGCCTCGGGGTCGATGTCGATCTGCGCCGCCGGGACGCCGATCTTCGGCACCGCCCAGAAGTGGGTCGTCATGCCGCCGGTGCTCGTGCCGACGAACAGGACGAAGTCCGCTCTCGCGACGATACGGTTCGCGGCCTCGCGCGAGTAGGTGCCGACCACGCCGGCCGAAAGGGGATGCGTGCCGGGAATGCTGTCCTTGCCGTTGAGCGACGTGGCGACGGGGATGTGCAGCGCATCGGCAAAAGAGAGGAGCTCGGCGGCCGCGCGCGAGGCGCGCACGCCGCCGCCGGCGACGATGACGGGCCGCGCCGCGCTTTCAAGCTGCTCGAGCAGCGCCTTCAGGTCCTTCTCGTCCGCGGCCGGGCGCCAGGGCGGCACCGTGGCGAACTGCGTCTCGACGAGCCCGTCCATCTCGGCTTCCTCGGCGTCGAGCTGGCCTTCGTTGCCGCGGAACTGCAGGTGCACCGGGCCGGGCGATCCGCTGACGGCGACGCGAAAGGCATGCCGCAGCATGTCCGGGATGCGCGCGGCGTCGTCCACGGTCGCGTTGTACTTGGTCACCGGCTCGAAAGCCGGCATGTCGTCCACTTCCTGGTAGACGCCGCGGAACTTGGTCTTGGGATCGCGCCCGCCGGTGATGGCGACGATCGGCGAGCGCGCGAGCCACGCGTCGCGCAACCCCGCGGCGAGGTTGAGCGCGCCGATCACCTGGGCCATGCAGATTCCGGGCTTCCCGGAGGCTCGCGCGTAGCCGTCGGCCATGTACGCCGCCGCCTTTTCGCCGTGGCAGTGGATGCGGTGGATCTTCGTGCGCCGCTCCATTTCCACGAAGGTGCGGCGCACGACCGCCGGCACCATGAAAACGTGCGTCACGCCGTAGCCGCTCAGCATTTCCGCCAGGACTTCGGCGGCGAGTCTTTTCATCGTTGCGATTCCTTTTCGGATACGGCATCGCCCCAGGGCGACATGATCTCGGTGCATCCGGTGTTGATGTCGCCCTCGCGCTGCACGCCGGCTGGCACGGCGAAGGCGTACGGAAAGATGCCGCGCCGCGCCGTGGTAGTCGTCATGAATTCACCAAGTTGCTTGATGACATCGGGTGGCAGGGCGCGGTCGGCGATGATGCGGCCCTCGCCGCTCATGTCGATGCGCGGCCGGTGGAACGCTTCCTCGAGGCTCGCGCCGTCGTCGATCATGTACGACGACATCTGCAGCACCGTGCCGAGGATCTTGCGCCCGCCCGAGGCGCCGAGCGCGAAGCGCGCGCCCTTCGGCGTCTGTCCCACCACAGGGCAGTAGTTGCCGAGGCAGCGCTTGCCCGGCGCCAGCGAGTTCGGCTTGCCCGGCTCCGGGTCGAACCACATGATGCCGTTGTTGAGCGGTATTCCGGTCGAAGGCGAGACTACGCGCGAGCCGAACACGGAAAGTAGCGTCTGCGTCACCGCGCAAAGGTTGCCAGCGCGATCGACAACGCTGAAGTGGGTAGTGCAGCCTTCCTTGTCGCCCATGGTCTGCAGGCGCTCGCGCCATGCGGCGTCGAGTGCTTTTGCATACGAGAGGTACGAAGGCTTCTCCTCTCGTGAAAGAGTTCGAAAAGCATGGGCGAGCGTGGGGCCACCGGTCATCCCCGGAGCGGCAAACACGCGGCCGCCGCGGTACGGAACCTCGAGCGCGTCGACCATGTGCGGGCGATAGCCGGCGAGGTCCTCGATCGACAGCGACCCGCCTTTCTTCTGGATGTCCTTCGCGAGCGCACGCCCGACGTCGCCGCCGTACAAGGCCTTCGGTCCTTCTCGGGAGATGTGTTCCAGCGTAAGGGAGAGCTGGCGTTGGTCGAGGCGCTTCTCGGTGATCGCGGTCCAGCTGGTCTGCGGCGGCCACTGCCCTTCTTCGAGGTACATCGCCGCGGCATCCCGGTCGCGCGACAGCGCACGCGCGTTCGAGGCGATCATCAGCCCGGCGTACCAGTCGAGCAGCATGCCTTCCCTGGCGAGCGCCACGGCCGGAGCGACGAGCTCGCGCCACGCCATGCGGCCGAAACACCGGTGCGCAAGCTCCATGCCCGCGACCACGCCCGGCACCGCGACCGCGGTCGCGCCCTGCACGTTGCGGTCGTCCTTCACCAGCGGCCAGGCGAAGAGGTCCTGCGCCTTGCCGCCCTCGGCGAGCGGATAGTCCCGGGGATCGAGTCCGCGCGGCGAGCGCATGCCGTAGTCGACCGTGTGCGCGCGCGTCTCGCCGGCGCGCCAGATCTGCATGCAGCCGCCCGCCGCGAGGCCGCTCATCCACGGCTCGACCACGCCGATGGCGAAGGAGGTCGCGACGGCGGCGTCGACCGCGTCGCCGCCCGCCTCGAGCACCGCCGCGCCGACCTCGGCCGCTCGCCTGTGCTGGGCCGCGACCACGCCGCCGCGCGTGGCCACCACCTGCTTTCGAGTGACTTGAGAATTGGAGAAATTGTCGGTCAAGCCGCGTTTGCTTTTGAATAACCCGCTATTTCGGCATGCGTGGCAAACCACACCCCGGCGTTCGAGCGCATGTAGCGGATGAGCTCGTCCAGGATCCAGATGCGCGAGCGGTAGCCGCTGATGTGCGGGTGCATGGTGAGCTGGAAGATGCCGCCCTCGCGGTACGCGGCGTCGAACTCACGCTTGAAGATGTCGAACACCGCCTCGGGCGGCGTGTAGGGACGCAGGTTCGCGAAGCGCACCATATTGAAGTAAACGGCGTCGTCGCGGATCCATTCCACCGGCAGCTCGACCACGCCGGTCGGCTCGCCGTTCAGCTCGAGCTCGTAGCAGTCGACGTCGGCCATGAGCGAGGAGTCGTAGAGGAGCCCCATCTCCTTCGTGATGGCGAGCGTGTTCGGGCTGAAGTCCCAGGAAGGAGTGCGGATCCCGACGGGTCTTACCTTTGTAATGGTTTCCAGCACGTCAGCCGAGCGGAACTGGAGATCCTTCTCGTTCGTATAAGGCAATTCGGAATTGCGCTCGTGGATCCAGCCGTGGATGCCGACTTCGTGACCTTCGGCCACCACCCGCCGCTGTTCGTCGGGATAGAGCATCGCTGTCACCGCGGGAACGAAGAAACTCGCTTTTACCCTGTGTTGAGAAAGAATTTGAAGAATGCGAGGAACACCCTGGCGGTTGCCGTACTGGCCCTGGGAGAGCCGCCCGATCGACTCGCCGCCGTCGCGCAGCTCGTTGGTCTCGTGGTCGGAATCGAACGAGAGTGCC
>Ga0070693_100000611_pt1 | contig 15835 bp, 25 predicted proteins | sample KBSK1103metaG_FD_65472 | JGI IMG/M metagenome (GOLD analysis project Ga0070693, IMG submission 65472) | Corn, switchgrass and miscanthus rhizosphere microbial communities from Kellogg Biological Station, Michigan, USA - KBS K1-10-3 metaG | ecosystem: Host-associated > Plants > Roots >...
CGGAACGCGTTATCCGGGGGAACGCCCGACGACGCGGCCGCGGCGCTGCTGGAAACTGGCGTCCGTGCGCGGCCGCTGCCGGTGGTTTTCGATCTGACAGCCATCAGGAACCCATGTCGCCTTTCGCCCGCGTTACCACAGTCGCGCCTGTAAGCACAGCGCCGGTCCCGCTCATGGCGACCAGATCGTTATAAGCGTCGGCCGCTGCATCGACCTGATCGTCATACGATCCGCCGGGGAACATGCTGATCTCCTCCAGAAAAGGTTCGTTCCAGTCGCCACGCAAAAGCTTGACGTTCCCGACCTCGGCTTGGGCGCGAAGACCGCGCGCGCGAACCGGCTTCTCGCCGGTGACCGGAAGGATCAGAAAATCGTAGCCGTCGATCAGCGTCGCCAGCGTCATCTTCTGCGACTTGCCGGCTTGGCCGGGGTCTTGCGGCAACCGGATGCGGCACCGCTTGCCATCCGACGTTGCCGTGTTCTTGATCATCTGATCGCGCGGCCCGGGCGTGTACCGGAAGCGCTCGATGTGGATGATGTAATAAACCCCGCCGACCTTGCGCATCTTGACGCCGACAGACCAGTCGCCATCCGTCGATGCGCCGAGATCCCACGCGCGGCATTCGATCCCGCCAGCTGGCACGGCATCGACAACTTCGAACCAGCCGCGTTTGAACTCGCCACCCTCGCGCGGCGCCGGCCGCTGCTGAAGCTGGCCGGCCACGGCGTATTCGCCCAGAAGCTTCTTATCCCGATCGACCGCTTCGCGCGGAAAGCGTTCGGGGAACAGAAGCTCGTTTTCCTTCGTGCGCGGATCGCGGAAGATCGGGGTAACGCACCGCCGCTTCGCTTCGAACTCCATCGGTAGCATCAGGTGCACATAGCCGAACTTCTCGGCCAGGATCGTTCCCGACACATCCTGTTCATGCAGCCGCTGCATGATGACGATCATCGCCGACGTGGCTGGATCGTTGACGCGCGTGGTAACCGACTCTCTGAACACGCGCACGGTGCGCTTACGTTCGGTATCGGACTCGGCCGTTTCCGTGCTGTGCGGATCGTCAATGATGACGCGATCGCCGCGCCCAGACGTCAGCCCCAGCATGTTCTTCGCGACGCGGCCGCCGTGGGCGCTGTTCTCGAAGTCGTCTTCGCCGCGCCGCGTCAGCTGGACAGTGGAACCCCACAGGCCCTGATACCATTGCGACTCGATCAGATCGCGCGTCTTGCGGCTGTCGCGGATCGCGTAATCTTCGTTCCAGCTGGCCGTTAGATAGCGAAGGCCAGGCGATCCGAATGGTCCCCACTCCCATGCCGGCCACAGCACGCAAGCGCCGAGCGACTTGCGCATCCCGGGCGGGACATTGATCAGAAGCCGGTTGAACTGGCCGCGGCTGACGGCTTCCAGATGTTCGTCGATCGCATCGGTCGCCCATCCCGATTTGTATGGCGTCGTCGGCTCAAGGACATGCCATGCTTCGCGCGCGAACCCGCGCAGCGTCTTGCATCGTTCCTTGATCGCCTCGCCTTCGCGCTGAACGATCTGACGATCCTGTTCGTCGCGTTCAGCCTGGCGTCGATTGTCTTCAGCCGCGATCCGGGAGAGGAAGGCCGATTTTGCGGAGAAGCTTCTGGAGCTGACCGAATTCATCGTTGTTCAGCGCCGAAAAATTGAGATCGTCAAACAGTCCCTTCCCATCAGGCCCGGTGACTTCAAGCCGTTCAGACCAGCCCAGCTTCTTCCCGCGCGTCTTCAGCAGGAAGCAACAAGCGCCGAGGCTTGGAAGAAGTTCGGCGCGGATCAGGTTGTTCGACTTGTCATACTCCGCCGGCCGGCCGTTCGCCATCTGCACGACGGTCAGGCCGGTGTTGGCCAGAACATCCATGAAGGCGTCGTCCAGTTCGGCGCGGCACGCGCGACGCAACGTCTTGGGATCGACGTTCAGGCGGGCGGCGATCTGGTCTTCGCTGAAACCAGCGATCGCCCAGCGGCGAACCGCCAGACGTTGATCAGCTGTTGGGGACCAAGGCTTGCGACCCATTTTAGAGGACGCTCCGCAGGACTGGGGGAACGAACGTCATTCCCGCACCAGCGCCTCGCGACGCAGCATGATTGGCTTTTTCAGGTTCATCATGTCAAACATGACTCCAAGGCGATCGCCGGCCGCCTTCTTCACCAGCCCGCGATATGCCTGGAACGGGCCTTCGGCCACGACAACCCTATCCCCTTTTGAAATCTCAGTTTTTTCGTTTTCGTCCACCAGCGGGATCGCGCCGGCATGGATGCGGCAGATCTCGATCAGATCGGCCATTTTTTTCTGATTGATTGGCTGGGGAACGCGCCGCCCTTCCGTCATCCCGAGCAAACCAACGACTCCGGGCTCCCGGGTGATTCGCTGCCAGAACTCGGATTGCACGTCGAATTCGGCGAACAGATAGCGGGGAAATAGCGGCCCCATCCGCATCTCGCGCCGGTGGTTGTGTTTTACCCACCAGCTGCATAGCGGATACAGAACGCCGATCCCCATCGCCTCTATCGCGGCGGTGACAGATGGCTCGGCTTTGGCGTTGGTGTGTACCGCGTACCAGGCCCGGTTGAGTTCCGGCATTAAGCCCGTTGGTGGATAGCCCGCGGCGCCGGTATCTCAGGCAAGCGACTGATCTGTCAAGATTCCGGATCGAACCCGATCACGGCGTCGACCAGATCGGACCCGTATATTTCGCGAAGCCGCTTCAAGCTCATTCCCTGACGGCGGCGGTGCCTGATTGTCGCCGCCTCTTCGGCACGTTGCGTCAGCTGGGCAGCTTGGTTCTGTTCGAACGCCAACTCCGACTCGGCCTTGCGCACGCCGGGATCGATCTTCGGCGGAAGCGGCGGCCGGCTCACCGCTTCGGATTCCAGTCGAATGTGGTCGGCATCATCGGGCCAGGGAGGGAGGAACGGCGCGCGGTTTCTGGTTTGGCCGCGTCAAAGGAATAGTCGTCACAGATCTCGATCGCTTTTTCGCACGTCGCGATCGCGCCGCGGCCGGTTTCGATGTTGGCCTTCAGTGTGGCCATCATCTGATCGGTGATGAAGGCCCCTTCGATCTTCGGCCGGCCGAACGCGAAGCCATCGCGACCATCATCGTCCGCGGCGTTGCTGATGACTTCGCGAAGCGTCATCGTGATCAGCTGATGCGCTTCGGCGATCGCGTTGTCAGGCTCGGGTTCTTCCCATGATCCGTCCAGATCGAAGCGCGCCTTCCGTGCCGGATCGGAAAGAAGCTCCCACGCCTTCTGCACCTGCTGGAAATCGGCGCTGGGCTGGCCGCCGTTCTGATCGGGGTGGGTTTCCATGGCGCGCCGGCGCCAGGCGCTTTTGATCTGGGAGGCCGTGGCGTTCTTTTGCACGCCGAGAATGTCATATGGATCGAACCCCGCCATCGGGCGCCCTCCGTCACGATTCCGCCAAGGAATAAGCTGGGCCGCGCCAGAGGGCAAGCCTCTCCAATGGGTTGACGGGGGAGTTGCTCGCTGGGGGCGGTTTCCGGCTCTCTCCTGATCCCTGATATGGAGAAACCCTGATGGCATCCGCTTACGCTGACCTTTTCCGCGAACTTCAACCCGACCACGATCCGCGGCACATCGAAGGATATGTTCGCCTCGAATACCCCACCCTGAACGGATGCTCGCGCGAAACACTGGAGCGCGAGGCCCAGATCGCCGCGGGCTGTATCGCCATCGGCGGCATCGATGCAGCTGAGCGCTGCGCAAAGTCGTTCGGACTTTGATCATGAAGAAGCCCACCCCGAAGAAGATGCACGATGCTGACGTTCATGCGCGCGAGCTGATCGGCCGCGCCACCGAATTCAGCGCGTTTCAGTACCGCTTCCGCGAACGCAAGGTCGAATATGGCTTCAAGTCGATCGCCGAAGCCGATCGTCGCGCCCTCGAATTCCAGCGCGAATGCCCGAACCGCGGATCGCTGGTGTACGCGATCGTTGACGGCGTTTCGCATCCGGTTCCTGACGACATGCGCCTTGCGGCGCGGAAGGCGGCCGGCAATGGCTGACGCCGGCCCAGCCCATCGCATTCTGACCGCGGCCGAGAACGCCGGCATCGATGCTGGAATCACGATCGCGCGCGCCGCGTTCAACAAGCGCGGCAATCATTCCGAGATCCACATCAGCGAAGCCATGCTCGCTGCGATGCTGGCCGTCGCCTTCGGTCAAGGCGTTCAATATCAACGGTTCGAAGGAGAACAGTCATGAAGCCTTTCACTATCGAAGGCCGCGTCGAATGCGGTTTGGAACAGATCGTCGCCGGCAAGGTCTGGGCGTACGTCGCGGTCGTTGCGCCGGAATGCGCGCCGCATCCGTACGGGCTGGGCGTTGCGGCGGCGCATGAGCCGGGATACTGGCCGATCCCGTTGCATTGGTGTCATGGCCACGATTATCAGGAAATGCAGAACCACGCCGATCAGCTGAACGATCAGCTGGGCCACACGCGGCGCGAGGCGGCGATCATCATCGGATCGTCCATGTTCAACAACCCGGGCCAGATCGTGCCGGCGAAGATGCCGGCGATCCGCGAGATCGAACAGAACCCGGAGGCGCGGGCGGCCGACGAAGGCACCGATCCGATCGATGAACGCGCGGCCGATCAGGATCACGCTGACATGGCGGCCAGCTGATGAAGCCGCTCGCCCTTACGCCCGCGCTGGTCGCCGATCTTCAGGATCGGGCGGCGCGGGCGTCGGCGTTCAAGATCGAATGCAATCGCCAGCTGGTGGCGCAATGGCGCAAGGACGGCGTGCCGGAAGATGAAATCGGCCGCCGCCTGAACGCGATCGACAACGCCGCATTGCATGACAGGCCGATCCCGGCCTTCAGCCGGCCATCATCGCCGGTTGAAGGACGCGATCGTTCCGATCCGTCAAACCTGACAACAACCAACGGAGTGCAAGCTATGTCATCGAAGAAGAAGGCAACCAAGGGCAAGGCGAAGAAGTCGAAGATCTCTGACGCCGAGAAGAAGCGCCGCGCGGAAGCCCGGCTGAACGGCGTATCCACCAAGGCGCTGAAGGCGGTGGCCGCCCCGAAGGGCGATAAGGCGCCCAAGGCCCCGAAGACCCCCAAGGCGCCGGCGCTGGGCAAGCGCGCCCAGCTGGAAGCCGACGCGGCCGCCGGCAAGCTTCCGCCGGCGCCGGATTTCAGCGCCGAGACCCACGCCCGCTACCGGCCCAAGCTGACCGAGTTGCAGGCGCTGGTTCGTGCCAAGGACGTGAAGGCCCTCAAGGCGTTCCCGATCAAGCCGATCAGCACCAGCCCGAAGGCGCTGGATCGCTTCCGGAACCTGTCTGTGATGGCCCTGGAAGCCGCGGGCGCCCGGGCAAGCGCCTGACGGCCGGCCCCTACCCATCGCGGGCCTGATCTGGGCCGGGGATGCGATCCCCGGCCCGATGCTTTTCTCGGCCTCTCCGCTTGCGATTCCGCGCAGGAATTGCGATCTCTGCTGGCACATGGCGGTTGATCCGCCGACTGACCTTGAAGGAGCTTTTCCATGAACGATCCCCACGTCATCATCTTCCGCACCGGCGCGATGGCCCAGTGCGAGAAGGTCATCATCGGTCCCTTCAACAGCTACGACGACGCATATGACGCGCTGTGCGAATTGCCGGCGCCGGGCGAAGGCGGCGAGAAGTGGATCACGGAACTGACGCCCCCGACATTCCCCGCGATCCTTCGCGATCTTTTGCCGACTGATCTGGCGATCGCTGACGCAACCACTGTTCCGGCGCGCTGATAGCGGCCTTCTGGCGGCGTGGCGGCCGCCAGCGGGGCGCGATCCTGCGCCGTTTGAAACCAAAGGACTGAAAATCATGTCGACCATTATGAAGGCTTCCCATCAGTGGATGACGCGCCCGGCGGATCAGCGGTTTGTCTCGCTGACCGAAATGGCGCAATTCAAGAACCGCGTTCGCCAGTTCAGCCAGGGCAAGGTTGTGTCATCGCGCCAGCTGGAAGTGATCGCACCCGATGCCCGGGATGTGCGCGCGCTTCAAATCAGCGGCCCGAACGGATCGCCGGTCAACCCGACGAACTGGTCGTTTGACCAGCTGGCGCGCATCGTCAAGGCGCCGGCGTCATATCTGCGATCGCTGCCGGCGGCGCTTACGGCCGATTGCCTGAACGTCGGGCTGGTAAGCCGCGACGTCGAAGATATCGGCGTTCTTCTGTTCAAGGATGACGAGAACGGGATCGGCCAGCTGTCGGCCGTCACCGGGCCGAACTACGGCCGCGTCTGGGACAGTCAGATCATCGCGGCGGTGATCGAACGCTTCGGCGATGGCGTCACGGGCGACTTCCGCGTACCCGGCGAATTCGGGAAGGCGATCAAGGTCAACCGCGACAACACCACGTTGTACGCCAGCGACCGCGATATGTTCGTGTTCCTCGCTGACGAGAAGAACCGGATCGAGATTCCCGGCCGGCGCGAAGGTCTGACCGGATCGCTCGCCCGCGGCTTCCTCGTCTGGAATAGCGAAGTCGGGTCGCGCACGTTCGGCGTTGCGACGTTCCTGTTCGATTACGTGTGCTGTAACCGGATCATCTGGGGCGCGCAGGAATATCGCGAGATCACGATCCGCCACACGTCATCGGCGCCGGATCGCTGGATCGAAGAAGTCGCACCGGCGATCGAGGCATACGCCGAGTCCAGCACCACTAACATCGTCAAGGCGATCGAAGATGCCAAGGCGAAGCGGCTGGACATGGACGTTCTCGAATTCCTGACGAAGCGCCGCAAGTTCACCATGGCGCAGGCCAAGGCGATCGCTACGGTCCATGAAGCCGAAGAAGCGCGGCCGATGGAGACGATCTTCGACGTGGTGACCGGCGTGACGGCGTACGCGAAGCGCGTCAACTATCAGGATCAGCGCGTCGATCTGGAGAAGGAAGCGGGCAAGATCATGGATCTCGCGGCCTGATCCATCTGGCAGCGCCGGCATCCCGCCGGCGCTGTTCTTTTTCAACCAACGGAAGGACAACACCACATGCCTATGCCTGAACGTCAACGCCGGGGTAATCGCCTCGAAGAAATCCGCGCCGAAGCGGTCGATCTCGCCCGGCGCGCCAAGCTGGACAGCTGGTCCGACTTCGTGCGGCCGCTGAACATTCCGCGCGAGTTCGCGCCGGCCGTCATGTCTGGCCGGTTCGAACTGATCGAGATATGCGCCGCACAGGTTGCTGATCGCGAGTGGGATGCCAGCGAACGGAAGTCGATGATCAAGCTGGTCGCCGGGCTTCTGGAAACCAACATGGCCTTGCAAGAACATGCGCAAGGGCTGTCCAGCCTCGTCACCAGCTGGGGCCAGCAGTTCGCTGGCCTTGAAGCCTTGGGCCGTCAGATCGAAACCTTCGCCGACTTCGGCCATAAGGCGATCGTGCGCGATGCTGAAGATGAGAACCCCGTGGCCGAAACGGTCACGGCCTATGATCGAACGGCGATCGCGATCGCCAAGGGGGAAGCGCACGGGCACGCGCTTTGGGTTCTTCTTTTTGATGAACACGATCGCAACGGCTACGCCCTCAAGCCCATCGTTTGGGAAGGCGCTGGCGAATATCAGCATGTCAGCTTCACAGATGGCCGTGATGGCTTTATCCGCATCCCTGACGGCAAGCGCGACCTTAAGATAACGAAGGTGGCCGGCTGACAGCTGATCAATCCTGAAACGAAAGGGCCGCCAGCGATGGCGGCCCTTTTTGCATTCTGGGAGTGCAAGATCAGGCGGCCGCGCCGCCTTCGCTTGGATCGCCTTCCTTCTTTGCGCCGCCCTGTTCGGCTTCGGCGCCGGGGTGATCGTCATGCGCCGGGATCTCGGCCGGCTGTGGTTCAGCGGCCGCGGCCGGGGCCTGGCGTGGGATCAGCATCGGCGCGCGATTGATGATGACGGTCACGCGGCTGTCATGATCGCTATGCGGCTGGCGATCGGCGATGTGGCCGGAGATGTGAACATTCACATCATGCGCGCTGAAGTCGCCGGCATCGATCAGCGCGGCCGCGACGGCTTTGACGGGATCGGGGATCGTGGCTTCGCCTTCGATGCCCTTCTTCGCTTCGTCTGGCGTCGCGTAGTTCTGGCGGAATGAAAACATGGATTTTTGCCTCCGTTGGTTCGGCTGTTGGGCCTGTAGGGATAAACCCCCGGAGAAAAAATTCAAAGCCTGTCGTTATTGATCGATATTGTCGCGATCGGCGGAAATCGACGCGTCTCGATCAAGCGCCATCGCGGTCAAGCACTTTTTTCTGATGACGATCTCTTAGGAGAACGCGGCCTGCGCGCGGCCAGATCGGCGCCGATTGCCGAAAAGCGGAGAGGCCGTTTGTTAGAGTGCGTGCGTCGATCAGGTTCGATCGATCGTTCTTTGACAATCGAAAGGGAAAACAACATGAGCGCAATTCAACTGCGGGCGCCCGTCAACACGGGCAATCGCTATTGTGGGCCGGCGGCGATCAGCGCGATCGCCGGGATCGGCACAGCTGAAGCGGCACGGCTGATCAGGCTGATCAACCCGCGACGCAAATCGGTGAAGGGCACGCACGACTGGGAAATCAGGAAGGCGCTGGGAAAGCTGGGAGTTCGCAGCTGGCCGGTGTCGATCGACGGGAAGCCTACCCTGGCCGGATGGCTGAAGGCTTCGAAGGCGATCCGGACAACCGGCCGAACCTTCCTCGTTTCAGCTGGCCATCACTGGCAAGTCATCAGCGGGCGCCGCTACGTTTGCGGCCGCGTTCGCGAGGTGGTTTCGATCCGCGATGATCGGGTCAAGCGCCGGGCACGGGTCGCCGATGTGTATGAGCTGGCCGCCGATCTGGCGGTTCAGATCACGGCGAAGGATCTCGAACCGAAGAACGTTCAGATCGATCCGGCCAGGCGGGCGGCGAAGAAGTTGGCCAAGCTGATCGGCGCCGAGCTCGATACCGATAGCGATGGCATCGGCTTCGTGTACGCGCCCGAAGGCATCGCCGAGGAAGTTGACCCATACGAAGGCAACCACTACGCCGACGACTGGGACGATGTTCTGAAGCGCCTTCAGGCTTATCGCGATCTGACGCTGGCCAGCGCATAAACAAAAACCCCGGCTGGGGATCACCCGGCCGGGGTTTTCTTTTCCTTCGCCGCGTCCGAGACGCGACAACGTCGACCGAAGTCGACGTTCAAGTCATTCGTTCTTCTTCTTCGCCTTCGTGGCCTCCGGGTTTGCCGGATAGATCATGATCGCCTCCATCTTGGCTTCAGTCAGCGCCGGCGCACCGGCGCGGTGGGACCGGCCGATAATGATCCCGATCGGCTGAAAAGCAAGATGGGCGCCGGCGTGCTTGGAAGGCCTGCCGGCGCCCAATCTCTGCTCTACCACTGAGCTACACCGAACCGCGCGAAGCGCGACCCGGTGACGGGACTCGAACCCGCGACCGCCGCCCTGATACAGCCGGCGCCGGCTCGAAAGCAATACGGCGCCGATCGCTCGGCGCCGTTGCAATTCTGTCTTGGCTTTCTTCTTCGCTGCTTACGGCATGAACCGCGACTCCCGCGGGTGGGCTGGCGTGACCGCTACGTCACTAGGCCGGAACAGAGCTTGCGTGCCGGTTGCCGCCCGGCATCGATCATCGCCGATCGGCCAAAAACCAACAAGCCCCGGCGGGGGCCAGGGCTTGAGGGTTTTGGTTCGAACGATCGCTTCAAGGGATGCCCGGCATATGCACTGATTCGGCCGGGAAAAGATAGGCCCGGGCGAACACAACGCTGCCCGGGCCAAACGATCTTCGGCGTTGGTGAAAGGAAAGCTGCGAAGGTTGCCTTCCGGCGCCGCAGGACCGTGCCGGCAGCTTTAGGGGCGCTCGCCGCTCCGTTGCAACTGCGTCAATCGCTGATCGTCAGCTTTCGCATCTTGATATCGTGGCCCGCCTTTTCGGCGTTGGTCCCGGCCACATGGCCGAAGGCGATGACTTCGATCAGATCGTCGGCTTCGAACTTGTTGACCTGTTCCACGATCAGGCCGCGGATCGGCTGGGGGATGCCGTTGGCGTTCTGAACGGTATCGACAATGCGCTGACGCTTCGCAACGATCTCGAAATGGTAGGACATGCGCTTCACTCCTTCGGGGGTTGTGGCCCAGCTGGGCCGGTGACGTTCCAGAACAGCACGTCGCCTTCGCCGTGCTTCTGGCGGCAGATCGTCCACGCCTTCAGATCATAGTGGGGATCTGCCGGGAACGACTGGATCGGCGGCGGCTTCATCGCCTGTTCAAACTTCAGCGGCGCAACGTGGATCGTCGCGCCGGCAACGTCTTCCGGCGTCAGCTGGCGGCCGACCTGAACGACATGGCGCCGGGCCTTCGGCCAGGCGCGCGCGAGGCCGCGGGCGAGAACGCCTGATCCGCCGGCGCACCAAACTTCGTCGGGGATCGGCTTGATCTTCGCGGCGGCCGCGGCGATCGCATCGATCGCTTCTGGGAAGTCGGCGCCGAACGGCATCAGCATCGATTCCGGATGATCTTCGACGTACAGCCGGGCGCGGGCTTGCACGACTGACAGATATCCCGGGCTGACCTGATAGACCTTGGCGCCCAGCGCCTTCGCCATCAGCGGCCGCGCGTGCACGTCCTTGCGCCTGGCGATGAAGATCGTCGCCTGCTTCCCGAGATCCCGCGCAACGTGGGCGATCGCCGTCTGGGCGCCCCCTTCGTTCGGGCTGGCGTACACCAGTTCGTCACAGCGTTCGAACAGCCATCCGATGAAGCGCGCCTTCGTGCCGCCGGGGAATAGGTCGTCGCGAACGACGCGAATTCCATCATGGACCTTTACGATCGGCGCGGCGTGTTTCATCAGCACTCCCTGAATTCGCCGTCCGTCAGATAGCCGTGCCAATGGAACGGCGACTGGCCGGCGAACATGCCGATCGAGGGCGTCAGCGACGCCTTCGGAAACGGCTTGACGATCGTCCATCCGGTTTCAGTATCGATCGGTAGATATGATCTGGCGCCACAACCGCACGGGCACCCGTGCCAGATGCCGGCGATGACGTTCATGTCCCGCGATCGCGTGGCGATATCGTATTTGTGCATCAGCGTGTATTCGCCGGCGCCCATCTTTTCCGTGGTGTAAGGCACTTCGACGGCGATCGCGTTTCTGGCCATCAGAGCAACTCCCCATACTTGTCGCCGGCCTTCGGCTTGCCGCCTTCAGATGGCGTGTGATCTTCCATGCCATCGATCGCGCCGAATTCGACTTCGCCGATCGCCTCGGTGGCCTTGCGCGCGTCGCCTTTGATGAAGGTCAGCACGTTCTGATGCGTCTTTCCCAGCTTGCGCGTGGCCACGAACTGTTTGCCGACGCGGATCGGCAGAGATCCGGCGGCCGTGATCAGGATCGCCTCGTTATACAGCGCCAGGCCGGCGCCCTTCATGGCGTCGATCGTCAGCCCGGGAAGGTTGCGATAGTTGCCATCCTTGCCGCGCACGTCGCCGATGACGATCGTTGCGAAGCGATCTTCCTTCAGCTGGTAAGCCGATCGGATCAGTATCGACCGGTACGACTCTTCGAACTTGCCGGAGTCCATCGTGGAGATATCGCGCGGATCGTCGCTGTAGACCTCGAGATCGCCATACGGCGGGCAGCTAAACAGATAATCGAACTTCGCCGGATCGGTCAGCTTGCGAACGTCCATGGCATCGCCCTCGATCCACTTCGGCATCGGCTTCGAACAGATCGCCTTCGCCTGGACCCGGTTCGCCTCAATCTGTTCCGGCCGCAGATCGATGCCGGTGTACGGCCGGCCCAGCTTCGACGCGACGATCCCCCGGACGCTTCCGCCGGCGAACGGATCGAGGATCGAACCGCCTGGCGGACAGAACCAGCGATAAGAGAGTTCGCACAGCACGGGATCGAAGATCGACGTTCCGGTGATCGTCCGATCGGCGCCGTCATAGTTCGGGATTTCGCCGTGCGTCAGGCCGGAAGGGATCGCATCGCCCGGCTTGCGATATGGATCGTTCGTGATTCTGTGCGTCTTGCCGCCGCGCAGATCATTGGTCTGAACACCATCGGTGGCGCTGGCCTTGCGATTCTGGCCGACCTTGTGTTCGCCGCGCATGAGATCCTGACCGAAGGTTCTAGCCTTCTTCTTCGTCATGCCGGCACCGCCCGGCCGCGGCCGTCGCCGCGCGACCGGTTCTTCGAATAGTTCGCCGCCGGCATCTTCGATCCGCCTTGTTCGGCGTTCGCGCGCGATCGCTTGCGCGCCTGATCAGCTGACGGCTTGAGCCGGTTGACAGTTTCGCTCATTGCGAGCTTGCCGCCGGCGGTTTCACCGCGGCCAAGCTCAGATCGGATGCCCAGCGCGATCCACGCGGCCTTGCGGGCTTGCCACCAACCCTCGCGGGCGTTCATGACGGAGAACGGCGGAACGCCGAAGCGATCAGACAGCTTAACCTTCGGGCCTTCGATCGCTTCGGCCGCGTCGGGTTCGACTCCGGTGATGTTGAAGCGGCCGAGATCTTCGGCCGTTAGCGCGGTCAGCGCCAGATCGAAGCCGGCGCCGTTCAGGAAGGACAGTTCGTCACGTAGCAGCTGATCGTTCCATGACTTGCGCTCGCTGATGCGGTTGTCGGCGATGCGATAACCGCGCTTCTGTTCTGGCGTCCAGTTGCGGGCGATGTTGACCTTCAGCTTCGGCCACGGCTTCAGATCGCCTTCGGCGAGTGATGCGGCGAGGAAACGGCCGGTGCCGGCTATCAACTCGCCCTTTTCATCCGCCAGCACGCCGAAGGTCTGGCCGGTGTCGGCGTCCATCAGCTTGCGCAAATCCCTGATCTGATCGGGCGGATGATCGACGGGATTGCGCGCGCTGACCTTGAACCAGCTGAGTGGCTTCCACACCGCTGTTTCGTCAACGCTGGGCCGGTTCTTCTTGTTCGCCATCACTTCTCCCGCGGATTGCCCCAGATCATCGACGGGGCGGCCTTCTCGGCGCCTTCGGCCGTCAGCTTCTTCGCTACGTACACCCCGGACTTGATCCGATGGTGGATGAAGGTGCCGATCGACTCGCCGTCATTAACAGCGTCGAGGAACTCGCGCCAGATCGCCGGCGGGACATTCTCATACGACCATGTCGGCCAGGGCGTGTTCGGCTTGTGGCCGCCGCGGTACGCGACGCGCATTTCCTGCTCGGCTTCGTCATACCCGACGCCGGCGATGTTGCCGGAAACGGTCAGCGCCGCCTTCAGCTGCGCCATCGGATCGTCGGGCCAAACCTTCATCAGATCGCGAAGATCGCCCAGCCTGAAGGTGCACAGCAGCTGAACCGGGAAATCATCGGGCATGGACGCGGGAAGGTTGCGCTCGGCGTTCTTGCGATACGACTGGCGCACCGCGTCCAGAAGCTTCAGATGATCGACTTCGCCGGCGGCGATCGGCTGTGGCGGCACGCGACCGCCAAAGCTGAACGGCAGCTTCGGCTCATGCCCGGTATGCGGTGGCCTGATCGCGTTCCCCAGCGCAAGGAAGGCGTGCGCGGCGCATCCGGTTGCTGACCACGCCTCGCCATAGGTCCGGATTTCATGGAGATAGTTGCCGGCCAGATCGATCCGGTGCTGAAGATCAGCTTCGCGGCTGAACATGATGTTTATGGCGTGGCTGACTTCATTCGCACAGCTGAGGCCGCAAAGGATGCGGTGCGATTCCGCCAGATCACGGGAAACTGTTTCGCGATCGTAGACCGCTCCCGGCGCCTTCGCGTACGTTTCCGATCTTTGCGCGACGGCGGGTGCAACGTAAACCATCAGGCGGCCTCCATCTTCTTCGTGATCAGGGCGGCGATCACTTCCAGCGCGACTTCTTCGGCGCCCAGCAGATCGTTGGGATGCATCCCGCGGATTTTATCGGCCGCGCGTTGCTCGCCGCGGGCCTCATATCCGCGCGCCATCAGTTCGCCCGCATCGCGGCTGGCGTCACCGCTCCAGCTGAAATTATCGAAGATGCTCATGATCATTCACTCCTTGGGGTCAACAGTTTCGGCGACGCGCTTGATCGCATCATCCGCACGATCCATTGCGTCGGCCGCCTTGCGCAACTGCTCGGCCGTGGCCGTCAGTCCGGATTGCCATCCGATCTTGCGCATCGCATCGCGCATCGATCGCACGGCTTCGATGGCGCCGATCGCTTCCTTGCGCGTCATCCACAGCAGATCGTTGCCGAACGCTTGCTGAAGCGCGCCCAGGATCTCGGCGTGCTGGCCAGCGCGATCGCCGGCCGCCGTCTTGGCCAGCCCCTTTGCCGCGTTGTTGACCCGTTCGGCGAAGCTGCCGTCCAGCTGCTCGCGATGCCGCTTGATCTCCGCGTTGATCAGATCGCGGTCAGATCGGGCGGCCGCGCGGACCAGCGCGAAGGCGAATTCTAGATCGAACTTCAGCGCCGGCACCAGCTTGGGCGCCTTCTTCCGCTGGACGAAGGTTCCAGTAGAACTTATCTCGATCCAGCCCCACGGCCCGGGGATCTCACCCAGCTGGGCGATCGGCGTCTTCGCTGCCGGCGTGATCAGCCACCAGCGATCGCATCGGCCGAAGTGGCTTTCCGCCTTGTTCGGCATCTGAAGCTCGCGCTGCCAATCCGATCGGCTGACCTTGATCTCGAAGCCTTCGAGTTCGAAGCCGCGGCTGCGCCAGAAGTTACAGACCATCGCATCGCAGAAGCGCGATCGGCCGTCATTGTTTCGGCCGCTGATCAGCCCGTTCGGGACTTCGAACACGATCGCCTGTTCGCGGCCGCTGTATTCGCGGCGCATGGCTTCGCGGATCTCTTCGGCTTTCACAGTTGGGACAGCCCAAGGATCAGAAGATCGATCAGGCCGACAAGCGCGCGCGCGATCCCGCCGATCAGATGCATCGCCCACCAGATGCCGCCGGCGGCGAGAACCAGCGCCGTGGCGCCGCGCCGGATCAGCTTGTGGCCAGCTTCAGCCATTTTTCGATCTCTTCGGCTTCCTTCGTCAGCATCGCGCCGGTGATCACCATCCCGCGCTGGCCACAGACTGACGCCGCCTGGATCGCCAGTTCGAGGGATCGCGCGCGAAGGTTGATAGGGCCGACTTTGTTGGCATCGGCGCGCATCGCTTCGACTTCGCTGACGCGAAGATCGGGCCAGCGATCCTTCGCCAGTTCGGGTTTCTTCTTCGCCGCCATCAGGGGAACACCGCTTCGACCAGCTTGGCGATCACCGGCGCCAGAAGAACGGCCGCGGCCGTCAGCCCGACAATGATCGGGAAGGGAATGTTCAGTTGGCGCTGACCGATCGGCGTCAGCCGGCGGTCGTATCTGGTCTCGGAATGAACGCGGGCGACAAATTTTTCGGGTGTCATGTCTGACGACTCCTTCGGCTGGCGTGTTCGTCCGGGAGCGGCTTTTTGTTCCGGCTGATGCAGCCGCGCCCGGGCAGCGCGCCACATGTCGGGCAAGTGATATCGCGATCGCGATTGATCCGCGCGATCCTGATCGTCTTCGCCGAAACCGGCATTCCTTCCGCTTCGATCGCGGCTGCGTCCAGCCGATGCTTCTCGCGAAGCTCGAAGCCCTTGGGATCGCGGCGCTTGTCCTCGCCGTACCAGCCCAGCTTCCAACTGATCGCCATGTCTTCCAGCATGAACGGCGGGCATCGATCGAGCGGCACGCCGCAAGCGCGCGCCGTTGCGCCGTCTTCGCTGATCTTGTGCCACGTTTCCAGACGCTGACGTTCAGCTGTGCCGGCGCCGAAGATCATGTCGATCTGGGCGTCGGTCAGAACCGGAATATCAGCAAGC
>Ga0070693_100000612_pt1 | contig 15824 bp, 11 predicted proteins | sample KBSK1103metaG_FD_65472 | JGI IMG/M metagenome (GOLD analysis project Ga0070693, IMG submission 65472) | Corn, switchgrass and miscanthus rhizosphere microbial communities from Kellogg Biological Station, Michigan, USA - KBS K1-10-3 metaG | ecosystem: Host-associated > Plants > Roots >...
TTGACCAGGATGTCGTCGGGCAGGTAGTGGCGCAGGTCGCAGCGCGTCATCTGGTCGGCAAAACCGTGGACGACGGGAATGCGCTCTCGCGTGACGGGCTCGTGGTGCAGGAGCGAGGCGATGTCCCAGGGCGTCCAGAACGACATCGCGAGGTCGTACATCGTCGGGCGGTCGAGCTTCGGGAAGAGCACGTGGAGTTTCTCGACACGTTCCACCACCTGGCGGCGCATCCGGTGCCCGCCGATGCCGCGCAACGCCCCTATCGGCAACGCGGAGACGGCGCTGCGCAGGAGGGAAGGAATCTTCGCCAGCGATTGCTCGCGCTCCAGCACGACGCCGTAGTGCGAGTAGCCGCAGAAAAGCTCGTCGCCGCCATCGGCCGAGAGCGCGACCTTCACGTGCTCGCGCGCCATCTTCGAGACGAGGTACGTCGGAACGCCGGACTGGTCGCCGAACGGCTCGTCGAAGAGCCCGGCCCACTCGCCCATGACGCCCCGCATGTCCTTCGCGGTCACGATCTTCTCGGTGTGATGCGTGCCGAGGTGCTGCGCGACCTTCTTCGCCCAACCCGACTCGTCGTAGCGCGGATCATCGAAGCCGATGGTGAACGTGCGAACCTCGCCGCCCGTGTAGCGCTGCAGGAGCGCGGTCACCAGCGACGAGTCGAGGCCGCCGGAGAGGAACACGCCCACCGGCACGTCCGAGACCATGCGATAGCGGCACGCGTCGACGAGCAGGTGCTCGAGGCGATGCTCGAGCTCCTCTTCGCTGCCTTCGAGGGTGGGCTCGGCCGCGGGCGGCGTCCAATAGGGACGCGACACCGGCTCGCCCACCTCGCCCAGCTCGAGCCAGTGGCCCGGCAGGAGCTTGCGCACGTTGCGATAGATCGAGCGCGGCGCCGAGATGTAGCCGTACTGCAGGTATTCGCCGAGCGCGTCGCGGTCGATCTCGGGTTTCCAATCGGAGAAGGCGCGCAGGGCCTTCAGCTCCGAGCCGAACCAGAAATGCGAGCCGTCGAACGCGTAGTAGAGCGGCTTCACGCCCATGCGGTCGCGAAGGAGCAGCATGCGGTGCTCGCGCTCGTTCCACACGGCGATCGCGAACATGCCGATGAACTTGTCCACGGCCTTCACGCCCCACTCCTGCAGCGCCGCGAGGATCACCTCGGAGTCGCCGCTGGAGCGGAAGCGATGGCCGAGCGCTTCCAGCTCGGCGCGCACGAGGGAGAAGTTGTAGACCTCGCCGTTGAACACCATCGTGAGCGCGCCATCGGGCGAGCGCATCGGCTGGTGGCCCAGCGGCGAGAGGTCGAGGATCGAAAGCCGCGTGTGGCCGAGCGCCACGCGCCCGCCGTTACGAACCCACACGCCGTTGTCGTCGGGACCGCGCTGCTTCAGGCTCTCGACCGAGGCTGCGAGGTCCGCGAGCCACGCGTTCGGATCGCCGCGACGCGCCCAGTATCCGGTGATGCCGCACATGTCAGGTCGCCCTTCCCATGCGCCGCGCCCTGTCCTTGTCCAGCAGGCGCTTGGCCTGCACGCCGAACATCATTCCGATGGCAAGCCAGAGGAACGCCTGCTCGGGCACCGGCGTGAGGCTCGATCCCACGAAGCCCGCGGCCATGAACGCGATGAGCGAGGCGGCCGCGCCTTCGAAGAAGCCGCGCTGGTGCGGCGCGAGCTCCGGGTCCTTCGAAAGGCGACGCAGGCCCTTCCACACCGTGAACCAGAAGGCGATGAGAAGCAGCGCGCCGATGATCCCGAAATCGATGAGCGCGCCCAGGTACGCGCTGTGCGGGTGCGTGACCTCGAACATTTCGCCCATGCGCATGGCCGGCGCCCACAGGACGGACTGAAGGCCATGCCCGAAGAACGGCTTGTCGACGAGCTGCGGAAGGAGCGGCTCCCAGATGTCGCTCACCCGACCCGCGCTCATCCCGGTGGCACCCTCCTCCACGCCCATGCCCAGCCGGTACCAGATGGCGCCCGGCATCAGCATGAGCGCGATCGGAATGCCGACGAAGGCCGCCAGCATCGTCTTGAGGTTGCGGCGCGACATGAGGTAGATCGCGCCGATGATGACGAGGCTGATGATCGCCGCGCGCGAGAAGGTGAGGAAGAGCGCCGCGCAGACGATCCCGATCGTGAAGAAGAGCATCGTCTTCAGCAGCGGCTTCTTCGTGGTGTCCCACGCAAAGAGGACGATGCCGAAGGCCGTCGCGTAGAGGCGGCCCAGGTCGTTCGCATGCATGCCCAGCGGCGAGAAGAAGGCGCGCGCGTACTCGCTCGCGAGCTGGCCGAACTTGAGCCCCGAGTTGAGGAAGAACAGGATCGCGAGCAGCGCCATGATCCACATCGACACGATCGCCGCCGTGAGGAACCTCTCCGGGGCACGGCTTCGCGAGTACGCGGCCCCCACGAGGAGGGCGTACATCACGACGATGAGCGGCTTCATCACGTCGTCGCGCAGGTAGCCAACCCAGTTCTTGAAATCGATCGACTCCGACATGAAGAAGAACGCGGGGATCAGGTCCACGTTGCCCATCCCGTTCAGCCCCGCGAGGATGATCGGCAGCACGTAGACCGGCAGGATCCACAGCGGAATGAAGCGTCGGATCGATCCGTCGGGCATCGCGGCCAGGATGTACGAGGCGAACGTCCCGATGAGCAGGAGGTTCAACGGGTTCAGGCCCGTGATGCCGAACATCGACCTCGGGAAGATGTACGAGGACGACACCGGCATGATGAAGATCATCACCAGCACGCCCACGCGGAAATCGCGGACGGTGAAGACGGTGACGACGAGCGCCACGCACAGCAGCGCCGCCGACAGTCCCTGGTAGGCGACGAACACGCCCCAGAAGAGGCCGAATGCGACAAGGCCCGCGACGGCCGCCACGCGCTTCAGCGGGAAGCGCTCGGGCGACGGCAGGTAGGCGGCCACGCTGGACATGTTCAATGCACCGCCGCGCCGGCAAGGCGCGTGCGTTCTGCGGGCGGCATCGATGCGAGCAGCGCGGCGACGAACGCCTGCTGCGCGGCATAGGCCGCCTGCGGATCGGTGGAGATGCTGGAGACGCGCACCAGCATCCCGTCGGGGATGCGGCCCTTGAAGCCCTCGCGAAGCTGCATCGCGAGCCGCTCGAAGCGGCCACGCACGACGCGATCGCCCATCGTGAACCAGTACGTGACAGGCTCGCTGCGCTCCGCGCGGGTGGCGAGCATGCGCGTCACGGGAATCGAGCCGCCCTGCGCAGCGAGCTCGCCCCCGTGCAGGTCGTGGATCGTAAAGCCCTGCGCGGTGTAGCAGACCTCCTGGCGGTGCGCCTTCAGCGCATCGCTCTGGTCGCCGCCGTACGCCACCGTGAGCATCATGTGATCGCCCGCTGCATTCACATACGTGCGCGAGACCGTCTGGCTGTAGATGCGGTCGAGCTTCGCCTTCACGTCGGCGGTGGGCGGCACGGGGACGATTTCGGGATCGATGGACCAGTCGCCGAAGGCCCGCGGCACCATGCTTTCCAGCTGGAGCGACGGGCCCTCGGCGCGAACCGGTTCCAGGAGCGGCGCAGCGAGAGCGGTAGTGATCATCAGCGCTGCGACCACGAGTGCGGTGTGGCGGTGGGCGGTTGGCGGTAGGCGGTGAAATTCTGTCGCCCCGTCGTGTCCCCCCGACGCGAAACTGCGTAGTCTGAATAGACTATCCACGGCGACAAGAAGCAGGAATGCGGCGGCGAAGACCAGCAGGCCCGCGGCGGTGTGGACCGCGCCTTGGGCGGCGTCATCGCCGAAGTGATACGCGATGAGCACGAGCGCAAGCACGCGCAAGACGTTCGCTGCAACGGCGATCGGGATGACGCTGGCCAAAAGCACGATCCATCGCTTCGCGGTCGAGGGTCCCGTGAGATGCGTGTAGAGGAGCGTGAGCGCGCCGAGGCTCACGATGGAGTTCATCCCCGAGCACGCGTCGGCCACCAGCATCTGGTGTCCGCCCATGTCGATCACAACGCCGGCCCGCTCCACCGCGTAGCCCATCATCGACAGGATCGCCGCCACGACGGCCGAGACGAATTCCTTCAGCGGACCCGTCGCCGCCTCGACGATGAATCCCGGCAAAGGAATCAGGAATGCAAGGAAGAGCAGCGGAAACGCGAGGCTCTTCAACAAAGGGATGCCGCCAATGACGAGTGCCGCGCCCGCGATGACGGGAATCATCGAAGCCGTGGAGAAAAGCGGAAGCGCTTGCGACTGGCCGATGAGGTAGAGAGCGAATCCAGTGATCAGTAGCGCCCCGCCCATCCAGATGGAGACACGGGCTTTGGATCTTCGTGTTTCATGTCGAAGATCCAAAGCCCGTGGCTCCATCTGCCTGCGTGCCCGCCACAGGAGATAGATCGCAACGATCGCGACGATCGGACCGTGCGCATACTCCTCCTCGCGCCAGAGAGTTCGCGCGAGAACGACGAACGTCGGGACATAAAGGAAAAGCAGGCCGATCGCTACCGCGATCCAGGGAATCCGGCGCGAAGCGCCTGCCGGCAGGCTGCGCTGCTCGAGGACCGTCGACATGGGCGGTCCCCGGCGCTCAGTACGAATTGACGATCGTGCCGACGACCCGCGCGCCCGTTCCGGCCAGCTCCTTCAGGACCTTCGACGTCGAGGCCACGGACGTGTGGTCCTTGCGCGCGATCATCAGCACGTCGCCCGCGCGGTACGCGATGCTCTGCGTGTCGGCGTACTTCTTCGCCGGCGGAGAATCGATGATCACCACGTCGTAGTGCGCCTGGAGGTCCTTCATGAGCGCCGTGAACGCGGGGCGCGAGAGGAGCTCCTGCGGGTTCGGCGGCAACGGCCCTGCGGGAAGCACCGTGAGGCGGTTCAGGCCATGGACCGGGAACTGCGCCTGCTTGTCCGTGCGCCCGGACAGGAGCGACGAAAGCCCCTGGCCCGGCGGCAGGCCGAAGATCTCGTGCTGGCGGGGCTTGCGCAGGTCCGCGTCGATGAGCAGCGTGCGCGCGCCGAGCTGCGAGAACACCACGGCAAGGTTCGCCGCCACGTAGCTACGCCCTTCGGCGCCCTCGGGACTCGCGACCACGAGGGCATTCTTGCCCTGTTGCGGGTTGTACCAGCGGATGAGGAGCTGCGTGCGAAGCGCGCGCATCTCTTCCGTGCGCGGGTGAAATGGCGCGAACGCGGCCACCAGCTCCTTCGACGGCTGGATGCCCTTCGATTCGAAGTCGGGGACCAGCAGCGGAAAGTCGAACTGCTTGGCGAGCGCGAAGCGCACGTCGTTGTCGCTGATGAAGCCGAGCTGCACCGCGGCCTCGCCGAAGCGGATGCCGATGTCGCGCTGCAGCTGGAGGGTGCGGTCGATCTCGGTGGGCGTGAGCTTGCCCTCGTCGGCGAGGATCGCGCCGATGAGGCGGTCCGAGCGGATCACGCCCGAGCGCGGCATCTCGATGGGAACGACGTTCTCCTGCTTGTTCATTGCGCTGTCTTTCATCATCAGGCGGGACTCGGTAGGGCCTTGGGCGCCGCGTCGCCGCCCAGCACGCGCGACGGATGCCAGGTGTTGAGCGTGCCGAGCAGCGGCACGTCGATGCCGAGCATCACGCCGTCGAGGTCCGGATCGGAGCGCACGCGGCGGTCGAGGATCTCGAGCAGGAAGATTGCGGCCAGGCCCAGCAGCGTGCCGACGAAGAAGCCGAGTGCCACGTTGAGCGAGACGCGCGGCTTCGACGGGAACGTGGGCTCGATGGCCGGGTTCAGCACCGTGACGTTGGTCTGGCGCGCGCCGCTCTCCACCTTGTTCACGTGGTAACGGGCGAGCGCGGCTTCATAGGCTTTCTGCGAAGTCTCGACGTCGCGCACCAGGATCTGCGATTCGGCGCGCGCATCGCGAAGGTCCGCGACCTTCTTCCTCTGCGCGGCGAGGTCGGCCTTCAGCGCGGCTTCACGCGCTTGCGCCTGGGCCGTGGCGGTCTGCAGGCCACCGGCGACCTTGCCCATCTCGGCGCCCACGCGCGAGCGCAGCGCATCGACTTCGGACTTCTGCTGGATGTATTGCGGATGGTTCGGGCCCAGGCGCGTGGAAAGCTCCGCGAGCTTCGACTCGGCGCGCAGCAGCTCCGTCTTCAGCCCCGTGACGAGCGGATTGGCGATGACCTCGGGAAGCGTCTCGGCCGATCGCGTCTTCGACTGGCCGTAGCGCGTGGCGTTGTCGTAGCTCTGGCTCGTGGCCTGCAGCGCCTGCGAGGAGAGCTCCGCGAGGCGGCCGGTCTCCACGTCCATGCGCTCGTCCACGATGAGGATGCCCTTCTCGCGCTGGAACGCCGCGAGCCGGGCTTGCGCGGACTCGAGATCCGAGCGCAGTCCCTTCAACTGGTCGTCGAACCACGCCGAGGCCTGCTTCGCCGGCTCGACGCGCAGGTTGAGTGTCGTGCTCACGTACGCGTTCGCGAAAGCGTTGGCGACATCGGCCGCGAACTTCGAGTTGCTTGCCGAATACGTGATGCCGATCACCGAGCTTTGGGAGACATCGACCTTGAGCTTCGAAAGCAGTCCCTGCGCGACCCAATCCTCCGGCGTGCCCTTGCCGCCCGACTTCTTCCAGTCGGCGATCACGGCGTTGTTGTCGGCGAGGCCCAGGTCCTTGACGACCTGCTTCGCGACGCGCTGGCTCTGGATGATGTCCACCTGCGTCTGCATGTATCCCAGCTGCTGGCGCGCGGGCGTGATCTGCTGGTTGATCATCTGCTCGTCGCGGTTGTCGACGAGGACCGACACCGTGGCGTCGTAGGTCTTGGGCATCAGGATCGTCACCACGATGGCCGCGACGACGGTCGCGGCCAGCAGCGACAGGAACACCCAGAGGCGTCCGCGCAGGGCGAGCAGGAACTGGTGGAAATTCATATGGGCGGTGGGCGGTCGGCGCTAGGCGGTGGGCGGTCGGTCAGAAAAGGCTTTCGCGCACGTAGATCACGTCGTCGGCCTGCACGGCGTCGGTGAGGTTCGCGTCGATCTTGCGAACGCCCTTGCCGTCGCGGCGGCTGATCTTGATGCCGCGGTCGGTGCCGCGCGGCGTGATCCCGCCACCCATGGCGATGGCCTGCATCACGGTCATGTCGGGCTCGACGCGGTAGGCGCCGCCCTTCTGCACTTCGCCGTAGACGTAGACCATCGGCGCCTTGTGCACGAAGATCGTGTCGCCCGGCTCGAGGGCCACGTTGCGGGACAGGTCGCCGCGCCGGAACATCTCGGCCATGTTGACCTCGATCTTTTCCTGCTTGCCGCCGCGGTTGGTGATGATGGTCACTTCGTCGGAGCCCGCGGGACCGACGCCGCCGGCGAGCGCGATGACATCCGTGAGGTGCGCGGTGGTGGAGTCGAGCGGATAGCGCCCGGGCTTCACGACGTTGCCGAGCACGGAAACCTGGCGGCTATTCACCTGCATCATCGAGACCGTCACTTCCGGGTTCACGACGTAGCGGCCGTTGCGCAGCTTGTCGGCGATGAGCGTGCCGGCCTGGCTCGGCGTGAGGCCCGCGACGGACACTTCACCGATCATCGGGAAGAGGATCGTGCCGCGCTCGGAAACGCGCGCTTCGGTGGTGAGCTCGGGATTGCGGAAGACGGAGACACGCAGCATGTCGCCCATGCCCAGCGCCTCGAGACGCAGGTCCGCCGGTTGCGGCTCGGAGGCCGTTGCCGCGGATTTGGGCGCGGGCGCGGCAGGGGGCGTGTAGGCGGCGCTCTTGGTCGCCACCGTGAGCGACGCGACCGTCGGTGCGGCGGTCGCGGTGCCCGATGCGGCGATCAACGCCGCGATGCAAATGATGATGGGCCTGGTTGTCATGGTGGCTCCTTTGATTGCGCGTCTATGCGTCGGCCGGGAGGCAACGCGGTGCCGTCCGCAATGAAGCGGAGAAACCGCGCGACGCCGGCCGCGAGTTGTTTATGAACGCTTCGAGTTACGGCGAACGATGAATCCCACCAGCGCGAGGCCGGCGAGCATCATGGCCCACTCGCTCGGCTCCGGAACCGGCGTCACCGGTCCCTGCGTCACCACGCCGAAACGCGCCGTGGGACGCGCCATCGGGTTGGCGGTGGGCTGGTTCACCGGGTCCGCTCGCGCGGCGTTCGGGATGTTCCTGCCGAAGTAGAACGAAGTATTCGGACCGCGCGCGGCGCCATTCTGGCTCGCCACCTGGGCGTCCGCGGTGGTGGCGGCCGCCGCGAGGGCGAGTCCGATGACGAGGGTCTGAAGCTGGAATTTCATGGGCATCTCCTTGTGAGAGATACCTTAGGTGGCGCAGGTGAAAACCTTGGGGAAACAGCCTCTGCCCTGCATGCGCCGAAGGGACTAGGGTGTCGTCAGAATCCGACGCGTCCCTCGATGAAGCCCACGGTCACGGCATAGTCGCCGTTCACCAGGTCGCTCGTGCGCACCTCCCGGTTCACCCCCGCCGACAGCAGGATCTTCAGTGTCGGGTGGTAATCGAGCCTCGCGCCGAAGGTCCGCACGCGGTGGCGGAAATCCCCGCTCACGGGATTGCCCCGATAGTCCCAGACGTTGTACTCGGCGTTGCCCTGGATGAGGAGCTTCTCCGTCCACTGGTAGACGGGGCGGACATAGCCGCCGGTCACGAGGACGAAGGACGTCTGGATGTCGTCCGCCGGCCCCACGTCGCGCGTGATGGCGGTGAGCATCTTGAACTTCGGCGTCGGGGTCCACGTGTAGAGCGCGTGGATGATGGGACCGGTGTAGTTGCGGTCGGTGGCCTGCTCGTACTCGCGCCGCACGAGCTCGAGCTTGCCTTCGAACTTCGAGTGCCCCGCCGGATTCCAGACGACGTTGGTTCCCACGCCGTACTGGTTGTACTCGTTGTCGAAGCCCAGCGGGAATCCCTGGAGGAATTCGGGCTCGGGCATCTGGCCATGCTCGTAGCGAACGAAGAGGCCCGCGCTGTTCTCGAGCGGAGTCACGTACGCTCCGCCCAGCTCCACGGACTGCGTGTCGATGTTGTTGATCCGGCGATCGGGATCCGAGTGGCGCGCTTGCACCGCGATGACACCGGCGGTCGCCTTCCAGCGGGGCGTGACGAGCCAGTTGCCGGTGAAGTACGCCTGGCGCGAGGTCACGAGGTCGGGCTCGCGCTTCTGGATGTTGTTGAAGCTCGAAAGCCCCACGGCCTCGGTGTACCCGAGGGAGCCGTTCTTGTCCTGGCCCCACAGCCACTGCCAGTGCGCTCGCGCCGTGTGGCCGGTGAAATCGAGGTCGTTGAAGTACTTGTAGTCGCTGCGGTAGCGCGTGTATTCCGCCGTGAAGAGCTGCTGCCCCACCGGCAGGTTTCCGCTGATGCCCAGGTGCGTCGTATAGACGGTGTCGCCAAGCTGGGTCGCGCCGACCGATTCCGGGCCCAGGTTCTTCGAAAGCCGGAGCACGTTGGTGTCGTGGGTGATGTTCTCCGCGGCGAAGATCTCGACGCGATCGTCGAAGAGCGCGAAGGCGGGCGTTGCCACGGCCAGGCCCGCGGCAACGAGAGCAGCTATTGGGAAAGCGCTACCAGAGATGCCAGCTGCCGGTTGCGAGGATCCAGGTTCCGAGAATCGCATTGGTCACCGAGTGGGCCACGACAGGCGCCCATAAGTTGTTGGTCTTGATGTAAAGCCCGGCAAAAGCCAGCCCGGCGATAAGACCTGCGAGCCACATGGAATGTTCCGTGGCGAAGAGCGCCGAGGACAGGACGAGGGCGATGCGCGATACCCGGCGGGCGTCCACGGCGAGGAAGTCGCGCGCATCGATCCACCGCATGAGGAACGAGCGCCAGAAAAGCTCCTCCATCACCGGCACGACGGCCGCAAGGATCGCGAAGCGCGCGATGGCGGCGGGCCATTCGATCCCGCCCGCGGCCGTGACCGGCCTGAAGCCCGCGCCCTCCCCGTTGTCGAGCGCGATCCACGCGATGAAGACCGCAATGCCCACGAGGCCCGATACCGCAAGGTCGCGCCCATGAAGCCGCACGCCGCGCAGCTCGACATAGTGGCGCCAGGAAAATGCGAGGAGGAGCGCCGCGACGGCCCCGCGAAGCAGCGGCCGGTCCGGAAAAGCGGCGAGGAAAAAAATGAAGGCCGCGAACGGCGCGGCCCGAACGACACTAGGGGACAGACCACTTACTAGTGGTCTGTCCCCTAATTGCCCCAAGGTTCTACGGATTTACGATCCGCAGCGCAAGGGCCTTGCCCACGGCCTGCGTGCGGTTCAGCACGTTCAGCTTGCGAAGCGTCTTCTGCACGTGGTTCTTCACGGTGAGCGGGCTGATCTCGAGGATCATGCCGATCTCGATGTTGCTCTTGCCGTGGTAGATCCACTGCAGGATCTGCGTCTCGCGCGGCGTGAGCAGCCCCGCCTTCGCGGGCTTGTTCGCGCCGGCGCGGTCGAGCGGCCAGGTGACCTGGCTGCGCACCCACGCGGCGTGCAGGTAGGGAATGATCAAGTCGGCCGCGTAGGTCTGCTTGGCGCCGACGGCGCCCGGGCGGCACGCGAAGACGAAGAAGCTCGTCATCGTGCCCGTGGCGTCGTGCGTGCCGTGCGCGAGGACGTGCGTCGCGCCGAGGCGGGAGAACTCGCGCGCGAGCGCGGCCCCCGCGAGCGGTCCGCGCTCGGTCTCGCACAGGATCGCCTGGCAGCGGTTCTCTTCCCACACCTTGATGAGGTGCGGGACGAGCGACATGTCCTGCTGGAAGAGCTCGTTCAGGCGGGAGCAGTCCACGGGCGCGGTGGAGAAGCTGTCCACGCGCATCGCGGCCTGGCGTCCTTCCTGGAGACCGCACACGAGGACCTCGTGCGGAATCATGCTCTGCAGCGCACCTTGCACCCACGAGAAGAGCTGCGGACGGGTGTGCACGCGCAAGGAGACGTCGATATTGAGGAGAAGCGCTTCGCGCTCGGAGTCGTTGAGGCGCGCGGGCGCCTGATCGGCCTGATGGGCCTGTCCGTGCATCTCATCGGTGCCTTCGTGGCCATCGTGAGGAAACGCGGACCTGCCGGGCAAGCGGGTTTCGGGCGGTCTGGGTTCGATTCGCATGGTCCGGACTATAGGCAACGAATGTGAAATGCGTATGAACTGCCGTCATTTTCGGGGGGTTTCGGCCCTCTAGTCCTTTGGGACCACCTCCATTGCGAGGAGTTTTCGCGATGACCCGATAGGGTGGGGTCCGTTGGCTGGCGACGACAGCCGACTCCTATTCCCGACGACACGTGCTGGCTACACAAGATTCCCACCTTCGGTTGACGCAGGCCCCGCTCGCAGTGGCGGCGCTCGTGCGCATGCTGCTCGAGTCGGTGGTGGCCGTGGGGTGCCTGGCCGGTTGCGTGATCGCTTTCGGCCAGCCCTTCGCGAATTCCTACATGATCCTCGCGCTGCTGGTCTTCTCGCTCACGTTCCCGGGACACCCGCCGCGCGGCACGAGCCCGGCGGCCGTCGCCCGCGAGGTGCTCACCGACTGGATCCTCATCGTGGGCCTGCTCCTCATGTTGGGATGGGCCACACGCATGATCCTTTCGTTCGACGAGCGCGTCATCGTGGCGTGGATCGCGGTCACGCCCGTGGTCATGTTCGGGGCTGAACTTCTCGTTCCCGTGCTGCTGCCGCGCCTGCTCGCCGCCGAGGGGCTGAAGCGCGTCGCGGTAGTGGCCGGCGCCGGAACCCTCGGGCGCCAGCTCGCCGAACGCATCGCGGAAACCCCGATGCTCGGCGTCACCGTTGCGGGGTTCTTCGACGACCGCGCCGCCGATCGCATCGATGGGGGCACGCGCGACCAGGTGCTGGGCTCCGTGGAAGAGCTCCCCGACTTCGTGAAGAAGAATCGCGTGGACCTCATCTACGTGACCCTTCCCATGTCGTCGCAGCCGCGCATCATGAAGCTCTGCAACGAGCTGCGGGACACGACGGCGTCCATCTATTTCGTCCCGGACATCTTCGTCTTCGACCTGATCCAGGGCCGCATGGATTCGATCGGCGGCATCCCGGTGATGGCCGTCTGCGAGACGCCCTTCTTCGGCGTGAACGCGATGGTGAAGCGCGTCTCCGACATCGTCCTTGCGACGCTCATCCTCATCCTCATCTCGCCCGCGCTGCTCGCCATCGCGGCGATCGTGAAGCTCACTTCGCCCGGCCCCGCCCTCTTCAAGCAACGCCGCTACGGCCTCGATGGCCGCGAAGTCATCGTCTACAAGTTCCGCTCCATGCGCGTGGCCGAGGACGGCCCGGTGGTGAAGCAGGCCACGAAGGACGACCCGCGCGTCACGCCCTTCGGCGCCTTCATGCGCCGCACCTCGCTCGACGAGCTGCCGCAGTTCATCAACGTGCTGCAGGGGCGCATGAGCATCGTGGGCCCGCGGCCGCACGCCATCGCCCACAACGAGCAGTACCGCAAGCTCGTCAAGGGCTACATGCTCCGCCACAAGGTTCGCCCCGGCATCACCGGCTGGGCGCAGGTGAACGGAATGCGCGGCGAGACCGAGACGGTCGACAAGATGATGATGCGCATCGAGTACGACCTCGAATACCTGCGCCACTGGTCGCTCAAGCTCGACCTGCAGATCATCTGGCGGACGATTTTCGTCGTGCTGGGAAAACAAAACGCCTACTGACATGAAACTCCAACCCGTCATCCTCGCCGGCGGCAGCGGCACGCGACTGTGGCCGATGTCGCGCGAGTCGTATCCCAAGCAATTCCTGCCGCTCCTGGACGGCAAGTCGCCGTTCCAGGCGACGCTCGACCGGTGCGCGTCGCTGGGACGCATCGAGCCGCCCATCGTCGTCGTGAACCACGAGCATCGCTTCCTCGCCGCCGACCAGGCGCGGCTCGCCGGTCGCGCGTTGAAACGGATCTACGTGGAGCCCGTGGGCCGCGGCACCGCGCCGGCCATCGCGCTCGTCGCGCACGACCTCGTGGGCGAGGACCCGCAGGCAACCCTCCTCGTGCTTCCCGCCGACCACGACATTCCCGACGAGGGGCCCTTCGCCGACGCGGTGGAGACGGCGCAGGCGGCCGCGGGCCTGGGACACCTCATGGTGTTCGGCATCGAGCCGCGCTGGCCCGAGACCGGATACGGCTACATCGAGCGCGGAGCCGACGTCGTTCGCGCGCCCGGCTGCCACCAGGTCGCGAGCTTCGTCGAGAAGCCGGAGCTGGAGATCGCCACGCGCCTCGCCGAGTCGGGGCGCCACTATTGGAATAGCGGCATGTTCCTCTTCGGCGCCGCGCGCTACATCGAGGAGCTCGATCGCCTCGAGCCGGAGCTCGCCCAGGCGTGCCGCGAGGCCGCGCAGGCTTGTGCGGACGAAGCCGGCTGCCGTCGCATCGACCGCGCCGCCTTCGAGCGCTGCCGCTCCATGTCCATCGACCACGCGGTGATGGAGCGCACGCACTCGGCCGCCGTCGTGCCTGCGCGCTTCCGCTGGTCGGACATCGGCTCGTGGGACGCGCTGTGGGATCGCGCCTCGCGCGACGAGGATGGCAACAAAGTGCAGGGCGATGTCCAGCTGCACGACGTTTCCGATTGCTTCGTCCATTCGGACAAGCGGCTCGTGGTCGGCATCGGCCTCGAGGACATCGTCATCATCGACACGCCCGATGCGCTGCTGGTCGCGCGGCGCGGCGAGACGCAGCGCGTGCGCGAGGCGGTCGAGCAGCTGAAGGCCGAAGGCCGCGGCGAGCACAAGACCCATCGCCTCGTGCATCGGCCGTGGGGCACGTACGAGGACATCGACCAGGGCGAGCGCTTCCGCGTGAAGCACATCACGGTCGAGCCAGGCGGGAAGCTTTCGCTGCAATACCACCATCACCGCGCCGAGCACTGGATCATCGTGAGCGGCACCGCGCGCGTGACGAAGGGAAGCGAAGTGTCGCTGTTGAGCGAAAACCAATCGATCTACATCAACCTGGGCGAGATGCATCGCCTGGAGAACCCCGGGAAGGTGCCGCTGCAGCTGATCGAGGTGCAGACCGGCAGCTACCTGGGCGAAGACGACATCGTGCGAGTGGAAGACGTCTACCAGCGCGTAACGGGAGATTGACTATGTGCGGCATCGTGGGCGCCGTCGCACGGCGCAACGTGGTTCCCATCCTGATCGAGGGCCTGAAGCGCCTCGAGTACCGCGGCTACGACTCGGCCGGCATCGCCGTGGTGAACGGCAAGCTGCAGCGGCTGCGCAGCACCGGGCGCGTGGCGCAGCTCGAAGGACTGGTCGGGGCGCAGAGCCTGCACGGCAACATCGGGATCGCGCATACGCGCTGGGCCACGCACGGCAAGCCCACCGAATCCAACGCGCACCCGCACGTGAGCGGCGGAATCTCCGTCGTGCACAACGGGATCATCGAGAACCACGACGAGATGCGCGGCGTCCTTCGCCGGCAGGGGTACGAGTTCACCTCCGAGACCGATTCGGAAGTCATCGCGCACCTCGTCAACTCGCATTCGCGCTCGGGCTGCGGGCTGCTGGAAGCCGTGCGCCGGAGCGTCGCGCAGCTCGATGGCGCCTACGCGATCGCCGTCATCGACGAAAGGGACAAGGACCGCATGGTGGTCGCGCGCATGGGTGCGCCGCTGTTGATCGGCCTGGGCGAGCACGAGAACTTCGCGGCCTCGGACACTTCGGCCCTGCTCCAGGTCACCCAGAGGATCATCTACCTCGAGGAAGGCGACTGCGCCGAGCTCGGGTTGAAGGACATCCGCATCATCGAGCGCGCCGGGCGCGAGGTCGAGCGCCCGATGCACGAGACGAAGCTCTCGGCATCCGCGGTGGAGCTGGGCTCGTACAAGCACTACATGCAGAAGGAGATCTTCGAGCAGCCGCGCGCCGTGGCCGATACGCTCGAGCTCGCCGTGGCGACGAAGTCCATCTCCCCTTCCCTCTTCGGCACGCAGGCGCAGTCGATCTTCTCGCAGATCGATTCGGTGCTGGTGGTCGCCTGCGGAACCAGCAGCCACGCGGGACTCGTCGGGCGCTACTGGGTCGAATCGATCGCCGGCGTTCCCTGCAACGTCGAGATCGCGAGCGAGTACCGCTATCGCACCTCCGTCCCGAATCCTCGCCAGCTCGTCGTGGCCATCTCGCAGTCGGGCGAGACCGCGGATACGCTCGCCGCACTCGAGCACGCGAAGGCGCTGGGCCAGCCGCACACGCTCGCCATCTGTAACGTCGCCGAGTCGGCCATCGTGCGTGCGGCGGCGCTGCGCTTCCTCACGCGCGCCGGCCCGGAGATCGGCGTCGCCTCGACCAAGGCCTTCACGACGCAGCTCGCCTCACTGCTGCTCCTCTCCACCGCCATCGCCAAGGCGCAGGGCAAGCTTTCGGCGTCGCGCGAGGCGGAGCTGCTCGAAGCGATGCGCGCGCTGCCCAACGTCCTTTCGCGCACGCTCGAGACCGAGGGCGCGATCACCGAATGGTCGGTGAACTTCGCCCTTCGCAAGCACGCCCTCTTCCTCGGCCGCGGGATCCACTATCCGATCGCGATGGAAGGGGCGTTGAAGCTGAAGGAGATCACCTATATCCACGCCGAGGCTTATCCGGCGGGCGAACTGAAGCACGGCCCGCTCGCGCTCGTGGACAGCTCGATGCCGGTGATCGCCATCGCGCCGCGCGGCGCGCTGCTCGAGAAGGTGAAGTCGAATATGCAGGAAGTGCGCGCCCGGGGCGGCGAGCTCTTCGTCATGGCCGACGAGGACGCGCACATCGAGCCTTCGGAAGGCGTGCACGTGATCCAGATGCCGCCGCACGCCGCGATCGTCTCGCCCATCGTCCACGCGATCCCGCT